>Ga0213827_1002131_pt1 | contig 10515 bp, 9 predicted proteins | sample MC6MC0898MG_FD_180669 | JGI IMG/M metagenome (GOLD analysis project Ga0213827, IMG submission 180669) | Enriched soil aggregate microbial communities from Iowa State University, Ames, United States - MC6-MC0898-MG | ecosystem: Environmental > Terrestrial > Soil > Unclassified | place: USA: Iowa...
TTCGCCCGACGTATGGGCGCCGATGTGGTGATCGACTATGAAAAGGAAGACTACGTCGACGCCATCATGCGGGAAACGGGCGGGCGTGGCGTCGATGTCGTGTTCGACACCATTGGCGGCAACACGTTGTCGCGCAGCCCCGACGCGCTTGGGCAACTTGGCCGCGTGGTCACGATCGTGGATATTGCGCAGCCCCAAAACCTGGTTCAGGCCTGGGGCAAGAACGCGAGTTACCACTTCGTCTTCACCAGACAGCACCGCGGCAAGCTTGATGAGCTGAGCGCCTTGGTCACGCGCGGTCAGCTGCGGCCACACGTAGGAGCTGTTTATTCGCTTGCCGATATTCCGCTGGCGCATGCCCGGCTTGAAAGTCCCAACCACGGCGTTCAAGGAAAAATCGCGATTGCGGTGGGGCCGTTGGCGCAATGACCGCGGGCGGGGTCAGCCGTGCTTCGGGAAGCCGTTGCTGACCCACTCCGATGCGCGTTGCACGTTCAGCTTGTACGTCGGCGCAACGTTGACCTGGGCCAGTTGTTCGCCTAGTTCGTCGTAGGCGCTCAGAACGGCGTAGGGTTCGTCTTCGTCGGGAACGATGTCCAGCTTGACGGTCAGGCGGCCGGCGGCGGCGTCGATCTTCACGCTCTTGTGCAGCGTCGCATGCAATTGCTGTTCGTGACGGCGCAGGACTTCGTTGGCCGTCTTGACCAGGGTGAAGAAGGCGGGGGAGTCGAGCGGTTTGGGGTTCTTCTTGTCGCGGCCCATGGTCCACGGGCCTACCAGGGCTGGCTCGGCCTGGCCGTCCAGGGTCATCTCAACGGCCCAGCCGTCGTCGTCCTCGTTCTTGATGATCCGGGCGGTCCAGCCGTCATCGCGCCAAAGCCGGGGTTCTTGTTCCTTGCGGTCTTCCGATGTATCAGTATCCGTTGTGCGGGTGTCGTTCACTGCTGTACTTCTCCTGGATTCGTGTGCGCGCGGCGCTGCGGCTGACCTCGACTGTTGCGATGGCCCATCAGGCCGATGCAATCATTCAGCGGGCAGGGCGCTGCTTGGGAGCGCGAAATTTCGCTCGACCCTTCGCACTGTAGCCTATCGCGCCCTGGATTCCCTTGCCCCTTCAATGGGACGAGACGTAAGCCGACGCGGCAAAGGCGGGCGGCACGGCAAAATCCGCCCGCATCCGGTTCACCTCTTCGACCGGGCTGCGTCCGAACAGGCGCTTGAACTCCCGACTGAACTGCGACGGGCTTTCATAGCCGACTGCGGCGCTGGCGGCGGCCGCCGTGATGGAATTGCGCACCATCATTAGCCGCGCGTGGTGCAGGCGCGTGGATTTCAGGTACTGCATCGGCGAGGTGCTGGTCACCGCCTTGAAATGCACGTGGAACGCCGGCACGCTCATGCCCGCTTCCCGCGCCAGTTGGTCTACGGTCAGGTCGTCCTTGAAAGCGGCGTGGATCCTGCGCAATGCCCGGACGACTTTGCCGAACTGGCCCTGCATGGCTAGTGCCGCCCGCATGGCCGGCCCCTGCGCACCGGTCAGGATGCGGAAGTAGATTTCGCGCACAAGCGCCGGCCCCAGGACTTGCGCCTCCATGGGGTCGCCCAGCGCTTGCAGCAGACGTAGCACGGAATCCGTCAGCGGCGGATCCATGGGGCTGGACATCATGCCTTTCGGCTCGGCCGCCACAAAACCGCCCAACTGGTCGATCTGCAACATGAGGTCGGCCGCCAGCTTGAAGTCCAGATGCATGTAGAGGGCCAGCAAGGGCTCGGCTTCGCTGGCGTCCGTCTCCATCGTGAAGGGCACCGGCACCGAGACGACCAGGCATTGATGCGCGTCGTACAGGTAGGTCTGCCCACCGAAAAAGCCTCGCTTCTTGCCCTGGCACACGATCACGATGCCGGGGTCGTACAGCACGGGAACAGACTTCAGCGGGCGGTTGGAACGCAGTAGCCGCACGTCTCCCAGGACCGTCAGGTTGTAGCCCTCGGTGGGCGCCAGCACGTCTAGCAGGCGGGCCATCCGCTGGCGCACGGGGGCCAGCAAGTCGTCGGGTTTGGGGTTGTCGGGCATGGTCCGGGACAGGTTCGGGCGGTGGGTTAACAGCTTGCCATGGAAGTGCCAAAAATATCCAGGCAAATAGTTTTAGGCAATAAAAAAAGACCGTAGGTCATCGAATGATCGTGTCGGAAATCCTAGCATTACATCCGTGCGTCAGGCATTCCTCAACCCGACAGGAACACCATCATGATCAACGTATTCAATCCCGCCGACGGCTCGATCGTCGGCGAAGCGCCCGAACTGGGTGCAGCCGACATCCAGGCCGCCATCGATCGAACCTGCAGCGCCTTCCCGCAGTGGTCCCGCACACTCGCCAAGGAGCGCGGTGACCTGCTGCGCCGCTGGTTTGAACTGATTCGCGCGGACAAGCGCGTGTTCGCCGAGATCATGGTCAAGGAAAACGGCAAATGCCTGCCCGAAGCCTTGGGCGAAATCGATTACGGACTGGGTTTCATCGAGTGGTATGCCGAAGAAGCCAAGCGCGTCTATGGCGACACCATTCCGTCGCACGCCGCCGGCGCCGAAATCCTGGTGTTCAAGGAGCCCGCCGGCCCCACCGCGGCCATCACGCCGTGGAACTTCCCGTTCATGATGATCGCCCGCAAGGTCGCCACCGCGTTGGCGGCGGGGTGCACCATGATCATCAAGCCGTCCGAACTGACCCCCTTGACCGCGTACAAGATGCTTGCGTACGCCCGCAAGGCCGGCATCCCGGAAGGCGTGTTCGAGATGGTCACCGGCAATCCGAAAGAGATCGGGGAACTGTTTACCGGCGACTCGCGCATCCGCAAGATCTCGTTCACCGGCTCCACGGCTGTCGGCAAAATGCTGGCTGCCGCCTGCGGCAACGACCTGAAGAAGATGACGTTGGAACTGGGAGGCAATGCGCCCTTCATCGTCTTCGACGACGCCAGCATCGACGATGCGGCCACGAACCTGGTTGCCGCGAAGCTGCGTAATTCGGGCCAAGTGTGCATTTCGCCCAACCGCATCTACGTGCAGGATGCGATCCACGACAGTTTTGTGGCGGCGGTAGCCGAGAAAGTCGCCCGGATCCGGGTGGACGAAGGCATGCAGGAAGCGTTCGTAGTGGGGCCGTTGATCAATCAGGCGGGCATCGACAAGGTGGCCGAATTGGTCGATGACGCCAAACGCGCCGGCGCGCAGGTGGTGCTGGGAGGCAAACCCCATGCGAAGGGCGGGCTGTTCTACGAGCCCACGGTACTGGCCGGCCTGACCGACGACATGCGCGTGGCGCACACCGAGATTTTCGGACCAGTGTTTGCGGTGTATCGGTTCCACACCGAAGACGAGGTCGTCGCGCGCGCGAACCATTCCGAATATGGGTTGGTGGCGTACGTCTTCACGCGTGATCTGGCGCGGTCCTTCCGGTTATCCAGGAACATCGAAGCCGGTATGGTGATCCTGAACTCCGGCTCCGTCGGCACCGCATCGATTCCGTTTGGCGGCATGAAGCACTCTGGCTACGGCCGCGAGGGCAGCTATTACGGGATCGAAGAATACGTCGAGGTCAAATATGTGCTGATGGCGGGCTTGGACAAGTAGGGCAAGCCTGCGTCCCGCCGTGCGCCAAGGCACAGCGTGGCGGCCCTATTCGTCTCGGGGACGCCATTTGCCGGGAAGCGGGTGTATCAAGGTCAGGAGCACAATAGCCGGAACGTCGGCGTACAGGCTGTGGGGCTCATCTCCGGGAAGCGTCACCAGTTGGCCTTCTGTCAGCGTGCATCGGCCCTCTGAGGCATCGATGTCGACCCGTCCCTGAAGGCACTGGAGGGTCACCACACCCTGGACTTGATGCGAGGGCATCCGGTGCCCTGCAGGCAGCACGAGCCGGATGATCTGCAATTCTGCCGTGCGCAGCAGACTGACGCTGACCGGCGGGGCGGGCTCCAGGCTGGGACGATGAAACAGGTCGATGACTTCCAGCGGATTCGCGTGCTTCAGTGCCATACGGGACTCCGGTGGCGTGACCGACCTTGCGGCCGAGGGATATTCAAGTGCTCTGATGCGGCGACGGGCGGGGAACGGCTGTTCCTTGGCCCGTCCGAACCGCCGCGTACATCCAGTAGTCGCGCGCCTGGCCGCGCACCTTGCGGTACTGGCGCAGGATTCCTTCGCGCTGCATGCCGATGCGCTCCAGGACGGCAATGGAGGAAGCGTTGCTGTCCAGGACGGTGGCCTGAATGCGTTGCAGCCCGAGGGCATCGTGCGCCCAATTCATGACGGCAAGCGCAGCGTGCGTCGCCAAGCCACGGCCTTGGTGAAGCGGGTCAAGGTCATAGGCTAGTTCAGCGCGTCCATGTGCGCGAGCTATTTCGTTCAAACCCACCGTGCCCAACAGGCGGCCGCTTGTGTCCACGATGGCCCAGCGGAGCGCGTCGCGGTTTTCGGCGTAGCTGCCGATGAGGGCTGCGATGGCGGCCGGACTGATATCGCCCCAGCTTGTGTGTTCTATGACGCCGGGACGGTTCAGATATGCGGACCACGCCACCGCGTCATGGAGCTGAAGCGGGCGCAGGGAGGCCGCGAGGGCGCTGGGCAATGGGATCGGGGTTGCTGTCATGGTGTGTCTTGCTGCTTGCGGATGGGGCGGAGTTTTCAGGTGCTTGCAGTGAACGTTATCACCCCGCGTCCGGGTTCTGGCGGCGCGGGCCCGGGCGCGCCATAAGCAAACCCTTATTCGGCCATCAAGAAAGGGAATTTTTCTCTTATGGGTATGAACCACAATGCATACCGTCCGCCCCAAACCCTGGGCGGGGCTAAAAATAGAACATAAGAGGATGACGATGGAATCGGTGTATCTGGTGGTGGCGCTGGGCGCGGTGGTCGCGGGTTTCGTGCAGGGTTTGTCGGGTTTTGCCTTCGGGTTGGTTGCGATGTCGTTCTGGGCCTGGGCGCTGGAGCCGCGTTTGGCGGCCACGCTGGCGGTGTTCGGTGCGCTGGTGGGGCAAGTGCTGGCGGCCATCACGGTTCGGCGCGGGTTCGATTTCAAGCAGCTGCTGCCGTTCGTGCTGGGCGGACTGGCCGGCATTCCGATCGGCGTGGCGGTGTTGCCGACGCTGGACATGGATTGGTTCAAGGCGCTGCTGGGCGCCTTGCTGATCGTCTGGTGCCCGGCCATGCTGCTGGCCAAGAACATGCCGAAGATCACGGCTGGCGGCCGTCTGGCTGACGGAACCGCGGGCTTCACCGGCGGCGTGCTGGGGGGCATCGGTGGCTTTTCCGGCACATTGCCCACGCTCTGGTGCACGCTGCGCGGCTTCGAAAAGGACAAGCAACGCGCCATCATTCAGAACTTCAACCTGTCGATGTTGGCGGTGACGATGGGCACGTACCTGGCAACAGGCATCGTGACGCGCGACATGCTGCCGATGTTCGCCATCGTGGCGCCGGCCATGCTGGTGCCCACGCTGCTGGGCGCCAAGCTGTACATCGGCATCAGCGAGGCGCGCTTCCGGCAGATCGTGTTGGGTTTGCTGACCGCGTCCGGGCTTGCCTTGCTGGCGTCTTCCGTTCCGCGCTTGCTGGAACGCGTGGCATAAGGCCGAGCTTCCTACGCGCCGCCGAACCAACGCGATAGCGCTTGCGCTGCCCCGGTTTCGTCCGGGTGGGAATCGGTGGCCCACGCGACGATGCCGTCAGGCCGCACCAACACTGCCCGCAAACCCAGCCGTTCACGGGCGTCACCCGCGACATAATTGACTTGCTGCCGCCAGCCGCGGGTCAACGCATCCCAAGACGCATCCGCCGAGGCGGCAGGCGCGAAGTCCAGGAAGAGGCCTTTGCCCTGGCGCAGCAGGGTGCCCGCTCTTGTGCCGTCGGCCAGTTCGAAATCGGGCATGCTGCGGCCGACCAGCGGATGGCTGCTGCCCAAGTCGTAGCGTTGGGATACGCCCCAGACACGTTCGGCGAAATACGTCGCGCCGTCGCGGGTGCCGACCAGGTCCCGGAAGCGTTTCTCAAGCAGACACCCGCGCCGACGAACGACTGGGCGCTGGGATAGCGCCCGATGTTCGTCGTGGGGATCTCATGCACGAGGCCAAAGACCAGAGCTTTCGTTACCGAAAGGACTTGGGCTTACCAGACCAAGTCTGCCTTTTCCGACACGGCCTTATAGCACCGCGGCGACAGGGCCGCAACGCTCACGGCGTGCCGTGTGCGCCTGGAAGTACTCGATCCGCAACGTGACGAGGCGGGCGGCGTCCAGGTCGGCCAGCCGCCGATTGTCAGGGGCATAATGCAGACGTTAATTCCGCTGTCTCTGCCGTTCCCCGGGGCCGCCCGGGGGCGGCTTCGGTATTCTCCGCCCTGTTACTTACTTGCCTTGCGCGTCGCCACTGATCTTCCTGGCCGTCAGCGTCACGGTGAAAAACTCGTTCACCTTATCGGCCGGAACGGCATTCAACTGGTGAGTGCCATAGTCAGCATGTTGCCCGTCCTTGAATCGGGGGTAATACCCTTTCCAGAAATAGCGCGCCTGTGTACCGCCCGCGAGCACTTTTTTCGCAGGCAGCCCGGCTACGAATCGCGTATCGGCGATGTCCGCTCGCGCTCGCAAAGCGACGCGGGCCTCTGTCAATGCCCAGTGGCATACGCCGCGCCCGTAATAGTCCTCATCGAGCAACATGTCGGCATACACGGTGCCCACGTACTCGGTGGCGGATATACGGGAAAGGCGGAACGTTTCGTGGCTGGACAATGTCGGCACGTGGCCGGACAGGGCGTTGGATTTTCCACAGCGGGCACCGTTGCTGGCGTCGAACTGCACAGTGCCTTCTACTACCGTAAACGGCGATTTGCCGTCGGCTGGGCTTGAGAGATCGGACGCATTAGCAAGGGTGAGCCGTATCTCATAGGCCTGCGTCGGAGCGGGGTTCAGCTTGCGCAGCGGCGTGTGCGCGTTGGATGCGGTGTCAGCCTTGGCCGGGCTATCGGCGAAATTAGACCCGCACCCGGCGGCGGCCAGAAGGACCAGCGTCGGCAATGCCCAACGTAAGGCCGGCAACGAGAGATATCGAAGGGCGCGCGACAATGTCGATGTTTCCTATGTTAGCTATTGGAAGTTTACTCAACGACGGGCGAACGATTCGTCCAGAATCGTTGCGCCGCGGGGGGGATTATCGCATCGCCGCAAGGGCAGGCGGGTAGCCCTCAAAGCCTGCGCCTAAGTTCAATTGTAGAAGTCCCGTGCGATTGCGCGTGGCATCGGGCCGCTTCCCACCCCATACAGTCATTGAGCCTCGCGCCACACCACAACAGCGTCTTCAAACGTCGAATTCTTATGTGCGTGCGCGATTGACGCCGCCGTCGCAAAGAAATCGGGGGGAAGCCGGCGCATGCCGGCTTCCCCCCGAGGCTTTTCGTGATGGCGGTGCCCGTTGGCTTACAGGGCCTGCATCTCGGTGTTGGCGTTGCGGGCCGGTTGCGCTGCAGCCGGGTTGGGCGCAGCGGGTGGGTTCACCGCCGGCACGCCCGTATTGGCCGTGGCGTTGTCCGTCACCGGCACTTCTACGTACGGCAGGTGTAGCGTCTGGCTGGTCATGGCGCGAATCTGGTTGGTCAGCGCGGGGCTGTCATTGAGCTTCTGGCCATACGACGGGATGATCTCCTTCAGGCGCGCCTTCCAGCCGGCTTCCATCTGCTGCGGGAAGGCTTTGGCCAACAGGTTCAGCATGATGGGGGGCGAGGTCGATGCGCCGGGCGAAGCTCCCAGCAGCGCGGCGATGGTGTTGTCCTTGTCGGTCACCACTTCGGTGCCGAACTGCAGGATCGGGCCCTTTTCCGGATCGCGCTTGATGACCTGCACGCGTTCGCCGGCCGTCACCAGGCGCCAGTCTTCACGCTTGGCTTGCGGGAAATACTTCAGCAGCTGGGCGTGGCGGTCTTCGTCGGTCAGGCGGGCCTGGTTGACCAGGTACTTCACCAGGCCCAGGTTTTCCAGCCCGACGTCGACCATGCTGGTGACGTTGTTGTGGTTCACTGACGAGAACAGGTCGAACGCCGAGCCTTCCTTCAGGAACTTGGTCGTGGCCAGCGCGAACGGTCCGAACAGCACCACCGGTTTACCGTCGAGCTTGCGCGCGTCCAGGTGGGGCACCGACATCGGCGGGGAATCCGTGTCGGCCATGCCGTAAGCCTTGACGTCGTGGCGTCCGGCGATGGAAGACGCGTCAAAGGCCAGGAACTGGCCGCCCACCGGGAAGCCGGCGTAGTTCTTCGATTCGGGAATGCCCGACATCTGCAGCACCTTCAGCGATGCGCCGCCGGCGCCGATGAAGACAAAGCGCGCCTTGGTGGTGCGTTCCTGGTTGGTCTTCAGGTCCTTGACGGTGACGTTCCAGGTCTTGTCGTCGTTCTGGCGCAGGGCGGTGACTTCATGCTGCAGCTGCAGCTTGAAGTTGGGGTTGCGCTGCAGGCCCTGGGTGAGCTGATTGGTGATGACGCCGAAGTTCACGTCGGTGCCCAGCGGCATGTAGGTAGCGGCAACCTTCTGATTGGAGTCGCGGCCTTCCATCAACAGCGGCGCCCATTGCTTGATCTGGGCGGCGTCGGTGGAATATTGCATGCCGTAGAACAGCGGGCTCTTGACCAGCGCGTCGCGGCGCTTGCGCAGGTATTCGATGCGGTCATCGCCCCACACGAAACTCATGTGGCCCGTGGGATTGATGAAGTCTGAGGGCTGGCCCAGGCGGCCGGCCTTGACCTGATGCGCCCAGAACTGGCGCGAGATCTCGAACTGCTCGGCAATGTTGATGGCGCGTTTGATGTCGACCGAACCATCGGGCATTTCTGGGGTGTAGTTCAGTTCGGCAAAGCCCGAGTGGCCGGTACCCGCATTGTTCCAGCCATTGGAGCTTTCCAGTGCCACGCCGTCCAGACGTTCGAAGAGCTCGACGTGCCAGTCCGGCTGCAATTCCTGCATATAGGTGGCCAGCGTCACGCTCATGATGCCGCCGCCGACGAGCACGGCGTCGACCGGCTTGTCGTTCTCGGCTGCCGGGACTGACCGCTGGTGCAGCGGCCAATAAAGAAACAGCGCCGCCGCAATGACCAGCAATGCAGCCAGGCTGCCCACGATTTTGAGGAACTTTCTCATGGGTTAGAGACCTTTTGGTTCAAAGGATTATTTTTTTCTTATGGGGACTTACAGGTAGACAGGGGTGGGCACCTCCGTGGCGGTCAAGCACGCGAAAGGCCGCCCGGGCGTCTGGGAACATGCGCCGGGATCAGGCAATCGGGCAAAAGTGGATCAAATGCCGACCGGGTCGGCGTGGGGTGTTGCTGCAGCTTGGAATAAGGGCAGGCTGGCCAGAGACTAGACGATTCTCGTTCCATATAGGGGAATACCCCGATAAAGCGTGGTGGTTTCCCGGGGGCGAGATTGTATACAAGCTTGCGATCGACCACGTTTGCCGCCGCGCTGGGCGGCGGGGCGCAGGCAACCGACCGCGCGACCTCCATTTTCACGGCCATCGTGGGCGCGGTCAGCCTGGCCCGGGCGGTGGGCGACGAGGCCATCGCGGCCCGCATACTGGCCGACGTCCGCGCGCTGGTGCTGCGCTGACGCCAGGCCGGGTTCAGTCGATGCACGCGCCCGAGATCTTCAGGGCCTGCGCCCACTTGGTGACTTCGTGGTAGCCCGGTATTCGTGCAAAGCGATCCGTCCTTGCCACGGCGCAAACCGCGGCAAGGACAATTCCCTAAGCCTCCTTCTCTTCTTCAGGCGCATTTAACGCGCTCCCCGCGTCGTGTTTCAAGCCGAGCAGATCCAGCATGCCCAGCAGAGACACCAGCGCCACGAACAGGAACGCCAATCGATAAGCGGCCCCCGGGGCCTCCCGCAGGCCAAGCAGCGGCACGGCCCAGTCGCCCAGGCGAATGGCAATGGCTCCCAGCGCAATGCCCATACCCAGCGCCAACTGCGACATGGTCGAGAACAGCGAACTCGCGGCGCTGAGGTCTTCCTTGGGCATATCGGCAAACGCCAAGGTGTTCAAAGCGGTGAACTGCATCGACCGCGACAGGCCGCCGATAAAAAGAATGATCGCAGTGGGCACAAAACCCATTTTCGGTCCGATGCACGCGCATGCGGCCAGGGCCAGGCTGTTGAATACGCCGTTGCACAACAGAATCCGACGAAAGCCAAACCGCTTCATCACCGGCGTGGTGAACAGCTTCATCGTCAGGTTGCCCGCGAACACCACCAGCACCAGTTGCCCAGCACGGAACGCATCCATGCCATACCCCACTTGAAACATCAGAGGCAGCATGAACGGCACCGCGCCGACCGACATGCGGAACAACGATCCGCCCCAGATATTGACGGCATAGGTGTGCTTTTTGATGGGCGCCAGTGACAGCATAGGATGGGGATGGCAATTCAGGTGCCTGATCCCCTTGTAGAGAAAGGCTAGCCCAATGGCCAGGCAAGG
>Ga0213827_1002133_pt1 | contig 10511 bp, 10 predicted proteins | sample MC6MC0898MG_FD_180669 | JGI IMG/M metagenome (GOLD analysis project Ga0213827, IMG submission 180669) | Enriched soil aggregate microbial communities from Iowa State University, Ames, United States - MC6-MC0898-MG | ecosystem: Environmental > Terrestrial > Soil > Unclassified | place: USA: Iowa...
CGCGCGAAGCCTGTGAAAGGATCCGTGCAGCGGGCGAGCGGTACCAGGTCCGGCCCATCGTGGTCAGTTCCTGCGTGGACAGCGGGCTGAGCATCATCCTGGCCGAAAGCGGCGGATTGATGCTGGACGTGTTCGCTCCCTTCATCGAGCCGCTGGAGCGGGAACTGGCGGTCAACCGGCATTCCCGGGTCGGCCAGGCGCACGGCATGGTGGACTTCGAGACCTACCATCGCCGCATCAACGCGATGAACTTCGCGCTGACCCACGACGACGGCATCGCCATCAATTACGACGATGCAGACGTGATCCTGGTGGCCGTGTCCCGGGCCGGCAAGACCCCGACCTGCATCTACCTGGCCCTGCATTACGGGGTCCGCGCGGCCAATTACCCGCTGACGGATGAGGATCTGGAGCAGGACCGGCTGCCGCCGCGGCTGCGCCCTTACCGTAAGAAGCTGTTTGGTCTGACCATCGACCCGGACCGCCTGCAGCAGATCCGCCAGGAGCGTCGCCCGAACTCGCGTTATGCCAACCTGGAGACCTGCCGGCGCGAGGTCGCCGCCGCCGAGACCATGTTCCGGATGGAGCGGATCCCGACCCTGAGCACCACCCATACCTCGATCGAGGAGATCTCGAGCAAGGTGCTGGGCACACTGGGGCTGCAGCGCGAGATGTATTGATCCGGCACGCCGGCGTGAACCGGTGGCGGGCCGCCCCTTTGGCCGGGCCGCTGCCGCCCCCACGTTGGGAGATCAACGTGTAGGATCGACCCATGGCCCAGGCATCGCCCCGTATCGAACGCATCCCCCGGCTCAGCCGCCTGAGCTGGTTGATGGGCCTGTACGCCGAGAACTACCAGCACCTCGTGCGCCTGTTCGCACCGTCGGAACTGGTGCCCGGCAGCTACGTCTCCTCGATCGGCGATGGGCTGGATGTGCGCCTGGATGTGATCGAGTGCCACCGCTATACGGTCGAGCTGCGCCTGACCTACGACTTCGCCGATCCGGTCACCGGGCAGCCGGATCCGTCGGCCTATGTCCGCCTGTACCGCGATGCCCGGCAGGCCGAGACCACCCATTGCTACGTGGGCCGCCGCTGGCAGGATGTGGTGGGCATGTACCCGCCGCCGGCCGAGCTGATCAGCCACCGCATGCGGATGAACACCTTCCTCGGCAAATGGCTGGAATACCTGGCCGAACGGGGTCACGGCGTGGCGACGTTGCGCCACGATGGCGCGGTGGCGGCACGGGCCGACGCGCGCCGCACCAGCCTGGTGCCCTGAGCCGTCCCGGGACGGATCACGCATAATCGGGGGTCTGTGTTCCCGAGCGTGTGCGAAATGCCCTATACCCCCATCGTGGCCACCCTGGGCTACGTGCTGTCCGCCGACGGCAAGCAAGTGCTGATGATCCACCGCAATGCCCGCCCCGGTGACCTGCACCTGGGCAAGTACAACGGGCTGGGCGGCAAGATGGAGCGCGATGAAGACGCCGCTGCCTGCATGCGCCGCGAAATCCGCGAAGAGGCCGGCATCGAGTGCGGCACCATGCGCCTGCGCGGCACGATCAGCTGGCCGGGCTTCGGCAAGAATGGCGAGGACTGGTTCGGCTTCGTGTTCGTCATCGATGACTTCACCGGCACGCCGCTGACCTCCAACCCGGAGGGCACCCTGGAGTGGGTGGACGTGGACAAGATCGACAGCCTGCCGTTGTGGGAAGGCGATCGCAGCTTCCTGCCGCTGGTCTTCGACGACGAACCGCGCGCGTTCCACGGGGTGATGCCGTACCGCGACGGCGCCATGCAGTCCTGGAGTTACACCCGGCTGTAGTGCCGGGCGGCGGCCGACGCTACCGACGCGCGAGCAGCAGGTGGAAGTGCTTGCTCACCGCGCGCCCGTCGTTGCTGCGCCCGCTTTCGTGATGCGCCCGCCAGGCCTGCACGGTCAGCCCGGCGCTGCGCAGGGCCTGCTCGACCTCGGCCAGTTCGTGCAGGTGGAAGCCATGCGCGGCGAAGGGCAGGGTGCGCATGAAGGCGGCATCGCCGAAGGCCAGGCAGAGCCGGCCGCCGGGGCGCAGCACGCGCGCCAGCTCGGCGAAGGCGAATTTCAGCTCGTCCCAGAAGTACAGGGTGTTCACCGCCAGCGCTGCGTCGACGCAGCCTGAGTCCAGCGGCAGAGCATGCGCATCGCCGAGGCGGACGTCGGCACGATCCTGCAGCCCGCACGCGACCAGCAGCGCACTGCCTGCATCCACCATCGCCGCGGACACATCGACCCCCACGTAGGCACTGTGCGGTGCGCGCAGCAGATCCGGTGCGAACGCAGCATTGCCGGGACCGATCTCCAGGATCTGCTCGCCAGCGGTGACCGACAGCAGGGCGATGGCGGCCCGGTTGAGGTCGCCGTTGCTGCGGTTCATGGACTCGGCCACGGCAAGCGCATGCTCGCCGTGCGGGTGGCGCAACTGGGCGGCCAGATCATCGGGGGAAAGCACGCGCAAGACTCCTGTCGGTGGGCGGCAGGACCTGGCGGCGGCGGAGTCCATCCGCCAGCTTAGCCCACTGGCGGCAGCGATGGGCGCCGGTGTGAAGGTCAATCGCGCGGCCACGATGAGGATCGGTGATCAACAAATCACCACGGTCGCGTCTATTGAGACTGAGTTGTCCACAGGGGGTGTGGATGACTCGTGGGCAAGTTTGTGGATAAGCCGCGTCGGCCCCCGCCGGTGCTCGCTGTCAAGATGGGTGGCCAAAAATTCACCGCAGGTCGCCTTGGCGTGAACGCCGCGGCAAACCCGGGGTACGGGGGCGTAGGGTGGGCTGTCCGGGCGCGGGCCGCACGCGGTACTCTCTTGCGATTGCCGCCAACCGATCTTTCATGAAACGTCACTTCTCGATGTTGCGCGAGTTCCACCTGGCCGACTGGTTCACCCTGGCCAACGCGTTCTGCGGCACCGGGGCGGTCTTTGCCGCCATGCGTTATCTGCAGGATGGCGAGCGCAGCTATCTGCTGTTCGGCATGGCCCTGATCCCGCTGGCCTTCATTTTCGACGCGCTGGACGGGCGCATCGCCCGTTGGCGCAAGTCCAGCTCGACCCTGGGCCGTGAGCTGGACTCGCTGTCGGACATCATTTCCTTCGGTGTCGCCCCGGCCGCGCTGGCCTACGCCTGCGGCATGCAGGGCGGCTGGGACTGGCTGGTGCTGAGCTATTTCGTCTGCTGCGGCGTCAGCCGCCTGGCGCGCTACAACGTGACCGCCGAAGCCCTGGCCGGCGAAGGCGACAAGGTGCCGTACTTCGAGGGCACCCCGATCCCGACCAGCCTGGCGCTGGTGGTGGTGCTGGCCGTGGCGGCCAGCGTCGGGGCGACCGGCGCGGAGCTGTGGCTGGGCCAGTGGCAGCTCGGCCCGTGGCAGCTGCACCCGCTGGTGCTGCTGTTCGCGCTGTCCGGCTCGCTGATGATCAGCAAGACCCTGCGCATCCCCAAGCCGTGAGGCAGGGCAGCGCGGCATTGCTATCATCGTTTCCCGAGACGGGAGGACGGTCATGACCACGGCGGGCAGTGGCAGCGGCGCAGGCGATGTAGAAGCCCTGGCGCGGCAGTATTTCAGTGCCTGGGGTGATGCCCTTCGGCATGCTGCGGCACCGCCGGGACATGCCGCCGGCCCCGAGGGGCAGGGCAACTGGCAGCAGGCGATCGACTGGTGGGCGCAGATGATGCCCAACGCGGCCAGCGGCCCGGCCGATGAAGCCGTGCACCGCTTCCGCGAACAGGCCGGTGGCTGGTACGGGACCATGCAGCAGGTGGCTGCGCAGTTCGCCGGCCGCGACACCACCAGCGCGGAGGTCGCGCAGGCGTGGCGTACGGCGGTGCTGGGGCAGGGCGACGGGCTGCTGCAGTGGATGCTGCAAGGCGCGCGTGGCCACACTCATCCCGAGGGGCCGGACCTGCTGCAACTGCTGGAAACCCTGCAGCGGCAGCTCGGCCCGTGGCTGCAGAGCCCGGCGTTCGGTCCCGGCCGCGAGCACCAGGCCCGCTGGCAGGCGTTGCTGCGCGCCCAGCAGGACTACCAGGCGCACTCGCGCGATTACGTGGAACAGATCAAACAGGCGCTGGACGATGCGTTCACCCTGTTCGAGCAGCGCCTGGCCGAACACGAACAGCCCGGCAACCAGCTGACCAGTGCGCGGGCGATGTTCGATCTGTGGATCGACGCGGCCGAAGAGGCGTACGCGAAGGTCGCGCTGTCCGAGCCGTTCCAGGCGGTCTACGCCGCGCTGGGCAATGCCCAGATGCGGTTGCGCGCGGCCACCCAGCAGGAAATCGAGCGGCTGACTGAAAGTTTCGGGCTGCCCACACGCACCGAGATGGATGCCGCGCATCGCCGTATCGCCGAGCTGGAGCGGCTGGTGCGGCGCATGGCCGGCGGCGCGGACCCTGGCAGGTCGGCCACCCGGCCGGTTGCCCCGAAGAAGGCAGCCGCGAAGAAGGCAGTCTCGAAAAAGGCAGCATCAGCACAGAGCAAGCCACCCATGCGGGCGAAGGCGGCGAAAGCCGGCAACGCCGGCAAAGCTGCTGCAGCCACCAAGCCGCTGAAGCCCACCTCCAAGCCCCGGAAGCGCAGCGCATGAAAGGTCCCCTGGGCTTCAACGCCGAAGACCTGCTGCAGGAAACCCTGGCCATGCAGCGCAAGCTGATGGATGGCCTGAAGCTGCTGCCTTCGGTGGACGATGTCGATTACGGCGTGACCACCCGCGAGGAAGTCTGGCGCGATGGCAAGGTCACGCTGTACCGGTTCGTCGGCAGCGAAGCGCCGGTGCGCCGGACGCCGCTGCTGATCGTGTATGCACTGGTCAACCGGCCGTACATGGTCGATCTGCAGACCGACCGCTCGCTGGTGCAGAAACTGCTGGCGCTCGGGCACGATGTCTATGTGCTGGACTGGGGCTACCCGGACCGCTCCGAGCGCTACCAGACGCTGGAGGATTACCTGCTGCGCTTCGTCGATGGCGCGGTGGATCACCTGCAGGCGCGCAACGGCGGCGAACCGATCAACATGCTGGGCATCTGCCAGGGCGGCGTGTTCGCGCTGTGCTATGCCGCGCTGCGCCAGGCCAAGCTGGCCAATCTGATCACGATGGTCACGCCCGTCGATTTCCACACCCCGGACAACATGCTCTCGCACTGGGCGCGGCAGGTGGACGTGGATCTGCTGGTGGACACGCTGGGCAACATCCCGGCCGATCTGATGAATGCCAGCTACCTGATGCTCAAGCCGTTCCGCCTCAACGTGCAGAAGTACGTGGGGCTGCTCGACATTCTCGATGACAAGGATGCGCTTGAAGATTTCCTGCGCATGGAGAAGTGGATCTTCGACTCGCCCGACCTCGCCGGCGAGGCGTTCCGTGACTTCATCAAGCAGTTCTACCAGGGCAATGGCCTGATGCATGACGGCGTGCGCATCGGTGACGAAACGGTCGACCTCCAGCAGGTCACGCTGCCGGTGCTGAACATCTATGCCGAGCAGGACCATCTGGTCCCGCCGGATGCGTCACGCGCGCTGCGCGGCCGGATCGGCAGCACGGATTACACCGAGAGCAGTTTCCGCGGCGGCCATATCGGCATCTACGTGTCCGGCCGTGCCCAGCGCGAAGTGCCCGGTACCATCACCGGGTGGTTGGACGGGCGTTCGCAATGAAGCGCCACGCAATCGCCTGGTTGGCCGTGGGTCTGCTCGCGGTCGGTTCCGCCCACGCGGCGCCGAACGAGACGGCCCGCCGCGAGATCGCCGGCCTGATCGGCGCTGGAGGGCTCCAGTTGCCGCTTCCAGCGCAACGGCAGCTGGCACGATGCGCCCGAGGCGCGCGCCCACCTGCAGCGCAAGTACGACTACCTGTTGAAGAAGGACAAGGTAGATACCGCTGAGCAGTTCATCGAGCGTGCCGCCAGCCAGAGCAGCATGAGCGGCAAGCCCTACCGGATCGCCTGTCCCGGCCAGCCGGAGACGACTGCCGCCGTCTGGTTCGCCGCCCGGCTCAAGGCGCTGCGCCAACGCACCCCGTAGACACGGTTCGCGTTAGAGTCGGCCCATTCCGGCTCGAGACCCCGTGCATGAACACACCGCCGCGTCCGCTGTCCCGCTCGCTCAACGACCGCATGATCGCCGGCGTCATGGGCGGCATCGCGCATCGTTTCGGCTGGAACGTCACCCTGGTCCGGGTGCTGTTCGTGCTGATCTCCATCGGCTCGGCTGCCTTCCCCGGCATTCTGGTCTACCTGATCCTGTGGCTGTTGATCCCCAACGAGGCCGATTGAGCTTGCCGCCGGTGCTGCTGCGCGCGCTGCAGGGGCTTGGCGCGCTGTGGACCTCACCCAATACCCTGATCGGTCTCGCCGCTGGCACCGCCGGCATGCTGGCCGGTGCGCGCCCGTCGTGGAACGGGCGCGACTGCGCGATCGTGTTCCGCGAATTTCCGTGGGGGCCGGGCGGGGCGATCACGCTGGGCAACGTCATCCTGCACACGGGGCCAGTGCTCGATGTGCCGTGCCGCACCTACGCGCACCAGGCCGGTCACGCCACCGAGCCGGTGATCGGCCTGCACGATCACGAGCGGGCGCACGTCTACCAGTATCTGGTGCTGGGGCCGTTGTACCTGCCGGTGTATCTGCTCTGCGGCGGGGTAAGCGCGCGTAATCCGTTCGAACGCGCTGCAGACGTGTATGCGCTGCACGGGAAAGGCTGGTGGCCGCGATGACGTTATCTCCGCGTTAAATCCATGTAAGAAAAACGTCGACAACGCGACGTCATCTGCATGCAAAAAAACGTTATTAGCCTGCATGACGAACCAGTCAGGTTTGCCGGGGTAAGCTTGCATCGCTGTATCAGCAATAACGTTTCTGGAGGAACACATCACATGGCAATCGTTCTTTATGTCGGTGGTAGCAAGGATGGCGACAAGGGCCTGGTGCCCCATGGCTTCAGCAAGTCCCAGGCCGATACCGAGCTGGGCCGGGAGATCTACACCGAGCGGTTCATGGAGCTGCAGGGTGTAGGCAAGGTGCGGGTGATGGCGTTGGAGTCGATGCACGATGAGATCGTCCACCAGCGCGCGGCCGTGCATTACCGGTAAGCCAGCAGTACCGTAAAGGCGCCCGGTTGTCGCGGGCGCCCGCGCCGGCATCCCAGCCCCACGCACGGATGCCGGCGTGAACACAGGTTCCCTCGTGTGGTCACCGCCACGGGGCGACAGGTTCGGCCCGGACTGTCAACGGCTTTCCCCCGCCGCCCGGCATCGCCAGAATGGGTTCTTTCCGCAAAGCGGCTCCGGCCGGAAGCAATGCCTGACATCAAGCTCGCGCAGCAGATCGCCCAGACCATCGCCGATGAGATCGGTGCCCAGACCGCCCAGGCCCTGGCCGCCATCGCCCTGTTGGACGAAGGCGCCAGCGTTCCGTTCATTGCCCGCTACCGCAAGGAAGTCACCGGCGGGCTGGACGATACCCAGCTGCGCAACCTCGAAACACGCCTGACCTACCTGCGCGAGTTGGAAGACCGCCGCGCCGCGGTGCTGTCCAGCATCGATGAGCAGGGCAAGCTAAGCGACGAACTGCGCAACGAGATCCTGGGCGCGGACACCAAGTCGCGGCTGGAAGATCTGTACCTGCCCTACAAGCCCCAGCGCCGCACCCGCGCCCAGATCGCGCGCGAAGCCGGCCTGGAGCCGCTCGCCGATGGCCTGCTGGCCGATCCGGGCCTGGACCCGCAGGTATTCGGCGCGACCTTTGTCGATAGCGACAAGGGCGTGGCCGACGTCAAGGCAGCGCTGGAAGGCGCCCGCGCGATCCTGATGGAGCGCTGGGGCGAGGATGCCGCGCTGGTCGGCGAACTGCGCACCTGGCTAGGCGAGAACGGCGTGATCCGCGCGCGTGTCGCCGAGGGCAAGGAAGAGCAGGGCGCCAAATACCGCGATTATTTTGAGCATGCCGAGTCGCTGGCGAAGATTCCGTCGCACCGGTTGCTGGCGCTGTTCCGCGCACGCCGCGAGGAAATCCTGTTCCTGGAACTGGACCCCGGCAGCGACGCCGAGGCCGGCAATCTCTACGCCGAAGGCCGCGTCGCGCACAACGCGGGTATCCGCGATGCGGGCCGCCCGGGCGACCGCTGGCTGCTCGACGCCTGCCGCCTGACCTGGCGCGCGAAGCTGCACATGCACCTGCTGCTGGACCTGTTCAACCAGGCGCGCGAGAAGGCCGAGGCCGAGGCGATCTCGGTGTTCGGCGACAACCTCAAGGACCTGCTGCTGTCCGCCCCGGCCGGCCCCAAGGCCGTGCTCGGCCTGGACCCGGGCATCCGCACCGGCTGCAAGATCGCCGTGGTCGATGCCACGGGCAAGCTGGTCGCCACCGACACCATCTACCCGCACGAGCCCCGGCGCCAGTGGGACCAATCGCTGCACACGATCAAGCAGCTGTGCGTGCAGCACAACGTGGAGCTGATCGCGATCGGCAACGGCACTGCCAGCCGCGAGACCGACAAGCTGGCCGGTGAGGTGATCAAGGCGCTGGGTGACACCAGGCTGCAGAAGATCGTGGTCAGTGAAGCCGGTGCCTCGGTGTACTCGGCCTCGGAATTCGCGGCCAAGGAATTCCCGAACCTGGACGTGTCCATCCGCGGTGCGGTGTCCATCGCCCGCCGCCTGCAGGATCCGCTGGCCGAGCTGGTCAAGATCGAACCGAAGGCGATCGGCGTCGGCCAGTACCAGCACGATGTGGACCAATACCGCCTGGCGCGCGCCCTGGATGCGCGCGTGGAAGACTGCGTCAACGCGGTCGGCGTACACGTCAATACCGCCTCGGCGGCGCTGCTGTCGCGGGTATCGGGGCTGTCGTCCACCGTGGCCGAGAACATCGTGCGCCATCGCGACGACAACGGTCCGTTCAAGCGCCGCAAGGACCTGCTGAAAGTGCCGCGCCTGGGCGAGAAGACCTTCGAGCAGTGCGCCGGCTTCCTGCGCATCGCCGATGGCGACCAGCCGCTGGATGCATCGTCGGTGCACCCGGAAGCCTACCCGGTGGTCGAGCGCATCGTGGCCGCCACCGCGCGCCCGATCAAGGCGCTGATCGGCGATGGCAGCTTCCTGCGCGGCCTGAAGGCGGAACAGTTCACCGACGAGACCTTCGGTGTGCCGACCGTGCGCGACATCCTGAAGGAACTGGAGAAACCCGGCCGCGATCCGCGCCCGGAGTTCAAGGCGGCACGCTTCGCCGACGGTGTCGAGGAACTGAAAGACCTCAAGGTCGGCATGATCCTGGAAGGCGTGGTCAGCAACGTGGCCGCCTTCGGTGCCTTCGTGGACATCGGCGTGCACCAGGATGGCCTGATCCATATCTCCGCGTTGTCCGATACCTACGTCAAAGACCCGCGTGACGTGGTCAAGGCCGGCGATATCGTCAAGGTGAAGGTGCTGGAGGTGGACGTGGCACGCAAACGCATCGCGCTGACCCGCCGCCTGGATGACACCCCGGCGCCGGCCAAGGCCCCCGGTGAGCGCGATGCGCGCCCGGCGGGTGGCGCTCGGCGGGAGGGCGGGGCGGGCAATGGTCCGCGCAACGGCAACCGCGGTAGCGCGTCCGGCCCGCGTCCCGGGAGTGCGGCACCGCCGGCCAACAATGCGCTGGCCGATGCCTTCGCCCGGGCCAAGCGCGGCGGCTGATCCCGCTGTCGGTGCCCGCCAGAGGCCGCCTTCGGGCGGCCTTTGGCGTTTTCGAGGGTCCCGGTGGCCGGGGGCACTTCTGGTTTGACGCGCGTTTACGCACACTTCCCGTTGAATGCCCGTAGGGTGGGTGGACGGCGGGGAGCCCAGATGACAGACGACCAGGCAGGACCGGGCAACCGGGCGGGCCGCAGCGCCGCTCACCGCGCTGGCGCAGGGCTGTGCGCGGCGTGTCGGACCGGGGCGCACGCATGAGCCGGCAACCGGATGCCCCGCTTGATGCGGCCGCCGCGCTGCGCGACATGGCCGAGCAGCGGCATCGGCTGGAAATGATCATCGAAGGTACCGCGGCGGGCACCTGGGACTGGGACATCGCGGGCAACCAGATGCGGGTCAACGAGCGCTGGGCGGAGATCGTCGGCTATACCCGCGAGGAACTGGCCCCGATCACGCCGGACACGTTCTTCCAGCTGGTGCATCCCGACGATCGGGCGCAGTCGGATGCGCTGCTCAACGAGCATATGGAAGGGCGCTCGCCGCACTACGACAGCCTGTGCCGGATGCGCCACAAGCAGGGCCACTGGATCTGGGTGCAGGACCGTGGCCGCGTCTACGAGCGCGATGCGCAGGGCCGCCCGCTGTGGATGGCCGGTGCCCACGCCGATGTCACCGAGCTGCAGCAGGCCCGGCAGGAGGCGGCCAACATGCGCCAGCGCCTGCAGGCGGTGGTGGATGCCTCTGACGAGGTGGCCGTGATCGCTACCGATGTCGATGGCGTGGTCAATCTGTTCAACACCGGCG
>Ga0213827_1002134_pt1 | contig 10504 bp, 8 predicted proteins | sample MC6MC0898MG_FD_180669 | JGI IMG/M metagenome (GOLD analysis project Ga0213827, IMG submission 180669) | Enriched soil aggregate microbial communities from Iowa State University, Ames, United States - MC6-MC0898-MG | ecosystem: Environmental > Terrestrial > Soil > Unclassified | place: USA: Iowa...
TACAGCGGCTTCCCGGTCAACCAGACCGCGCGCCTGGAAGACATGGAAAAGGGCATGGCGATCCAGTCCGGCAACGATGCCGCGATCGCCCTGGCCGAGCACGTGGCCGGCAGCGAAGAAGCCTTCGCCTCGCTGATGAACAGCTATGCCGCCAAGATCGGCATGAAGAACTCGCACTTCGTCAACGCGCACGGCCTGACCGCGCCGGGCCATCACAGCACCGCCTACGACCTGGCGCTGCTGGGCCGGGCGATGGTGCGCGACTACCCGGAAACCTACGCCTACAACAAGGTGAAGGAATTCACGGTGGGCAGCATCAAGCAGCCCAACCGCAACCTGCTGTTGTGGCGCGATGGCAGCGTGGACGGCATCAAGACCGGCCACACGTCCGAAGCCGGGTACTGCCTGATGAGTTCGGCGCAGCGCGGCGACCAGCGCCTGATCGCGGTGGTGCTGGGCGGCAGCTCGGAGAAGCAGCGCGCCGATGACAGCCTGGCGCTGCTCAACTGGGGCTTCCGCTTCTTCGAAACCCACCGCATGTATGAGCCGGGCAAGGCCGTGGCCGAGCACAAGGTGTGGAAGGGCAAGGCCGACACGGTGCAGCTGGGCGTGGCCCAGCCGCTGCTGGTGAGCGTGCCGCGCGGCCGCTACAACGACCTGAAGCCGACCATCGACGTGCCCAAGACGCTGGAGGCGCCGTTCACCGCGGGCCAGCAGATCGGCACGCTGAAGGTGACCCTGGACGGCAAGACCGTCGCCGAGGCGCCGCTGGTGGCGGTGGCCGCGGTGGAAGAGGCCGGCTTCTTCAAGCGTCTGTGGGACAGCTTCTGGATGTGGTGGGAGTCGGAGTGATCCGGCGCCACTGAATTGAAAAAAGACCGGCGAAAGCCGGTCTTTTTTTGGGTTCTTTTCCCCGATGGAGGGGCGTTTTTCTTCAGGGGCTGTTGCAGAGGGCGTACGGCTGTACGCGTGTGATCGGGTGGTCCGGGCGGCTTGGGGATCGGGGCACTTCTGCAGTGGGGCTTGTCGCCAGCGTCAGGGCCCCCGCGCGGCCGGTAGACCCCGGGTAGTGTCCCCCGGCCTGGCGACCTCCTCCCTTATTTTGCCCGGGAGCCCACCGGCCGCCACGGGGCTCGGCTTGCGGAGACAAGCGTGAAAGCTGGCTGCTGATTTTGGTCGGTGGATCGGGCGCTGGGCGCCCATGCCCTTGGAGGCGAAATAAAGGAGGAGGGGGCGGCCGCAGGCCGACGCCGGGGGACATTCGCCGGAAAGGGCATGGGCGCCCAGCGCCCGATCCACCGACAACCGCGCCGGCTCCCCGCGCCTGCTCACGGGGTGATGAGGAGCCGGCCAACGGCCGGTACTAGCGGCCTTTCGCCAGCGACTATCGTGCAGGCTCGGCCGGACGCCTCGGCCTTACAGCGACCGGCTGATGGTGAAGCTGCCGAAGATCGGCGCTTCCTTCTGGCCGTCGAACTCGCGCGTGCTGTGGTAGCGGGCCAGCGCGAACTTCCAGCGGCCGCGCATCACCGCCACGCCGTAGCCGGCCTGGCCCACCACGTGGCGTTTGTCCACGCTGTGGCTGTTGCGGAAGGTATTGCCATCCAGGGTGATGTCGCGGATCACCCAGGCCGCGTCGGTGGTGGCGAACAGGTGCCAGGACCAGCCGGCCGGGCGGCCGCCACGGGTGGGCGCGGTGTTCTCGCCGGCCGGACGCAGCGGGGTGCTGCCGAAATCGTCCGGCAGCTTCCAGCCGAAACGCACTTCACCACCGGCATTGAGGTGGGTGGCCAGGTTGCCCACCGCACCGCCGTAGTGGCTGATCGCATCCCAGCCCCAGCCGCCGGCGTTCTCGCTGGCGTCGGCCGGCCAGCGGCGCATGCGCTCGTGGGTGAGCATGAACACCGGCTCGTTGTGCAGCTGGTTGTCCCAGCCCTGGAATTTCTCGTCGCCCAGCGCATCGTGCACCGCATCCTGCACTTCCTTGCCCAGCGCCCACGGCCCCACCACGCCCAGCGCCAGCTGGGTGGTCTGCAGCCGGTCGCCGCGCCGCGCGTTGTAGCCGAAGCTGCCGATCAGCACGCCCGCATACGGGCGGTCGTCCTCGATCAGGTCCTTGCGGGTGAAATCGGTGGGGGTGAAGATCCCCTGGGCCACGCTGAAGATCATGTTCTGCTGTTCGAACTCGCCCGGGTGCAGCCGTTCCAGGTGCCGGTTGACCCAGCGCGCCAGCCGCGGCAGGCAGGGGTCGTCAGTGTAGTCCACCAGGTTGGGCGAGACGAAGGTGATCTGGGCGCCATTGGTGTAGCCCTGGTCCTGGTCGGCGCCGCCGAACAGGTCGTTGTCCACCCGGAAATTGACCTGCGGCGGGTGCTCGCGCATCGCGTCGGGCCCGCACTGGTTGGCGGCCTGGACCGCGGGGGCGACGAGCGCCAGGGCGCCGGCGAGTGCGGCCGACAACGCATAGGGCTTCAACGACATGGAATTCCCGCTCAGGATTTGTTCTGTTTTTATGCCGAAGCAGCGTAGTGAGCGCGTGATGCAGTGAACAGACCCGCGCACGCACTGGTGCGTTTTGTTGGTGAAGACCGATTTTCACGTAGCGTTAGGCGCCGCTATGGGCACGATCATGCAAGGCTTGGGTTCGGTCGCCGGCGTCCCCATAATCGCGGTCATGGAGATCAAGTCTGACAACCCCGACCACGGCTTCCAGTTCCCCGGCCAGTTCGAACTCAGCGCCATGGGCGCGGCCGGCCAGGAGCTTGAACGCGAATTGCCGCGCCTGCTCGAGCAGGCCGGCGTCGAAGTACTGACCGAACGGGTCAGCTGGAAACACTCGTCCAACGGCAAGTATGTGTCGGTGCGGCTGGTGTTCAAGGCCGACAACCGCGAACAGTACGACGCCGCGCACGCCGCGCTGCGCGAGCACCCGGAAGTGAAGTGGACGCTGTAGGCGCCTGCGATACCGCCCCCCAGCCCGGCGCGCGGGCACCGCAGCCGGCGATCGTGCGCGATCTCGGCCGGCAGGCCTATGCCCCGGTCTGGCATGCGATGCAGCGTTTCACCGACGCGCGCACCGACGCCAGCGCCGACGAGCTGTGGGTGGTCGAACACGATCCGGTGTTCACCCTCGGCCAGGCCGGCAAGGACGAGCACGTCCTAGCCCCGGGAGATATTCCGGTGCTGCACGTGGACCGCGGCGGCCAGGTGACCTACCACGGGCCCGGCCAGATCGTGGTCTACCCGTTGCTGCAGCTGCGCCGGCTGGGGATCGGGGTGCGCGATTACGTGTGCCGGATCGAGCAGGCGATCATCGACACGCTGGACGAATGGAATATCGGCGCTGAACGGCTGGACGGGGCGCCCGGGGTGTACGTGGGCGGGGCCAAGGTGGCCGCGCTGGGCATCCGGGTCCGCCGCGGCTGCACCTTCCACGGCCTGGCCTTCAACGTGGCCATGGACCTGGAACCGTTCCACCGCATCAACCCCTGCGGCTACCAAGGGCTGCAGGTGACCTCGGTGGTAGACTTGGGGGGACCGTCCGGCATGGCGGCCGCCAAGCCGGTGCTGTTGGGCCATCTGGCCCGCCAGTTCGGCCTGGACCTCCAGCCGACCACCGAATTGCCCGATCTGACAGAGGCGGCGTGAACGCCGTCGACCAAGGCCATGACTGAAACCACCGCTCGCATCATTCCCCTGCAGATCGTGCAGGGCGACACGCCGTCCGCCGCGCCGCTGCAGACCGGGGTCAAACAGCTGGGCGGTGACAAGATCGGCCGCTCGCCGGTGCAGTTCGCCGACGCGCCGGTGCTGCGCAAGCCGTCCTGGATCCGGGTCCGGATTCCCTCCGGCAACGCGGTGCAGACGCTGAAGGCCAAGCTGCGCGAGAACCGCCTGGTCACCGTCTGCGAAGAGGCCAGCTGCCCCAATATCCACGAGTGCTTCAGCCACGGCACCGCCACGTTCATGATCCTGGGCGAGGTCTGCACCCGGCGCTGCTCGTTCTGCGACGTGGCCCACGGCCGACCCAAGCCGCCGGACGCCAATGAACCGGCCAGCCTGGCCCAGACCGTGGCCGACATGGGCCTGAAGTACGTGGTGGTGACCAGCGTGGACCGCGACGACCTGCGCGACGGCGGTGCACAGCACTTCGCCGACTGCATCGGGGCCATCCGCGAGAAGTCGCCGGGCACCCGCATCGAGGTGCTCACCCCGGACTTCCGCGGCAAGGGCCGGATGGAGCGCGCGCTGGACATCCTGGCGACCAACCCGCCGGACGTGTTCAACCACAACATCGAGACCGTGCCGGACCTGTACCGCAACGTGCGGCCGGGCGCGGACTACCAGTGGTCGTTGACGCTGCTGAAGAACTTCAAGGCGCAGCACCCGACCATCGCCACCAAGTCCGGCATCATGCTCGGGCTGGGCGAGGACCTGGACCAGGTCCGGGCCACCATGCGCGACCTGCGGGCGCATGACGTGGACATGATCACGATCGGCCAGTACCTGCAGCCGACGCCGCACCACCACCCGGTGCTGCGCTACTGGACGCCCGAGGACTACAAGGCGCTGGAGGTCTACGGCTACGAGCTGGGCTTCAGCCACGTGGCCTCCGGCCCGATGGTGCGCTCGTCCTACCACGCCGACGTGCAGGCCAAGGGCGCGGGGGTCGCGGTCGCGTAAGCGATCGTGCTTACGCGTCCCACGGTTTGCCGCGCAAACCGCAGGCGCTCCCACCATCGCCGCATGCACCGCGCCGGCCGGCGCCCCCAGCGACGCCGGGGCGCCGCCTGTGCACTCATCGCGGCAGGTACCGATGAAGGTCGGTACCGGATCGCCTTCTCCATGCTGCCCCCACGTTCCGCCGGTTTCCATCGACCCCCGGTCGCTGGCGCCCCGGCGTGGCCGCGCTGCGCGCACATTCACAATTTGCTACAGACCCCGGTTTAGGCTGGAAATCCACGTTGCGCGGGGATGGATGACAAACCCCGCAACTTTCGGCACTGTCGTGTGGTCTGATCCGCACGCAGTCTCCCCCTTGGCAAGGTGCCATGAGCAAGTTGATGAAATTCAAAGCCCCCGCATTCCTGATGGCCCTGGCGCTCACCGCGCCGCTGGCGCTGGCCGCCTACGCCGATTCGCCGGCCCTGCCGTCGGCGGCGACGGCCGACCAGGTGACCACGTCCAAGCTGGTCTACGGACTGCTGTCGGACAGCCGCTATGCCTACCGGCCGCGCGCCCTTGACGCGGCGACCTCCAAGGACGTGTTCAAGCGCTATCTGGAAGCGCTGGACGGCAGCAAGCAGTTCTTCACCCAGGCCGACATCACCCGCTTCGCCCCGTTCGAGGCCAACATTGCCACCGCCATCCGCGGCGGCGAGCTGGAGCCGGCGTTCCAGGTGTTTGCGGTGTACAAGCAGCGCGTGGGCGAGCGCATCGGGTATGCGCGCAAGCTGCTCAAGCAGGATTTCGATTTCAGCAGCGACGAGAAGTTCGAGTACGACCGCAAGGACGTGCCGTGGGCGGCCAGCAGCGCCGAGCTGGACGATCTGTGGCGCAAGTCGGTCAAGAACGACTGGCTGCGTCTGAAGCTGGCGGGCAAGCAGCCGGCGGAGATCCGCAAGACGCTGGACAAGCGCTACGCGACGCTGGAAAAGTCGGTCAATGAGTTGAAGGGCGAAGACGTCTTCCAGTTCTTCCTCAATTCGTACACCAGCGCGGTCGATCCGCACACCGATTACTTCACCCCGCGCACCGCCGAGAACTTCAACCAGGCCATGTCGCTGTCGCTGGAAGGCATCGGCGCGCAGTTGCAGCGCCAGGACGACATGGTGGTGATCCGCGAGGTCATCGCCGGCGGCCCGGTCGCGGTCAACGGCACCCTCAAGGCGGGCGACCGCATCGTCGGCGTTGGCCAGGGCAAGTCCGGGCCGGTGGAGGATGTGATCGGCTGGCGCATCGATGACGTGGTGGCCAAGATCCGCGGCAAGGCCGATACCCAGGTGCGACTGGAATTCATCCCGGCCGAAGAGGGCGTGGATGGCAAGCACCACATGCTGGTGCTGACCCGGCAGAAGGTGCGCCTGGCCGAACAGGCCGCCAAGGGCGAAACCCTGAGCATCCCGGCCAAGGATGGGGAGCCGGCACGCAAGGTCGGCGTGATCAAGCTGCCCACCTTCTACCAGGACTTCGAAGGCCGTCGCCGCAACGCGGCCGACTACGCCTCGGCCACCCGCGACGTGGCCAAGCTGCTGGCCGGGTTCAAGGCCGACAAGCTGGACGGCGTGGTGCTGGACCTGCGCAACAACGGCGGTGGTTCGCTGGACGAAGCGATCGAGCTGACCGGCCTGTTCATTGAACAGGGGCCGGTGGTGCAGGTGCGCGAGTCCGGTGGGCGGGTCACCGTCAACAGCGATCGCAGCGAAGCGGTGGCGTGGGACGGCCCGTTGGCGGTGCTGATCAACCGCGGTTCGGCATCGGCGTCGGAGATCTTCGCCGGTGCCATCCAGGACTACGGCCGTGGCCTGGTGATCGGTGAAACCACCTTCGGCAAGGGTACCGTGCAGAACATCGTGGACCTGGACCGGTGGCCGAGCGGGGAGACCCAGCGCTACGGGCAGGTCAAGCTGACCATCGCGCAGTTCTTCCGCGTCAGCGGCAGCAGCACCCAGCACAAGGGCGTGGTGCCCGACCTGGCCTTCCCGGCCAGCGTGGACGCCAGCGAATATGGCGAGAGCACCTACGACAACGCGTTGCCGTGGACCCGTATCGCCGCCGTGCCGCACACCCAGTACGGCAACTTCGGCCCGCTGCTGCCCAAGCTGGAAGGCCGCCACACCGCGCGCATCGCCGCCGACAGGGAGTTCCAGTGGTGGAACGAGGACGTCGAGCAGTTCCGCGCCGAGAAGGCCAAGAAGTACATTTCGCTCAACGAGACCGAGCGTCGCGCCGAGCGTGAAAAGCAGGACAAGCAGCGCACCGATCGCCAGGCGATCCGCAAGCAGCTCGGCCTGGACCTGGACCCGCTGGCCGATGACAGCAACGACGATGGCCTGACCGGCAACGAGCGTGACATCGTCAAGGACACTGCCCGCGAAAAGGCCGCCGAAAAGCGTCCGGACCCGTTGCTGCGCGAGTCGGCCGCGATCCTGGCAGATGCGGTGAACCTGCTGGAGAAGGACCGTCCGCTGTCCGCGCAGGTGCTGCCGCAGTCGACCGGTGCCGGGCGCTGGGCCGACTGACCGGGCGTTGAAGGGGGGTAGAGCCGAGCCATGCTCGGCTTGCCTCACCGACCGCGCCATGGATGGATAGGCAAGGCAAAGCAAGGCAAAGCAAGGCAAAGCAGCCGAGCATGGCTCGGCTCTACCTCTTCCCGGGGCGGAGGAGGCGGTTTCGGTGAACACCAGACCAACGAGGGGCCGGCCAGTGCGCCGGCCCTTCGCCGTTTAAACCCGGCGCATACGCCGGCGGGGCTAAGCTGGGCGGAGTCTGTCCTTGCAGGAGCGCCCATGCGCCTGTCCCAAGCAATCCCGGCGGGCCTGCTGGCCGTCTCCCTCAGCGCCTGCGGTGGCCGCGCCGCCGACAGCACTCTGATCCGCGAGTCGTTCGACTCCGGCGACACCTATTCGCGCACCGTGCCCGGTGCACCGGCGCAGGCGTGCGAGGCGGCACGCCGCACGCTGCTCAGCCAGGGCTATGCCATCGCCCGGGCCGACACGGCGGCGGTGGAAGGCAACAAGAATTTCCAACCGCGCGATGACGAACACGAGCAGCTGGTGCTGCGCATTTCCTGCGCACCGCGCGGCGAACAGGCGCTGGTGTTCGTCAGCGCGGTGCAGGACCGTTACGCGCTGAAGAAAAGCCCCACCTCGGCCAGTGTCGGCGTGGGCGCGTTGGGGTCGGTGTCGCTGCCGTTCGGCAGCAACGATGATTCGCTGGTGAAGGTGGCCAGCAGCACCGTGCAGGATGCGGATTTCTACCGCCGCTTCTTCGATCGCCTGCAGCAGTACCTGCCGGTAGTGCCGGCCGCGCCGGCACCCGCGCCGGTCGAACCGGCCCCGGCCGCTTCACCGCCTAACGCCGCACCCGCCGCGGTGCCCGAGCCGGCCCCGTCCGCGTCACCGGCTACCGCCGCACCCGCCACGGTGCCCGAGCCGGGCCCGGCGCCCTCGGCCGATTCCCCGGTGCCTGCGCACTGAGCAGGCGGGCAGGGTGCACTCGGCAACCGTAAAGCGTCGGCCGCGCCGTTGGCCGCAGCTGCTGGCCGCCTTGCTCGGCATCGCCGTGGGCAGCGCCGCCGCCGCGCCGGTGCCGGCCTGCACGCAGGGACTGCTGGAAGCGCTCGGCTGGCGCTTCGTCGATGCGCCGGTCAGTACGCCGGTCATCCACGGTGGCCCGGTCTGCACGCGCGCCACGTTGCAGCAGGCGCAGCGTGCCGGCGACCTGCGCGTGCAGCTGCCGCAGGCGTGGACGGCCGCGCAGCGCGCGGCGTTCATGACCGACCTGCTGGATGACCCGGCCACGCTGTGTGCCTACACGTTCAAACTGGGCCAGGCCACGCGCCGGGCGACCACGCAGCTGCAGGACAACCCCGGCTACCGCTTCTCGGCACTGCAGCTGGGCTGGATCGGGTTTGGCGCGCGCGGCGCACAGGCGCAGGGCTGGCAGCGCTTCCGCAGCTTCGGGCGTGGCTACCAGCCGGCGGGCGCCAACAGCGCCGCGTTGCAGCACTTCTATGATGGCCGCGTGCGCTCCGAATGCGGGGTGGGGCGGCAGGTGGCGCAGCTGGCGACCCAGCGCGAACTCTATGGCGATGCCGCCTTCGATGCCGAGTTCAGCCCGGGCGAGGTGTCGATCGGCACCTTCCTCACCCTGCACGACACCGACAGCATCCTGCTCGGTCGCCACGCGGGCACCTTCCTTGCCGACGGCAAGGCGGTCAAGACCGCGCAGCTCGGCCGCCAGGCCTTCGTCGGCGCGCCCGGCTTCATCGAACACGTGTTCGACAAACGCTACCTGGACGACATCAACAACCAGGCCGAGAACTTCGTGGTGGTCGATGTGAGCGACGCCGCTGCGCAAGCGCTGCGCACCCACGGCGGTTTCGCCCATTACGATGCGATCAACCGGCGCATCTGGGCGCTGGCCCAGCGCATGCCCGGCCCCGGGCCGCGGCGCTTCGAACGCCTGCTGGTGGAGCGCGATCCGGTGTGGCGCAACGGCCTGCCGCCGGAGCAGCGGCCGTTGCTGGCCGAGCTCGACGCCTTGCTGGACGATCCGTTCTACCAGGGGTTCGTGATTTACGTGCATCCTCGCGGTATACGTCCTGTCGGATACCACATCGCACGCCTGCTCGACCGCAACCCGCGCACGCCGTTTGCGTTCGAACTGGGCCTGCACAACCTGCATACCACGCTGTTCCGGCGCTGGATCGACGCACGCCTTCGCCAGTGCGATTCCCCGCCGGCAGCATCTCCGCAACACAACAACTGACACGCTGGAAGGTGATGGATGGATATTGCAATGATCGGCTTGGGAAAGATGGGCGCCAACATGGCCGAGCGCCTGCATCGCGGCGGCCATCGGGTGATCGGCGTCGATCCCGGCGAGGCGGCCCGTGACAGCGCCGCCACCCGCGGTTTCGAGGTGAGTGCCTCGATTGCCGACGCACTGGCGCAGCTGCCGGTGCCGCGCGTGGTGTGGCTGATGGTGCCCGCTGGCGACGTGGTCGACCAGACCCTGGCCGCGCTGTCGCCGCACCTGTCCGAAGGCGACGTGGTGATCGATGGCGGCAACTCGTATTACAAGGATTCGATGCGCCGCGCCGAACAGGTCAAGGGCGAGGACGTGAGCTACATCGACTGCGGCACCAGCGGGGGCGTGTGGGGCCTGCAGGAAGGCTACAGCCTGATGATCGGCGGCGAGACGGCCGCGGTGGAGCGGGTGGGCGCGATCTTCCGCACGCTGGCCCCGGGCGAGGATCGCGGCTGGGCGCACGTGGGGCCCAGCGGGGCGGGCCACTTCTGCAAGATGGTCCACAACGGCATCGAGTACGGGATGATGCAGGCCTACGCCGAAGGCTTCGCGCTGATGCAGCACAAGACCGCGTTCAACCTCGATCTCGCCCAGGTCGCCAAGGCCTGGCAGCACGGCAGCGTGGTGCGTTCGTGGCTGCTGGACCTCAGCGCCGATGCGCTCGGCCGCAACCCGCAGCTCGATGGCATCGCCCCGTACGTGGAAGATTCCGGCGAAGGCCGCTGGACGGTGGCCGAGGCGATCGACCTGGACGTGCCGGCACCGGTGATCACCCTGTCGCTGCTGGAGCGGCTGCGCTCGCGCGAGAAGAACTCCTTCAGCGACCGCCTGCTGGCGGCGATGCGCAACGAGTTTGGCGGCCACGCGATCAAGACCCGCTGAGCCCGCCCCAGGGCGCGCCGGCCGGTGGCCGGCTCGCCCTGGCCGCTTCAACCTCGAGCCATCGGCTCAGGCAGGCGGCGCATCCAGT
>Ga0213827_1002138_pt1 | contig 10495 bp, 9 predicted proteins | sample MC6MC0898MG_FD_180669 | JGI IMG/M metagenome (GOLD analysis project Ga0213827, IMG submission 180669) | Enriched soil aggregate microbial communities from Iowa State University, Ames, United States - MC6-MC0898-MG | ecosystem: Environmental > Terrestrial > Soil > Unclassified | place: USA: Iowa...
TAACCTTGCCCCCACGCCGCCCCGTAGAGCCGACCGTTGGTCGCCCGCACGCAACATTGCCCCCACGCCGCCCCGTAGAGCCGACCGTTGGTCGGCTGCACGTAACATTGACCTCGCGCCACCCCGTAGAGCCGACCGTTGGTCGGCTGCACGTAACCTTGCCCCCACGCCGCCCCGTAGAGCCGACCGTTGGTCGGCTGCACGTAAATTTGACCCCACGCCACCCCGTAGAGCCGACCGTTGGTCGCCCGCACGTCGCATCGACCCATCGCGCGGTTCCCGCGCCAGCCGACCAACGGTCGGCTCTACCACCTCAGGACCTTCGCTCATGACGACCACGCGCATCTCCGATGCCTGCAAGCGCCCCGCGCTGCTCATCCTGTGGCTGGCCCTGCTCACCAGCTGCGCCGTCTCCCCGCAGCGTCCCAGCGTGCCCGCCACCCCCTACCTCAAGGCCGACTGGAAGGCCCTGCCGGCCGTCTCCGATGCCGACCTGCAGGCGGGTTTCGCGGCGTGGCGCAGCAGTTGCCCGCGCCTGAAGACCGATGCCGCCTGGGCGTCCATCTGTACGGCGGCCACCCACCTAGACGGCACGCCCGCGGCCATCCGCCAGTTCCTGCAGGAACGCCTGGACGTCTACGCCCTGCGCGCGGCCGGCAACCGCGCCGACGGCCTGATCACCGGCTACTACGAGCCCATCTATCCCGGCAGCCTCGTCCGTACCGCCAAGGCGACGGTGCCGGTGTACGGCGTGCCCACGGACATGGTCAGCGTGCAGCTCGAGAGCCTCTACCCCGAACTCAAGGGCAAGCGCCTGCGTGGTCGCGTCGAGGGGCGCGTACTCACGCCCTATGACGACGCCGCCACGATTGCCACTCATGGCGCCAAGGCGCCGGTGCTGGCCTGGCTCACCCACCCGATGGACCTGCAGTTCCTGCAGATCCAGGGTTCGGGCCGTATCGTCCTGCCGGATGGCCGCCACCTGCGCATCGCCTACGCCGACCAGAATGGCCACCCCTACCGGCCGATCGGGCGCTGGCTGGTGGAGCAGGGCGAGCTGAAGAAGGAGGACGTCACCATGGACGCGATCCGCGCCTGGGCGGTTGCCCATCCGGCACGCGTGCCCGAGCTGCTCGCCAGCAACCCCAGCTACGTGTTCTTTACCAAGGGCCCGGACGGCGACGACGGCCCGCGCGGCTCCTTGAACGTGCCGCTCACCGCCGGCTACAGCGTCGCGGTGGACCGCACCGTGGTGCCGCTGGGCAGCCTGCTGTGGCTGTCCACCACCCGCCCGGACGGCACCCCGGTGGTACGCCCGGTGGCCGCGCAGGACACCGGCGGCGCGATCGCCGGCGAAGTGCGCGCCGACCTGTTCTGGGGCACCGGCGACGCCGCCGGCAAGCTGGCCGGCGACATGAAGCAGAAGGGCAGCATCTGGATGCTGTGGCCGAAGGGCGCGGCGTTGCCGAAGGCACCGTAAGCGCTACCCGCCCTCGTGCGGTGGGCGCGTGCGCCGCAGCGTGGCCATGCCGGCGCTGGCGACGGCCCCGGCGTGAGGCCCGCTTCACGCTGCGGTCCTATGCTCGCCGCTGGCATTCCTTCCGGATGCCCTTGGCAAGGTAACCCGGTCCCATGAGCGCACACCCCGAGCTTTTCGACGTCATCATCGTGGGCGGCAGCTACGCCGGCATGTCGGCCGCGCTGCAACTGCTCCGCGCGCGCCGCAGCGTCCTGGTCATCGACGCCGGCACGCCGCGCAATCGCAACGCATTGGCCGCCCACGGCTTCCTCGGGCGCGAAGGCATGGCGCCGTCGGATATCGCCGCGCAGTCGCGTGCCGAACTGATGCGCTATCCCACCCTGGCCTGGCTCACCGGTCGCGCGGTCCGTGCAGAGCGCGTGGACGGCGGCAAGCGCTTCCAGGTCCAGTGCGAGGCGGGCCAGGGCTTTTCGGCGCGCCGGCTCATCCTGGCCTACGGCGTCACCGACGCACTGCCCGCCATCGACGGCCTCGCCGAGCGCTGGGGCAGGAGCGTGCTGCACTGCCCGTACTGCCATGGCTATGAACTTCAGGAAGGCCGCATCGGCGTGGTCGGCTGCTCCGACGATGGCGGTGCGGGGCAAGCGTTGCTGCTATGCGACTGGGGCAATGTCACCCTGTTCTGCCGCGATGCCGCGCGGATCGATCCGGCGCAGAAGGCGCGGCTGGACGCCTGCGGGGTGGTCATCGAAACAACGCCGTTGCTGCGCGTGGACGACACCGCCACCGCCGTGCTTGCCGATGGTCGCCGTATCGTCACCGATGCGTTGTTCGTCGCCCCCGTCTCGCGCCTGTCCTGCGACCTGGCCGAGCAACTGGGCTGCGGGCTGCAGGACGCCGGCTGCATCACCGCCGATTCGGCCAAGCAGACCACCGTGGAGGGCGTGTTCGCCTGCGGCGATGCGGCCCGCATGGCCGGCAACATCGCGCTGTCGGTCGGCGAGGGCGCGCTGGCCGGCGTGGCCGTGCATCATTCGCTGGTGGGCCTGCTGGACTGATCGCGTGGTGGCGCCCCACGGCGCCCGGCCACGCGCTCACCGCGGCGGCAGGTCGGCCTGCAGGGCGGCCAGGGCTTCGCTGGCACTCCTGCTCGTCGGATCCAGCCGCAACGCGGTCTGGTAGCTCTGACGGGCATCCGCGAGTCGCCCGGAGGCGCGGTAGGCCTCGCCGAGGCTGTCATGCGCATTGGCAGATGCCGGGTAGGCGGCGGCACCCCATTCCAGCACGCGCACGGCCGCCTCCCTGTTGCCCGCGCGAAGGAACCGGTAGCCGAGCGTGTTGAACGCGCGCTCGCTCTGGTCGTACTCACTGCCACGCTCGCCCAGGCCGGCAAACGTCCGGACCATCGCATCGACGCCCTGACCGTAGGCGATCGGGGTCAGCAGGTCATCGAGGCTGCGCTGTGCCCGCTGCATCGGCTTGCCGTTGAGTACCTCCATCAGGTCCTTGCCCATCGCCGCGACCAGTGCGCCCTGCCAGAGGTTGTCCAGGATGATCACGCTGTCCCGGTGCGGTTCCGAGCGCAGGTAATAACTTTGATAGCCCGGCACGCTGCCGGTGTGGGACGCGACGGGCAACGTGCTGCCGTCCGCCAGGGACCAGGTCTCTACGTTCCAGCCGAACCCGCACCCGGCCGCGCGCACCTGCAGCATCATCGCCCGTGTGTCGTCGTGCAGCAGGGAAGAGCCGTAGAGCGCCTGATCGAAGCGGTAAAGATCCTCGGCGGTGGTGTAGATCCCGGCCGCCGCGTAGGAAACGCTCGGATCGATCCATTGCGGATGCGCCCATTGGCCCGCCGGCGTGCGTGCATAGCCCTGGGCAAGCTGCGCCAGCACGGTGTCGTCACTGAGCAACCCGCTGGAGGCCATGCCCGCCGGGTCGAAGATCCGCGCCTGCAGGTTGTGGGCGAGCGATTGGCCGGTGACCGTTTCGATCAGCAGCCCAAGCAGGAAGAAGCCATTGTTGTTGTAGCGGAACTGCTGCCCTGGCGCCTCCCGCAGCGTCGGCGGGATCCACTCGCGCGCGAAGTCCATCGGCGCGTAGTGGCGTCGCGCGGCCGTCTGCCACCAGTCGTCGGTGTAGCGTGCCGGCAGATCGGCAAGGCCGGAGGTATGGCTGAGCAATTGCGCCACGGTCACCGACGCGGCCGGGGTGTCGGCATAGAGATCGGGGAGATAGTCGCCCAGCGTCCCGTCCAGCCGAAGCGTGCCCTGCTGCACCAGTTGCAGGGTCAACGTGGCCACCAGCGGCTTGGTCAACGAGCCGATGCGATAGCGTCCGTGCGTCCGGTTGGGTACCGACCACTCCGCATTGGCCTTGCCATACGCAACCAGCAACAGCACCTGGCCCTCCCGGGCGACCAGCACGGTGCCGTTGAAGCCGCGGCGGTCGGCATAGCTGTCGACCAGGTCGCGCAGCTGCCCGGCGGTGTCGGGGCCCTTGGCCCCGGCCAGGAAACTGCACAGCAACACTGCAACACCGCACACACATGCAACAAGGCGCATACGTCGGGCTACGAAGCGGAGTCGGATGCTGTTGTAACCTTGACTACATTTGTAGTCAAGCGGCGCGCTGCGGGCCGCGTCGAGGACGATCCATCGGCCGGGGACGGGTTGAAAAAGCCAGCGGCTTGCTTGATAAGCATGCTGGGGACGGACGCATGTGCAGACGTCCGATCCGCCTTCAACCGGAATTCTTCCATGCAACCGACAGATGCGTACCTAGAACTTGTCAACGCCCTGGAGGCGCTGCGCTCGGCCTCCGTCGCAGACCTCGTCGCGCGCGTGGACCAGCCACACACCACGCGATCCCTGGTGATCGGTGGTGAGCCGGTCGAACTCGAGACCGTGCTGACTTGGGCGGATCCGGCAAGGACGGCCATACTGGCCACGGCCCACCTGCGCGGCCCCGGTACGTGGCACCACCAGCACATGCAGGAGAGCATCCGCATCGCCATCACCCCCGCTCCGCGATATTTCAGGCACTGGGCAGAATCGGTCCTTGGCGAGGGCGTGGCGCTGATGGAGTTGAAAGGGGAATGGGTTGTCCGCCAGGTCGAAATCTATGGCCCGCACCGAATCTGGTGCGACGAGAGCGGCCAGAGCGATGACCGATTCATGCTGGCCGACCAACCGATTTCAGTCCTCGAGCTGGACGCCGTCGATGAGATCAGTGCAGGCGAGTTCGAGGACGCATGGAACTCGGCCAGGGAATCGTCCGGAACGCGTTGATTGCCATGGGCGACGTGGATTGGCTCGCTCGCGCGCAATGTCGCTGGCGGTGCGCGGATCCAGGTCGGGTGGAGGCCGAATCAACCCGCCCACGTCATCCTGATCGGGCCCAGCCCGGGTCGTTTTGCACTACATTGGTGCAATGACCCCGACGCTCCCGCCTCCCGCCCTCGACGTCCTCGGCACTCCGGTCGCCTGGGCCGACGCCGCCGGGCGCGTGGTCGGCTGCAACCCCGCTTTTGCCCGTTGGCTGGGCGTCAGCGTGCGCCGTCTGCTTGGCCAGCCGCTCGCGTCGCTGGAAGTGCAGGGCGAGGCGCTGGCGCACTTCCTGGCCCGCGACGAGCGCGACACCCTGCGCCTGCACCGTCTCGCACTGGCCCTGCCGGGCGACGCCCCGCGCTTTGCCGAAGGCTGGCTGAGCCGCTGGGACGCGGGCGGCTGGTTGCTGGAAGCGCACCCGGTCGATGAATTCCCCGGGCTCGATCCGACCCAGGCCCTGCCCAGCGCACTGAGCGCCGCGCTCAAGGGCCTGGCCCACGAGCTGCGCAACCCGCTGGCCGGGTTGAAGGGCGCGGCCCAGTTGCTGGCCAGGCGCAACGCGCAGCGCGCCGCCGATGAGCGCGACCCCGCCGAGCGCGAGCTGATCGAGCTGATCGGCTCGGAGATCGAGCGCCTCAACGGCCTGCTCGAACAACTGCTGTCGCCGGCACCGGCCGCGCCGCATGCGCCGCTCAACATCCACGCCTCGCTGGAGCGCGTGCTGCGCCTGGCCGAGAGCGAAGGTGGCTGGGCGGTGCGCCTGCAGCGCGACTACGACCCCAGCATCCCCGAGTTCCACGGCGACGCCGACCGCCTCACCCAGGCGGTGTGGAACCTGGTGCGCAATGCGATCCAGGCGGGCGCGGGCAGCGTGACGCTGCGGACCCGCGTCGAGCACGGCGTGCGCATCGGCGACCAGCTGCACCCGTTGGCGCTGCGCCTGGAGATTGCCGACGACGGCCGCGGCGTGCCCGAGCAGTTGGCCGAGCACCTGTTCCTGCCGCTGGTCAGCGGCCGTGCCGAAGGCACTGGGCTGGGCCTGGCACTGGCCCAGCAGGTCGCGCGCGAACACCGTGGCACGCTCACCTACCGCTCGCGTCCGGGGCATACCGTATTCACCGTGCTGGTGCCGATCGGGCACGGCACGCCCACCGAGGAGGCCGCCCATGGCGGATGACACCGACCGCGCCGCCCAGCGCGTCTGGGTGGTGGACGACGACCGCGCCGTGCGCTTCGTGCTGTGCACCGCCTTGCGCGATGCCGGCTACCGGGTCGAGGGCTTCGACGGCGCCGCCTCGGCGCTGGCCATGCTCGATACCCAGCCGCCGCCGGACCTGCTGTTCACCGACGTGCGCATGCCCGGCGACGATGGCCTGGTGTTGCTGGACAAGCTCAAGGCCGCGCACCCGCACCTGCCGGTGATCGTGATGTCGGCCTACACCGACGTGGCAAGCACTGCGGGCGCGTTCCGCGGCGGTGCGCAGGAATTCCTGTCCAAGCCGTTCGACCTCGATGACGCGGTCGCGCTGGCGCAGCGCGTGCTGCCCGAGCCGGATGCCCTGGCGTCCGCACCCTTGCCCAGCGCTGCCGAACCCGGCGCCGACCAGCGCCCGCAGCTGGTCGGCGATACCCCGGCCATGCGCGCGCTGTTCCGCGCCATCGGTCGCCTGGCGCAGGCGCCGCTGTCGGTGCTGATCAACGGCGAAACCGGCACCGGCAAGGAACTGGTCGCGCACGCGCTGCACCATGAGTCGCCGCGCGTGCAGGGGCCGTTCGTGGCGCTCAACACCGCCGCCATTCCCGCCGAGCTGCTGGAAAGCGAACTGTTCGGCCACGAGGCCGGTGCGTTCACCGGCGCGCAGCGTCGCCATGTCGGCCGCTTCGAGCAGGCCAACGGCGGCACGCTGTTCCTCGATGAAATCGGCGACATGCCGCTGCCCTTGCAGACGCGCCTGCTGCGCGTGCTGGCCGAAGGCGAGTTCTTCCGCGTCGGCGGGCGCGAACTGATCCGCGTCGACGTGCGGGTGATTGCCGCCACCCACCAGGACCTGGAGTCGCTGGTCGCGCAGGGCCGCTTCCGCGCCGACCTGCTGCACCGCCTGGACGTGGTGCGGCTGCGCCTGCCGCCATTGCGCGAGCGCCGCGACGACATCGCCCAGCTCGCCGATACCTTCCTGGCGGCCGCCGCGCGCAAGCTCGACACCTCCCCCAAGCGGCTCACTGCCGCCGCCCTGCAGGCCATGCGCGAACACGACTGGCCCGGCAACGTGCGCGAGCTGGAAAACGTGTGCTGGCGAATGGCCGCGCTGGCCGCCTCGGACACCATCGGCGTGGCCGACGTGGACAGCGCGCTGCACCGCGGCGGTGGTGCGCGCAGCACGCGCGCTGGCGGCGACCCGGGCCAGTGGGAAACCCTGCTTTCCACCTGGGCGCGGCAGCGCCTGGCCGAGGGCGCCGAAGGCCTGCATGCGCAGGTGCGCGAACGGGTCGACCAGGCCCTGCTCGAAGCGGCCCTGCAGATCACCCACGGGCGTCGTGCCGAGGCGGCCGCCCGCCTGGGCATGGGCCGCAACACACTGACCCGCAAGCTCGGCGCCGGTCGCCGTCGCGGCGGATGAACCCCCTGTCCACACCGCGTGTGCGCGGTGTCCGCGCTGCTTTCATGGTGCGTGGACGCGCACGCCGCTAGTTTGCAACCAAGGAGTTTTCCATGCGCAGTTCCCGTATCGCCCTCGTTGCCCTGGCCACGCTCGGTCTCGCCGCCTGTGGCAGCACGCCGCCTACGCGTCCGACCGCTCCGCCGGCAGTGCCGCTGGTGAGCACCGCGCGCATGGCCGAAGCCAACCTGGCCCCGGCGTCGGCCAGCCTGGTCAGCGGTCGGTTGGCGCTGGTGCCCGATGCGCAGGGCGTGCACATCACCGGCATGATCGGTGGCCTGCAGCCACTGCAGGTGGCCGCCTTCCACGTGCACGAGCGCGGTGACTGCAGCGCCGTGGATGCCAGCAGCGCGGGCGCGCATTTCAATCCGACCCTGCAGCCGCATGGTCGCAACAACGGCGGCATCCACCACGCCGGCGACATGGACAACCTGCGCGCCGATGCGCAGGGCCGGGTCAACGTGGACGCGCGCCTGCCAGCGGTTACCCTGGGCGGCGGCGCAGCCACCGATATCGCAGGACGTGCACTGGTCGTGCACGCCAATGCCGACGATTACCGCAGCCAGCCGGCCGGCAATGCCGGCGCCCGAATCGCCTGCGGCGTCATCCGGGTCATGCGCTGAACGCGCACCCCACCGACGTCGCTTCTTCCATCGCTACCCGCAAGGAGATCCACATGCGTTTTATCCACACCTCGCTGTTCGTCGCCATCGCCGCGCTCGGCCTGACCGCCTGCAACAAGCCGGCCGACACCACCCCGGAGGCCACCCCGGCCGCCGAAGCCACTGCCGCGCAGCCGACCGCCGAAGCCACCACCGACGCCCCGCCGGCCATGACCAGCGAAGCGCACGCCAACCACGGCGCCGTCGCCGAACTGGCCCCGACCAAGGACAGCACCGCCAAGGGCAACGTGACCTTCAGCGTGGTCGACGGCAAGGTCCACGTGAAGGGCCAGGTCAGCGGCCTGAAGCCGAACTCCGAGCATGGCTTCCACATCCACGAGAAGGGCGACTGCAGCGCGCCGGACGGCGCCAGCGCCGGCGGCCACTTCAACCCGTCCAAGGAAGACCACGGCAACGTCAGCGCCAGCCCGCACCACGGCGGTGACATTCCCAACATCAAGGCCGACGCCCAGGGCAATGCCGTGGTCGATGCCGACGTGTCCAGCAACGTCAACATCGGCAAGGGCGACGATTTCGACATCATCGGTCGCGGCCTGATCGTCCACGCCGACGCGGACGACTACAAGACCCAGCCGACCGGCAACGCCGGCGCCCGCCTGGCCTGCGCGGTGATCAACGCCGCGCCGTAAACCGACGCAGCGCATGAAGAAAAACGCCGGCGCAAGCCGGCGTTTTTTTGTGCGGGTGGAGCCAGGTCGTGCGTGGCTGCAATGGCCGCCATCCCCTCCGCGGGGCGCCGGCCAACGGCCGGCAGCACGTCACTTCGTCAACAACGCGCGCGCATCCTGCCCGGCTTCGCAATGCACGAACAGCACCGGCAACCCGTGCGCTTCCAGCACCGCGGCCATCTGCCGCTGACGCATCAGGTACTGCTCGTAGATGCCCTGCAGGCGATCGCAATCGCCGGTGCCGTGGTTGTAGAACGCACACCAGCCGGCCGGATCGAACAGCGCCATACGCACTTCGCCATCGGCGTATCGAAGCAGCGGCTCCGGCGTGCTGTCCAGCCACTGCGCATCCTGCGGCGCCATCAGCGCCGTCTCGATCAACGGCCACAGCGCGGCCAGGCCCTGGTTGTCGTACTGCATGGACATCATCGCGGCGAGGTCGTTCACCGTGAAGTAGCGCGCATGCTCGATCTGCGCGCCGAAGGCGGTCTGCGCCTGCAGCGCGGTGTCCGGCTGGGCCATGCCCTGGGCCAGCAGCACGTCTTCCAGCGCCTCGGCCACGGCCTGGGTCTGGGCCACCTCGGTGCCGGTCAACAGGAACGGCACCACGCGCAGGCCACCGCCGGTGAGGGCGGCATCGGCCTGGAACGGCAACGGCACGTCGCCGTCGGCACCCGCGCCAAAGGCCAGCATGCGTGGGCCCTGGTTGCGGCCCGGGGCGCGCATCTGCAGTTCTTCCAGGCGGCGGTGCACCGGCCAGCCGGGCCGCAGCACTTCAGCAGGATCGAAATGCGCGCCGGCGAACACGAAGTCCAGCCCGCTCACGCCGGGGACCAGTTTGGCCAGGTCGCGGCCCACGCGTTCGGCCAGTTCGCCAGCCTGTTCGGAGGACAGCGCGGCATGGCGCGGCGCGTCGCCGCCGGCCAGTTCCAATGCCAGTACGCCTAGGGCATTCATGCCGGGGTCGGGTTTGCTCATGGTTTCACGGTTGGCCCATCACAGGGCGGCAGCTACACTTGCCCCCATTATGCCTGCTCCTTCGTGCAGGCCATGTTGCAGACACCCCTCCCATGCCAGGTATCTCCATGCCCAACGCCCGTCCCGTCGCCATCCTCGGTGGCGTCCGCATCCCGTTCTGCCGCCAGAACACGGCCTATTCGGATGTCGGCAACCTCGGCATGTCGGTACGCACGCTGGGTGCGCTGGTCGAGCGCTTCGGCCTGCACGGCCAGCAGCTCGGCGAAGTGGCGATGGGCGCGGTGATCAAGCATTCCAGCGACTGGAACCTCGGCCGCGAGGCCACGCTGTCCTCGGGCCTGTCCCCGCTCACCCCGGGCATCACCATGCAGCGTGCCTGCGGCACCTCGCTGGACACGATCATCGCGGTGGCCAACAAGATCGCGCTGGGGCAGATCGAATCGGGCATCGGTGGCGGTTCGGACACCACCTCCGACGTGCCGATCGTGTACGGCAAGAAGCTGCGCGCGCGCCTGCTGGCGGCCAATCGCGCCAAGTCCACCGGCGACAAGCTCAAGGCGCTCACCCGCGGTTTCAAGCTCAGCGAACTCAAGCCCGAGTTCCCCGGCGTGGCCGAGCCGCGCACCGGCAAGAGCATGGGCGACCACTGCGAGGACATGGCCAAGGAATGGAACATCTCGCGCGACTCGCAGGACGAGTG
>Ga0213827_1002147_pt1 | contig 10470 bp, 6 predicted proteins | sample MC6MC0898MG_FD_180669 | JGI IMG/M metagenome (GOLD analysis project Ga0213827, IMG submission 180669) | Enriched soil aggregate microbial communities from Iowa State University, Ames, United States - MC6-MC0898-MG | ecosystem: Environmental > Terrestrial > Soil > Unclassified | place: USA: Iowa...
CTCTCGGGCACCTGCGGCCAGCGCTCGCGCAGGCGCTGCAGATCGGCCGTGCTGGCGCCCTCGACCCACGCCCACATCCGCGCATCCTCTTCGGGCAGGCGCGGCACCAGGCCGGACAGGAAGCGGTCGACAAGGGTCATGAGGTGTTCCAAGCACGGGGGGCGGCCAGCCTGCCATAACAGGGACGGAGGTGGTTAATTCAATAACAGGGACGGGGGTGGTTAATTCAGATGAGGTCGGGCGCGGCCGGTCTGCCGGATCACCGGGCACGTCGACCGGCGCTTCTACACGGTCCCGTCAACCGGTCGTCATACACTCGGGGCTCTTTCTGTCGGGAGCAGACGCATGAACAAGCAATGGCGGTGGGGTGCGGCGGTGCTGTTGGGCATGACGGCGTTGCCCGCGCTGGCGGCAATGCAGGCCAAGCCGGTGGAGTGGACCCAGGATGGCACCACCTTCAGCGGGGTGCTGGTCTACGACGACAGTGACAATGACAAACGCCCGGGCCTGGTGATGGTGCCCAACTGGAAGGGCGTCAACGACTCGGCCATCGCCAAGGCCAAGCAGCTGGCCGGCGATGACTACGTGGTGCTGGTGGCCGATGTGTATGGCAAGGGCGTGCGTCCGAAGACCGATGCCGAGGCCGGACCGGTGGCGACCAAGCTGCGCAATGACCGCCCGGTACTGCGGGCGCGGTCGCTCAAGGCAATCGAGGTACTCAAGGCCCAGGCTGGCAAGGCGCCGCTGGATGCCAGCCGGATCGGCGCGGTCGGGTTCTGCTTCGGCGGCACCACGGTGCTGGAGATGGCGCGTGCGGGCGCACCGCTGGCCGGCGTGGTCAGCCTGCATGGCGGCCTGGGTTCGCCGCTGCCGGCCAAGGCCGGTGGAACGCATCCGTCCGTACTGGTGCTCAATGGCGCCGACGACAAGAGCGTGAGCAAGGACGACATCGCCAGCTTCGAGCAGGAGATGAACGCGGCCAAGGTCGACTGGGAGTTCACCAACTACAGCGGCGCGGTGCACTGCTTCGCCGAAGCCGATGCGAACAGCCCGCCGGGATGCCAGTACAACGAGCGCGCGGCCAAGCGCGCGTGGAAGGCGCTGGATGAGTTCTTCGAGGAGCGGTTCGAGACCAAGGGCCAGTAGATCCGACCGTTGGTCGGCTGCACCGCGCATGGCGTGGTGCGTTCATCGGGATCGCGGCGCCGGAAGGGCGAGCAGCCGACCAACGGTCGGCTCTACCGGTGAGGGATTCACATTAAGCGCGGGCGGCGGCCATCAGCCGTCCCGCCTTCCCCTCAATGCGAGCGCTGCACCGCGTAACGGGCCAGCCCGCGCAGGGCCGCCACGGCATCGTTGTCGGCCAGGCTGTCGAGCGCACGCTCGGCGGCCTCGGCGTATTCCTCGGCACGGGCGCGGCTGTATTCCAGGCCCCCGGTGGCGTGGATGGCAGCCAGCACTTCGGGCATCGCCCCGGCATCGCCGTTCTGCACGATCTCGCGCAGGCGCTCGCGGGTGGTGGCATCGGAATGCGCCATCGCGTGGATCAGCGGCAGGGTGGCTTTGCCCTCGGCGAGGTCATCGCCCAGGTTCTTGCCGAGCTCCTCGGCATTGGCCGAGTAGTCCAGCACGTCATCCGCGATCTGGAAGGCGTAACCCAGGGCCATGCCGTAGTCGTACAGCGCCTGTTGGGTGGCCTCATCGACGCCGCTGGCCAGCGCGCCCAGGCGGGTGCCGGCGGCGAACAGCACCGCGGTCTTGCGCTCGATCACGCGCAGGTAAGCAGCTTCGTCCGTATCCGGGTTATGCACGTGCAGCAGCTGCAGCACCTCACCCTCGGCAATCCGGTTGGTGGTGTCGGCCAGGATCCGCATGACCGGCATGCGGTCCAGTTCGACCATCAGCTGGAAGCTGCGCGAGTACAGGAAATCGCCGACCAGCACGCTCGGGGCGTTGCCCCACAGCGCATTGGCGGTGCTGCGGCCGCGCCGCAGGCTGGATTCGTCCACCACATCGTCATGCAGCAGGGTCGAGGTGTGGATGAACTCGATGATCGCCGCCAGCTGATGGTGTTCCGGGCCGGCCTGGCCGACCGCGCGGCCGGCCAGCATCACCAGCATCGGGCGCAGCCGCTTGCCGCCGGCCGAAATGATGTGGTCGGCGATCTGGTTGATCAGCACGACATCCGAGGACAGTCGGCGACGAATCAGCGCATCGACGGCGTCCATGTCGGGCGCGGCGAGCGTCTGGATCTGGGGCAAGCCCAGCGCGGGGCGGGTGTCTTCGGTGATGGTCATGCGGTCTGACTTTCAGGCTTGGGCGGAATTATAGGCGGTGCCGTCGTATTCCGCCCGCGAAGACGCGGCTGTGGCCCGGTCGAGGCGCGCCGCAGAGGTGCGCCAGGGGCGGTATCCGGCCGACGTTGGCCGGCGGTGCCGCCCTCCGACCGGGCGAGCCCCCGCCTGACCGGGTGCCGGGCCGGGGGTATGGAACGCCGCGATCCGAGGTGAATACGTATGCAAGCAACCCCACCGCTGGAAGCGCGCAGCTAAGCTTGTCGGGTTCGTTTCTGGCCCCCCTCGCGGGTGCCGTGGAAGCCCGAAGGGGGGCCTCAATGTCGCAGTCTCCATGGTGGCGCGGTGCCGTCATCTATCAGATCTACCCGCGCAGTTTCCTGGATGCCAACGGCGATGGCGTGGGCGACCTGCCCGGCATCATCGAGCGCCTGGACTATGTCGCCGCGCTCGGCGTCGACGCGATCTGGGTCTCGCCGTTCTTCAAATCGCCGATGGCCGACTTCGGGTATGACATTGCCGACCACCGCGATGTCGACCCCATGTTCGGCACGCTGGCCGACTTCGACCGGCTGCTGGCCAAGGCGCATGCGCTGGGCCTGAAGGTGATGATCGACCAGGTCTTCAGCCATACCTCGATCGACCATGCCTGGTTCCAGCAGAGCCGGCAGGATCGCACCAATCCCAAAGCGGACTGGTACGTGTGGGCCGACCCGCGCGAGGACGGCACCCCGCCCAACAACTGGATGTCGATCTTCGGGGGCGTGGCCTGGCAGTGGGAGCCACGGCGCGAGCAGTACTTCCTGCACAACTTCCTGGCCGACCAGCCCGATCTGAACTTCCACCATCCGGCGGTGCAGCAGGCCACGCTGGACTACGTGCGGTTCTGGCTGGACCGTGGCGTGGATGGCTTCCGCCTGGATTCGATCAACTTCTGCTTCCACGATGCACAGCTGCGCGACAACCCGGCCAAGCCGCTGGAGAAGCGCCTCGGCCGTGGCTTCAGCGCGGACAACCCGTACGCCTACCAGTACCACTACTACAACAACACGCAGCCGGAGAACATCGGCTTCATCGAGCGGCTGCGCGTGCTGCTGGACGACTACCCGGGCTCGGTCAGCCTGGGCGAGATCTCCGCGGAAGATTCGCTGGCGACCACGGCCGAGTACACCGCGCCGGGCCGCCTGCACATGGGCTACAGCTTCGAGCTGCTGGTGAAGGATTTCAGCGCCGGCTACATCCGCGACACCGTGTCGCGGCTGGAAGCGACGATGACCGAAGGCTGGCCGTGCTGGGCGATCTCCAACCACGATGTGGAGCGTGCGGTGACGCGCTGGGGTGGCCATCCGGCGCAACCCCGGTTGGCGCGGATGCTGGTGGCGATGCTGTGCTCGCTGCGTGGCTCGATCTGCCTGTACCAAGGCGAGGAGCTGGGGCTGGGCGAGGCGGACGTGCCGTTCGAGGCGCTGCAGGACCCGTACGGCATTACCTTCTGGCCGAACTTCAAGGGCCGCGACGGCTGCCGCACGCCGATGCCGTGGCTGGACGCGCCGAAGGCGGGCTTCACGACGGGTGAGCCGTGGTTGCCGATTCCGGCGGAGCATCAGGCGGCATCGGTGGCGACGCAGGAGCATGATCCGCATTCGGTGCTCACTGCGTTCCGTCAGTTCCTGGCATGGCGGCGGACAATGCCGACGCTGTTGGTGGGGGATATCCGTTTTCTTGAATCCGCTGAGCCGGTGTTGATGTTCGAGCGGGTGCACGGGGAGGAGACGCTGCTGTTGGCGTTCAATCTGTCGGCTGAGACTGTTCGTGTTGCGCTGCCGGTGGGTGATTGGCAGGCGATGCATGTGCCGGGTCCGGATGTGGGGCACGTTGTGGGAGGTGAGCTGGTGTTGCCGGCGCAGTCGGTGTATTGCGCGCGGCGCGGCTGATCGGGTTTCCGGTGGTATTGAGAGGGGGGGGCCGGGTGCCTCGCCCTTTTTTTGTCTTGCGTTCGTGCGTTTGGGCCACATCAATAGCAACAGCAACAGCAACGGCCACGGCCACGGCAACTGCGCGTTGGGCTGCGCTTGTGCTGGTTTGGGCGGGCACGGGTGGGTTGGCGGGACCCGCCGCAAGTACGTCCGTGTAGGCTCGTGTCGCGCCATCCACGGCGCTCATGGTCCCGCCAACCCACCCGTGCCCGCCCTTCGATAATGGGCTGGTGCGCAAGGGAAAAGCGACGCTGGGCCGGCGCGTCATGGCAACCGCAATGCTGATGTCGACCGTAAATCGAAAGGCTTGAGCTGTCGCGCTGGTCTCAGGTGTTGAGACAGTTGAAGCAGCTGAAGCAGCTGAAGCATGCGCAATGGTCGGATCGGCCAGCGCGGTCGAGATGATCGGGTTGATCGGTCTGGTCGGTGGGAGCGGAACAGTCCGGGCGGTCAGGGCAATCGGGGCGTTCGACGTGGTCGGCACGGTCAAAAGTGTCGAGGCGGCGGAACTGCTCGAGCTGGTCGAACCCTAGATACCTCGTTCGATCTCCCTTTGCTTTGCCCTGCTCTGGTTTGCTCTGGTTTGCGTTGCGTTGCACTGCCATGGTCACCGACCCACTGTCGAAGGGCGGGGGTGTGTGGGTTGGCGGGACCGTTGTGCCGCATGGATGGGGCTCACGAGCCCCCATGGATGGGTTTACGGCGCGTCCCGCGAACCCACACACCCCCGACCAGCCCACGGACAGTCGGCACTGACGCTTTTGAGGGCGGGGTAAACCAACAAAAACCCGCTGCACAGGCAGCGGGTTTTCGATGTTGCAAATATCTTTACTGACAGCTCAATCAGAACTTGTAGTTCACGCCCAGCATGTACGTCCGACCCCACTCCACATATTCCAGCGGACGATCCTTCGTGCCAGCGTAGGTCCGGTACGGCTCGTTGGTCAGATTGCTTCCCTGCAACAACAGCGTCAGCCCATGCAGACTGCTGCTGTCGGCGAAGGTGTAGCTGACCTGCGCATCCGTCACGTTCTCACCGACCACATAACGCAAGGTGCGGTTGCCGTTGAAATTGCCGATCTCACCGATGAAATCCGAACGACGGCGCTGGCTCACGCGGGCCTCGAACCCACTGCGCTCGTAGTACGCAGTGAAGTTGTACACGCGCTCGGACAGGCCGGGCAGGCTGATCGGATCGCTGCCGACGCTGGATGCGCTTTCCGGATCCAGGATCTTGATGTCGCTGTCATTGAACGTGGCACTGGCCTGCACGCCGAAGCCACGCAGGCTCTCCGTCAGCATCTCCAGCGGGAACGAGGCGGTCAGCTCCAGGCCCTTCAGCTTGCCACCCTGGCCATTCTGCGGGGCCGAGAAGGTGCCGGTCGGCAGGACCGGGCCGATCATGCCCGGCGGCGGCACGTAGCTGGCCAGCAGGTCGCTGAAGTCGTAGTCATCGCGCGACTGCGTGTAGACGTAGGACTTGAGGTCCTTGAAGAACACCGCGGCGGCCACGTAGGCCTTTTCACCGAAATACTTTTCGTACGAGAGGTCGATCGCGTTGGCGCGCCACGGATCCAGCAGCGGGTTGCCACCGCTGCCGCCAGGCTTGCCGGTGGCGGTGTCCACGCCGAACTCCAGGCCGGCCCGCATCTGGTCCACGCGCGGGCGTGCCACCTGCTTGGCCACGGCGAAGCGCAGCGTCTGCTGGTGCGGGAACATGAAGGCCAGGTTCAAACTCGGTAGCCAATCGGTGTACGTCTTGCCGTCATCGATCGGCAGGATGTTCTGGCCGTCCGGACGCGAGCGGTCGAAGTAGTTGGACTGCGAGCTCTGGTCGGTGCGCACCATCTGTACGCCGATGTTGCCGCGCAGGCCGACCTCGCCCAGATCGGTGTTGATGTTGGCGCGGATCCACGCGGTGCTGGTCTTTTCCTGCACCGTCCAGGCCTTGGGAATCAGGTAGTCCAGGTTGGTGACCGGGTTGAAGACCATGTAGCGGTCCACCGCGGCCGGTACGTTCCAGGCGGGAATGTAGCCGATACCGGCGAAGCCCAGGTTGACCGGTGCGTACTGCAGGTCACCGGCGATGTTGGCATCGCCTTGGTCGCCGAGCAGGATGTTGCCCTCGGCCTGGGTCTTGTCCTTGCGGCGGTCGGCGTAGTTCACGCCCACGTCCACGTCGGAGAACCATGGCAGCGAATCCGGCATGGCGAAGGTGGCCTGCAGGCGGGCGCCCTTCAGGCGGTCCTCGACCATCGGCACCTTGCCGTAGCCGGAGCCGTAGATGGTATTGGTCAGGAACAGCGCGTCCGGGTTGGAATAGTCCAGGCCCGGGCTGATCTGCGAGAACCCGTCCGGCTTGACCACCACGCCGACCGAATCCAGCTGCGGCATCGGGGTGAGCTGCAGGTTGTTCTCCAGATTCAGCTCGTTGCGCGTGGCCTTGGAGTAGTTCACGTCGGCAACGACCTTGACGCGCTCGAAGTTGAACTCGTTGTTCCAGCCGAACGCGTCGATCTTGTCCTTGCGCTTGTTGTACATGCCCCGCACCAGCGGGTACACGCCGGTCGCCACGCCGCCGGCAAAGGTGCCGTCGGGGTTGATCTGCGGGTTGGTGATCAGCAGGCCCGGCGTGTAGCCGCCGTTGTAGTTGCTGAGGTTGACCTCGAACTGGTTCGCCGTATCGATCTGCTCGGCTTCGGTGTGGAAGGCATCCAGGGTGCTGGTCCACACGTTGGACGGGCGGAACTGCACGGTCGCCATCACGCCGTCGCGCTCGTTGTTGCCGGTGCGGCGCAGCGCCTTGATGCCATCGGAGAACACGGTGCCCGGGGCCAAGCCGGGGCGGTTGCCCTGGTCGGTCTGCTCGGTGGTCCATGGTTCGTACAGGCCGACCTGGTTTTCCTGGATGGGCATGTCGCTGTGCGCATAGCCGATCGAGATACCCAGGGTGTTGTCCAGGAACTGGTCGATGTAGCTGGCACTGAAACGGTTGCCGTACGGATCGACATTGGCGGCCTTGCCCAGCGAGCTCTTCTGGTAGCGGCCGCTGATGGCGATCACGCGCTCGGCGAAGCTCAGCGGACGCACGGTCTGCATGTCGATGGTGCCCGACAGGCCCTGGCCGACCAGCGCCGCATCCGGGGTCTTGTAGACCGTCACGCCGTTGACCAGTTCCGAGGGGTACTGGTCGAACTCGACGCTGCGGTTGTCGCCGGTGCTCACCACCTCACGCCCATTGAGCAGGGTAGTGGCGAAATCCGGCGACAGGCCGCGCACGCTGATCACCTGCGCGCGGCCGGCCACGCGCTGGGCGGCCAGGCCGGGCAGGCGGCCCAGCGATTCGGCGATGCTCACATCGGGCAGCTTGCCGATGTCCTCGGCCGAGATCGCCTCGACCACCGAGGTGGCGTCCTGCTTGATCGCGATCGCGTTCTCGATACCGCGGCGGATACCGGTGACCTGCACGGTGTCCAGGTTGGTTGCCGTATTACCGGCCGGTGGGGTGGTGGTACTGGATTCGGCGGTCTGCGCCGACGCCATCAACGGCGTCAGGGCGACGGCCAGCGCGAGACTCAGCGCGCTGCGCTTGCGGTTCAACATTTTCCCCTCCCAGGCAATGTTGCCAATCGATTTTGTGGTTGCCCGGAGGACCCGGGAGCGTCACGGCGCGGTGGCCGTTGACTGCGTGGCTATGGTAGGCAGCGCGCCTGCTGCGGGAATCACCCTGCATACGTATTCAATGACGTTTGCAGCATTGGAAGCGATTACAGATGCGGTATCGCAGTCGCGCTGCCGCTCCACGGTCTGCTTCGCAAACCGCGGCCCCCTGTCTCATCAACACCCATGCCCCCGTGCCTTCGGCACCGCCCCCGACTCAGGGGGCGCTCCTCCAGACGCGCCGACGGTTGGTATTCCGCAGTGCGCCGGGACAATTACAACGGGGTAAAGCGAATCGCCTGCCCACCGCCCGGTGCCAGCTTGAGCACCAACGCATCAGCGCTGGTGACCTCGCGCGTTTCGTGCACGAAGGCGAAGGGGTTGCTGCGGAAATCGGCGCCGTCGCCATCGCGATAGATCTCCGCGCGGTAACGCACCCCCGCCTCAAGGAAGCCCAACGAGAGGGGCAGCACGCGGCCGTGTTCGTCGGTGATGCTGCCCAGGAACCAGTCGCGGCTGTGGCGGTCCTTGCGCACGATGGTCACGAAGTCGCCCACCTCGCCGTTGAGCACGCGGGTGTCGTCCCAGTCCACCGCGACGTCTTCAATGAAGCGGAAGGCCTCACGGTGCTGCTCATAGTGCTCGGGCAGGTCGGCCGCCATCTGGATCGGGCTGTAGATCGTCACGTACAGGGCGAGCTGGCGCGCCAGCGTGCTGGGAATGGCCTGGCCGCCGCGGCCCTTCAGGCTGAGGATGCCGGGGGTGTAATCCATCGGCCCGGACAGCATCCGGGTGAACACCAGATTGACCTCGTGCTCGGGCGGATTCGGCGGCTGGCCCCAGGCGTTGTACTCCATGCCACGCGCGCCTTCGCGGGTGATCCAGTTCGGGTAGGTGCGGCGCAGGCCGGTGTCCTTGATCGGCTCATGTGGGTTCACCGCGATATGCCGCTTGGCCGCCTCCTGCACCACCTTGAGATGATGGCGGGCCATGAACTGGCCGTCGTGCCACTCGCGCCACAGCGGCCCGCCGGCCGGATTGCGGCGGTCGACCTGGCCGTCATCGCACACGTAGCCGCTCTTGAACGAATCCACGCCCAGCCGCGCGTAGAGATCCAGCGCCGCGCCGAGCTGATCCTCGTAGTGTTCGATCGCGCAGCCGGTTTCATGGTGGCCGATCAGGTGCACGCCCTGCTTGGCGCCGTAGGCCGACAGTGCCTCGATGTCGAAGTCCGCGGTGGGCCGGGTGAAATCGAAGGCATATCCATTGCCGACCCAGTCACCGTTCCAGCCGGGATTCCAGCCTTCCACCAGTACGCCACGGAAGCCATGCCGGGCGGCGAAGTCGATCACGCGCTTGGTCTTGGCAGTGGTCGCGGCATGCCGTGGGCCGGTAGCCCAGCTCTCCTCGTCCAGATGCATCGACCACCACACGCCCAGGTACTTGGACGGCTTCACCCAGCTCACGTCGCCCAGCACATTGGCCTCGTTGAGGTTGAGGATCAGGCTCGATTCGACCAGCCCGCCGGCGGTGTCGCTGATCTGCAGCGTGCGCCATGGGGTATCGAAAGGCAGGCTGCGCCGCACCTTCCAGCCTTCCGCCGACGGCGACAACTGCGCGCGCAGGCGCTGACCCTCGGTGCGGCGGAGCCACATGCCGGCATAGTCCACCAGCGCGGCTTCGTGAATGGAGACATGCAACCCATCGCGGCTGCGCAGCGTCATCGGCGTGTGTGCCAGCGGCACCTGATCCAACGGCGTGCGCTGGTACAGGTATTCGTAGTGGATCGGCTCGCCGGCCGGAATCCACCACGCGGTGGAGGTCGGGGCGATCGCGAACTCGGTCAGCTCATCATCGATGATGGCCTCGCGCATGCCGGGCTGCTGCGGGAAGTGATAGCGGAAGCCCAGGCCGTCGTCGTAGACCCGGAACACCACATCGATACGACGTTTGGCGCCACTGCGCTCGGCCAGCTGCACCACCACTTCGTTGAAGTGATTGCGGGTGAGGCGACGCTCGCCCCAGGGTTGCTCCCAGGTTTCATCGACGCTGCGCGACTGCTGACCGACCACGGCAAGATCACGGTCCAGGCGGCCATCGCGCAGTTGGAAGCCGAGCCTGGAGTTGTCCACCACGGTCTCGCCAAAACGGTCCACCCGGTAGCTGGGATTCCCGCCATCCAGTTGCAGCGACACGCGCAGCACCTTGCCGGGCGAGTCGACGCTGGCCACGGTGACCGGCTCGGCGAAGGCGGTGGCGCTGAATGCGCAGAAAATCCAGCCCAGCACAGGTAGGCGACGACGAACGGAAGACCCGTCAGTTGAATGCGACAGTGACGGCATTTCCCCTCCCAAGGCGGCCGAAAACACCCCCGGACTATAGCGACGCCGTCACGATTGCCGGCCGCATCGGCCATGAATACGTATGCAGCTCGATGCAGGCTGCGGCGTGCCGTCTACCATGGGCCCAAGGCACCCTGGGAGGGGGCCGCGAGCGCATTGCCGCGAGGCGGTGCGGACCTACAACGCGAGCAAAGGGGA
>Ga0213827_1002148_pt1 | contig 10466 bp, 5 predicted proteins | sample MC6MC0898MG_FD_180669 | JGI IMG/M metagenome (GOLD analysis project Ga0213827, IMG submission 180669) | Enriched soil aggregate microbial communities from Iowa State University, Ames, United States - MC6-MC0898-MG | ecosystem: Environmental > Terrestrial > Soil > Unclassified | place: USA: Iowa...
CCGCCGGCCCGACCCCGACCGCCCGCTGGCAGTCGCAGCGCCCGGGGTTCGATCCGGACATCTGGATCGAGACCATCAGCTACAAGGAAACCCGCGAGTATGTCGCGCGCATTCTGGCCTTCAGCGTGATCTACGACTGGCGCTTGAACGGCGATGCGCTGCCGGTGACCGACCGCATGAACGGCCGCCTGCAGGTCAAGCGCAAGACCTTCGCCTGCGCGGCAAATGCCGACAAGGGTGGCGACTGACCGGCTCCGGTATGCCAACCGGTTGGCGTGGCCTTGGTCCACTGCGGCATCATGGGCACATGAAAATCTATCTGGTTGGCGGCGCCGTGCGCGACCGCCTCTTGCAGCGTTCCCCCGGCGACCGCGACTGGGTTGTCGTCGGGGCCACCCAGGCGCAGATGGAAGCGCAGGGCTACAAGGCCGTGGGCCGTGATTTCCCGGTGTTCCTGCATCCGGACAGCGGTGAGGAATATGCGCTGGCCCGCACCGAGCGCAAATCCGGACGCGGCTACCGCGGTTTCGTGGTCGATGCGGACCCGTCGGTGACGCTGGAAGAAGACCTGCAGCGCCGCGACTTCACCATCAACGCCATCGCCTGCGACGAGGCCACCGGCACGTTGGTGGATCCCTATGGCGGCGTGCGGGATATCGAGCAACGCGTGCTGCGCCACGTCGGCCCGGCCTTCATCGAAGATCCGCTGCGCGTGCTGCGTGCGGCCCGCTTCATGGCGCGCTTCGCCCCGCTCGGCTTCACCGTGGCCGAGGAGACGATGGCCCTGATGCAGCAGATCGCCGCCAGCGGTGAGCTTGAGGCACTGGTGCCCGAACGTGTCTGGCAGGAGCTGCGACGCGCCCTCGCCTCCGCGCGGCCGTCCGCCTTCCTGCGCACGCTGCATGATGCCCATGCACTGGGCCCGATCCTGCCCGAGCTGGAAGCACTGTATGGGGTGCCGCAGCGCGCGGAGTTCCACCCCGAAGTGGATACCGGCGTGCACCAGGAAATGGTCAGCGACATGGCCGCGCAGCTGGCACCGGGCGATGACCTGATCGGCTTCGCCGCGCTGACCCACGACCTCGGCAAGGGCCTGACCCCGCCAGAGGAATGGCCGCGCCACATCATGCATGAGCAGCGCGGGGTGGCCCCGCTGCGTGCCCTGGCCGAGCGCTTGAAGGTGCCGGTCGATCACCGCCAGTTGGCCGAAGCGGTCTGCCGCGATCATCTCAACGTGCACCGCATCGACGAACTGCGCGATGCCACCGTGCTGGAACTGCTGGCCCGCTGCGACGGCTTCCGCCGCCCGGAGCGGATCGCGCAGATCGCGCTGTGCTGCGAGGCCGACAAGCGTGGCCGGCTGGGGTTTGAAGACAGCGATTATCCGCAGGGCGAAACGCTCCAGCGGCTGCATCGCGCTGCGCTGGCGGTGCAGGCACGCGATCTGGACCTGACTCACCTCAAGGGCCCCGCGGTGGGGGAGCAGCTGGCCAAGGCACGCACGCAGGCGATTGCCGCGCTGCGCTGAACGTGTGTGCCCGTGCCGGCCCGCACAGTGTCGGGCCGGTCCGGAACACCCGCTGTCAGCGGGTATCAGCGATCGCAGCAGCCTGGTTGCAGGCCGGCTGCGCAAGCAGCCATTCGCGCGCCGCCGCTGCCGCGTCCTGCCCTGCGCCCACCGTGACGTCGGGCTGCAGGGGGGTGCCATCGCCGACACCGTTGCGGTCGGCCATCACGTTACTGGTCAACACCAACAGGCTCCCATCGGGCAAACGGGGTGTGGCGTTGCCGGTGGAATAGCCGGCACTGGGCTGGCCGAAGCTGCGCGAGGCTGCCCGACCGCGGAACGCCAGCACCGATGCCTCACCGGAACTGGCGGTGCGCGGCCCGAACAGGACCGCCACCGGTGCGCCGGGGTGGCGCAGCGCATACCGCGTGTTGCGCGATCCCACCATACCCTTCCCGTCCAACCAGACCGCACCCTCGTGATACGCCCACGGCTGCTGTTTGTCCGCGCGAAGGGACATGCCGACCGGATCACTTCCCTTGGCATCGCCCAGCAACGGGCCCAGGCCCAGCAACATGGGCCACATGTTGCCGCCACTGTTGCCGCGCAGGTCGACCACCCAGCCACAGCGGTTGCCATCATCCTGCTCCCGGATGCGCGCCTGCAGCGCGATGGCGGCCTGCTTGCGGGCCTGGTACTGCACATCCTCGGGTTGGCTCATGTCATCCACGTAGGGCCCCACCTTGATCCACCCCAGCCGCGCTGTCGGTCCGCCGCTGGCGTCATCGGTCTGCGTGGGCGCAGCCCCCATCGCCGCCTGCATGGCCGGTGCGCGCCTGGACTGCGCGCTTAATTCGCTGGCCGACGTCCACCGCCCGTGCCCGCCGCTGCTGCGCTGGATCACATCGTCCAGCACCCGTCGCGTCTGCGCCGGGTCGCGTGCGGCCGCCAGCTCTGCGCGGGTCTTGGGCCAATCCACGCGGTTACGATACAGCGACTGTTGCTGCAGCAGGTCCAGGATCCGCGCCTGCGCCTCGGCGCTGGGGACGTCCTGTGCGGTGGCAGCGCCGCTTGCCGCTGCCAACGCCGCCATCAACCACACGCCACGTCCTGCGATCATCGTGCTACATCCTTGTAGTGAAGAGGCTGCAGCTTACCGCTGCACGCGCCAGTGGGAACAGTGCGCCGTTCGCACAACCAGCGATGCCTCACGCCGCACCGCAGCCGCCGCAGACCGGGCAGTGCGCCGGCCCTCAGCGCCCCAAACAGGCTGGCTGCGCCATCAGCCACGCGCGCCCACTCTCTGCAGCGGTGCCTGGGTCGCCCTGGGACGCGGGTAGCAGCAGAACCGAACGGCACGCGATCACGCGTTGCCGCTTCAGCATGTTGATCGCGTGCGCACTTGCTGGGTATGCTCGGTCCGGGGCGGCTATGGAGGCGCTTCCTTCCACACCTCGAACTAGTGCCTCCGCTTTCCGCCCCACCTCCTTCCCACGCCCAACAGTCCGCCATGAACCCGATGCTGTTGCGGCGCCGTTCCAAGGTCATTCTCCCTGCCGGTAGTGCGTACCAGTCGCGTGAAGTGGTGGCCACGTTGCAAACCAATCTCCAGGCGCTGGGCTTTGAAATGGCGCCTGCGCTGTGCGAGCGCGTGGCCACGCTGTCGCGGGATGCACTGGAGACCTTCTACACGCAGCTGATCGACCTGCTGCGCGAGATGCTGGGTGCGCACCGCGCCTATACGCCGTTGTACCCGGATTTCCCGGCGCAGATGATGAATGCCAGCGAGGCCGAGCGTTACTGGAACGCCTGGCTTCACTATCGTGGCCTGCTGGACCAGGTGGGCAGCGCCTCGGCCCGCACCGCATTGGCCAAGCTGCCGCGCTGGCGAGTGCTGGAACTGGGCACGCAGGAGGAACTGGACGCGCTGTTCGCCCAGCTGGTGGCCGCGCGCGTGCCCTACTCACCCGAAGACCGCGGCGACGTGCGCTGGTATGTGGCCCAATACCGCGAGCGGGCCTTTGGGCTGCTGCCGGACGCGATCACCTGCAAGGAAAACCTGGCGGTGGTGGTGGCCGCCCTGCTGGCCGACGACGGCGCAGCCGATTCACGCGTGCGTGCGTTGGCGCGCCATGTGCGCACCGCCACCGACGTGCTGCGCATCGCCGTGGCGCTGGATGACGGCGATGTCTCACTGGCCACGCCGACCCGCTTCGGCCGTTATCCCCGTCCACTGCGGCGCATTCTGCTTGGCTGGCTGGAACGCGTGCCCAATCGGCTGGAAGACCTGCAGCGCTGGACGCCGCGCTGGGTGCGGTTGGCCGAACGCCTGCACCCAGGCGAACACGCGGCGCGTTGCCCCGGCGTAGCGGCCGACTTCGCGGCGCTGCGCGACGGCCGACGCATGCAGGGCTTCAACGCACAGGTCGAAGGTGCGCTTGGCGCAGGCGATGTCGATGCGGCCCTGGGCCTGCTGCGCACCCGGCCGGGCGAGCTGGCCCGGCGGCTGGATGTGCTGGTCCGGCGTAGCGCGGATCCGCAGGCCGTCGTGACCGCCTTCGGCCAGGCCGCGCCGTCGGTCGCTACCGCGGTCCTGCTTCAGGTGATGACCCATTTCCAGCACCGTTCCGCACCGCGACCGCTGCGCGCCTTCCTGCCCAAAGGCGAGGTCGGCAAGCTGTACGCGATTGCCGATACCCTGGCGCCGCTTGATGCCACGCTGTGCGGCGCGCTGGCCGCCTGCTGCGAACAGGCGCTTCTCACCCGCTTTGCTGCATTGCCACCGCTCGGCGCCACCTACATCGATGAGGATCTGCAGCGTTATCTGGTGCCGTTCTCGCAGCGCTCGGCTTCCAAGGCGCTGCGCACGCTGGTGCGCGGCAGCCGTGTGCCGCTACCCGACAGCTCGACCCTGCGTTTTTTCACCTGGTGGCGCAATGGGCGCAGTCGCGTGGACATCGACCTGTCGGCCGCGCTGTTTGGCGAGGATATTGAGTACATCGATACCCTGGCCTATTACAACCTGGCCACTTACGGTGCCCACCACAGCGGCGATATCGTGGATGCCCCGCAGGGCGCCAGCGAGTTCATCGATGTGGACATCGCGGCGTGTCGCGCCCGCGGCGTGCGCTGGGTGGTGATGTGCCTGACCAGCTTCAACGGCCAGCCCTACTGCGACCTGCCCGAGTGCTTCGCCGGCTGGATGGCACGCAGCGCGCCAGAATCGGGTGAGATCTACGAGCCGTCCACCGTGATCGATCGTTTCGATCTGGCGTCCAACACAACGTTCTGCCTGCCGATCGCCTTCGACCTCGTCGAACGCCAGGCACTGTGGCTGGACATCGGTCTGTCCAGCTACCCGCGCATGGCCATCAACGTGGCCAACAACCTGGCCGGCGTATCGCTGATGCTACGGGCGGTCTCGTCGCTACCCAGGGCCACCCTGCATACGTTGTTCGACCTGCATGCGCGCGCGCGCGGCCACGTCGTGCGCGATCCCGCTGCTGCGCGGAGCGTGTTCGCCGTTGATCGCGGCATCACCCCCACCGACCTGCCCACCATCACCGCCGACTTCCTGTAAGCGACGCCCACGGGCCGCCCTACCAGTCCAACCGCAACCCGATATTGCCCTCGATCACCTTGCGCTCCTTCTGCGCACTGCTTTCCAGGTCGCGCGTGTAATCGGCCACCGCAAACGCGCTGACGGTGCTGTTGAAGCGCGCAACGACGCCCACGCCCACTTCCAGCGCGCGTGAATCCTGCTGGTTGAGGATGCGGTTGGTATCGAAATCGATGCGGTCTTCCCCGTCCAGGGTCTGCCAGTAGTTGAGCTTGACGTAAGGCTGCCAGCCGTTGCCGGCGATGTCGTAGTCGGCGGCCAGGCGCAGGCCCACGCGTCCGGTCCAGGCGTTGTCGTTGTTGAAGCGCAGCGAGGACACCGCGTCGCCGGCGTCGTCGACCGAGGTGCGCTGCCAGATCACCTGCAGCTGCGGCTCCAGCCACCACGCACTCTGCCCGAACCGCAGCAGCGGCTTGCCTACTTCCAGCGAAGCGGTGGTGCCATCGCCGCGCACGTCGATGCCCAGCCCGCGCGAGGAGGTGGCGTCGCCGTCGTAGCGGCTCTGCATCACCACCACGTCCAGGTAGCCGCCGGCACTGCCGGCGCGGGTCCAGTACACACCCACGTGCTTGTCATCCAGCCGGGTGCGGCCTACCGCCACGTTTTCCCAGCCGATCGCAAACCCGCTCACGTTGCCCTGTGCGCGGGTGCGGCCGACGAACACGCCGAACTGGTCGCGGTGCTCCTCTGCCACGTTGGCGTACAGGTCCAGGCCGGCCTGGATGCCTTGGATGTCGCCGTCGAAGCCCGGTTGCGCGTCGCCTTCCCAGTGCTGGTCGTGGCTCTGCCCGACCATCCGCGCCCATGCCGCGCGCACGCCGCCCTGCCCGGCCAACAGCCGCTGCTCGCCCTGGCGTTCGTGGAAGGTGCCCAGGCTGGCCAGGCTGGTCTCGCGCAGCAGCGGCGGCACCACGGAATACAGGCCGGTCTCGAAGCGGTACAGCGGAATGATGTCGCCCTGCGCCGGGCGCGCACCGGGCGTGGGCGGCACCGCCAGCGGCCCGGGCACCGCCGCCACGTCGGTGGGCACCGGCGGCGGGGTATCGATGGTGGGCGGCGCCACGTCGGCCGGATCGGCCGGCTCCGGCGGTGGCGCCGGCTCGGGCGCGGCCGGGTTGGGATCATCCGGCGGATTGACGTCCGGCGGCGGTGGCGGCGCCGGTGGCAGCTCCGCCGGCGGGGTCCCGGCGCCCTCCGGCGGCGGGGGCGGCGGCGTGGTGACTCCACCCGGCGGCGGGGTGGGCGCCGGGGTCACGCTGGCCACCAGGGTCGAGCGCAGATACCAGTTTTCGCTGGTGCCGCCGCTGACGCCGCCCTTGAACAGGAAATACTCGTAGGCACCAACAGCGACCGGGTTGTACAACGCGAACGCGGTGGGCGCGGTGGTCGCACCGTTGATCGCCTGCACCACCAGGATGCCATCGGCCACCGTGGACGCGCCGGTGCCGCCGGCGTTGAGGATGCCCACCCCGGTGGTGCCAGTGGCGGTGCCGGTGGAGATCACCAGTTTGTCCGACAACGAACTGTCGTCGCCCAGCACCGTGTTGAGGTACAACGCGCCACCGTTGCCGACATAGTTGCCCACCACGGTGAAGGTGTCGCCGACGCCGCCCCCATTGCTGAGGTCGATGCGGCCGGCATTGGTGAGCGTGGCCAGCTGCCCGGCCACGAACGGGGCGAGGACGCCGTTGCTGCCGCCCCCGAACACCGCGCTGGTGGCATCGATGTCCAGGCTGCCCGTGCCGCTGCCGCTGTCGCCCAGCACCCACGTGCCATCGAACGTCAGCTGGGTATCGTCGCGCAGCGCCACCTGTTCCCAGTTGGTGAAGCGCGCCACGCCACTGGTCTTGACGTTGTCCAGGCCGAGCACATCGTTGCCCAGCCCGCCATCGAAAGACGGCAGCGCGCCCAGGTGGGCGTTGTTGAGGTTGCTCAGCTGCGCGACATCATCGCCTTCGCCGAAGTCGATCGCCCCGTGCACCACGCCGCCGCCGTTCCACGTCAGGCTGTCGTTGCCGAAGCTCAGGCGGATCTCGCCGCGCACGGTGCCGCCGGTGATGGTGATCGCATCGTCGCCACCGCTGACGCTGATGTTGCCGCCGATGTATCCGTCCGACAGCACGATGGTGTCGCGGCCGAAACCGGTGACCAGGTTGCCGTCGATGGTGCCACCGGACATCAGGAAGGTGTTGTCGTCCAGCTTCATGTTGACCCGGCCGATGCGGCCGCCGGTCATCTCGGCGTAGTCGCCATCGTCGAATGCACCGACGATGCGCCCGCCGGTCATGCGGAAGCGATCCAGCGCGTCGCCCTGCAGCAGCGCGCCGATGCTGCCGCCGGTCATCAGGAAGGTGTCGATGCCCGAGCCCTGCTGCACCGTGCCGGTGACGCTGCCGCCGCTGATCTCCAGGCTGTCCTCGCCATCGCCCTGGTCGACGCTGTCGATCACGCCGTCGCGGATCACCAGCGCGTCGTTGCCCGCGCCCTGCAGCACGCCGCCCTGGATGCTGCCGCCGAGCATGTCGATGCGGTCGTTGCCCGCACCGGACACGACGCCGCCGGTACTGCCGCTGATCGTGCCGCGGTTGACCAGGTAAGTGGCGCCGTTGAGCTGCAGGGCGCGGCCGGCGTTGGCGATGATGCTGCCTGTGTTGTTGATGACGTGGCCGCTGCCGGCCTGCACGGTGATCGCGTTGCCGCTGGCGACCGCGAGCTGCGCGTTGGCCAGCACGTTGATGGTGGCGTTGGACGCACCGGCAGCGGTGACGATCGCGACCGGGTCCGGATTGGGCGCTGCGGCCGAGCAGGTCACCGTCTGGTCCTGGCCGGGAGCGGGGTTGTCGCACCCCGCCCAGGCTGGCGCGGCACCGGCCAGCAGGACCGTGCCCAGTGCCCCTCCACAGCCTCGGCGCAACCACTGAGAAATACGGACGGCCAGCACAGTGCGTGACGGCGAAGCGGGCATGGGGCGCATACACCTTTCCTGTTCAACAAGAGGGGAGTAAGGCAACGGCCCAGTGCTTCTACGCAGACCGGCGACCGTACTCTTACTGCTGCAACGTGATGGCCGGGTAAAAGGTGAGCGTCGGCGCTAGATTTTCAGGTAGATGCGGCGGCTGTCCAATGCCCACACCACGAACCACCACACCGTCACGAACAACAGCGCGCACAGCAGCGAGGCCAGCGCGGGTGCGGCCGGCAGCAGCGCCGAAATGCCCTGGTACAACCACGCCCATGCCCCGCTGGCGATCAGCAGCAGGGCCATCACCGAGGACCCGACGTAGGCGGCGATGGCGTTGACACCGAAGCGCCGGCCCAGTGCCGGCAGGCCGGCACGATCGACCAGTTGATGCGCCAGCAGCAATGCCGCCACCGACAGCCCACCGCTCCACAGCACGAAGCTGGGGGTCCACAACTGCTTGTTCAACGGCAGCAACGGGGTGCAGAGCAGGCCCAGCAGCAGGCAGGCCAGCGCCAGGCCGCCCAGCGCGCGCAGCCTGCCGGCGCGCAGCCAGCCCCCCGCGATCAACCCCAGCAAGGTGGTGGCGATCGCCCCTGCGCTGCTGAGCAGCCCCTCGGGATCATGGCCCAGGCCGGTCAGCGGGTCGTACCGGTACAGGAACGGTGCGAACAGCACGGTATCCAGGCGACTGGCCGGGTTCTGCCACGGGGCCAGCGACCCGGCCCCCAGCAGGACCAGTGCATAGCCCGCCAACACGCCCAGCAGCACCATCCACTGCGTGCGTGCGCGGGTGCCGATGGCCAGCACGCCGACCACGGCCACGCACAGGGCGATCCGCTGCAGCACACCCCACAGGCGATACGCCGGCAGCTCGAACAGCCACCACGCCAGCAGGTGCAGCAACGCCCCGGCGATCAGGATGCGCAGCGCGCGCTGCAGCACGCCACGCACCAGCGCCGGGCGCGCGGCCGGGTTGGTCGCGCGTGGCGCCAGGCTGAAGGCCATCGAGACGCCGGCGATGAACAGGAACAACGGGAAGATCAGGTCGGTCGGGGTGAAGCCATGCCACTGCGCATGCAGCAGCGGCGCGTAGACGTGGCTCCAGTCACCGGGGTTGTTGACCAGCAGCATCGCTGCGACGGTCAGGCCGCGCAGCGCGTCGATCGAGCCCATCCGTCCCGGCGGCGCGGCACTCATGCGTCTTCGCGCTGCCCGGCGATCCAGGTGCTGCGCACCTGCAGGGCATCATCGAGCAGGACCAGGTCGGCGTGATGACCCTCGGCGATGTGCCCGTAGCGGTCATCCAGATTCAGGAACTGCGCGGGATAGGTCGAGGCCATGCGCGCGGCTTCCGCCAGCGACACGCCCAGCAGCTGCACGCTGTTGCGCACCGCCGTGGCCATGTCCAGCGCCGAGCCGGCCAGCGAGCCGGCCGCATTGCGCACCACGCCGTCGATGGCGGTGATGACCTCGCCATACAGTTCGTAGCTCGGGTCTTCCGCACCCACCGGCGGCATCGCATCGGTGACCAGCATGACCTTGCCGCGGGGCTTGGTCGCCAGCGCCACGCGCAGGCTGGCCGGGTGCACGTGCACGCCGTCGGCGATGATGCCGACCCAGCTGTCGCGATCTTCCAGTGCCGCACCCACCGCGCCCGGCTCGCGACCGGTCAGCGGTGACATCGCGTTGTACAGATGGGTGAACCCACGGATGCCGGCCTCCAGGCCCGCACGCGCCTCTTCGTAACTGGCCGCGGTGTGGCCGGCCGCCACGACCACGCCACGCTCGACCAGCGCGCGGATGCTCTCCAGCGGCACGCGCTCGGGTGCCAGCGTCAGCAGGGTGACGCCGTTGTCCAGCGAGGCGGCCAGCGCGATCTCCGCAGCATCGGGCACGCGGAACTTGTTCGCATCGTGCGTGCCCTTGCGGGCCGGCGCGATGTACGGACCTTCCAGATGGATACCGAGCACGCCCGGTACGCCTTCGCTGATGGCCTGGCGGGTCGCAGCGATCGCCGCACGCATCACCTGCACATCGTCGCTGATCAGGGTCGGCAGCAGGCCGGTGGTGCCGAAACGGCGGTGCGCCTGGGCCAGCGTGCGCAACGTGGCGACATCGGGGCTGTTGTTGAACAGCACGCCGCCGCCGCCGTTGACCTGGGCATCGATGAAGCCTGGCAGCAGCCAGCCACCGCCCAGGTCCACCTGCTCGTCGGCCTGGCCGAGCATCGGGGCGGCATCGGATACCAGTGCGGTGATCCTGCCACTTTCGATCACCACGGCCAGGTCGTCGCGGAAGTCGTCGCCGGCCAGGATGCGGGCGTTGCGCAGGACAGTTTTCATCAGACGGTTTCCGTCACCTTGTTCAGATGCGGCGGC
>Ga0213827_1002150_pt1 | contig 10460 bp, 10 predicted proteins | sample MC6MC0898MG_FD_180669 | JGI IMG/M metagenome (GOLD analysis project Ga0213827, IMG submission 180669) | Enriched soil aggregate microbial communities from Iowa State University, Ames, United States - MC6-MC0898-MG | ecosystem: Environmental > Terrestrial > Soil > Unclassified | place: USA: Iowa...
CCAACGCACCCGATGCAAGCGTATTGGCCGAAGTCTTCTACGACGCCGAGCGCCAGCACGCGGTGCAGGAACCTCTGCAGCAGTGGTTGCAGGAGTACGCGGCGCGGCTGCGTGCCGATCCGCTGCCGGCAGCCGAGCGTGTCGCGAAGATGGGCGCGGCCAATCCACTGTATGTGCTGCGCAACTGGCTGGCACAGGAAGCGATCGACCGCGCCGAGCAGGGCGACCTGGGCGGTGTGCATGCCCTGCAGGACGTACTGCGTGATCCGTACACCGAACGCCCGGGGCTAGAGCATTACGCCGGTAAGCGGCCGGCGTGGGCTGACGACCGCGCAGGCTGTTCGATGCTGTCCTGCAGTTCGTAGGGTTTTCCTTTGCAGGGCTGCGCCCTGCACCCGCTGTAGTGCCGGCCGCTGGTCGGCAACCTCAGCAGCAGCAGCAGCAGCAGCAACAGCAACAGCAACAGCAACAGCAACGTCGGGATTCCGAGGGATGGCAGGGCACTGCGGGTTTGCGGGGGCGCCGTGAATCCGTCCATGGAGGCTTGGTCGCCGCATCCATGCGGCTCACACCCCGCAAACCCACAGTGCCCCGCCTTCGACAGTTGGCCGCGATCTGCCGGATCTGACCCCGATCTGTTTCGAGATCTGTGGCTCTGGCTCCAGGCAGGTGCAGGGCTGCAAGACGTGCAAATACCCCGCCTACAACGATGGTAGTACCCGTTCAGTGCGATATTCGCACACGCAGTCGATTACCGCACTTGAATGGTGCAGTGCGATAAACCTACTTTCATTTCCGCAGTTTCATAGCAGTCCAAGCGATCCACCCCTGGCGGGGCGAGGGCAGCAGCCGGTCCGGTGCTGATGCCAGGTGCAGGGGGAAGGCCGCCGGATTTTCCTTCCTCTGCGCGGAGTGATCGCATGCGCCGTCGTCTGTCCATTGTTTCCCTGTCCCTGCTTGCCCTGCTGCCGTCGCTGGCGCTGGCCTACCAGGCCGAACCGCCGCGCGAAGCACTGCAGGTGCTGCGCGTGGACCGCTACGCCGACGACGCCAACGCCGGCTCGCTGCGCTGGGCGATCACCACTGCCAATGCGGCGCCGGGTCGCTACCGCATCGAGATCGCGGCCGTGGGCGCTGCGCCTTACGTCATCACGCCGGCCACGCCGCTGCCGGAGATCAAGGGGCCGGTGCAGATCATCGGCACGTCCTGGGAACGCGATGGCCAGTACGTCGCCATCGATGGCTCGGCCTACGTCACCGGCACCGGTACCGATGCCTGCCCAGGCGCCGAGCCGGGCCAGTCCGGCACCAACGTGCGCACCACCACGCTGCCGGGCCTGGTCCTGCGCGATACCCAGGGCGTGGAGCTGGCCGGCCTGGAGATCCGCAATTTCTGCATCGGCGTGCTGGTCAACCGCTCCAGCCACAACGAGATCCATGACAACCGCATCGTCGCCAACAAGGGCGGTGCCGGCATCATGCTCACCGGTGATGACGGCAAGGGCCAGTCCACCGCCACCACCACCGTGCACAACCGCATCGTGCGCAACGTATTCCTCGATAACGGCGACGGCCTGGAGTTGACCCGCGGCGCGGCCTGGAACCTGGTGGCCGACAACCTGTTCCAATCCACCAGGGCCAACCCGGAACCTTCGCAGGGCATCGAGATCCTGTGGGGCAACGACAACAGCGTGGTCCACAACCGCTTCGTCGATTACTCCGATGGCCTGCAGATCAACTGGGGCAACCGCAACTACATCGCGGCAAACACCTTCACCGGCAATTCGCTGGGCCTGAGCATCACCGGCAGCGGCAACGTGGTCGACGGCAACACCATCAGCGGCAATGGCATCGGCATCGGCGTGCGCCCGCAGCCGGTCAGTGCGCCGAACCGCTTCACCGGCAACCGCATCTACGGCAACGGTCTGCCGATCGAGCGCTGCGAAGCCGGCGGCGCCTGCGTGAAGGGCCAGCCGCGTGGCGCCATCGTGTTCGGTGTGCCGGGCCTGGAGCACGCCAGCTTCGTCGGCTCCCGTGGCCGTGGCGTGGACAACGATGCGTCCAAGCGTGCGCGCATCTGCACCGCTGCCGGCCAGGCCGGCTGCCAGCCGCTGCCGAACCTCGGCCAAGCCGCGCCGCAGCTGACCGCAGTGCAGGGCAAGGGGGCGCAGCGCCAGCTGACCGGTCGTTTCCAGGGCGTGCCTGATACCCGCTACCAGGTGGAAGTGTTCGGCAACCGCGCCGCCACCGGCAACGAGGCCGAGTGGGTGCTGGGCAGTGTGGAAGCACGTACCGACGCGCAGGGGCAGGGCAGCTTCACCTTCCCGCTCGGTGCAGGGACCGACGCTGCCGCTGCCGGCAGCCTGACCGCCACGGTTACCTCGGCGCAGGGCGCCACCTCCCCGCTGAGTGCGCCGCTGTCGCTGCGCTGATCACCTCCACGAGACCGCGATCATGAATCCTGCGAAACCTGTTTCCCTGGGCCTGCTGGCCGCCCTGCTGCTGCCAGCCGTGGCCAGCGCGCAGTCCAGCAACCGCTACGAAGGCAAGACGCTTACCGGCGACTGGGGCGGTAGCCGCACCGATCTGTTCGAGCGCGGCGTTGCCTTCCGCGGCGACTACGTGGGCGAGGCCATGGGCGTGGTCGATGGTGGCTACGGCGAAACCGGCGCGCGCTATGCGCAGCAGGTGCGGGTGGGCGTGGACCTGGACATGGGCAAGCTGGCCGGCTGGGACGGCGGTGCGTTCCACTTCACCCTCAACGATCGTCGTGGCCGCAGCACCTCGGTGGACTTCGTCGGCAACCGCTTCCCGATCCAGGAGGCGTATGGCGGCCAGTACACGCGGCTGACCGAGCTGAGCTACGACCAGACCTTCAATGCAGGCCGGTCGTACTACAAGCTGGGGTACTACGCGATGGGCAACCAGTTCGGCCTGCACAGCCTGCTGACCCACTTCGTCAACGCCGCATTCTGCGCCCACCCGCTGGCGATGTCCGGCAACAGCGGCTGGTACAACTATCCGATGGCACGCTGGGGTGGTGAGTTCGCCCAGCAGATCAGCCCGGCGGTGAACGTGCGCACGGGCTGGTTCCAGGTCAACCCGAACCTGGGCGGCAACATCGAACGCAACGCATTCCGTCCGTTCGTTTCGGGCACCACCGGCTCGCTGTTTCCGGTGGAGGTGACCTGGACACCGGCCAAGGGCAGCCGCTACGCCGGCGTCTACAAGTTCGGTGGCTACTACGACACGTCGCGCGTGGACAGGCGCGGCCTCGATACCTCGCCGACCACCGGCCGGCACGGCGCCTACGTGCTGGCCGAACAGCGCCTGACCCAGGAATCGGCCGACCCGAGCCGCGGCCTGACCGCCTTCGCGCAGTACATGGTGTCCGACACCGATACCGCGCAGATCAAGCGCTGGTACGCGCTGGGCGGCGTCTACCAGGGCATCGGCGCGCGTGCGCAGGACAGCATCGCGCTGGGCTACGTCGGCGCTGATATCAATGAGCGCCTGGTCGATGCGCGGCGCGCCACGTTGGCCGCCGGGGGCGTGCCCACCGATTCGCCGCTGTACAACCTCAGCCAGGCCGAGGAGCTGTTCGAGCTGTCCTACAGCTTCCAGGTGAACCCCTGGCTGATGATCCGCCCGGACGTGCAGTACATCGTCAACCCGGGCACGTTCAATTACAGCGGTACCGACAACGCCTGGGCCGTGGGTGTCCAGGCCAAGGTGACCTTCTGATGGCCGCGCGCTCCTTCCATGCTGTGGTGACTGCGATGAAAATTCCGCTCGCTTCCGTTGTCCTCGCCGGCGTGCTCGCCACCTCCCCCTTGCTGGCCCTGGCCGCGCCGCCACCGGCGGTGCTGCAGGTCGGCCAACTACGCATCGGCGAGGGCAGCCCGCGCACCATCGTTCCGATTACCGGTGCCACCGCGGATGTCGCTCTGCAGCAGGCCGCGGCGATCGCCGCCAGCAGATCCACCGACATCGCCGAGTGGCGCATCGACTACCTGGACATCGCCACCGATGGCAAGGCGCTGGTCGCGCTGGGCAAGCGCATCCAAGCCACGCTGGGGGGCAAGCCGGCCATCGTGACCTTCCGCACGAAGGCCGAAGGGGGCGCCAAGCCGATCAGCGATGCCGACTACGGCAAGCTCTACGCTGCGCTGCTGCGCGGTGGTGTCGCCCAGCTGATCGACGTGGAGATGTTCCGCGATCCGAAGGTGGTGCAGGCGCTGGTGGCGCAGGCCCACAAGGCTGGCGTGAAAGTGGTGATGTCCAGCCATGACTTCCACGCCACGCCACCGCGCGAGGAAATCGTCGCACGCCTGCTAAAGCAGCAGGCCCTTGGCGCGGACGTGCTGAAGATCGCGGTGATGCCGCGCGACGCTGGCGATGTGCTGGCATTGCTCGATGCCACCTGGCAGGTGCGCCAGCAGAGCGACAAGCCGCTGCTGACCATGTCGATGGGCGGCACCGGCGTGGTTTCGCGGCTGGCCGGCGAAACCTTCGGCCAAGCCCTGACCTTCGGCATGATCGGCACCCCGTCGGCGCCAGGCCAGGTCGAGGTTGAGCGCCTCCAGGACGTTCTGCAGGTCATTCATGCATCCAGCCAGGCCGGTCACTGAGACCTTCCCCGCCGGACGTTCCACCGCACCACGCTGTTGCAGGAAACCGCACCATGAGCCACGCCTCCGCCGCCGCACCGTCGCTTGTCCTTGAACGGATGAGTCCCTTCCAGTGGACCGCCATCGCCATCTGCGTGCTGTTGAACATGCTTGATGGCTTCGATGTGATGGTCATGGCCTTCACCGCGCCGCATGTTTCGGCGGACTGGGCGCTGTCGGGCAAGGTACTGGGGCTGATGCTCAGTGCCGGCCTGGTCGGCATGGCGCTGGGTTCGTTCCTGCTGGCACCGCTGGCCGACCGCTGGGGGCGGCGGCCGATGATCGTCTGCTGCCTGCTGATCCTCACCAGTGGCATGGCGCTGTCCGCGCTGGCCGCCGACGCCTGGCAGCTGGGTGCGCTGCGCGTGTACACCGGCATCGGCATCGGCGGCATGTTGGCCGGCGTGGGGGTGATCACCGCCGAGTACGCCAACGCCAAGTGGCGCAGCACCGCAGTCGCGCTGCAGGCCACCGGCTACCCGATCGGTGCGACCGCTGGCGGTCTGCTGGCTGCGTGGATGCTGGAGCACTGGGCCTGGCACAGCGTGTTCCTGGTCGGCGCAGCGGCATCGCTGCTGTGCATTCCGCTGGTGCTCAAATGCCTGCCCGAATCGCTGGATTTCCTGGTCGCGCGTCGCCCGGCCAATGCCTTGCCACGCTTGAACGCGCTGCTCTCGCGCATGCGCATGCCAGAGCTGCAGGCGCTGCCGCCAGCGCCGGTGCGCGACGGCCAGCGCCAGGGTTATGCCGCGCTGTTCGTGGGTGACCTGCGCCGCGTCGCGCTGCTGATCGCGCTGGCGTTCTTCCTGCACATGTTCGCGTTCTATTTCGTGCTGAGCTGGACGCCGAAGCTGCTGGTCTCGGCCGGCGTGTCGGCGCAGCAGGGCATCACCGGTGGCGTGCTGTTGAACCTGGGCGGCATCGTTGGCGGCAGCCTGTTCGGCTGGCTGGCCTCGCGCTGGTCGCTGTCCAGGCTGACGGCCGGCGCGCTGCTGCTGGCGATGGTTTCGATGCTGGGCTTTGCGGCCTTCAGCACGCAGCTGGGCGTGGCCTTCCCGCTGGCCTTCGTGATCGGTGCGGCACTGTTCGCAGCGATGGCCGGCCTGTATGCGGCCGCGCCGGTGGTGTTCGCCGCCGAAGTGCGGACCACCGGCCTGGGCTGGGCCATCGGCATCGGCCGGGTCGGTGCGATCCTCTCGCCACTCACGGTGGGTGTTCTGGTCGATGGTGGCTGGCAGCCGTCCTCGTTGTACGTGCTGTGCGCTGCGCCGCTGCTGCTGGCGGCATGGGCGTGCCTCGGCCTGCGCGTGGGCGTGGGTCAGAACCGGCGTTGAACCGATGGCCGGAGCACGTCACTCAATGTGCGATTATCGAATCGAATGGCCGAATATCGCATTGACCGGGCGACGTGCCATGGCGACCATGTCCGGGTCATGTTTTCCCTTCGCAGTGGCCCTGCAGCGTGGCGGTGATGACCGCCGGCAGGCAGGGCAAGGAGCAATGCAGTGATCGACAAGAGCGTAGCCAGCGTGGAAGCAGCGGTGGCCGATATCCATGATGGCGCGACCGTGATGATCGGCGGCTTTGGCACTGCCGGCATGCCCGACGAGCTGATCGATGCGCTCATTGCACAGGGTGCGCGCGAGCTGACCATCATCAACAACAATGCCGGCAACGGCGATACCGGCCTGGCTGCGCTGATCAAGCACAAGCGCGTGCGCCGCATCGTCTGCTCCTTCCCGCGCCAGGCCGATTCGCAGCACTTCGACGCGGCGTACCGCGCCGGCGAGATCGAACTGGAGCTGGTGCCGCAGGGCAACCTGGCCGCGCGCATCCATGCGGCCGGTTCCGGGCTGGGCGCGGTCTTCACGCCCACCGGTTATGGCACCGAGCTGGCCCAGGGCAAGGAAACGCGCGAGATCGACGGTCGCCACTACGTGCTCGAGTACCCGCTGCATGCCGATTTCGCGCTGATCAAGGCCGACCGCGGCGATCGCTGGGGCAACCTGGTGTATCGCCGGACTGCACGCAACTTCGGCCCGCTGATGGCGATGGCCGCACGCTGCACCATCGTGCAGGTGCGTGAGGTTGTGCCGCTGGGCGAACTGGACCCGGAGGCCGTGGTGACCCCCGGCATCTTCGTGCAGCGCGTGGTGCCGGTGGCCGCAGAAGGAGTGCAGGCATGAACAAGCTCAGCCGCGAACAGATGGCCGCGCGCGTGGCGCGCGATATTCCCGAAGGGGCCTACGTCAACCTGGGCATCGGCCTGCCGACCACGGTGGCCAACTTCCTGCCGGCGGACAAGGAGATACTGCTGCAGTCTGAAAACGGCCTGCTGGGCATGGGCCCGGCGCCGGCGCCCGGCCAGGAAGACCCGGACCTAATCAATGCCGGCAAGCAGCCGGTTACCCTGCTGACCGGTGGCTGCTATTTCCACCACGCCGATTCGTTCGCGATGATGCGTGGCGGCCACCTCGACATCTGCGTGCTCGGTGCCTTCCAGGTCTCGGCGCACGGTGACCTGGCCAACTGGAGCACCGGCGCCTCCGATGCGATTCCCGCCGTGGGCGGTGCAATGGACCTGGCCATCGGGGCCAAGCAGGTGTTCGTGATGATGGACCTGTTCACCAAGCAGGGTGAAAGCAAGTTGGTGGCCGAATGCAGCTATCCGCTGACCGGCCTGCGCTGCGTGTCGCGCGTGTATACCGATGTGGCGGTGTTCGACCTCGGCGCCGACGGCGCGACCGTGCTGGAAATGGTCGAGGGCGTGGACATCGATCAACTGCGTGAACTGACCGGCCTGCCGCTGGCACTGGCCGAGGGAGCCTGAAATGCCGCTGCACGAGACCTATATCGTCGATGGCATCCGCACCCCGATCGGCCGCTACGGCGGCGCGTTGTCCGGTGTGCGCGCCGACGACCTCGGCGCGATTCCGCTGAAGGCACTGCTGGCGCGCCACCCGCAGCTGGACCCGGCGCTGGTGGAGGATGTCTACCTGGGCTGCGCCAACCAGGCCGGTGAGGACAACCGCAACGTCGCCCGCATGAGCCTGCTGCTGGCCGGCCTGCCGGTGAGCGTGCCCGGCAGCACGATCAACCGCCTGTGCGGTTCGGGCCTGGATGCGATCGGCACCGTGGCCCGTGGCATTGCTGCCGGCGAGCTCGGCCTGGCCATTGCCGGCGGCGTCGAATCGATGTCGCGCGCGCCGTTCGTGATGGGCAAGGCAACCTCGCCGTTTGCCCGCGACCAGCAGATCGAAGACACCACCATGGGCTGGCGCTTCATCAACCCGCGCCTGCGTGAACTGCACGGCGTGGAGACCATGGGCCAGACCGCCGAGAACGTGGCTGAGCGCTACGGCGTCAGCCGCGAGGACCAGGATGCGTTCGCCCTGCGCAGCCAGCAGCGAACGGCCGCCGCGCAGGCCCGCGGCTTCTTCGACGGCGAGATCGTGGCGGTAGACGCACCGGGCCGCAAACGCGGCGAAACCGTGACCGTCGAGCGCGATGAACACCCGCGCGGCGATACCACCGCCGAAGCACTGGCCAAGCTGAAGCCGCTGTTCCGCCAGCCGGGCACGGTGACCGCCGGCAACGCCTCGGGCATCAACGATGGTGCCGCCGCGCTGCTGCTGGCCTCCGGTGCGCAGGTGCAGGCGCTGGGCCTGACCCCGCGCGCGCGCATCCTCGGCTTTGCCAGTGCCGGCGTGGAGCCGGCGATCATGGGCATGGGCCCGGTGCCGGCCAGCCAGAAGCTGATGGCACGGCTGGGCCTGGCCATCGACGATTTCGATGCCATCGAACTGAACGAGGCCTTCGCCTCGCAGGGGCTGGCCTGCATGCGCCAGCTGGGCCTGGCCGACGATGCCGCGCACGTGAACCCCAACGGCGGTGCCATCGCGCTGGGCCACCCGCTGGGCATGAGCGGCGCGCGCCTGGCGCTGACCCTTCTGCGCCAGCTGGAGGCCAGCGGTGGCCGCCGTGGCCTGGCCACGATGTGCATCGGCGTGGGGCAGGGCGTGGCCCTGGCCATCGAGCGCGTGTGAACCATCCCCTGATTCCGTAATCTCAAGACAGCTGCGGCTTCCGGGCCGCTCGCCAACAGGAGTACGCCATGAGCGATCCCACCCCACTGCGCGGCTACCGCAAGCCGTACCCCGGCAGCCAGCCGCCGCGCATCCACCTGCCGTACGCCTCCACCGCGCTGCGCGGCCCGGGAACCGACCCGATCGCGATCCCGGTGACGCTCTCGGAAGTGACCGGCCCGAGCATCAACCGCATCACCCTCGGTGAGCATGCCGCCGACCTGACCGCCGGCTTCCCCGGCCAGCCGCAGGGTGAGCGCATCATCGTCAGCGGCCGCGTGCTGGACGAGAACGGCCGCCCGGTGCGCAACACCGTGGTGGAGGTGTGGCAGTGCAACGCCGCCGGCCGTTACCTGCACAAGGGCGATCAGCACGACGCGCCGCTGGATCCGAACTTCAAGGGCACCGGCCAGGTGCTGACCGACAGCGAAGGCCGCTACCGCTTCACCACCATCAAACCGGGCGCGTACCCGTGGCGCAATCACTACAACGCCTGGCGCCCGGCACACATCCACTTCTCGCTGCATGGCGAAGGCATCGGCCAGCGCCTGGTCACGCAGATGTATTTCCCCAATGATCCGCTGCTGGCGTTTGATCCGATCTACAACTGCGTGGACGACGCCAAGGCGCGGGAGCGCATGGTGTCCTCGTTCGATTGGGAAAACACCGCCAATGAATTCGCACTGGGCTACCGTTTCGACATCGTGCTGCGCGGTCGCAAGATGACCGTCTGGGAGTAACACCATGAGTTTCCAATCCACTCCATGGCAGACCGTGGGCCCGTACTACCGCCTGGGCCTGGAACCGCTGTACCGCACCGACATCGCCCCGGCCATCGCGCAGGGTGAGCGCGTGGAAGTGCAGGGCCAGGTGTTCGATGGCAATGGCGTGCCGGTGTCCGATGCCGTGCTGGAAATCTGGCAGGCCGACGCGCAGGGCATCTATGCCCATGGCGAAGACCCGCGCCGGGACGACCACGACCCGGCCTTCGACGGCTGGGGCCGCGTGCCCACCGACGACCAGGGCCGCTTCGCCTTCACCACCGTCAAGCCGGGCCGCGTGCCAGGCCTGCGTGGCGAGCCGCAGGCGCCGCACCTGGTGGTGCTGGTGTTCATGCGCGGCCTGCTGCAGGCCACCCGCGCACGCATCTACTTCAGTGACGAAGCCAGCAACGCCGAGGACGGCATCCTCGCGCTGGTGCCGGCCGAACGCCGCCACACCCTGGTCGCACAGGCGCAGGGCAAGGGCCTGTACCACTGGGACGTGCGCATGCAGGGCCCGGACGAGACGGTGTTCTTCGCATACTGATCGCGGCGCGCCCGACGCGCCTTCCGGCCACTCCACGCCCGCGTGCGGCGGGCGCGGGTAAGCTGTGATTACCCAGGATGGACTGCACCGATGAGCCACTTCCCAACGCTGCTGGGCGGTCTGTTCGGCGACCCCGCCGTCGACGCCGTGTTCCGCGATGAAGCACGCCTGCAGGCGATGCTCGATGTCGAACGCGCTCTGGCGCGCGCGCAGGTGCAGTGCGGGGTGATTCCCGCAGCCGCGCTGGCACCGATCGAAACGGCCTGCAGCGCCGATCTGTATTCGTTGCCGGCGCTGTCGGCAGCCACCGCACTGGCTGGCAATCCGGCCATTCCACTGGTCAAGGCACTCACCGCGCAGGTCAAGGCGAACGATGCCGAGGCCGCGCGCTGGGTGC
>Ga0213827_1002154_pt1 | contig 10450 bp, 7 predicted proteins | sample MC6MC0898MG_FD_180669 | JGI IMG/M metagenome (GOLD analysis project Ga0213827, IMG submission 180669) | Enriched soil aggregate microbial communities from Iowa State University, Ames, United States - MC6-MC0898-MG | ecosystem: Environmental > Terrestrial > Soil > Unclassified | place: USA: Iowa...
TTGCTCCAGGGCGGAAAGGCTACCAGAATCGGTTGCCTGAGTTAGCGACTGGCCTTGTGGGCAGACGTTATAAATTCTTGGAATGCCGGAGGTTGATTCGGCGGCGTGTAGTTTTACTACAAATCTTCGGGCATTTCAGCCTTTCGAATGTATATACGAGTAGTAAAACTACAGAAGAACGGCTTGTGGCCTCCTGCTGTGTTGTGAGAATAATCGTTACTCTTGGTCTTTGGCCAACCAGAATAGGGTCAAGCGTGATGCTGGCTACCAAAAAAAATGAAATTTCAGCTATTTCTAACTTTTGTTCGACAGTCCTTTGCGTAGTGCAATTGCTGGGTTCACTACAGACCGCCCTTTCTACGCCGATCAAGGATAGACCATGAGCCTGCCTTCGCTTGCCCAACTGCCCGCCATTCTCCAGCCGTTTGTCAGCCGTGCCGAGCAATCGTTGCGCGCGGCCGTGGCGGCCCTCGACGAAGATCATGGCCTGTCCACGTGGCCGCCCGAACGCTGGGCGCAATGGGCCCGCGTGACGGGCGCCAGCGACTTTGTCGCTGAGCAATGCGTACGTGACCCCTTGATGTTGCTGGCACTGGTGCAGTCCGGCGAGCTGGACCGCCCCTTCGCTGCGGGCGAACTGTGCGCACAGATCGCCACGGCAGCGCAGGCTGCGACCACCGATGACGAACTGGCCCGGGCGCTGCGCCGCCAGCGGAACCGTCACCAGGTGCGCATCATCTGGCGCGACCTGACCCGCCAGGCCGACTTGATCCAGACCTGCCGCGATCTCTCGGACATGGCCGATGCCAGCATCGACCAGGCCTATCAGTGGTTGTACCTGCGCCATTGCCAGCAGTTCGGCACGCCCACCGGGCGGCGCAGTGGCGAGCCGCAGCAGATGGTCATCCTCGGCATGGGCAAGCTCGGCGCGGTGGAACTCAACCTGTCCTCGGACATCGACCTGATCTTTGCCTACCCCGAAGGCGGCGAGACCGTCGGCGTCAAGCGTGCGCTGGATAACCAGGAGTTCTTCATTCGCCTGGGCCAGCGGCTGATCAAGGCGCTGGACCCGATGACCGTCGACGGTTTTGTGTTCCGCGTCGACATGCGCCTGCGCCCATACGGCTCGTCCGGTGCGCTGGTGCTCAGCTTCAATGCCCTGGAGCAGTACTATCAGGACCAGGGCCGTGACTGGGAACGCTACGCCATGATCAAGGCACGGGTGGTGGCCGGCGACCAGGTCGCAGGGGCGCAACTGCTCGACCTGCTGCGCCCGTTCGTCTACCGGCGCTACCTGGATTTCTCCGCGATCGAAGCGCTGCGCACCATGAAGCAGTTGATCCAGCAGGAAGTGCGGCGCAAGGGTATGGCCGACAACATCAAGCTGGGTTCCGGTGGCATCCGCGAAGTGGAATTTATCGCCCAGGCCTTCCAGCTGATTCACGGCGGCCGCGACCTGAGCCTGCAGCAGCGTCCTCTATTAAAGGTGCTCAGCACGCTGGAAGGGCAGGGTTACCTGCCGCCGGCGGTGGTCGGCGAGTTGCGCGAGGGGTATGAGTTCCTGCGTTACACCGAGCACGCGATCCAGGCGATTGCCGACCGCCAGACACAAATGCTCCCCGACAACGAGCAGGATCAGGCGCGCATCGCCTTTATGCTGGGTTTTGCCGACTGGCCAGCCTTCCATGCGCAGTTGATGTATTGGCGGGGTCGGGTCGACTGGCATTTCCGTCAAGTGATCGCCGATCCCGACGAAGAGGAGGGTGCGGAAAGTGAAGTGGTGGTCGGTGGCGAATGGTTGCCGCTGTGGGAAGAAGCCCAGGACGAAGAAGCCGCGTGCCGTCAGTTGCAGGAGGGCGGCTTTGCCGATGCGCCGAAAGCCCTGAAAGCCTTGGCCGCTCTGCGTGGCAGTCCGCAGTTGCGGGCGATGCAGCGTCTCGGGCGCGAGCGTCTCGACGCCTTTATCCCGCGCTTGCTGGCCCAGGCCGTCGAGCACGCCAATCCAGACCTGGTGCTGGAACGTGTGTTGCCATTGGTCGAGGCCGTGGCGCGGCGCTCGGCGTACCTGGTGTTGCTCACGGAAAACCCGGGTGCCCTGCGCCGCTTGTTGACCCTGTGTGCGGCCAGCCCGTGGATTGCCGAACAGATCACCCGCTTCCCGCTGCTGCTCGATGAGTTGCTCAACGAAGGTCGGCTGTTCAAGCCGCCCCTGGCGCCGGAGCTGGCGGCGGAGTTGCGCGAGCGCCTGACGCGCATTCCCGAGGATGACCTGGAACAGCAGATGGAGGCCCTGCGGCACTTCAAGCTGGCGCACCGTCTGCGGGTCGCCGCCTCGGAAATCGCCGGCAGCCTGCCCCTGATGAAGGTCAGCGACTACCTGACCTGGCTGGCCGAGGCGATCCTCGAGCAAGTCCTGGCCCTGGCCTGGCGCCAGACCGCCGCCAAGTATGGTTCGCCACAGCGTCCCGACGGCACCTTGTGCGACCCCGGCTTTGTGATTGTTGGCTATGGCAAGGTCGGCGGCCTGGAACTCGGCCATGGCTCGGACCTGGACCTGGTGTTCATCCACGACGGTGATCCGCAGGCGGAAACCGACGGACCCAAGCCGATCGATGGTGCGCAATTCTTCACTCGCCTGGGCCAGCGCATCATTCATTTGCTGACCACCCAGACCAACTCCGGGCAGCTTTATGAAGTCGATATGCGCCTGCGACCTTCCGGTGCCTCGGGGCTGTTGGTCAGTTCGCTGGGGGCGTTTGAGCGCTATCAGGAGAACGAAGCGTGGACCTGGGAGCATCAGGCGCTGGTGCGTGCCCGTGTACTGGTGGGCAGCCAGGATGTCGGCCAGGCGTTCGAGAAAGTCCGCGCCAAGGTGTTGGGGCGAGCCCGCGATCTGCCCAAGTTGCGCCAGGAAGTCAGCGAGATGCGCGCCAAGATGCGCGATAACCTGGGAACCCGGATGACGGGTGCCGGGACAGCGGCCAATGCCTTCGAAGCCACGGTGCCGTTCGACCTCAAGCAGGACGCCGGTGGTATCGTCGATATTGAATTTATGGTGCAATACGCGGCTTTGGCGTGGTCCCAGACGCATCCGCCGTTGCTGCGCTGGACAGACAACATTCGCATTCTGGAAGAGCTGGAGCACGAAGGCTTGATGCCAGCGGCCGATGCCAGCCTGATGCGTGAGGTCTACAAGGCCTATCGCGCCGCCGCTCACCGCCAGGCGTTGCAGAACGAGGCCGGGGTGGTGGCAGGCAACCAGTTTGTCGATGAGCGCCAGCAGGTGTTGCGAATCTGGCGCGAGTTGGGGCTAAGCTGACACGGGATACGTCAAACACCTCATGCCCGTGGGAGCGAGCCTGCTCGCGAATGCAGTGTGTCAGGCAACTTCAATGGTCCTGACACACCGCTATCGCGAGCCGGCTCGCTCCCACAGTGTTTTTCGAAGCAGGGAGGCCAATGCCTCCCCTATTCGTTTGTGGATAACTATGAAAATTCTGATCGTTGGGCCCAGTTGGGTCGGTGACATGGTGATGGCGCAGACACTGTTCATGTGTCTGCAGCAGCGTCATCCACAGTGCGAAATCGACGTGCTGGCCCCGGAGTGGAGCCGGCCGATCCTTGAACGCATGCCCCAGGTGCGTCGGGCCTTGAGCTTTCCGCTCGGCCACGGCGCGCTGGAACTGGCAACGCGGCGGCGGATCGGCAAGTCCCTGGCCGGCCAGTACGACCAGGCGATCCTGCTGCCCAACTCATTGAAGTCGGCGCTGGTGCCGTTTTTTGCCGGCATCCCGAAGCGCACCGGCTGGCGTGGCGAGTTTCGCTACGGCCTGCTCAACGATGTGCGCACGCTGGATAAACAGCGCTACCCGCTGATGATCGAGCGTTTCATGGCGCTGGCCTATGAGCCCGCTGCCGAGCTGCCGACCCCTTATCCACGGCCCAGCCTGCAAATCGATCCTGTGACCCGCGCGGCGGCATTGGCCAAGTTCGGCCTGACCCTCGATCGCCCGGTGCTGGCGTTGTGTCCGGGGGCCGAGTTCGGCGAGGCCAAACGCTGGCCTTCCGAGCATTACGCCAAGGTCGCCGAGGCGAAGATTCGCGAGGGTTGGCAGGTCTGGCTGTTCGGTTCGAAGAACGATCACGCGGTCGGCGAAGAGATCCGTTCCCGGTTGATCCCCGGGCTGCGTGAAGAGGCGATGAACCTCAGTGGCGACACGTCGCTGGCCGAGGCCATCGACTTGCTGTCCTGCGCCGATTCGGTGGTCTCCAACGACTCCGGGCTGATGCACGTGGCCGCGGCGCTGAACCGTCCGCTGGTGGCGATCTACGGCTCGACCTCGCCGGGCTTTACGCCGCCGTTGGCCGAGCACGTCGAAATCGTGCGCCTGGGCATCGAATGCAGCCCGTGTTTTGACCGCACCTGCCGCTTCGGCCATTACAACTGCTTGCGCCAACTGATGCCACAAGCGGTGAACGACGCCTTGCAGCGGTTGCAGGGCACTGTGGTCGAGGTTCGTTAAGTTGCGGGTACTGTTGATCAAGACCTCTTCGCTGGGCGATGTGATCCATGCCTTGCCCGCGCTGACCGACGCTGCGCGGGCGATCCCCGGCATCCAGTTCGACTGGGTGGTGGAAGAAGGCTTCGCCGAAATCCCCACCTGGCATCCGGCGGTGGGCAAGGTGATTCCCGTGGCGATCCGGCGCTGGCGCAAGAACCTCTGGCAGACCATCAAGAGCGGCGAGTTCAAGCGCTTCAAGCAAGACCTGCAGGCGACCAAGTACGACCTGGTGATCGATGCCCAGGGCCTGCTCAAAAGTGCCTTGCTGACCCGTTACGTGCGGGCCCCGGTGGCCGGCCTGGACAAACATTCGGCCCGCGAGCCCCTGGCGGCGCGCTTCTACACGCGGCGCCTGGCGGTGGCCCGTGGGCAACATGCAGTGGAGCGCCTGCGCCAGTTGTTCGCCGTGGCCCTGGGCTACGACTTGCCCAAAGGCCTGGGCGACTACGGCCTGAACGTCGAGCGCCTGGTGGAGTTGCCGCGCAAGAATCCGTATGTGCTGTTCCTGCATGGCACCACCTGGGACACCAAGCACTGGCCGGAAGCCTATTGGCGCGAACTGGCCGAGCGCATGGGGCACCTGGGCATGGCGGTGAAGCTGCCGTGGGGTAATCCGGTCGAGAAAGCCCGTGCCGAGCGAATCGCCCAGGGCCTGCGCAACGCCGAGGTGCTGCCCAAGCTGAACCTGGCGGGCGTCGCCAAGGTCCTGGCCGGCGCGCAAGCCTGTGTGGCGGTGGATACCGGCCTCGGGCATCTGGCCGCCGCGCTGGACGTGCCGACGGTGTCGCTGTTCGGTCCGACCAACCCGGGCCTGACGGGCGCCTATGGTCGTAGCCAGGTGCACATGGCAAGTGATTTCCCTTGTGCGCCGTGCCTGCAAAAGAAATGTACCTACCAACCGACGGCTGAAGACCAGCGTCGGTTTGATCTCAAGCGCGAGTGGCCACTGTGCTTCACTCGCCTGAACCCCGAGCGTGTCGCGAGCCGACTGAGCACGTTGTTAATGGCTGAGGAGCTGCGCTGATGCAATTGGCTTTTGTACTGTACAAATATTTCCCGTTTGGCGGCTTGCAGCGCGATTTCATGCGCATTGCCCTGGAATGTCAGCAGCGCGGCCACCAGATTCGCGTTTACACGCTGATTTGGGAAGGTGACGTGCCGCCGGGCTTTGAAGTGCTGGTGGCGCCGGTGAAGGCGATCTTCAACCATCGGCGCAACGAAAAACTCAGTGCCTGGATGGCCGAGGACCTGGCCAAGCGCCCGGTGGACCGCCTGATCGGCTTCAACAAGATGCCGGGCCTGGATGTTTATTACGCCGCCGACGGTTGCTTCGAGGATAAGGCGCAGAACCTGCGCAATTCGCTGTACCGGCGCTGGGGTCGCTACCGGCATTTCGCCGAGTATGAGCGTGCGGTGTTCGCCAAGGACGCGAAAACCGAAGTGCTGATGATCTCCGAAGTTCAGCAGCCGCTGTTCATCAAGCATTACGACACCCCCCTGGAGCGCTTCCACCTGCTGCCGCCGGGCATTGCCCAGGACCGTCGAGCGCCGCCGAATGCCCCACAGATTCGCGCGGACTTCCGCCGCGAGTTCTCCCTGGCCGACGACGAGTTGCTGCTGGTGCAGATCGGCTCCGGGTTCAAGACCAAGGGCGTCGACCGCAGTCTCAAGGCCCTGGCCGCGCTGCCGGCCGAACTGCGTAAACGCACGCGGCTGTTTGTAATTGGCCAGGATGACCCCAAAGTATTCCAGTTGCAGAGTGCCGCACTGGGCCTGGGCGATAATGTGCAGTTCCTCAAGGGCCGCAGTGATATCCCGCGGTTCCTGCTCGGTGCCGACCTGTTGATCCACCCGGCGTACAACGAAAACACCGGGACGGTACTGCTCGAAGCGCTGGTGGCCGGGTTGCCGGTGCTGGTCAGCGCGGTGTGCGGTTATGCCCATTACATCGCCGAGGCCGACTGTGGCCTGGTGCTGGACGAGCCCTTCGAGCAGGCGCAACTCACGCAGTACCTGACGACCATGTTGAGCGATGATGCCGCACGTGCGGCCTGGAGCCGTAACGGCCTGGCCTTCGCTGACACGGCCGACCTTTACAGCATGCCGCAGCACGCGGCGGATGTGATTCTGGCGGAGCAACACTGATGAAGTTGATTCTGGCCGAACCGTTCAAGAGCCTGTGGGCCGGACGCGATGCGTTCAGCGCCGTCGAAGGCCTGGAGGGCGAGGTTTACCGCGAGCTCGAAGCGCGCCGCACCCTGCGCACCGAAGTCGCCGGCAACGGCTACTTCGTGAAGATTCACCGGGGTATCGGTTGGGGCGAGATTTTCAAGAACCTGCTCACGGCCAAGCTGCCGGTGCTCGGTGCGGGCCAGGAATGGCGGGCGATCCAGCGCTTGCACGAGGCCGGGGTGCCGACCATGACCGCCGTGGCCTATGGTGAGAAAGGCAGCAATCCTGCTGACCAGCATTCGTTCATCATCACCGAAGAGCTGGCGCCGACCGTCAGCCTCGAAGACTTCAGCATCGACTGGACCAGGCAAGCGCCGGAGCCCAGGCTCAAGCGCGCGCTGATCGCCGAAGTGGCACGCATGACCGGCATGATGCACCGCGCCGGGGTCAATCACCGCGACTGCTACATTTGCCATTTCCTGCTGCACACCGACAAACCGGTCACCGCCTCTGACTTCAAACTCTCGATCATCGACCTGCATCGGGCCCAGACCCGCCCGGCGATCACCCGGCGCTGGCGCAACAAGGACCTGGCCGCGTTGTATTTCTCGGCACTGGACATTGGCCTGACTCGCCGCGACAAGCTGCGTTTCCTCAAGGGCTATTTCCTGCTGCCGCTGCGCCAGATCCTGCGCGAAGAAGCCTCGTTGCTGGCCTGGCTCGAGGGCAAGGCGAACAAACTGTACGAGCGCAAACAGCGCTATGGGGATGCGCTCTGATGACTGACTTTCTGGCCGCCGAGGACCGCGAGCGGTTCGAACGCCACGGGCTTGCCACGTTCGATGCGCTGTGGGCGCGGGAACTGGAAGCCGTTGACGAGCCCAACACTTCGGGTGGGGGCTGGAGCAGCGTGTTCCGCCTGGACCTGGACGGCCAGGGGTATTACCTCAAGCGCCAGAGCAACTACCTGACCCGGACCCTGCACCGCCCCTTCGGCGAACCGAGCTTTGCTCGCGAGTTTCGCAACATCAGTCATTACCGGCAGTTGGGGATTCCGGCGCTGGAGGCGGTGTTCTTTGGCGAGCGCAAAGTCGCTGGCGAAGTCCGTGCGATCCTGCTGACGCGGGCGCTGGATGGCTGGAATGACCTGGATGCGCTGCTGCAACAGTGGCCGCAGCTCAGCGCCGGGCAGCAAGCGGGGATCCTGCGCGCCTGTGGCTTGCTGGCGCGCGGGCTGCATGGTGCGCGCCAGGTGCACGGTTGCTTCTATCCCAAGCACATCTTTTTGCAGGCCGAGGGCCAAGGCTATCGGGCGCAATTGATCGACCTGGAGAAAACCCGCCCACTGCTGTTCGGTCAGCGTGACCGGGTCAAGGACCTGGAGCCGTTGTTGCGCCGGGCGCCGGTCTGGAGCACCGAGAATGTGCGCAGCTTGCTGGCGGCTTATCTGGATCAGCCGGCCGACAGTGCGCTGGTGGATGCCTGGCTGCAGCGCTTGTCCGCTCGACGCAGTCATAAGGGGGGGCGTTGATGCGTTTGTCTGAACTGAAAAACGCCGGACGCACCCCGCAACTGCCGTTGAGCCTGGAGTTGGCCGATGCCGCGGGTCCGGCGCAGTTGCAACTGCTCAGTCTGCTGCGAGTGCTGCCCGGCCAGCGCTATGTCGGGGCCGGAGTCTGGCGTGGGCGTCCGGTATTGGCCAAGTTGTTGGTGGGCAGCAAGGCGGCGCGGCATTTCCAGCGTGAACTGGACGGTGTGCGCCTGCTTGCGGCCCAAGGCCTGACCACCCCATTGTTGCTGGCCGACGGCCTGAAAGAAGGCGAGGGCGGCTGGTTGTTGTTCGAACTGCTCGAAGGCGCACAAAGCCTGGGCGACGCCTGGCAACAGGTCGAAGCCCTGCCGGTCCTGGCGGATGAGCAAACCGAAGTGCTGGCCGAGGCGCTGGCCGCCATCGGCCAGATGCACAGCAAAGGCCTGTGGCAGTCGGACCTGCACCTGGACAATCTGCTGCGCCACGGTGGCCGGCTGTATTTGATCGACGGTGCCGGGATTCATGCCGAAACCGCGGGGCAGCCGTTGTCGCGGCAAAAGGTCCTGGAAAACCTCGGGGTGTTTTTTGCCCAGTTGCCCAAGGCGCTGGAGCCGTTCACCGAAGAGCTGCTGGTGCATTACCTGCTGAGCAATGGCGAGCACGCGTTGCCGCTCGAAGCCTTGCAGAAGCAGGTGCAGAAGATTCGTCGCTGGCGACTGAAGGATTACCTGGTCAAGGTTGGCCGCGAGTGCTCGCTGTTCGCCGTGCAGCGCGGTGCCTTTGGGTTGCGTGCGATTCGCCGCGACGAGGAGGCCGCGATGTTGCCGGTGCTGGAGCAGGCCGATGCCCTGCTGGACCAGGGGCATCTGTACAAGACCGGTGGCGCGGCGAGCGTGGGCAAGGTTGAGGTGGGTGGTCGTACGCTGGTGGTCAAGCGCTACAACATCAAGGGGTTTGCCCACTGGCTCAAGCGCTTCTGGCGTCCGAGCCGCGCCTGGCATTCCTGGCGCGAGGGCAATCGCCTGGCGTTCCTCGGTATCGCCACGCCCAAGCCGCTGGCGTTGCTGGAAAAGCGTTTTTTCTGGCTGCGCAGCCGGGCCTACCTGATCACCGAGTATCTGCCGGGGCCGGACATCATCGAGCGTTTTGCGCCCTATGTGGACAGTGGTGAGGCGCCTGAGGCTGAGCTGGTGGCGCTGGATCAACTGTTTGCCGAGTTGATCGCCGAGCGCATCAGTCACGGGGATTTCAAGGGGCATAACCTGTTCTGGGACCGTGATCGCTGGTCGTTGATTGACCTCGACTCGATGTGCCAGCACGCTTCGCTCAGCAGTTTTGCGCCGGCTTATGCGCGGGACCGGGCGCGGTTCATGCGCAATTGGGCTGAGGGCTCGGCGTTGTTTCGAGTGATTGATCAGCGGTTGCCCAAGCAGGTGGGCTGAATCTATACCGATTCCGATTGTGGGAGCGAGCCGGGCTGCGTTCGAGGACGCAGTCCTCGCCGCCCGTCATCTTTACGCTATAATCTCGCCCTTTAGCTGTTTCTCGCCTTGGTGCGAGGACACATTATTTCCAGGCGCACGTCGCCTGCATGCAGACTAAAGAGGCTAGACCCCTGTGGCATTGACGATTCTTGGCCTGTCCGGCGCCCTTAGCCATGATCCTTCCGCAGCGCTGTACATCGACGGCAAGCTGGTCGCGGCTGCTGAAGAAGAGCGCTTCGTACGCGATAAACATGCAAAGAACCGCATGCCTTACGAATCGGCGAAGTTCTGCCTGGAGCAGGCGGGCATCAAGCCGTCCGATGTTGACGTAGTCGCGATCCCGTTCGCCCCGATCAGCCTGTTCGGCAAGGCCCGCTGGCAGTACGCCAAGCGTTACTGGTACGCCCCGGACCGCGCTCTGGACGCGATCCTGATGGGCAACCGTCGCTACAAGCGCTATCGCAACAAGATTGTCTGGTGCCTCGAGCAACTGGGCTTCGATCCGAAGAAAATCAAGATCGAGCCGGTCGAGCACCACCTCGCCCACGCCTCCAGTGCTTATCACTGCTCCGGTTTCAAAGAGAAAACCGCGATCCTGGGGATCGACGGCAAGGGCGAGTACGCCACGACCTTCTTCGGTTATGGCGAAAACGGCAAGATCCACAAGATCAAGGAATTCTTCGATCCGGACTCCCTCGGCG
>Ga0213827_1002165_pt1 | contig 10413 bp, 7 predicted proteins | sample MC6MC0898MG_FD_180669 | JGI IMG/M metagenome (GOLD analysis project Ga0213827, IMG submission 180669) | Enriched soil aggregate microbial communities from Iowa State University, Ames, United States - MC6-MC0898-MG | ecosystem: Environmental > Terrestrial > Soil > Unclassified | place: USA: Iowa...
CACGCTGAGGTTCTTGTGGATGATGCCCATGCCACCGAGCTGGGCCATGGCGATCGCCAGGCGGGCTTCGGTGACCGTGTCCATGGCCGCGGAGAGGATCGGAAGCTTCAGCCGCAGGTCGCGGGTCAGCCGGGTTTCCAGGCTGACATCCTTGGGCAGGATCGTGGAGTGTGCGGGGACGAGCGAGACGTCGTCGTAGGTGAGAGCTTCAGCCTGGATGCGCAGCATCGGCATACCCGAGATGTGGGGAAGCGCGACATTTTACCCTGATTCGGCCGTCTTGGGCAGGGGTCGAATGCGACGCAGTGTCGCGCCCGCGGGGGCCGTAGAGCCGACCGTTGGTCGGCTGCACCTGAACCTTCCCCCGAACCGGGTAGAGCCGACCGTTGGTCGGCTGCGACTGAACCTTCCGCCGAACCGGGTAGAGCCGACCGTTGGTCGGCTGCGCCTGGATCGATGAGCCACCGCGCCAAAAGCAGCCGACCAACGGTCGGCTCTACACGACATCGCGGCAGCGGCGCCGGTCGGTCGGCCCTAGACCGCCGCCACGGCAGGCATCGGTCGGCCCGGAACCGCAGCCGCGGCAGGTGCCGGCCGCGAGTCAGCACCGGGCGGTCAGAAGGCTTCCGCCGCCTCGATCGTGTTCTGCATCAGCGTGGCCACCGTCATCGGCCCTACCCCGCCCGGCACCGGGGTGATCCAGCTGGCACGGGCGGCGGCGGCCTCGAAACCGACGTCGCCGACCAGGCGGCCGTCGTCCAGGCGGTTGATGCCCACGTCGATCACCACCGCGCCCGGCTTGACCCACTCCCCCGGCACGATGCCCGGGCGGCCCACCGCCACCACCAGGATGTCGGCGTCGCGGACGCTGCGCTCGAGCACGTCGCGCGGGGTGAATTTGTGGCAGCTGGTCACGGTGCAGCCGGCGATCAGCAGCTCCAGGCCCATCGGGCGGCCGACGTGGTTGCTCACGCCCACGATGGTGGCGTTGCGGCCGCGCACCGGCTGGTCGGTGTGGCCCAGCAGGGTGACGATGCCGCGCGGCGTGCACGGGCGCAGGCCGAACTCGCGCAGGGCCAGGTGGCCGACGTTTTCCGGGTGGAAGCCGTCCACGTCCTTGCGCGGGTCGATCCGGTGGATCAGGCGGCTGGCATCGGGGATGCCCGGCAGCGGCAGCTGCACCAGGATGCCGTGGATCTTGGGGTCGGCGTTGAGCTGGTCGATCAGGTCCAGCAGCTGGGCCTCGTTGGTGCCCGCCGGCAGGTCGTAGTCGAAGGCCTCGATGCCCACCTTCTCGGCCGCGCGGCGCTTGTTGCGCACGTATACGGTCGACGCCGGGTCGCCGCCCACCAGCACCACGGCCAGGCCGGGCCGGGTGCCGCCGGCGGCCAGTCGGGCATCCACCCGCACCTTGAGGCTGTCCAGCAGGTCTTCGGCGATGCGGCGCCCGTCCAGGATGCGGGCGGGGGCGGCGGATGCGGGGGTCGGTGAGCTCATCGAGGGCGGCAGGCGTGGGGCGGCGGGGACGGTATTGTCCCCGATTACGCCGGCCCCGCCCACCGCTGCGTCATTCCTCTTCGGGCACTTCGTCGGCGTTGAGCGTACGTGCCTTGCGCTTGGGCGCGGTGAACGGGGTGGGCGTGGGCACGCCTGGCAGCGCGCTGCCGAACACCATGTGCGCGCCGGCACGCAGGCTGCCGCCGGCCATTTCCAGCTCGAAGCGCTCGGCGTCGCGCTCGCGGATCTGCTCGGCGATCTCGCGCGCGTCGTCCTGGTCGGCGCCCAGTTCCATCAACGCGGCTTGGCCGAACTGCAGCGCCGACTCGAACGTCTCGCGAATCTGGTAGTCCACGCCAGCATGGATCAGGCGCAGCGAATGCTCGCGGTCGAACGAGCGCACCAGCACCTTGGCCTGCGGGAATTCATGGGTGACCAGCTCGACGATCCGGTCGGCGTCCTGGTCGTTGTTGACGCACACCGCGATCGCCCGGGCCGAGCCGGCCCCGGAGGCATGCAGCACGTCCAGGCGGGTGCCATCGCCGTAGTAGATCTTGAAACCGAAGCGCTCGGCGTTGTGGATCATGTCCACGTCGTTGTCGATGATGGTCACGTCCACGTCGCGCGCCAGCAGCGACTGGCTGGCGACCTGGCCGAAGCGGCCGAAGCCGATCATCAGCACGCTGCCGGACAGGCCGTCGGCCTCCTCCACGCCGTCCAGCGACACTTCGCGGTCGGGCATCAGCTTGTCGTGCAGCAGCACGAACAACGGGGTCAGCGCCATCGACAGCACCACGATCGCGGTGAAGTTGGCGTTGACCTGTACGTCGATCACACCGGCCACCGCCGCGGCGGAGAACAGCACGAACGCAAACTCGCCGCCCTGCGCCATCACCACGCCGCGATCCAGCGCCTGGCGATGATCGCTGCCGAGGATCCGCGCGACCACGTAGATGCACACCGCCTTGGCCAGCATCAGCGCGAACACGCCGGAGACGATCAGCGGCCAGTTGTTGGCCACCACGGTCAGGTCCAGCGCCATGCCCACGCTGAGGAAGAACAGGCCCAGCAGGATGCCGCGGAACGGTTCGATGTCGGCTTCGATCTGATGGCGGAACGTGGACTCGCTGAGCAGCACGCCGGCCAGGAACGCGCCCATCGCCATCGACAACCCGCCCAGCTGCATCAGCAGCGCCGCGCCCAGCACGACGAGCAGTGCGGCGGCGGTCATCACTTCGCGCGCCTTGGCAGCGGCGAGGATGCGGAACAACGGGTTGAGCAGGAAGCGGCCGACCAGCACCAGGCCGACGATCGCACCGGCGGCGATGCCGACGGTGACCCAGCGCGAACTCTCGCCGGCGTCGCTGTGCACCGGCGCCATGAACGCGACCACGGCCAGCAGCGGTACGATCAGCAGGTCTTCGAACAGCAGGATCGAGACGATCTTCTGGCCGCTCGGCAAGGCGATGTCACCTCGCTCGGCCAGCAACTGCATCACCACCGCGGTGGAGGTCAACACGAAACCCGCCGCGCCGATGAAGGCCACCGGCAACGGGAAGCCCAGCAGCATGCACACGCCGGTGAGCACCGTGCCGCAGACCACGATCTGCAGCGTGCCCAGCCCGAAGATCTCGTTGCGCAGGCTCCACAGGTGCGAGGGCCGCATTTCCAGCCCGATCACGAACAGGAACATCACCACGCCGAGTTCGGCGGTATGCAGGATCGCCTGCGGATCGGAGAACCAGCCGAAGCCGAACGGGCCGATGGCGAGGCCGGCGGCGAAATAGCCCAGCACCGAGCCCAGGCCCAGCCGGCGGAACAGCGGCACCATCACCACCGCCGCGCCCAGCAGCGCCACTACTTTCACCAGCTCGCTGGCACCTGCTTCGACCGCCATGCGGTTGCTTCCCCGGACTACATAGAGGGGTCAACGATAGGGCAAAGCGCCTGGCGGCAATAGCACGCATGTCGCGCATGATTGTGCCGAAAACAGAACGATGGCGGGATTCACACGGCATATCGTCCCGCAAACAGGGGTCGCACCACGCAAGCCCGGTAGAGCCGACCCATGGCCGGCTGCTCACGCTGCCGAAGACCGCGCCAAAGGCAGCCGACCATGGGTCGGCTCTACCTTGGCCACGACGCGCATCAGCGGGCGTTGCAGAACGCGGCGTAGTCGATATACCCGGGAAAGGCCGTGCCCGGCGCGCACAGCGGACAGGCCGGATCGGGGCGCAGGCGGGTCTCACGAAAACGCATGCCCAGTGCATCGAAGCTCAGCAACCGGCCGGTCAGCGGCTCGCCCACGCCCAGCAGCAGCTTGAGCACCTCGGTGGCCTGCAGCAGCCCCACCATCCCCGGCAGCACGCCGAGCACGCCGGCCTCGGCGCAGTTGGGGGCGAACTGCGGCGGCGGCGGCTCTGGGAACAGGCAGCGATAGCACGGCACGTGCCCGCGCTGGCGGCCGGCATCGAACACGCTCACCTGGCCGGTGAAGCGCTCCACCGCGCCATATACCAGCGGGATGGCGTGCCGGATGCAGGCATCGTTGAGCAGGTAGCGCAGCGGGAAATTGTCCGAGCCATCCAGCACCACGTCCACGCCGTCCAGCAGCGCGTCCACGTTGCCGGAGGTGACCCGCACCTGCAGCGCCTCCACCTGCAGATGCGGATTGAGCGCCATCAGGCGCTCACGCGCGGACAGTACCTTCGGCGTGCCGACGCTGGCGTCGGTGTGGATGATCTGGCGCTGCAGGTTGCTGCGCTCCACCACGTCGTCATCGGCAATGCGCAGGTGCCCTACCCCGGCCGCGGCCAGGTAGAAGCTGGCCGGTGCGCCCAGGCCTCCGGCGCCGACCACCAGCACCCGCGATCCCAGCAGGCGTTGCTGTCCGGGCACGCCGACCTGCGGCAGCAGCAGGTGGCGGGAATAGCGTTCGTTGAAGTCGCGCTCGGCGTCGCCCTGCAGCGGCTGCACCAGCGGCAGGCCGTCGGCACGCCAGGCGGTGGTGCCGCCCTGCACGGAGGCCAGGTGGGTGTAGCCCAGGTCGTGCAGCATCCGCGCAGCTTCCATCGAGCGCTTGCCGCTCTGGCAGATCAGCACGACCTCGCGGTCGGTGGCGGGCAGATGGGTAGAAGGCTCGGCCTGGAGATCGCCCTTGGCGATGCCGAGCGCCCCCTCGGCCATGCCGGTGGCGCGCTCGTGCGCCTCGCGGACGTCGATCAGCAGGGCGCCATGGACGATGCGCGCGCGGGCCTGCTCGGGGGTGAGTTCGGGGACGGTGCTCATCCCGGGATTATCGCGCAGGCAGGGCGTGGGTAGAGCCGAGCCATGCTCGGCTGCCGTTGGCATCGGCCATTGCCCCCTTGCGGGGGCCTGCCGAGCATGGCTCGGCACTACCGGGCTGGATTGTTGCGCGCTGCCCTGCCGAGCATGGCTCGGCACTACCGGTAATGCAGAAGAGCCGGCTTTCGCCGGCTCTTCTGGATTACTTGCCCTTGACGTGCTTGATCAGGCGCCGCTTGCGCTTGATCTGGCGTTCGGTCAGGACGTTCTTCTTGCCTTCGTACGGGTTCACACCCTCGCGGAAGATGAACTGCACCGGGGTGCCAACGAGTTTGAAGCGCTTGCGGAAGAAATTCTCCAGGTAGCGCTTGTACGACTCCGGCAGGTCCTTCAGGCGCGTACCGTGCACGATGAAGGTGGGCGGATTGGAGCCGCCCGGGTGCACGTAACGCAGCTTGGACACGTGACCCCGGATCGCCGGCGGCGGGTTGGTCTCGTACGCCACTTCCAGCGCCTTGTTGACTTCGCTGGTGCTGAACTCGTGCGTGGCCGAGGCGTGCGCGGCGTGGATGCAGCGGAACAGCTCGCGCAGGCCTGAACCGTGCTTGGCCGAGATCCGCACCACTTCCGCCCACGGCACGAACCCGAGCTTGCGCGACACCAGTGCTTCGGCCTGCTCGCGCTGGTAATCGGTGAGGCCATCCCACTTGTTGATCGCCACCACCAGGGCACGGCCGGCATCGAGCACCGCACCCAGCACGCTGGCGTCCTGGTCGGTCACGCCTTCGGCGGCGTCCAGCATCAGCACCGCCACCTGGCACTGCTCGATGGCCTGCAGCGTCTTGATCACGCTGAACTTCTCGACCACCTCCTCCACCCGCGCCTTGCGACGCAGGCCGGCGGTGTCGATCAGCCGGTACTCGCGCCCGTCACGCTCCATGTCCACCGCGATCGAGTCGCGGGTGGTGCCGGGCACTTCGGAGGCGATCATGCGCTCTTCGCCCAGCAGGCGATTGACCAGCGTCGACTTGCCCACGTTGGGGCGGCCGACAAAGGCGATGCGGATGCGGTTCGGATCGGTGTCGAGGGTCTCGGTGGTGCCTTCTTCCGGCAGCCGCTCCACGACCTCGTCCAGCAGGTCGTCCAGGCCCTGGCGATGCGCGGCCGAGACGGTCAGCATTTCGCCAAAGCCGTACCGGGCAAACTCCGAACGCACGGTGTCTTCGTTCATGCCGTCGATCTTGTTGATCAACAGCAGGGTCGGACGTGCCAGCTTGCGCAGCCACGACAGGATCTCGTCGTCCATCGGGCCCTCACGGGCATCGACCACGAACAGGATCAGGTCCGCCTCGGCGGCGGCGGCGCGGGCCTGGCGGGCGGTAGCGCCGGCCAGACCTTCTTCTTCACCGGCGATACCGCCGGTATCGACCACCAGGAACGGGTGGTCTTCGTTAAGACGACAAACACCGTAATTACGGTCCCGGGTCACGCCGGGCTGGTCATGGACCAGCGCGTCGCGCGTACGGGTAAACGCATTGAACAGCGTGGACTTGCCGACATTCGGCCGTCCAACCAGGGCGACCAAGGGCAGCATCGCGGTAACTCCTTATTGTGCCAACCGGAATGCGGTCAGCTTTCCATCAACGTTCTGCACCAGCAGAATCCCATCGGCAGCTACCGGCTGTGCCAGGAGGGCGTCGCCGCCACTCTTGGCGCGCGCCGCGAACTCACCATTGTCGGTCCGCAACCAGTGCAGGTAACCCTTGTAGTCGCCGACCACCACGTAATCGCCCTGCACCGCCGGGCCGGTCAGCGAGCGCCGCGCCAGGCCGGTCTGCGACCACATCGCGGTGCCACTGCTCTTGTCCAGGCCGAACACGCCACCCTTGTTGTCGGTGACGAAGACATTGCCCGAGGTCAGCGCCAGGCCGCCGGCGCCGCCATGATCGCGGGCCCACAGCGGACGACCGGTCGGGCCTTCAATGGCCATGGTCTGGCTCTTGAAGCTGCTCACGAACAGGGTATTGCCTTCCAGCACCGGGGCGCCGTCCACGTCGGACATGCGCTCCAGCTCGGTGCGGCCTTCGCCGTTGGCGACCATCTGGTCCCACACGGTGCGGCCATCCTGCATGCCCAGCGCCGAAACGCTGCCGTCATCGTTGCCGATGAACAGGACACCCGGGCCTGCGACCACGGCGGCATTGCCACGCACGGTCAGGGCCGGCAGCTCACGCGGATTGAACCAGCGCTGGGTGCCGTTGCCGGCGTCCAGGGCAGTCACGCGGCCGTCGTTGCTGCGCACGAACACCATGCCCTGGGCGATGGCCGGCGCGGAAATCACTTCACCGGTCACCTTGGCCCGCCACTTCTCGGTGCCATCGTTGGCATCGAGGGCGATCACCTGGCCGTCCAGCGTGCCGATGGCCACCAGGCCGTCACCCACGCCGGGACCACCGGACAGGCGCAGCTTGGGCTTCTTCTTTTCCTTGGCCGGCTCCCAGGTCCAGACCTTCTTGCCGGTCTGCAGGTCGATGGCATGCACGCCACCGTAGATGGCCGCCGCGTACACGCGGCCGTCGGCCACGGTCGGGCCCTGGCGGACGCCGATGCGCTTCTCGCCCTTGCCGACGTTGACGCTCCAGAGCTTGTCGACCTTGACGGTCGGCTCGAACTTCACCAGCTCCGCCGGCTCCAGCGCCTTCTTGGCGGCCGCGTCCTTGCCGGCGAACCAGCCCTTGACGGTGGTGCAGCCGGACAATGCAACGCCCAGCAGGACCAGGGTGGCAACGCGCTTGATCATGACCATCTGCTTCATTACACCGACTCCGCAGCATCGGTGACGGTGCCACCGGCATCCATCACTTTGGTTTCAAGCAGTCGCCGCTGCGGCGCTGCCACGTCCAGCGTCTTGAGCGCCTTCTCATACTGTTGCCGGGCGTCATCACGCTTGCCCTGCGCCATCAACACGTCGCCCTGGATTTCCAGGCTGGCGCTGTCGCTGGCGCCGCCGAGTGCCTTGCTGGCCTCGTCGTACTTGCCGGTGGCCAGCAGCAGGCGCGCGATGCGCTGCTCGATGACCGGCTGGAATTCCGGGTCGGCCTTGATACCGCGCAGGGTCGCCAGCGCGAGGTCGTTCTTGCCGGCCTCCACCTGGGCCTTGGCCAGCTGCAGCGCCGCCAGGTCGGCGTAGATGTTGGCCTTGCCTTCATCGAGCGCCTTCACGCCCTTGGCTGCCTGCTCCAGGTCCTTGTCCTGGAGGTGCTTGAGCACCGCCTGGTACTGGACGTTGGCGCCGGCCAATGAATTGCTGTGCTCTTTCTGCCACCACTGCCAACCGGCGATGCCGCCGATTGCGATCGCGACACCCGCGATGATGCTGACACCATTCTTCCGCAGCCAGCTGCGGACGCGTTCACTTTGTTCGTGCTCGTCGAGCAGATCGTCGATCGCCATGCGTACTCTCGCCCCGCCCGTGAAGGGGAGCTAGTTGAATTGGATTGGGAAACGCGACTCAGTGCGAAACTGGGGCCACGGAGCCGTCAGAGGATACCGTAAAGCGTGCCACGTTGGCTCGCTGGTACGGCGAAAGGTCGACGATAGTGCCGGCCTGCTGAACCTCGACCGCAGAGGCATTGCCCAGCACCATGCGCCCGACCTGGCCGGGGCTGAAGCTGCGCGTCTCGCCGGATTTGATCAGGGCCTTCTCGACGCTGCTGCCATCGGGAGCGGTGATGTCCACCCAGCTGTCGCCGGTGAACTGCAGGTTCAAGGCACCGGCCGGGGCCGGGGCGGCGGCGGCCGCGGGGCGCGGAACCGCCGTCAGCGAGGCCACGTAGGGCGCGTTGGGCGTGGCGGGAACGGCACCGGCGGGGGCAGCGGCCGGCGCGGGCGGGGTGTCGGCCGGGGCCGGACCACCGGCCACCGGCACGGCCGCCGGGATCACATCCAGCGAGGCGGTGCTCGGGGCGGGGCTGCCTGCGTCGAAGAAGCCCCGGGTCGTGAAATAGGTCGGCACCACCAGCGCCGCCGTGATGCCCACGTACAGCGCCTTGCGGCCCAGGCTCTCGGCAATGCGGCGGGTGCGCGGGGTATGCGTGTGGCTGACCAGTTGCGGCGGCACCACCGCCCCGATCCGGGCCTGCTCCAGCGCATCGCCCAGGTCCACCTTCAACAGGCGCGCGTAGCTGCGCAGCTGGCCGCGGACGAACACCGGCGCGCCCAGGCGCTCCCATTGCTCATCCTCAAGCGACTTCACCACCTGCATGGGCATGCGCAGCTGCTGCCCCACTTCCTCGAGCGTCAGCCCTGCCGCTTCCCGCGCCTGGCGGAGGCGTGCGCCACAGCCGGCGGCAGCATCAAGAGCGTTCACAGTCTGGTCATCAATCACAATGCTTCAACCCCGGGGATTAGGAGCCGCATCCTGCGGAAATTCGTCGCGAATTCGCTGCAGATAACGACCGGATGCCACAGTGTCGCCAAGCTGCGCCTCGATTTGAGAGGCAAGTTGTAACACGGAACGTGTGGCCGGTGCAGCCGCAAGACGACGTTGCGAAAAGGCGCGCGCCTCGAAATAACGGCCCTGGGCATACTCGCTGCGGGCCATCGATTCCAGCGCGTAGGCGTTGGTCGGGTCCAGCTGGATGGCGTTGCGCAGGTCGCGCGCGGCCCGTTCGGCCTGGCCGGCATCGAGGGCGCAGCCGCCGGCATTGGCCAGGGCCGAGGCCGGCGTCGCATAGCCCGGCGCGGCGATGGCGCGGTCGAACCAGACCAGCGACTCGGCCGGATGGCCATGCGTGCAGAGCCAGGCGCCGTAGTTGTTGAGGGCATCGCCGTGGGCGGGCGCCAACTCGGCGGCCTTGCGATACAGCGTGCCCGCCTCGGCGTCGGCGCCACGCTGGGTGGCGACATTGGCCAGCAGCAGGTAGGCGTCCGGACGGGTACCGTCGATCTTCAGTGCCGCCTTGGCTTTCTTCTCGGCCGCCTCGACCTGGCCGGCGCGGAACGCTTCGGCCGCCAGGGTCATCTGGTCCTGGTAGCCGACCCGCTGACGGGTGGACGGGGTGTCGCGGACCTCGTACACCGGCGCGATGGCCAAGGGTCCGGACGGGGGTTTGACGCCTTTGCTGCCGCAGCCGACCAATGCCAGCGCGATGAAGACAACGGCTGGCAATCGGATATCAGGCAGCGGCATCCCGGCCTTTCCCTTCCTGCAGTGTTTTATTGAACTCGGCCTGGCGACGCGTGCGGTCCATCACCTGGCCCTTGAGCTGGCCACAGGCGGCATCGATGTCGTCGCCGCGGGTGCGTCGCACCATGGTGAGCACCTGCGAATCCAGCAGGATCTTCTGGAACGCACGGATCTCGGCATCACCGGAACGCTCGTAGCGCGTCCCCGGGAACGGATTGAACGGAATCAGGTTGACCTTGCCCGAGTGCGACGCCTGCACGGCGTTGTCGAACTGGCGCATCAGCCGCGCCAGCTGGCGGGCATGTTCGGGCTGGTCGTTGATGCCCTTCATCAGGGTGTATTCGAACGTCACCGATTCGCGGCGCTTGTTGGCGCGCAGGTAGCGTGCGCACGAGGCCATCAGCTCGACGATCGGGTATTTCTTGTTGAGCGGGACCAGGGTC
>Ga0213827_1002171_pt1 | contig 10382 bp, 6 predicted proteins | sample MC6MC0898MG_FD_180669 | JGI IMG/M metagenome (GOLD analysis project Ga0213827, IMG submission 180669) | Enriched soil aggregate microbial communities from Iowa State University, Ames, United States - MC6-MC0898-MG | ecosystem: Environmental > Terrestrial > Soil > Unclassified | place: USA: Iowa...
CAGCAGCGCGCGCAGGATCAGGCTGGCGTCGTGGTCGTGGATGCCGCGCTCGTAGCCTTCCCGATAGCGCGGGGCGGCGAAATCGCGCACCACCCGATCCAGCGTCGCGGGCACGGCCGCGTCATGCTGCAGGGTAGCCAGGTCCAGGCCATCACGGTTCTCCATCGCGGCGCGCAGCACGCTCCCGGCCAGGTACTCGCCACGGTAGAGCGCGTCCGATTCCGAATCCAGGCTGAGCTGCCAGTACGGCTTGAGCGCGGCCAGTTCGGGGTCGTGCAGGGTTTCGAGGAAATCGGTGCCGGTGAGGTGGATGGCCAGCTCGTCACCGCGCGGCAGGATGGTCAGGTCCAGCGCCTGGGTGTTGACGCTGAAGCGGTGGCGCGGCCCCAGCCGCACCACATTGCCGCCGGCCTCGAACAGGTCACTGCGGTCGCGCAGCGCACGCACGGCCTGGTCGCGCACGCCCTTCAGGCGTGACTCGATGTCGTCGGCCTTGACGCTGTCCCGCAGGCTGCGCAGGCGCTCGGCCAGTTCACGCAATTTGAGGATCAGCGGATCGCCGGCGAAGAACGCGTTGAGCTCGTCGGCACTGGCGAAGCGCTCGGTACGCTTGGCCAGGCCGTCCAGGATGCGATTGGCTGCGTCCAGCACCGAGCGCGCCTTGCGCTGGCGCTCATCCAGCAGCGCCTGCTTGTGTGCCTCGAAGGCATCGATCAGTTCTTCGCGCTTGGCCAGGATGTCGCCGAGGAACTGCTCGTGCTCGCCGAACTGGCTTTCCAGTTCCTCCAGCTGCACCAGCAGCCGTGACATCTGTTCGTCGGCGCGTTCGGGGTCGGTGGCCATCGCCAGCGCGCTGGTGATGGCCTGCGAGAACAGCGCGAACTGCGCGGCGAACTGGGCCACCGCTTCGGCCGAGCCGAGCGTGCGCCGACGGTGTTCGGCGCGGGCACGGGTCTGGTTGAGGCGCGCATAGATGGCCGAGATCGCCTCGACCACGCGGGTGCGTGCGGTGGCATCGTCGACGTTCAGCCCGGCCATCAGTTCGGAGAGCATGTCCAGGTCGGCCGACATCGCGCGCAGCCCGGCCAGCTGCTCGTCGAGCACGCGCGCGCTCCCGGCCTGCTGGGCGGCGTCGTCCAGTGCCTGCAGGCGTTCGCCCAGCGGGGCGAGGGCAGCATCGCCGGCCAGGAACGCGCCGGTCGCCGCGCCGATGCGCTGGTGCGCCTCCTGCAACGCGGCGGTCATCGCATCGATCAGGTCGGTGTCGATATAGCGGTAATCGCGGATGGTGAGCAGGTGGCCACGCTGGGTCGAGATTGCGTTGAGCGCCTCGACGAAGGACTGCACCTCGGTCCAGTTTTCCGGCTGCAGGCGGGCCAGCAGAGTCTTCTGCGTGGCCTGCGCCTGGGCCATCGCCTGCGCCGACTGGGCGCGGATCGACTGCACCTTCTCGTACTCGTCCAGCACCGACTCGCCGGTGCCGCTGATCTCGCGCAGCAGGCTGACCGCGCCGCCACACTCGGCATCGTCCAGCCAATGGTGGGCATCGAACAGGCGGCGGGTGTCCTGCACCAGGCGCTGGTACCGCTGCACCGAGACGTCATCGCCTTCGATGGTGCGTGCCAGGTCGAGCAGGTTGGAAATGCCACGGACCAGCTCGGCATTGCCGATGCGGCCCATGAAGGTGTTGCCGGGGGGCCGGCTGGCCGCGAATTCGTCGCTGCTGAACGGGGTCTGCCAGACCTGCATGGCGTGGATCCGCGTCGGCTCGTCGCCCTCGGCATGGAACAGCACCATGCGCCCGTCATGCATGAAGGCGTAGCCGTGGCCGAACACCGGGTTCTGCAGCACGCGCTGGATGGTGTTGTAGACGAACAGCGCCGAGCGCCCGCCCTCGCGCTCGTAGAAGATGTAGAGCACGTCCTCGCCGTTGGGCGAGCGGATGGCGCGCTTGAACTGCATGCCGTCCATGGCCGCATCGAAGGCCTTGTGCTCGCCGCTCTGCAGGTAATACCCGCCGGGGAAGATGATGCCGTGGTCCTCGGGCAGCTGCACGCAGGCCTGCACGATCGCATCGTTGCGGATGATGTTGCCGGTGAGGGTGTTATAGATCAGCCCGCGCCAGACGGTTTCGCGGTAAGGCAGCACCTTGAGCAGGATCAGCGAGCCGACCCGGGCGAAATCGAACTGGGCATCGTCCAGCGACTGGGTGCTGTCATCCACCGGTTCGCTGTACACGCCCTGCCCGCTCTCGGTGTTGTTTTCGACCTTGATGGTCAGGTCGCCGCCGGTGGTCTCCACGAACAGGGTGTCGAGGATGTTCAGGTGGGCATGGCGACCGGTCACGGCCATGTCGCGGGTGGCGCGGGTCCACTCGAAATCGAACGGCGGCGGCAGTGCGATGTCGCGCTCGCCACGTGCGTCCAGGTAGGTGAGCTCGCCATCGCTGGCCAGTGCCCAGCGGAACACGCGCACATCGCTGCTGCGTTCGCCGATCTGGAACGCGGCCAGCAGCTTGTCGCCGATCACGATCAGCTGCAGCAGCCGGGCGTGCTTGTAGTAGGCATACAACTCGCCGAAGTCATGCACGAAGCCGGGCTGGGCCAGGAAGCTGCCCTTGGCGTCGACCGGCACCACGTCGTAGCCATCGTTGGCCTGGACCAGGCGGTACAGGCCGAACACGTCCTCGACCCGGGTCTGGGTCTTGAGGCCGATGAAGACGTTGTAGCCGAACAGCAGCAGCTCGGGGCCGACCTGCACGATATCGCGGCCGACGCAGTTGTTTTCGCTGCGGATGCGGAAGCGTCCGGTGACCTCCAGCCGGCTGTCGCCGAACTCGGCCAGGCGCTGCCGGTTCAGGGCATCGGCGACCGTGCGCAGGCGGCTGCCCTGCTCGCCGAGGCGGCGGCGCAGGACCTCATAGGCGCCGCCCTGGGCGACCGCCTGGTCGACGCTGGCGGTGGCTTCCGGCACGGACGGCACGGGACGGTTGGCGGTATCGGACATCGGCTTCCTTCCGGCTCACTTGCAACCGGCCGGGCAGACCGGCCGGGATAGGCGTGGCGATGGCCACACGGCCACCGCCAGGGTCGAGCGCGCCACGCGGGCGGCGCTCGGTTGGGGGTCTCAGCGGGTTTCGACCACCGCGGCGGTCACGGTGGTCACCGTGTCCGTGGTGTCTTCGCTGATCTGGCGCGGGGCGTCCTGGCGCGGGCTCACGCCCAGGTAGCGCTGCATCAGGTCCTGCACGATCGGGCTCTTGTCGGCCAGGCCTTCGATCGACTTGCCCAGCGACACCGCCTTGATCAGGTTCTCGAACATGCCGCCGTCGCCACCGACCAGGTCGATGTCGGCATTGCGCAGCGCGCTGGCGATGACCCCGGCGTTCTCGCGCGAGACTTCCTTGCCGGCTTCGATCGAGGCCAGGGCCTGCTTGAGGCTGTTGTCGAGCATCATGCGGAACTCCTCGTGGCCACGCGCGGTGTCGCTGAGCGAGGCGATCGCCTCGAACTTGCGCACCAGGCCCTCGGCTTCGGCGAGCAGCTTCTTCTGCACCACGCCGGCCTCGGCGCCGCCGACCGACTCGGTCGCGGTGGCGCGGGCGCGGCCCATCTGTTCTTCGCCCTGCGCCTGCGCCTGCAGGTTTTCAGCCAGCACGCGGGCTTCGTTGGTGCCCTGCTTGAGGTTGGCGTCGGCCTTGGCCTCGATCACCCGGGCCTCGGCGATGCCGACCTTCTCGATGGCCAGCGCGGAGGCTTCGCGCACCTGCGCCTCGGCCAGGCCGGGCGCGGCCTGTTCGGCGCGGGTGCCGTCGGCGAGCAGGCGCTTGGCGTCGGCCTGCTTGCCGGCCGCCTCGTGCTCGGCCTGGGCCAGGGTGGTGATCTCCACCGCGCGGTGCTTGGCCGCGGTCTCGCCGGCCTGCGCTTCCTTGACCTGGCGCACCAGCTGTTCCTGCGCGCGGGCTTCGGCTTCGAGGATCAGCACCTGCTTCTGGCGGTCGGCCTCGGAGACCTCACGCACTTCCTTGATGCGCTCTTCTTCCTGCGCCACGGTCTTGTCGATGGCGATGCGCTCGCGGGTGATGTTGGCCACGTCCATCTTGCCGGACTCGACCACCTTGTCGCGCTCCACGCCCTGCAGCTGCACTTCGCGCTGGGTGGTGACCTGCTCCAGCTGACGTGCACGCTCGACCCGCTCGGCTTCGATCGCCACCGCACGCTGGCGGTTCTGCTCGGCCACTTCGACTTCGCGCATGCGGTTCTGCTCGCGGATCTCGATCACTTCCTGCGCTTCGATGCGGGCCTGCTCGGACAGCTGGCGCTGTTCTTCCTGGACCTTGGCGGTCTCGGCCTCCTCGCGCGCGCGGATGGTGTCGATCTCGCGCTTCTGGCGGGCTTCGGCTTCGGCCTGCTGGCGTTCGAGGGCCAGCAGCGCTTCGCGCGCTTCGACGTTCTTCTTGGTGATGGCCAGCTTTTCGTTCTGCTCCAGCTCGTTGGTCACCACGTTGTGGGTGGCGGTGAGCTCGGTGATCTTGCGGATGCCCTGCGCGTCGAGGATGTTGTTCTGGTCCAGCAGCAGCTTGGGGGTCTGCTCAAGGTAATCGATGGCCACGTCTTCCAGCGCGTAGCCGTTGAGGTCGTTGCCGATCACCGCGATGATCTCGTCGCGGAATTCCTGGCGCTTCTCGAACAGTTCGGTGAACTCGAACTTCTTGCCGACCGTCTTCAGCGCTTCGGAGAACTTGGCGTTGAACAGCTCATCCACCGCATGCTTGTCCGAGGCGCGATCGGCGCCGATCGCCTTGGCCACGCGCAGCACGTCGGCCTGGGTTTCATTGACGCGCAGGTAGAAGGCCACGGCGATGTCGGCACGCATGTTGTCGCGGCAGATCAGGCCTTCCTTGCCGCGGCGGTCGATCTGCAGGGTGATCAGGCTGATCCGCATCAGCTCGGCGCGGTACAGCACCGGGATGATCAACGCGCCGGTGAAGTGCACCTTCGGCTGGGAGCTCATGTCGTTGACGATCAGGGCCACGCCCTGGTCCACCTTGCGGTAGAAGGCCTTGAACAGGCCAGCGAGGCCGAGCAGAAGGACCAGCAGGATGCCTACCCCGATCACGAACGGGGCCAAGGTCGCAAAACTCATCGATGGATCTCCTTATCGCCCGGAATCAGGCTGTCTTGGATGGAAAGCGCGGGGTGGTCGGTTTCACGCGCCACCAGGTAATGGTTGTGTTCGGCCACGTAGTCCAGCAGGACCAGGCGCTCGCCGCGCGTCAGGATCACGCCTTCGCGCGTGCGTACCTGCAGGATCAGCCCGGCGCCGCCGTCATCGACGGTGGCGTAGCCGCTGATGGCGCTGACCTGGGGCGAGGCGACCACGCCCACCCGGCCCAACAGCGAGACCTGCTCGACCGGGCGCAGGCGCAACAACAGCCGCCGGATCGGGCGCAGCACGATCACGCTCAGCGGCACGGCCGGAATCAGCGCGAGTACGGCGGTGACGCTGCCGGCCAGCCACCGCACCGGCGTCGGCAATGACTGCAGCAGGAACAGATGCACGAAATAGGTGGCGGTCCAGCCGAAGAAGGCCAGCAGCGCGATCACCAGCATCACCGGTGCGCCGCCCAGGCCGAGTCGCGAGAACATGCCGGAAATGCCGTGCAGACCGTCATCGCCCAGATGCAGGTCCATGCCGTCGTGGGCCATGCCGTCATCGACCACGCCGCAGGCGGCCAGCATCCAGTACAGCACGGCAAACGCCAGCACGACGCTGTAAGGCAGCGTGGGGAACGTCAACGCGACGTTGAGGAACTCGTTCATTCCGTGTCTTCCCTGCGATGACGGCCGACCTTTCCCCCGGCTGCCTCCTGTGGGCACGCGCTCCGGCGTGCCCCGACTACGCGCCGTGCCGGCCGCGCCATGTCCTGTCGATGCTACGTGAAATTTGCGGCTACGCCCATAGCGGCGCCGCCACGCGAAACGCGGCGGGCATCGGGGGGTGTCGGCAATGGCCGGACCCGGCCCCCTGCGGGGGGCCGCCGTCGATCAATCGGCTTCGTGGCAGTCGGCGCGGCGCACTTCTTCGACGAACTTGCGCATCTTGTAGCCGTCCTTGATGCCCGGCTCGGACTCGATCCCGCTGGACACGTCCACGCCCCAGGGCAATGTGGCCACGATCGCGTCGAACACATTGTCCGGGGTAATCCCGCCGGCGAGCAGGAACGGCCGGTGCAGCCCGGTCGGCAGGCGGGTCCAGTCGAACGCCACGCCGGTGCCGCCACCGCCGCCCGGGGCGTGGCTGTCGAACAGGAAGCCGGCCGCGCTGGGGAAGCGCAGCTGCAGTTGGCGGGCATTGACGTCGTCACGCCCGCCCATCGCCACGGCCTTCAGGTACGGCATGTTGAAGCTGCGGCAGAACGCCTCGTCCTCGTCGCCGTGGAACTGCAGCAGGGTCGGCCGCACGGTGCGCAGCACCTCGCGCACTTCTTCCTTGCTGTTGTCGCGGAACAGCGCCACCACGTCGACCATCGGTGCGATCGCCTGGCGCATCGCACGCGCCTCGGCCGGCGCGACCCGGCGCTTGCTCTCGCGGGCGAAGATGAAGCCCACCGCGTCCACCCCCAGCTCCCCCGCCAGGCGTACGTCGCCGGCGCGGGTCATGCCGCAGAACTTGATTCGGGTGCGATAGAAAGAGCGGCTCATAAAGTGACCTCGGCGGGCAGGTGCCAGTTGTCGGGGTACAAGGGTCCAACGAACACCAATCCCTGTGGCGGTGCGGTCGGTCCGGCCACGGTGCGGTCCTGGCCGGCCAGCAGCTCGGCCATCCACGACACCGGTTTGTCCCCGGATCCAACCAGGATCAGTGAACCGACGATATTGCGCACCATGTGATGAAGGAATGCATTGGCCTGAACGCAGACCTCCACCACCTCACCGTCGCGGCGCACGCTGATGGCCTGCAGCTCGCGACGGGCATGCAGGGCTTCGCACTGGATGCTGCGGAAGGCGCTGAAGTCGTTTTCGCCCAGCAGCGCCTGCGCCGCCGCGTGCATCCGCCCCGCATCGAGCGGGCGCCGCTCCCAGCTCAGGGTCTGGCGCTCCAGCGCGGGCCGCACCTGGCGGTTGAGCAGGCGGTAGCGGTAGCGCCGGGCCCGGGCCGAGAACCGCGCATGGAAGTCGTCGGCCACCGGTGCGCACCAGCGCACCGCGATCGACCGCGGCAACCGGGTGGTGGTCCCCAGGGTCCAGCCGCGCGGATCGCGGACCACGTCGGTGTCGAAGTGGACCACCTGGCATTGGCCGTGCACGCCGGCATCGGTCCGCCCGGCGCAGGTGACGTGGATGGGCGCATCGGCCACCGAGGACAGCGCCTCCTGCAGGCTGGCCTGCACGCTGGGGCAGCCACTTTCGCCCAGTTGCTGCCAGCCCTTGTAGTCGCTGCCGTCGTATTCCACGCCCAGTGCGTAGCGCATGGTCAACCTCTGTAAGTCGGGGGAAACCGGCCAGGGCCGGCCAGGGGGTCAGGCCGGGTCGCGTTCGGACCACACCGCCAGTTCGTTGCCACCGGGCTCGACGAACTGGAAGCGGCTGCCGCCAGGAAAGGAGAACACCGGTTTGACCACCCGGCCACCGTGGGCGGCAACCGCCTCGGCCATCGGCGCCAGGTCATCGGCATAGATCACCAGCAGGCCGGCGCCGGCGCTGGCGGTGCACGGGGTGCCGCGGAAGAACCCGCCCTGCAGGCGGCCATCATCGAAGGCCGTGTAGTCCGGGCCGTAATCGACGAAGGACCAGCCGAACAACGCACTGAAGAACGCGCGGCTGGCGGCCGGGTCGGTGGAGGCGAACTCCACGTAATCCAGCCGCCGCTCCCGCCCGGGGTGTGCAGGCGCCGCGCTCATCCCAGCCGCGCCAGCAGTTCGCGGGCCTGCGCCTGGCTGTGCGGATCGGCGGCCTGGGCCACTTCCTGCAGCAGGATGCGGGCGGTATCGGCATCGCCCAGGTCCAGGTAGGCGATCGCCAGTTCCAGTCGATCACGGCCGGCGGCCGGAATGGCATGCGCGTCGGCAGCGCCGCTGTCATCGCCGTGCGCGGGAGTCTCGTTCACCGGTTCGTCGGCCACGGCCTCGGGATCGGCGTGGGCGACGGCGCTGTCGTCGGGGAATTCGAACACGCCGCGGAAGGACGGTTGCGCGGCGGCCGCCAGCGCATGCGCCGGTGGCGCGACGAAGGCGTCGGTGTCGGCGTCGGTGTCGGCCACGGCCGGTACGGGTACCGCATCGGCGACCACGCCGTCCGCCGGGGCCACGTGCGGCGCGCGATGGCCGGGCTCCGGTTCCAGGCTGAACACCGGCTCGCGACGCTGGCCATCGAGCACGTAGTCCGGCGGCGTGGCGTAGTCCTCGCTGTCCAGCGCGTCCGCCGCCGGTGCGTCCTGCTGGGCGGCCAGTTCGTCCACGTAGTCGGCGGCAGGCACGGCAGCGGCCAGCGCGGCGGCGTCAAGGCCATCGCGACGCAGAGGCGGCAGCGGCGAGGGCTTGCGCCGGCGTGCCACGGCCCAGCCGGCGACGACCAGCAGCAGGATGCCCAGGCCCAGCCAGTACCAGCCCGCGCCCCCACCCTCGCGCGCGGCCGGGGCCTGGCCCAGGCGCTGCTGCGCGGCGGCCAGGTCGCTGTCTTTCATCGCGATCAGGGAGTCCTGCTGCTTCTGCAGTTTTTCCAGCTCGGCCACGCGGCCGCGCAGTTCCTGGATCTCGGCATCGCGCGTGGCCACGTCTTCCTTGGCCTGGCGAAGTTGGTCGTTGCCCAGCATGTCACCCTCACTGCCGGCGGCGGTGCCGGTGGTTGTCCCTGCGTTGTTGTCGGTGGCCGCGACCGCCGGGGCGATCTCCAGGCGTGCACCGCTGGCCGCGGCCGGCGCGGTGGCCGGGCCAGGGGTGGCGGCGACGCCGCTGCTGGCCGGTTGCGGGATGGCTGCACGCGACTGGCGCCACTGCGCGGCATGCTCGCGCACGATCGCGGCCGCTTCGTTGGCATCGATCGGCGTGGCATTGTCGCCAGCGGGACCACGCAGCACCGCGCCCTGCTTGAGCAGGTTGACGTTGCCACGGATGAAGGCCTCGGGATTGGCCCGCAACAGCGCGATCATCGCCTGGTTGCGGTTGATGCCCTGCTCGCGCGCCATCGCACCGGCGATCTGCGACAGGGTCTGCCCGCGCTGGACGGTGATGCTGCCATCGGCGGCCAGGCGCGCCGCGGGCGGCGCCGGTGCGGGTGCGGCGGCACGTGGGCTGGCGTTGCGCGGCGGCACCGGGGTGGTACGCGACGGGGTGTCCTGGGCTGGCGGGGTGGGCGTTGCCGCCGCCGCTGCAGCTGCCGGCACCGGTTCCGGGTCGCGCACGATCGCGTTGGACATCGCGCCGGCGGGGGCGACGATTTCCGGTTCGGCCACGGCCAGCGCGCTGTTTGGCGCATCGACCAGGGCCGAGTACTCACGGACCAGGCGGCCCTGGCCCCAATCGGCTTCGATCAGGAAATTGAGCGAGGGGGTCGTGACCGGGGCCTGGGTGCTGACCCGGACCACCGCCCTGCCCTGCGCGTTGCGGGTGAGCTCGAACTGCAGCTCGCTGACCAGCCCGACCGGGCGTTCCAGCCCCACCCGGGCGAACGTCACCGGCGACGCCAGGGCGACGCGCAGGTTCTGCAGCTCGGCCGGATCGGCCGAAATGACCGGAATTTCGGCCAGCAATGGCTGGCCGGGCTTGGACAGCACGCGGATATCGCCCAGGCCCAGGGCCATGGCGGAGCTGCTGGCGAGGGCCAGCACCAGCGTGGAGACATACTTGAGCGGGCGCAGTGCGCCCGGAGCCCGGTTCTTCATGGCGGCCAATATAACGGCTCCCCCCGTGATCGGCGATGTTTTGTAGTGCAGCCGCCGATGGCATCCCCATGCCACCGGCGGTACGCGATCAGCCTTCGGCGGCGACCAGTTCGGCCAACTGCACCGCATTGAGCGCGGCGCCCTTGCGGATGTTGTCCGAGACGATCCACAGGTTCAGGCCACGCGGGTGCGAGAGATCCTCGCGGATGCGGCCGACATACACCGCATCGGTGCCCGAGGCGTGGGTGACCGGGGTCGGGTAGCCCCCGGCTTCGTGCCGGTCCACCACTTCCACGCCGGGCGAGCGCGAGAGCAGCTCGCGCGCCGCGTCCGGGGTGACCTTCTCGCGGGTTTCGATGGTGACCGCCTCGGAGTGGCCGTAGAACACCGGCACGCGCACCGCGGTGGGGTTCACCAGGATGCTGTCGTCGCCGAGGATCTTGCGGGTTTCCCAGACCAGCTTCATTTCTTCCTTGGTGAAGCCGTTGTCCTGGAAGTCG
>Ga0213827_1002177_pt1 | contig 10340 bp, 5 predicted proteins | sample MC6MC0898MG_FD_180669 | JGI IMG/M metagenome (GOLD analysis project Ga0213827, IMG submission 180669) | Enriched soil aggregate microbial communities from Iowa State University, Ames, United States - MC6-MC0898-MG | ecosystem: Environmental > Terrestrial > Soil > Unclassified | place: USA: Iowa...
CGATCAGGTTGGCGTATTCGTTGGACTTGAAGTCCGACAGGCGCACGATGACCTTTTTCGGCCAGAACGCAGCAGCCAGGGTGCTGATGCCCTCGACCAGCTTCTCGACGTAGAAACCGACCGGATCGTCGTAGCCGGCGATACGCTTGTCGACGCTGTCCTTGATTTCCGCAGGCAGGCCGCCGTAGTTCAGCAACGCCTTGGGGTGCACGCCGATCATGCGGTTGATGATGAACTCCAGGCGGGCCAGGCCCACACCGGCGTTCGGCAACTGCGCGAAGTCGAAGGCGCGGTCCGGGTTGCCAACGTTCATCATGATCTTGAACGGCAGCTCCGGCATGGCGTCCACGGAGTTTTTCTTGACGTCGAAGCCCAGTTCGCCTTCGAAGATGAAGCCGGTGTCGCCTTCGGCGCAGGAAACGGTCACGCCCTGGCCGTCTTTCAACAGCTGGGTCGCGTTACCGCAGCCCACTACCGCCGGGATCCCCAGTTCACGGGCGATGATCGCCGCGTGACAGGTACGGCCGCCACGGTTGGTCACGATGGCGCTGGCGCGCTTCATGACCGGTTCCCAGTCCGGGTCGGTCATGTCGGAAACCAGCACGTCGCCCGGCTGGACCTTGTCCATCTCGGACACGTCCTTGATGATGCGGACCTTGCCGGCGCCAATGCGCTGGCCGATGGCACGGCCTTCCACCAGAATGGTGCCGGTTTCCTTGAGCAGGTAACGTTCCATGACGTTGGCCTGGGTACGGCTCTTCACGGTTTCCGGGCGGGCCTGCACGATGTACAGCTTGCCGTCGTCACCGTCCTTGGCCCACTCGATATCCATCGGGCACTTGTAGTGCTTCTCGATGATCATCGCCTGCTTGGCCAGCTCGCTGACTTCCGCGTCGGACAGGCAGAAACGCGCGCGCTCGGCCTTGTCGACATCGACGGTCTTGACCGAACGACCGGCCTTGGCCTCGTCGCCGTAGATCATCTTGATCGCCTTGCTGCCCAGGTTGCGACGCAGTATCGCCGGGCGACCCGCGGCCAGCGTGCCCTTGTGGACGTAGAACTCATCCGGGTTGACCGCGCCCTGGACCACGGTTTCACCCAGGCCGTAGGCGCCGGTGATGAACACCACGTCACGGAAGCCCGATTCGGTATCGAGGGTGAACATCACGCCGGCGGTGCCGGTTTCCGAACGCACCATGCGCTGCACACCGGCCGACAGGGCCACCAGCTTGTGGTCGAAGCCCTGGTGCACGCGGTAGGAAATGGCCCGGTCGTTGAACAGGGAAGCGAACACTTCCTTGGCTGCACGAATGACGTTCTCGACGCCACGAATGTTCAGGAAGGTTTCCTGCTGACCGGCGAACGAGGCGTCCGGCAAGTCTTCGGCGGTGGCCGAAGAGCGCACGGCCACGGCCATGTCCGGGTTACCGGCCGACAGGGTGGCGAACGCGGTGCGAATCTCGGCGTTGAGCTTCTCCGGGAACTCGGCTTCCATGATCCATTGACGAATTTGCGCGCCGGTACGGGCCAGCGCGTTCACGTCATCCACGTCCAGCGCATCCAGCGCGGCGTGGATCTGGTCGTTCAAACCACTTAATTCGAGAAAATCACGATAAGCCTGAGCTGTCGTGGCAAAGCCACCCGGGACCGATACTCCGGCACCCGCAAGATTACTGATCATCTCGCCGAGGGATGCGTTCTTGCCCCCCACATGCTCTACATCATGGACGCCGAGCTTATCGAGGGAAACTACGTACTCTACCAAGGTGATCTCTCCACTAACTGTCTGTGTTGGAAAAGCTCAGGTTACTGGCTGCTCAAGGGAGCATTTGCCAGCTGTATGGCCTGGACCTGGAAAATAAGTGAGAATGCCGGCCAATCCGGGCCGCCAAATCGCGCCTATCATATCCAAGAATTGTCACCAGTGTCCCGTGTCGCAGATGCGTGCCTTTTTGGCGAGTGACTGTTAGTGCCAGACAAGGCGCCGCGACAAGTCATAGCTGGCTATGGCGAGGAGCGGCAACGTAGTATGGCAACAACCGGCGCCGCCTAAAAGGCACGCATCTGTGACACAGGACACTCACTTAAGGCCCAAGGCGCAAATGAAACGATCTGCTTTCTTTATCTCCGATGGCACGGGCATTACGGCCGAAACCCTGGGTCAAAGCCTGTTGGCGCAGTTCGAAAACATTACCTTCGGCAAATTCACCCGGCCGTACATCGACAGCGTGGATAAAGCGCGGGCCATGGTACAACAAATCAACACGGCCGCTGAAAAGGACGGCTTTCGTCCGATCATCTTCGACACGATCGTCAACCAGGACATACGTGAGATCCTCGCCACGTCCAATGGTTTCATGATCGACATTTTCTCGACCTTCCTCGCCCCGCTGGAGCTGGAACTGAGCGAGCACTCGTCCTACTCGGTCGGCAAATCGCACTCCATTGGCCACAACTCCAATTACATGGAGCGCATCGAGGCGGTGAACTTCGCCCTGGACAACGACGACGGTGCGCGCACCCATTACTACGACAAGGCCGACCTGATCCTGGTGGGCGTTTCGCGCTGCGGCAAGACCCCGACCTGCCTGTACATGGCCATGCAATTCGGCATCCGCGCGGCCAACTACCCGCTGACCGAGGACGACATGGAGCGCCTGCAATTGCCGGCCGCCCTGCGTGCCCACCAGCACAAGCTGTTCGGCCTGACCATCGACCCGGACCGCCTCACCGCCATCCGCAACGAGCGCAAGCCCAACAGCCGGTATTCGAGCTATGCCCAGTGCGAGTTCGAGGTGCGCGAGGTGGAAAACCTGTTCCGTCGCGAGAACATCCCGAACATCAACTCCACGCATTTTTCCGTGGAAGAGATTTCCGCCAAGATCCTCGTGGAAAAAGGCGTCGAACGCCGGTTCAAGTGAAGCCGAGCTGAGCCGCAAGCAGGAGCCTGCTCAGACAGCTCCGGCTGGCGGCTGGCAGCTTGCCGCTACCGCCTCGACCCCCTCGCGCAACAACCGATCATCCCCCACCGAGTTGCACACACTCACCCGGATAGCCTGCGGCACGGCCCCATGCCCCACCGCAAAGGCTTCGGCGGTGGCGATCAGGTAGCCGCTGCGCTTGAGTTCGGCTTCAACCTGGGACGCGCGCCACGGCTCGGGCACGTCGATCCAGAAATGCGGGCTCTGCTCGTGCGTGCGGTAGTGCAAACCGTGCAACAAGCCCTCGACCAGCGCCTTGCGCCGGCGCACCTCAATGATCTGCTGCTCCAGCAACTGCCGGGCAACGCCGGTTTCGATCCACTGCGTGGCCAATTCCAGGGCCAGGGGCGTGGCCATCCAGCAGGAGGCGCGCAGCGCTGCCGACAAACGGCTGAGCAATGCCTGGGGGGCATACAGGTAGCCGACCCGCAAACCCGCCGACACCGCCTTGCTCAGGCTGGCGATCAGCACCGTACGCTCCGGGGCAAAATGGCTGAGGGGCAGCGGCCGTTCCTCGACCAGCACCGCGTGGGCCTGGTCCTCGATGATCAACAGGTTGTGCCTGCGGCAGACCTCCACCAAGGCTTCGCGGCGTGCCGTGGACATGACCGCTGCCGTGGGATTCTGCAGGGTCGGCGTGCAGTACAGCGCCGTCACCCGGTGCAGACGACAGGCCTCGTCCACGGCGGCTGGCAATAGCCCTTCGGCGTCCATGGCCAGGCCGATCAGCTTGATCCCCAGATTGCGTGCCACGCTGATCAAGCCCGGATAGGTCAACTGCTCGGTGACCAGCGTATCGCCCGCCTTGAGCAGCGCCATCAAGGCACACAGCAAGCCGTGCTGGCCGCCGTTGACGCAAATTACCTGCTCGGCCCTGGCGACAAATTCGCCGTGCCCGAGCCACCGTGCGCCCGCTGCCCGATACTCCAGCAGGCCGGCCTCCGCGGTGTAGCCAATGATGCGCCGCATGGCCTGGGGATCACTCGCCAGGGCCTGCAGCCCCTGGCTCAGGCACAACGCCTGGCGCCCGGGAATCGGCTGGTTGCGGCTCATGTCCAGGCACGGCGGCGGTTGCTCGCTGACATTGCGGAACCCGCCGTCGCGCGGGCGCTCCATGCCGTGCTCCCGGACGTAGGTGCCGTCCCCCACCCGGGCGACCACCTTGCCCAGGCGCTCCAGTTCGGCATAGGCGCGACTGACGGTGCCCACCGTGACCCCGAGGCTGTCCGCCAACAGGCGATGGGGCGGCAATTTACTGCCGGGCGCGAGCACGCCGTCTGCCATGCCCTGCTCAACCCCGTCGCTGAGGCGCTGGTACTTCATGCCGGTTCCATGGCTTAGGGCATCCCGCAGGATTGACACCATGGCAATACTTACTTTGACAGCCATTACCACCCCGAATAGCGTGCTGAAAACAGGTTCAATCAGGGATAGACCTTTTCCATGACCCGGTCAATTCCCCTCACGCCAAGGTGCCCGAGCATGCCCACCGCCATCGTCGTCGATACCCCGCAAAGACAGCCCCGCCGCTGGCTGGCTGGATTGATCACCAGCGTGCTGTTTCTGATTGTCTGCCTGAGCTGGGGCACGACCTGGCTGGGGATCAAGATCGCCGTCGAAAGCGTGCCACCGCTGACCGCTGCCGGCCTGCGTTTTCTGATCGCCTTCCCGCTGTTCCTGAGTTTTGCCGCGTGGCGCCGCGAACCCTTGCTGTTTCCCAAGGGCAGTCGCTGGTTCTTCCTGTTCGTCACCCTGACGTATTTCAGCCTGCCGTATTACTTGCTCAACTATGGCGAAATGCACGTTTCGTCTGGACTCACGGCACTTCTGTTCAGCTGCATGCCAGTGTTTATCCTGGTGTTCTCGGCGCTGTTCCTGCGGGAAAAAATCTATGCCTCCCAGGTGGTCGGCATTGCCATTGGCTTTGCCAGCCTGTTCATGATCATCCGCAGCCAGGGCTTGCACCTGGACCACGCCGAACTGTTCGGCGTGCTGGCGATTCTCACGGCGGCCATCCTGCATGCGCTGTGCTACGTGGTGACCAAAAAACACGGGAGCGCCATCAGCGTCATCACCTACAACACCCTGCCAATCGGTATCGCCGGGCTGCTGCTGTTTGTCACGGGACTGGCGGTCGAGGCCCCGGCATTCGCGGCCATCAGCGCGCGCTCGTGGGGCGCCCTGCTCTATCTGGGACTGGTGGCCTCGGTGGGTGGGTTCATCGTGTACTTCATCCTGCTCAAGCGCTTGAGCCCGATCATCCTGTCTTTCGTGTTCATCATTTTCCCGGTGTTCGCGGTAATGATCGGCGCCTGGTACGAGGGTCAGGTGATTTCGCCGGAATTGATCGGATACTCGGCGGTGCTGCTGATAGGGTTTGCGATCACCAAGCTGCCCGTGGAGAAGTGGCTAGCCCAGTAACAGCCAGCCACGAGACCCAGTGGGACAGGGTTGTCGGTCAGATCACGAAGAGCTCCATGAAGCGGTTCACCGGTGTCGCTTCAAGGGCTGCCTGATCCTTGCACAGGGCCAAGATCTGCGCCGTGCGCTGGGCAGAGAAGCGGGTGGCGAGGTTGGCCTGGAACTTGTCCTCGAGTAACGGAATACCCTCGGCGCGCCGCCGGCGATGGCCGATCGGGTACTCCACCAGCACTTGTTCGGTGCTCGAACCGTCCTTGAAAAACACCTGCAGGGCATTGGCAATCGAACGTTTGTCGGCCTCCAGGTACTCGCGGGTGAAACGCGGCTCCTCGACGATGACCATTTTTTCACGCAATACATCGATGATCGGGTGCGCGGCGTGGAACTGATCTTCGTACTGCTCGGCCACCAGGTTACCGAACGCCAGCGGTACGGCGGTCATGTACTGGATGCAGTGGTCGCGGTCGGCGGCGTTGGCCAGTTGCCCGACCTTGGAGATGATGCGAATGGCCGATTCGTGGGTGGTGATGACAATCCGATCAATCTCGTGCAGGCGATTACGCACCTGCGGATGCAGGGTCACCGCCGCCTCGCAGGCGGTCTGCGCATGGAACTCAGCGGGGAAGCTGATCTTGAACAGCACGTTTTCCATCACATACGTGCCATACGGCTGTGACCGGCGGAACCTGCGCTGGTCTTCGGGCTTGAGCGCCAGGTCCTTGTTGGTGTGGCTGAACAGCACGTCGTAGAAGCCCCATTGCGGCGCGGTGAGCACGCCGGGAATCCCCATCTCGCCACGCAAGGCGATATCCGCCAGCCGCACCCCGCGACTGGTGGCATCGCCGGCGGCCCAGGACTTGCGCGACCCGGCATTCGGCGCATGACGGTAGGTGCGCAGGGCCTGCCCATCGACAAACGCGTGGGACAGTGCCGCCAGCAGTTGCTCGCGATTGGCCCCCATCAGCTTGGCCGTCACCGCCGTCGAGGCCACTTTGACCAGCAGCACATGGTCGAGGCCAACCCGGTTGAAGGAGTTTTCCAGGGCAATCACCCCCTGGATCTCGTGAGCCATGATCATCGCGTCCAATACCACGCGCATGCTCAACGGCGCCTCGCCGGTGGCCACACGCTGTTGCGACAGGTGATCGGCCACCGCGAGAATCGCCCCGAGGTTATCCGACGGATGCCCCCACTCGGCGGCGAGCCAGGTGTCGTTGTAGTCGAGCCAACGGACAATGCAGCCGATGTCCCACGCCGCCTTGACCGGGTCGAGGCGAAAGGAAGTGCCTGGCACTCGCGCGCCAAAAGGCACGATGGTGCCGTCGACGATCGGCCCCAGGTGTTTGGTGCATTCGGGAAAACGCAGGGCCAGCAAGCCACAGCCCAGGGTATCCATCAGGCAGTTGCGGGCAGTATCAAGGGCTTCGGCGGATTGGATCTTGAAGCTGAGAACGTAGTCGGCTATGTCCTGCAGGACCGTGTCGTAGTCGGGGCGGTTGTTCAGGTCAACGTTGGCGCTCATGTTCGATTCACTCGGCAAGTGGTTCGTTGATGGGACCTCGGTTCAGGGACAATCTGGCGGGGTAGCTGATTTCTTATTGTAGGAACTGGATCAATTGTGGGAGCGAGCCTTATCGCTCCCACAGAGGCTGGGCGATGTGTCTGGGTTAGAACGAATCCCCCGGAACCCGCACCCACCCTTCCATCAGCACTCGCGCGCTGCGGCTCATGATGGCTTTGGTCACGGTCCATTCGCCGTCCACCAGGTTGGCCTCCGCGCCGACACGCAAGGTGCCGGAGGGGTGGCCGAAACGTACCGCGTTGCGCTCGATGCCGCCGGCCGCCAGGTTGACCAGGGTGCCGGTGATGGCCGCCGCCGTGCCGATGGCCACCGCTGCGGTGCCCATCATTGCGTGGTGCAACTTGCCCATGGACAGTGCCCGCACCAACAGATCGACATCGCCGGCCGCCACCGGTTTGCCGCTGGAAGACAGGTAGTCGGAAGGCCGCGCAACAAAGGCTACCTTGGGCGTGTGTTGGCGCTTGGCCGCTTCGTCGAGGTTGGCAATCAAGCCCATGCGCAAGGCGCCGTGGGCGCGGATCGTCTCGAACATGGCCAACGCCTTGGGATCGCCGTTGATCTCGCCCTGCAATTCGCGGCCGGTGTAACCGATATCCTCGGCCTTGACGAAAATCGTCGGGATGCCCGCATTGATCATGGTCACCTGCAAGCTGCCAACACCCGGCACATGCAGCTCATCCACCAGGTTGCCGGTGGGGAACATCGAACCGCCGGCGCCCTCTTCCTCGGCCGCCGGACTGATGAACTCCAACTGCACTTCAGCGGCCGGGAAGGTCACGCCGTCGAGTTCGAAATCACCGGTTTCCTGCACCGCGCCCTGGGTAATCGGCACGTGGGCAATGATGGTCTTGCCGATGTTGGCCTGCCAGATGCGCACCACGGCCACGCCGTTCTCCGGCACCCGGGCGGGATCGACCAGGCCGCTGCTGACGGCGAACGAACCGACCGCTGCCGACAGGTTGCCGCAGTTGCCGCTCCAGTCGACAAACGGCTTGTCGATGGAGACCTGGCCGAACAGGTAATCCACATCGTGATCGGCCTTGAGGCTCTTGGACAGGATCACCGTCTTGCTGGTGCTCGACGTCGCGGCGCCCATGCCGTCGATCTGTTTTTCATAAGGGTCCGGACTGCCAATTACCCGCAGCAGCAGCGCATCGCGCGCCGGGCCGGGAACCTGCGCCGATTCGGGTAAATCCTGGAGGCTGAAGAACACGCCTTTACTGGTACCACCACGCATGTAGGTGGCGGGAATCTTGATCTGAGGTGCGTGAGCCATGATGGTCCTTGGTGGGCCGGCGCGGGACAAACGCCCCGCGCGGCACGTCGTGTTAAACGGCGACAGCCGATTCGAGGAAGTCCTGGGCAAAGCGCTGCAACACGCCGCCCGCCTCGTAGATCGACACCTCTTCCGCGGTATCCAGGCGGCAGGTGACCGGCACCTCGACCTGCTCACCACTCTTGCGGGTGATGACCAGGGTCAGGGTTGCACGCGGGGTGCGAGCGCCCACCACATCGTAGGTTTCGGTGCCGTCGATCCCCAGGGTCTTGCGGTCGGTGCCCGGCTTGAACTCCAGCGGCAACACGCCCATCCCTACCAGGTTGGTGCGGTGGATACGCTCGAAGCCTTCGGCCGCAATGGCCTCCACACCCGCCAGGCGCACACCCTTGGCCGCCCAGTCGCGGGACGAGCCCTGGCCGTAGTCGGCACCGGCGATGATGATCAGCGGCTGCTTGCGTTCCATGTAGGTTTCGATGGCTTCCCACATGCGCATGACCTGGCCTTCCGGCTCGACCCGCGCCAGCGAACCCTGCTTGACCTTGCCGTTTTCCTGGACCATTTCGTTGAACAGTTTCGGGTTGGCAAAGGTCGCGCGTTGCGCGGTCAAATGGTCACCACGGTGGGTCGCGTAGGAGTTGAAGTCCTCCTCCGGCAGGCCCATTTTCGCCAGGTATTCGCCGGCGGCACTGTCGAGCATGATCGCGTTGGACGGCGACAGGTGATCGGTGGTGATGTTGTCCGGCAGCACGGCCAGCGGGCGCATGCCCTTGAGCGGACGGGCCCCGGCCAACGCGCCTTCCCAGTACGGCGGACGGCGGATGTAGGTGCTCTGCTCGCGCCAGTCGTAGAGCGGCGTGACTTTCGGGCCGGTGTCTTCGTGGATGGCGAACATCGGGATGTACACCTGGCGGAACTGCTCCGGCTTGACCGAGGCCTTGACCACCGCGTCGATTTCTTCGTCGCTTGGCCAGATGTCTTTCAGGCGGATTTCCTTGCCATCCACCACGCCCAGCACGTCTTTTTCGATGTCGAAACGGATGGTCCCGGCAATCGCGTAAGCCACCACCAGTGGCGGTGAAGCAAGGAACGCTTGCTTGGCGTACGGGTGAATCCGTCCGTCGAAGTTGCGGTTACCCGACAACACAGCGGTGGCGTACAGGTCGCGGTCGATGATCTCTTGCTGGATCACCGGGTCCAGCGCACCCGACATACCGTTGCATGTGGTGCAGGCAAACGCCACGACGCCAAAGCCCAGTTGCTCCAGCTCGTCGGTCAGGCCGGCCTCGTCCAGGTACAGGGCCACGGTCTTCGAACCCGGCGCCAGGGATGACTTGACCCACGGCTTGCGGGTCAGGCCCAGCTTGTTGGCGTTGCGCGCCAGCAGGCCGGCGGCAATCACGTTGCGCGGGTTGCTGGTGTTGGTGCAACTGGTGATGGCCGCGATGATCACCGCGCCGTCAGGCATTTGCCCAGGCACGTCATCCCATTGCCCGGAAATACCCTTGGCCGCCAGGTCCGAGGTCGCGACACGGGCGTGCGGGTTACTCGGGCCGGCCATATTGCGCACCACCGAAGACAGATCGAAGCTCAGGCTGCGCTCGTACTGCGCGCCCGTCAGGCTGTCGGCCCACAGGCCAGTCTGCTTGGCGTACTGTTCCACCAAACGCACCTGCTCGTCTTCGCGGCCGGTGAGCTTCAGGTAATCGATAGTCTGCTGGTCGATGTAGAACATCGCCGCCGTGGCGCCGTATTCCGGAGCCATGTTGGAAATGGTCGCACGGTCGCCCAGGGTCAGGCGCGATGCACCCTCACCGAAGAACTCCAGCCAGGCACCGACAACCTTCTGCTGGCGCAGGTATTCGGTCAGCGCCAGCACCATGTCGGTGGCAGTGATGCCCGGTTGCAGCTTGCCGGTCAGTTCAACGCCGACGCTTTCCGGCAGGCGCATCCAGGAGGCACGGCCGAGCATCACGCTCTCGGCTTCCAGGCCACCGACACCGATGGCAATCACGCCCAGGGCATCGACGTGCGGGGTGTGGCTGTCAGTGCCGACGCAGGTATCCGGGAACGCCACGCC
>Ga0213827_1002185_pt1 | contig 10313 bp, 7 predicted proteins | sample MC6MC0898MG_FD_180669 | JGI IMG/M metagenome (GOLD analysis project Ga0213827, IMG submission 180669) | Enriched soil aggregate microbial communities from Iowa State University, Ames, United States - MC6-MC0898-MG | ecosystem: Environmental > Terrestrial > Soil > Unclassified | place: USA: Iowa...
GCACCGGGCGCTCGGAGGGCGGCGTGAACGCCGGGGCTTGCTGGGCGCAGGCGCTGATCAGCAGCGCTCCCAGCAAAAGGATGAAACGCGAGATAAAAGGCATTTTCAAACTCTTCTAGAAGCGGAAAGTGAAGTCGACGAGCAGGCGCAGATCGGTTTCGCGATCGCCGTCATACGGCCGGTTGATCACCGTGACCAGACCGCCCACCTCGAATACGTCATTCCAGCTGTAGCGCTGGCCGTAGCCCAACAGGCCGAGGCCGGCGGTGCCGTGATCGCGTTGGCTGTAAGTACCCGCGCCGGCCTGGAATTGCTGGCTCCAGGAGGTTTCGTAACGGCGATACAGCACGTGGTTGACGTTGACCGTCGGCAGCACGCTGAAATCCGATTTCGGGTTGAAGTACGGCACGTCGTCGGACGCCGAGTTATGGCTGGTGCCGACTTCGAGGCCGAGGTCGACTTGCACTTTCGGCGTGGTGTAAACGCCTTCGCGCCCGGTCAGCAAAGCTTCGACGCGGTTGTTGCCGTCGCTGAAATGCGAAGGGCTCACGGCCAGTCGCCATTCGCGGCTTTCATTGGCGCGCCAGCGCAGGAACGCGCTGCCACCGTTGGCGCTGATGTCGCTGTTGAGTGCGCGCAACGGCGTGTCGGCCGAGAGGTACGCGAGGCTGCCGCCGTACTGCCAGTGATCGTTGATGTCGCGGGCAATCGCCAGACGCGCACCCTGTTTGTTGCCGTAGCCGTAGTTGTGATTGGACACTTCCGCTTCGAGGGTCATGTCGCGGGTACGGCGCTCGACGCCAACCCGTTGTGTGCGATCACGCCCGGTGCCTTCCTGGAAATCGCCAGTGGCGTAACCGGCACCGGCGAACACGCGCCAGTCTTCATCGATCGGCGGGCTGTACAGCACGCTTTCGATCCCGAAATCCTTGCTCCCGGTAACCGCGCCAGCGTTGCTGTCGCTGCCGCCATAACTCTTGCCGCCGTAGCTCTGCACGCGCAGTTCGGCCATGTCATGCACTTCACGCTGACGCTGCAAACGCTGGACCTGACGGTTGTCCGGGTAACGCGCGGCGACGTCGTCGGTGAGCACGTCCATCTGCCGCCATTCCTGCAATTCCATCGCGGTGTGCGCCTGCGCCACTTCGAGGCCAGCGTCGCGCGGCACCATGCTCTCGGTTTCCTTGAGCTGCAATTCGGCGCGGCGCGGCATCCCGCGCGCCAGCGACAAGTCAGCCTGCGCCAGACGCAAACCGGTATTGCCCGGCGCCTGATCGACCAAGGTCTGCAAGCGCTGTTCACCGGTCGGCAGATCGGCGCCGTAGGTCCCGGCTTGCGCGGCGAGTTGCTGCGCGTCCATCCATTCATCGTTGGGATTACCGGCCGGCAAACCCTTGAGTTCGACGCGCGGTTTCTGCGATTTCGCCAGGTTTTCGGCGACGCCGCGTGCCTCCTCGGACTTGTCGCTTTCGAGCAGCGCGTAATACAGCGCGGTGCTGTCTTCGAGGCGATTGCCGACGTCGGCATCCGGCGCCACCAGCACTTGGCGGTAGAGGTCAGTGGCGGTTTCCGGCTGACGCTGGTCGAGGTACGCCGAAGCCACCCAACGCAGGGCGTAAGTCGGAATCTTCACGCCTTCGGCCTGCAGTTTTTGATATTCGTTGATGACTTCGGCGCTGCGCGCGCGGGCCTTGAGCGCGCCCATGCGGTCGATGCGCCAGCGCGTCACGTCCTCACGCGCAGTCGGGTCCGGGCTCCACGTGGCGAGCAATTTGTCGTAATCGGCGAGCGCACGGTCAGCGATCACGTAACGGTCTTTTTCGTTGCGCGTCGCCAGTTCGGCCAGGCGCACTCGCTCGGCGGCCAGATCACCTTCGAGGCGACGGGTCTGCACCGGATCGATCAGCCCCGGCCGTTGCTTGGCCAGACGCAGCGCCGGTTCCGGCAGGCGCGCACGTTGCAGCGCGGTGACGTATTCACGGGCGACTTCAGGTTTGCTGCCGGCGCGGATGAAGGCCTGATCGTATTCGAACAGCGCGTCGTAATTGTTGCCGGCGCGGGTCAAGGCATACGCCAGCGCCATGCGCCGGGTGGCGTCGTCCGGTTTCGCCGCGACCAAGGCTTTGGCGCGAGTCACCGAGGCGTCGGGTTTGCCGGCGTCAGCCTGGGTCAGGGCTAAACCTAACTGCAGGTCCGGGTTTTCAGGCTCCAGCGCCAACGCCTTGTTGTAGACGTCGGTCGCGGCGTCCCAGCGCTTGAGGTTGCGATAGGCGCGCGCGGTGGCGGTCAACGCCTGAACCGGCAGCGCCAGGTTGCGCCCCTGGGTTTCATAGACCTGCACCACTTCGGCGTCGAGGCCGGCCCAACTGGCGATCTGCAAGTGATCGCTAACCTGGCCGGTGGTGGCCTGGCTCGGCGGCACCTGACGCAGCAGCGTCAGCGCGGGCGCGTAATCGCCCGCGCGCGCATCGCGCACCAGTTGATCGTAAGGCGTGTCGGCGAACGCCAGCGCAGGCCAGAGCAACTGGCTGCACAGCGCAACGCGGAACAACGGGCGTAAGCCACGATGAATAAAGGGACCTGCAAAACGCGGCATTCGTCAGCATCCTTACATGGCCAGCCGGGTCGCAATGCCCCTTTGCCCATTCGTGATGGAAAGCTGAGTCGGGAGGACCCAGCCAGCGTATCGGGGCGCAGTCTTGCATGCGAAAGCGGTCAGCTATTCAGAACACAATATTTGTTCAGATTCGTCAGATTCAGCTCCGCGTGATCAGTGGATTATCAAACCCCGGACAGCAAAACGCCCGGCACTCAAGGCCGGGCGTTTGCGATGAAACCCTTGGGTTTACTGGACTTGCCCAGCGCCGCCGAGTTTGCTCATGACGAAACTGACGAACTGCTCGACGGTCATTTTCTGGCCGTTGAAATCTACCTGATTGTTCGCGTAGTGCAGTTTGGTCACGACGTTGGTGCCGTCAATCGTCGCCAATTGCGTGCCCACCGCCATGCTGCTGAACATGTCGCTGGTGGCGGTTGCCTGATCGACGATCAGCTTGGCGTCGGTCTGGCCATCCGCTTGTGCCTGCAAGCTCAGCAGGTCAACCAGCATTGGTTTGGAAACCTGCACGTTGAGGTCCAGCAGTGCGAGCAACTGGCGCACCAGTTGATCCGGCGGCAGGTCCATCGAGCTCGGTTTGGTCAGGTCGACCACCAGATTGGCGCGGCTCTCGCCGTTTTCACTTTTGAACGACAGATTTTCCAGGGCGAACTGCGGGCCACCGGCCAGCAGTTTTTCCAGGCCAGCCTTGACCTGAGCTTCTTCGGCCGGCGTCAGGTTCAGCTCTGGTGCCGGCAGACCGGCGGCAGCGGCTTCAGCGGCAGCCTTCTCGTATGGCTGCAATTTGTCCTGGTAGATTTCCATCAACGACATGGTCGCCGGGATATCGAGGTTCTTCAGGCTCATGGCCATTTGCGCAGAACCGACGGTTTTGCCGTTGAAGGTGATTTCACCGACCTTGTAATCGGCACGCCCGGAAGCGCTGGTGCCGGATTCTTCAGTCTGGTTTTTCATCTCGAACTTGTTCACGCCGACCACCGATTGCTTGGCGCCGAACGTGGTTTTGCTGCTGGTCAGCTCGATGGTGTTTTCGCCGGTGTAATAACCGTAGGTGCTCTTGGCCAGATTGCTGGCGACGGTCAAACCATTCAGCTCGACCAGCACAGGCGCCTGATCTTCAGACACGGTGGTCAGTTTCAGGCTGTCCATGTAGCCGTTGGCCTTGACCTTCTTGGCCTCGGCGCTGGCATCGACGTCCATGCTCAGGCCGGAAAACTTCAGGCTCGACTTGTCATCCAGGGCCACTTCCAGCGGCAGCAATTCGAAATTGCCGTTGGTGGATTTGTCATAACCGATGTTGACCACGCCTTTGACCGGCGACTGGCCGTTGGCGGCCGCGAACCATTTTTCGGTGGTCGGGGTTTTTTCCAGTTCGAAATGGTTGGTTGCCATTACCGGCAGCCATTTCAGCGACATCAGACGCGAAAACGGCAGCGGGCCGTGTTCGACGCGATCAACGAAAAGCAGTTCCACCGGCGCCGGGCCGAACATTTCGCCTTCACCCTTGAGGCGGTAATGCGCGGTGCTGCTGAACACGCCACGTTCCACGGACACCAGTTCCAGGGCGGCGGTGCCGTTTGAACCCACCAGCGCGGTTTGCAGCTCCTTGTTGGCGTCCGCCACGGAGGACGTCAGAACGCCTTCCAGTTTGGTCCCGGTGTACCACGCCCCGCCGGCGCTGATGGCACCGATGGCGACAACAATCCCAAGAAGCACGCCTGCTGATTTATTCATGAATTACCCGATCAATGTCCGTTGTTGAAATGTGGTCGTCTTCCCTGAACCCATGTCGGGTTGTGGTCGCGACTGTGCTGAAAGTGCGGTGGAGATTAGCATTTGCGCGGCGCGAAGGCCCAATGTTTAAAGGTGCAAGAGTGTCTATGGACCCTGTATCGGGGTTGAGAGTTTCGGCGTTCATGAAAACGCCTTCGCGGGCAAGCCTCGCTCCTACAAGGAGAATGCGATCCCCTGTAGGAGCGAGGCTTGCCCGCGAAGGCGTCAGACAGCCCAACACGGATTCAGGAATACTGCACTTCAATCTCATCCAGCTGATGATCAAAGCTTTTCAGCCGCGCCGTCCACGTATAGACCAGCACTTCGAAATCACGATTGATCACCGCCCCGCCCATGACTTCCGCGCGCGGGTCGCAGAAGTCCAGTTGATAGCGTTCGCGGGCCATGGCGTTGGCGACATCGCAGAGCTCGCGAGCATTGTTCAGCCAGTGCCAGCCTTCTTCGGTGACTTGCTTGTCGAGCGCCAGGCATTGCGTCTTCAGCGCTTCGAGGCTTTTTTCCAGCGGCGTGCCGCTGAGTTCGCCCATGACTTCCTGAAACGTGCGCCCCGGCTGCCAGTAACTGCCCCAGAAATAGCGGTCGAACACGGTCTCGACCCGGCGCAGCGCAACCTTGGTGTCCCAGATCAGCACGCGGGTCTTGCCTTGTTCGAGGTGTCGTTTCTTGATGCGTGCGCCCTGCACCGAGGACCAGGCAACCACGACGATGGACATTACCGCGATCAGCGCCGCTGCGCTGTCGAGGAACACCAGCGCCTTGTCGATCTGATGGGCGAGCATGATGCCGTAGAAATAGGTGGCCGAGAGCAGCACCAACGCCGCAATAGCGCACCAGAAGCCGGGAGCATAAGGGTTTTTCATTATTAGAGTCCCCATGACCAACGCGAGCCTTGCTTGATGAAATCGTCGCGCGATCTCATCAAGTCAAAGCATAGCAACGGCCTCAGGGTTTGCCGGGTTGTGACGCTTGCGTTCGTCCGCTTTCCCAACCGCCGCCGAGGGCGAGGAATAGATCGATCTGGCTCATCGCAACCTGGGTGTTGGCGGCGGCCAATTGCGCGGTGACATCGGTGTAGGTGCGGGTCGCTTGCAGGTCGGCGAGGAATGACGCGCGGCCAGCCTGGAAGAAGCGGTGCGTCTGGTCCGCCGCCAGTTGCGCGGACTGCTCGGCGTCGGCCAGCGCATCGCGGCGTTGCAGCAGCGCGGTGTACTGCGCGAGCCCGGTTTGCGTTTCACGAATCGCGTTGAGCACCACGCCGTCGAAGTGCGCCAGCGCGCCTTGGGTCGAGGCTTCTGCTTCGCGGATTCGCGCGCGCGAGCCGTTGGACGGCACGGTCCAGTTCAGCAACGGGCCGAAACCCCAGCGATTGGCCGCCGGTTTGCCGAGGTTTTCCAGCAGACCAACGGTGCCGACGGACGCGCCGATGCTGATGTCCGGGTACAACTCGCCCGTGGCGATGCCGATGCCGGCGGTCGCGGCGGCCAAGCGACGTTCCGCTTGTCGCACATCCGGGCGGCGCTTGAGCAAGGTTGCGCCGTCACCGACTGGCAACAATTGCGCAATCTTCGGCAGCTCGGCGCAGCTGTCAGTGCCGGCCGGCAGTTGATTCAGCGGTTTGGCCAGCAACATCGACAGACGGAACAGACCCGCCTGACGCAGCGCTTCATAACGCGGCATGTCGGCGCGCAACGATTTGAATTGGGTTTGCGAGCGCGTGACCTGGGTTTCATCGCCACGCCCGGCGTCACGCAGACGTTGGGTCAGGGTGGTGCTCTGCGCTTGCAGGTCAAGGGAATGCTGGGCGATTTCGCGTTCTTCGTTGGCCGCGCAGACTTGCGTGTAGGCCCGAACCACGTCGGCCACCAAGGTGATGCGCGCCGTGTCCGCCGCCGCTTGCGTGGCATCGGCATTGGCCTTGGCCGCTTCGATCCCGCGCTGCAAGGTGCCGAACAAATCGAACTGATAAGAAGTGGTAATGCCAATGTCGCCAACGTTGGCCACCGGCACTTTGTCGGCCAGCAAAAACGCCTCACCGGATTCCTGCAAACGCTGCGCGCCGAGCTTGACGCCGCCGCTCCAGCCGCCCGCCGCCTGCGCCTCGTCAACCTGCGCCCGCGCCCGTGACAGGTTGGCCGCCGCGACACGCAAATCGGTGTTGGAGGCCATGGCTTGCCGGACCAATTGATCGAGGCGCGGGTCCTGATACAAACGCCACCAATCGCCCGGCACCGGCGCCGACACCACGTCTTTGTCGTTGGCCGCGAGGTTGCCCTGCAAGTCTTGACGATGCACGGCGGCGTCGTCCGGCAAGTGATAATCCGGGCCGACCACCTGACACGCCGACAGCAACAGGCCTAAACCGGCCACCGCCAAAGCCGAGGCTTTGCTCATTTCGCCGGCTCCTCGGTGGTGTCGTCAATGATCGAAACGGTCGCGGTGCGCCCGGCGATCATGCGGAAGTCCGCCGGCACTTCGTCGAAAGCGATGCGCACCGGAATCCGCTGCGCCAGCCGCACCCAACTGAACGCCGGGTTGACGTTCGGCAACAGGTTGCTGCCGCTGCTGCGGTCGCGGTCCTCGATGCCGGCGACGATGCTTTCGACGTGGCCGCGCAGGCGAGCGCGGTCGCCGATCACGCGAATATCGACGCCCATGCCGACGTGAATACCGTCGAGTTTGGTCTCTTCGAAATAGCCGTCGATGTGGAAGGAATTGCTGTCGACCACCGACAACACTGGCCGCCCGGCGGTGACGAATTCCTGCGCGCGCGGCGCCCGGTCGTTGATGTAGCCGTCGACCGGGCTGCGAATGGTCGAGCGATCGAGGTTGAGCTGAGCGCTGTCCACCGCCACCTGCGCTTCCATCAGCGCAACTTCGGCGCGGGCAACGCGCGACTGGCTTTCTTCCAGTTGCTCGCCCGGCACCAGATTGCCGAGGCCACGGTTACGCTTGGCTTCGCGTTGCGCCTGGGCCAGGGTTTCCTGACGGTCGGCGACTGCCGCTTTGGCCTGGCGCAGGGCCAGTTTGAAGCGGTCCTGGTCGATGCTAAACAGCACTTGGCCGCGTTGCACCAGTTGGTTGTCGCGCACTTGCACCTGCTGGATCAGCCCGGAAACGTCCGGGGCGATCTGCACGATGTCGGCGCGAATGTGCCCGTCACGGGTCCACGGCGCGAACATGTAATACATCACCATGCGCCAGACCACGACGACGGCGAAGGTTACGATCAGCAGCGTCAACACCACGCGGCCAAGGGTCAAAAAAGGTTTTTTCATGTCATCAGGTATCGACTGAGTGAGTCCACGGCGCCGAGCAGCAAAGCGTAGAGAGCCACGTTGAACAATGCCCGGTGCCAGACCAGACGGTAAAAGTGCAGGCGCGTGAGCAACCCGTGCACCAGCAGGTAAATCACATACGTAATGCCCATCAGCACCAGCAGCGTGGGCAGGAACACCCCGCTGATATCCAGATCACCGATCATAAAGGCGCTCCATCGATGCCATGCGGAAGCGGTTCTTCGAGTGCGCTGGAGCCGACGAATTCAACCCCCGGCAGCAGCGCCAGACGCAGCCCGCTCAAGGCGTGCAGCAAATGCAGGCGCGCGCCTTCATCGCATTCGGTAGTCAGCGCGCGGCGGGTGCGATCAAGGGTCATCAGCAGCGGACTCGGCGCCGGCAAACGTTCGCCAGCCTTGAGGCACGCCTTGAAGTACCCGCCAACCTCGCCCACCACTTGGTGCAGCAATACCTGCGGCGCGCCGACCACGCGCGGCGTGTAAGCGAGCAGGTCGAGCAGGTTCAGCGCCACCCGCACTTCACGCAGCGCGACGCCGGTGTCTTGGCCGATCAGGCCCAGACGCGGCAAGTGCTGCATCAAGCGGTCGAGCATCTGCACGCCCAACTTGCGATGTTCGGACAAAGTCGCCGGCTCGGTCAGGCTGACGATGTCGCGCCAGCTGAAACGCGTCAGGCGCTTGGCCGCCAGTTCCGCGCCGAATGGCCGCGCGATCAGCGTCCAGACAAACGCGAACAACAAACCGATCGGCCCGGCCAGGTTGGAGTTGGCGAAGCTGAGGAAGTCCGCGTCGTAAGCGCCCTGAATGCTGATGAACGACGAGGTATTGACCAGCGTCAGCAGCATGCCGAGGTAAAACTGCGGTTTGACCGTCAGCGTGCCGATGCAGATAAACGGCACGGAAAACGCCAGCACCAGCATCGGGAAATCGTGCAGGTTCGGCAGCACCAGAAACAGGTAAAGACTGGCGAACAACACCGACATGGCGGTCCAGAAAAAGAAGCGGAATATCTGCGGTGCCGGGTCGTCCATCGAGGCGAAAAAACTGCAAGCCACGGCGGCCAGAATCACCGCGCTGCCGCCGTCGGTCCAGCCGAGCAGAATCCACAGAACCGAGGCGACAATGATCGCGCTGACCGTGGACATGGCCGAGTAGAACATCAGCCCACGGTCCAGAAACGGTGTCAGCCGACCGAGCCGCCAGTGCCGATACACCGCGCGCCAACTGTCCTGGCTTTCACACTGAATGGCGAATTGCAGGCTGCGGCAGTCTTGCCACAAATCGACCCATTCGCCGAGGCGATACAGCGCATTGGAAAACAGCAATTGCTTGCGATCATCCAACGCTTCGGCACTGGGTTGCAGCGCTTCGATTTGATTTTTCAAGGCCTGCCAGCGAGCGAGATCGGCGTCCTTGTGCTCCAGCCATTCCGAGGTCGCGGCCAGCAGCGGCGCGAACTTGTCGACCAGCTCCGGGGTGCGCCGCTCCAACGCATACAGCGCGTCGTCGAGGGCATCGATCACCGGCAATAAATGGATCATCCGCCCGCGCAATTCCTTGGTGTTGCGCACGGTTTGCGGCCGCGCGCCTTCGTGTGGCAACTGGCCGATCATCAGTTCGAGGCTGTTGAACGTGGCGACCATCGCCGAGCGCAAGGCGCTGACTTCCTCCGGTTGCACGTTGCGGCTGAGGAACCGTTGGCTGTAGGTCGAGGCATCGGCGGACCATTTGTTCACCGAATCGTTGAACACCGGCGCCAGCCGTCGCGGCCAGAACATCGCGCCCACCACGGCGGCGACGGCGATGCCGAGGAAGATTTCTTCGGTCCGCGCCTCGGCGATGTCCCACACCGCCAACGGGTTATCCAGCACCGGCAAAGCGATCAGCGGCAAGGTGTAACCGGCGAGCATCAACGCGTAACTGTTGGCAGTGCGCAGGTGCAGGGACAGAAACAGCAGCGTGCCGGTCCACAGCGCAATAATCACCACCAGCACGTACGGGCTCTGCACAAACATCGGCACAAAAAACACCGCCGCCGCCGCGCCCATGAAGGTGCCGATGGCGCGGTACAACGCCTTGGAACTGGTCGGCCCGACAAACGGGCTGGAGACGATATACACGGTGGCCATCGCCCAATAAGGACGCGGCATCTGCATGAGCATGGCGATGTACAACGCGATCATCGACGCGGCAAACGTGCGTACGCCATAAAACCAGTCTCGCGCCGAGGGAACGCCGGTAAAAAAACCGTTCAAGACTGAATCACCGACGGATGGTTGGCGCCTTCGAACGCCCGCAGCACACGCAGCGCGGCTTCGAGATCACTCTGATCGATGCCTTCCAGCACCTCATGACGCAAACGCACCAGCTCGACTTCAACGGCTTGCACCAACTCACGACCGGTGTCGGTCAGGCTCAGGCATTTGGCCCGGCGATCCTGCGCATCTTCAGTGCGGCGCACGTAACCGGAATGACACAACTGATCGAGCAAGCGCACCAGCGAAGGACTTTCCATCCCCGCCGCCTGCGCCACCGTCACCTGACGCACACCCTCGCCCAACCGCCCGATCATCAACAACGGCACGGCACAGGCTTCGGAAATTCCAT
>Ga0213827_1002187_pt1 | contig 10304 bp, 8 predicted proteins | sample MC6MC0898MG_FD_180669 | JGI IMG/M metagenome (GOLD analysis project Ga0213827, IMG submission 180669) | Enriched soil aggregate microbial communities from Iowa State University, Ames, United States - MC6-MC0898-MG | ecosystem: Environmental > Terrestrial > Soil > Unclassified | place: USA: Iowa...
GCCTCTTCCAGACTGGGGCGCGCCACCGCGGCCCCCCGGTTCGGCCGCAGATCCACCAGCCCTTCGCTGAACAGGCGCGTCAACACCCCCCGCACAATCGTCCGACTGACGCCGAAGCGGTCGCCAATGACGTCTTCAGGCAGCTTGTCGCCCGGCAGCAGGGCCTGCTCGATGATGGCGCGGCGCAAATTTATGTATACGATTTCGCTGCGGTTTATGTCTTTCTTGGCGGGCTCGTTAGCCGGCGGCGCGAGAGGTTTCATCTTCTTCTTAGGCTCCTGTGCATGCGCGTTTTCACTGTGTAGGAAAGGTCCGGCATCCGCTGCCGGCGCGCACGGCGGGGTGTAGGCAAGCATACTACACCGGGCGGTAAGGGTTAGCGATAGCTTGAAGGCAGCAACCAAGAGCGTACATTGTCGGCATAAATCGTATACAAACATTTATACAAAAACGGTCTGTGTGAGCCGAATGTTGTGACTAGTTTGTATACAAACTGATAGAGGTTTGTTCCATGTCTGCCATGCCCGACGCCGTCGCCATCGATCGGCCCGCTTTCACGCCGTACCGCCTGCTGGTGGTCAACGGCAACACCACCGCCGACCTGACCGTCAGCCTGGCCGCGCAGGCGCGCGCTTTCTTTGGCGGCGCCGCCGACGTGCATGCCGTCACCGCCACGTTCGGGCCCGCCTATATCGCCAGCCGCGTCGAGGCAGCTGTTGCGGCCCATGCGGTGCTGGAGACCGTTGAGCGCGAGGCGGCCCGGGCCGAGACGCCGTTCGACGCCTGCCTGCTGGCCTGTTTCGGAGAGCCGGGCATCGGCGCCGTGCGCGAATGCCTGCCCGTGCCCGTCGTGGGCATGGCCGAGGCCTCCATCATGGCCGCCATGCAGCGCGGCGACCGCTACGCCATCGTGACCGTGGGCCAGCGTTGGCCCGGCATGCTGCGCGAACAGATCCGCCAACTGGGGCTGGAGTCCCGCTGCGCCGCCATCATCGCCTTGCCCGGCAACGCGCTGGACTACGTGTCGCGGTCGCCCGAGTCGGCGGCTGAGGTCAGCCGTGCGCTGGACGCCGCCGTGGCGCAGGGCGCCGACGTGGTGATTGTGGCGGGCGCCGCCTTGGCCGGCTACCTGCCAGCCCTGCCGCGCCGGCCCGCCGTGCCCATCATCGATTCCTACCGCGCCGCCCTGGCGCAGGTGCTGGCCCTGGCTTCGCTGGACCGGGCGCAGCGCCTTTGCGCGGCGGCCTGATCCGCCCGGGCCCGACCCGATTGCTTCACGCATTGAGCCGGGCCCGGTCCCGGCGACTTCAAACCGGTATTTCAGAACGATAGACAAGGGAGAGTTGCAGCCATGAAGACGTTGCTCAAATGGACCGCCGGGGCAGTGATCGCGCTGTCCGCCATCACCGGGGCCTCCGCCGCCAACACGCTGAAGTGGGGCGCTGCGCGCGACCTGGATTCGCTGGATCCGTATTCCTACGGCAGCACCTTCAACCTGGCGTTCCTGAACCACGTGTACGAAGCGCTGATTCGCTACGACGACAAGTTCAACATCACGCCCGCGCTGGCCGAGTCCTGGGAGGCCACGTCGCCCACCGTGCTGCGCTTCAAGCTGCGCCAGGGCGTGAAGTTCCACAACGGCGCGCCGTTCACCGCCGACGACGTGGTGGCCTCGATGACCCGCGTGTCGGACGACGCCTCGCCGCTAAAGGGCAACCTGCCCGCCTTCAAGGCGGTGCGCAAGGTCGATGACTTCACCGTCGATATCGAGATGACGCATCCGTACCCGCTGATGCTCAACGACCTGACCAACATCTTCATCTTCAACCGCCAGTGGCTGGTGGACAACAACAGCACCAAGCCGACGGATGCCGCGAAGAAGATCGAAGGCTACGCCACGCACAACGCCAACGGCACCGGTCCGTTCAAGGTGGAGTCGTACCGCCCGGATACGCGGACCGTGCTGGTCGTGAACAAAGACTGGTGGGACAAGCCCCGCCACAACCTGGATCGTATCGAGTTCACGCCCATCGCGTCGGCGCCGACGCGGGTAGCCGCCTTGCTGTCGGGCGACATCAACTTCACTGAAAACGCCCCGCTGCAGGACCTGGACCGCTTGCGCGCAGCGCAGAACGTGAAGGTGCTGGCGGCGACCGAATTGCGCACGCTGTACTTCGGCTTCAACCTGGGCGACAAGCTCGTCGGTTCCAACATCACCGACAAGAATCCGCTCAAGGATCTGCGCGTGCGTCAGGCGCTGTACATGGCGCTGTCGCCCGACCTGCTGCAAAAGCGCGTGATGCGCGGCTTGTCGCGCACCACGGGCGCGCTGGTGGCCCCGTCCATTCCGGGATACGAGGCCAAGCAGGAAGAGCGGCTGCCGTTCGATGCGGCCCGCGCCAAGAAGCTGCTGGCCGATGCCGGCTACCCCGACGGCTTCACGCTGTCTTTGCTGTGCTCCAACGACATGTTCGTGAACGAGGAAGAACTGTGCCAGGCCGCCGCCTCGATGTGGGCGCGGATCGGCGTGAAGGCCACGCTGGCCAGCGGCCCGCGTTCGCTGCAGAACCCCAAGCGCTCGCGCGGCGAGTTCGACATCACCATCCACGGCTGGGCCAACGAGCCGCAGATCGACGCCTTGTCGATCCTGCTGCAGGTGATGCACAGCCGCACGGGCCCGGCGGGCGTCTTCAACTGGGGCCAGTGGGGCGACGCCGCGCTGGACGCGAAGATCGATGCCGCCGCCGCCGAGATGGACCGCCCGAAGCGTATCCAGATGATGGCCGAGGTATTGCAGACGCTGCATGACGACGTGCGCTTCCTGCCGCTGCACCAGCAGCCCATGGCCTGGGCGGTGGGCGCCAACGTGGGCGAAGTGCTGCAGATGCCGGACAACAAGGCGCGGCTGTGGAACGTGCGCATGCAGTGATGCGTGCCTGAGCGGGCTGCTGCGCGCCAGCGTCGGGCGCGGCGGCCCTGAGTCTGACATCGGGTCTGAAGGGAGCCGCACATGCTGGCATTCATTGTTAGACGGGTTTTCAACGCGGTTGGCGTGATGCTGGCGGTGGCGTTGCTGGCCTTCGTGATTTTCCGTTTTGTCGGCGACCCCGTCGACATGATGTTGAACGAGCAGGCCTCGCAGACGCAGCGCGACGAACTGCGCGAGCGGCTGGGCTTGAACGCGTCGGTGGGCATGCAGTTCGTGCACTTCGTGACCAATGCGGCGCAAGGCGAGTTCGGCATTTCCTACCGCAACCAGCAGGACGTGTTCGCGCTGGTGGCCGAACGGTTTCCCGCCACCTTCGAACTGGTGATGATGGCCACGCTGCTGTCTCTGGTCATCGGCGTGCCGCTGGGCGTGCTGACGGCCATCTACCGCAAGTCGAGGGTGGCGCAGGCCCTGCAGTTCGTGTCCATCCTGGGCATTTCGCTGCCCAGTTTCGTGGTGGGCATCATGCTGATTCTTATATTCTCGGTGCAACTGGGCTGGCTGCCCGGCTTCGGCCGCGGCGATACGGTGAAGATCGGGTGGTGGTCCACGGGCCTGTTGACGCCCTCGGGCCGCGCCGCGCTGGTGCTGCCGTCGATCACGCTGGCGTTGTTCCAGATCACGCTGATCATGCGGCTGGTGCGGGCCGAGATGCTGGAGACGCTGCGCACCGAGTTCATCAAGTTTGCCCGGGCCCGCGGCCTGCCGGACCGCGTGGTGCATTTCCGGCTGGCGCTGCGCAACTGTCTGATGCCCGTCATTACCGTGACGGGCATGCAGATCGGCAACCTGATCGCGTTCGCGCTGATCACCGAAACTGTCTTTCAGTGGCCGGGCATGGGGCTGCTGTTCATCCAATCGGTCATGTTCGTGGACATCCCCGTCATGGCCGCCTATCTGGTGATCGTGTCCTTCATCTTCGTGGCGTTGAACACACTGGTGGACATGATGTATGGCGTGGTCGATCCGCGCCTGCGCAGCCAGCACGTCAAAGGAGGCGCCAATGCTCACTAAACCTTTTTCGGGCGGCGCGCAGAGCCGGCTGTCGCGTTTCCTGCAAAGCGACCTGTGGTGGAGCCTGCGGCACGACTACGTAGCGATGGGCGCGGGCATCGTGCTGCTGGTGGTGGTGCTGCTGGCCCTGTTCGCGCCGTGGATCGCGCCGCAGAATCCCTATGACCTGGCGCAGCTGGACTTGCTGAATGCCGAACTGCCGCCCTTTTGGGTGGAGGGCGCCGACCCGCAGTTCCTGCTGGGCACGGACACGCAGGGCCGCGACGTGTGGTCGGCCATCCTGTATGGCTCGCGCATGTCGCTGGTAATCGGCCTGGCGACGGTGGTGCTGTCGCTGGCGATCGGCCTGCTGGTGGGGTTGGCGGCCGGCTATTTCGGCGGCTGGATCGACAACGCGCTGATGCGGGTGGGCGATACGCTGTTGAGCATCCCCACGATTCTTGTCGCCATCCTGGTGACGGCGGTGTTCCGGCAGCTGCTGCCGCCGGGCCTGCGCGAAACGCTGTCGTCCGTGATCCTGATCCTGGCCATCTCGATGACCAACTGGGTGCAGTACGCCCGCACGGTCCGGGCGTCGGCGCTGGTCGAGCGCGGCAAGGAATACGTGCAGGCGGCGCGCCTGATCCGGGTCAGCCCGTTGCGCATCATGCTGACGCACATCTTGCCCAACACGCTGACGCCCGTCATGGTCACCGCCACGCTGAATCTGGGGCTGGCCATCCTGATCGAGGCCACGCTGAGCTTTCTGGGCGTGGGCATGCCGCCCACCGAGCCATCGCTGGGCACGCTCATCCGCCTGGGCAACCAGTTCCTGTTTTCGGGGCAGTGGTGGGTGGTGGTCTTCCCTGCGCTGTATCTGAGCCTGATCGTGCTGGTGGTGAACCTGCTGGGCGACTGGCTGCGCGACGCCCTGAATCCCCGTTTGCGCTGAAGGCGCACCGTTTGAATAGAGGTCAAGCATGGAAAACGCAACGCTGTATACCCAAGTGCGCCCGGCCGGCGGCGAGCTGACGTCGGTGCTGGTGCGCGATGGGCGCATCCAGGCGCTGGGCGGCGCGGCCCCCGCCGGCGTGCCGGTGGTGGATGGCGGGGGCGCCCTGTTGCTGCCGGGGCTGATCGACGCCCACGCGCATCTGGACAAGACGATGTACGGCATGCCCTGGTATCGCAACGAGGTGGGGCCGCGGCTGATCGATAAGATCGAGAACGAGCGCACCGAGAAAAAGCGCCTGGGCATCGACCCGTATCGGCAGTCGGCGCGGCAGATCGTGATGTCGATCGCCGACGGCACCAGCCACATCCGCAGCCACGTTGACGTGGATACGGACATCGGGCTTGCGGCCATCGAAGGCGTGATGCGCGCCCGCGAGCAGTACCGCGACCAGATCGACGTGGAACTCGTGGCCTTCCCGCAAAGCGGGCTGCTGATCCGCCCGGGCACGCTGGAACTGATGGACGAGGCCCTGCGCATGGGGGCGGAAGTCGTGGGTGGGCTGGACCCGGCCGGCATGGACCGCGACCCCAAGGGGCATCTGGACGCCATCTTCGGCCTGGCCGACAAGCACGGCAAGCCGATCGACATCCACCTGCATGAGGCCGGCGAACTGGGCGCGTTTTCGATGCAGATGACGATCGACCGCGTGCTGGCGCTGGGCATGCAGGGCAAGGTCACCCTGTCGCATTCGTTCTGCCTGGGCATGACGGACACACAGGCCGTGCAGGCGCTGACCGATGGCCTGCTGGAGGCGGGCGTGCACATCATGACGACGGGGTCCGCATCGCGTCCCGTGCCCAATGTGGCGCGCCTGCGCCAGGCCGGCGTCACGGTCTGTACCGGCAACGACGGCATGCGCGACACCTGGGGTCCCTACGGCAAGCCCGACATGCTGGAACGCACGATGCTGGTGGGCTTGCGCAACAACTTCCGGCGCGACGACGAATTGGCGCTGGCGATGGACGTGGCCACCTACGGCAACGCGCGCGTCATGAATCTGGCCGACTACGGCCTGGCGCCCGGTTGCCATGCGGACTTCGTGCTGGTGGACGCCGAAACGGTGGCCGAAGCGATCGTGTCGCGGCCCGTGCGCAAATTGCTCGTCAAGCGGGGCCGCGTGGTGGCCCGCGACGGTCGCGCGCTGGTGGAGGCACCCTGATGCGCGCCGCCGAAGGCCTGATCCTGCTGACTGCCCGCTGGGTGGTCGGCCATGAAAACGGGCGGCACTGCCTGTACGAGAACGGCGAAGTCGTCTTCGAAGGCAACCGCATCGTCTATGTCGGCCATCGCTATCCGGGGCAAGTCGCGCGCCGTCATGACTACGGCCGCGCAATGATCGGCCCGGGCTTCGTGGACCTGGACGCGCTGTCGGACCTGGACACGACCATCCTGGGTTTCGACAATTCTCCCGCCTGGCGCAAGGGCCGCATCTGGCCGGAAACCTACATGAAGCAGGGGCCGTACGAGATGTACACCCCCGCCGAACTGGCCTTCCAGAAGCGCTACGCCTTCGCGCAGCTGATCCGCAACGGCATCACCACCGCGTTGCCCATCGCGTCGCTGTTCTATCGCGTCTGGGGCGAGACTCGCGACGAATTCCTGTCGGCCGCCAACGCGGCTGGCGAACTGGGGCTGCGCGTGTACCTGGGGCCGGCGTACCGCAGCGGCCATACCTATGTGGATGGCGACGGCAAGATCCGTTGCCATTACGACGAGGCGCGCGGCATGGCCGGCCTGGCCGAGGCCGTGGCGTTCTGCGACGAGATCGAAGGCCGCCACGACGGCCGCGTGCGCGCCATGCTGTCACCCGACCGCATCGAGACCTGCACGCCAGGCCTGTTGCGCGCATCGGCCGCTGCCGCGCGCGAGCGCGACATCCCGATCCGGCTGCATTGCTGCCAGTCGCGCCTGGAATACGACCTGGTGCTGGAGCAGCACGGCATGAGCCCGCCCGAGTGGCTGCAAAGCCTGGATTTCCTGTCCGAACGCGCCTTGCTGCCGCACGGCACCTACGTGTCCGGTTCCCGGCACATCGACCGGCCGGGGCGAGACATCGAAATCATCCGCGACGCGGGCGCCAGCATCGTGCATTGCCCGCTGGTGTCGGGACGCCACGGCGCAACGCTGGAGTCGTTCGCACGCTACCGCAAGATGGGGGTGAACATCGGCATGGGCACCGACACCTGGCCGCCCGACATGGTGTTGAACATGCAGGTGGGAATGATGCTGTGCCGGGTGGTCGAAGGCTCCACCGAAGCCGTGCGCTCGGAAGACTATTACGACGCCGCCACGGTTGGCGGCGCCGATGCCCTGGGCCGGCCCGACCTGGGCCGGCTGGCGGTGGGCGCCAAGGCCGACATCGTCGTATTCGACTTCTCGCACGACCGCAACGGCCAGATGATCGACCCGATCCAGACGCTGATGGTCAGCGGCAGCGGGCGGGACGTGTCGCAGGTGATCATCGACGGCCGTTTCGTCATGGTGGACGGCCATATCGCGGGCTTCGACGCGCGCCTGGCGCAAGAGCAGGCGCAATCGCAGTTCGACGGCGTGATCGCGCGCTACCCCGACCGCACCTGGGGGCATCCCCCGGTCGACCAGATTTTCTCTTCCAGCTATCCGCGTCCCGCAAGGAGCCCGTCATGATGGCAATCCTACCGCGCCCGGCTGCGCCAACGGCCAACGCCGCACCCGCCACGACCCCGACCTTGTCCGTGCGCGGGCTGTCGGTGGAATTCCCGACCCGCCACGGCATCCTCGTGGCCACGCGCGATATCAGTTTCGACATCCAGCCCGGCGAAATCCTGGGCATGGTGGGCGAGTCCGGCGCGGGCAAATCCTTGACCGGCATGGCGGTGATCGGCCTGCTGGAGCCGCCCGGACGCCTGGGCGGCGGCGAGATCCACCTGGCGGGCAAGCGTATCGACAACCTGCCGCCCAAGGCGCGCCAGCGGCTGCGCGGCAAGGAAATCGGCGCGATCTTCCAGGATCCGCTGACTAGCCTGCACCCCTTGTTCACGGTCGGCGACCAACTGGTCGAAACCATCCGCCACCACGACAAGTGCTCCGCCGCCGCGGCGCGCGCCCGGGCGCTGGAGCTGCTATTGGCCGTGGGGATCCCGGCGGCCGACAAGCGCATCGACCACTATCCGCATCAGTTCTCGGGCGGCATGCGCCAGCGCGTGGTGATCGCGCTGGCCCTGGCGGCGCGGCCTGCGCTGATCATCGCGGACGAACCGACGACTGCCCTGGACGTGTCCGTGCAGGCGCAGATCACGGCGCTGTTGCGCCGGCTGTGCCGGGAACAAGGCACGTCGGTGCTGTTGGTGACCCACGACATGGGGGTGATCGCCGAAACCGCCGACCGCGTGGCCGTGATGTACGCCGGCCGCATCGTCGAAATCGGCCCGGTGCTGGACGTGCTGCGTCGTCCTGGCCACCCCTATACCCAGGGCCTGATGAACGCCATCCCAGGGCTGCGCCAGCGTGCCGCCCGGCTGAACCAGATCGACGGCGCCATGCCGCGCCTGCACGCCATGCCCGACGGCTGTGCGTTCCATCCCCGCTGCGCCCAGGCCGGGCCACGCTGCGCGCAGACGCGCCCGCCGTTGGCCGCATCCCCCGCAGGCGCCACCGTCAGCGCCTGCTGGCTGCATCAAGGAGGAGTCGCTCATGCCGCGTAACGATGACCTGCTGCTGCGGGCCGAAGACCTGGCCTGCTGGTTCGACGTATCGCCGCCCTGGCTGGAACGCACGCTGTCGCGCCAGCCCGAGCAAACGCTGAAGGCCGTGGACGGCGTGTCCCTGGCGGTGCCCCGAGGCACTACGCTGAGCATCGTGGGCGAATCCGGCTGCGGCAAGTCCACGCTGGCCAAGCTGCTGGTGGGCCTGGTGGCCCCCACACGCGGCAAGCTGGAGTACGGCCGCAACCGCACCGGCGGCGTGCTGCATCCCCAGATGATTTTCCAGGACCCTTATGCCAGCCTGAACCCGCGCTGGCGCGTGGGCAACATCGTGGCCGAGCCCATCATCACGCTGGGCCTGCGTAGCACGCCCGCCGACACGCGCCGGCGGGTCGATGAACTGCTGGAACTGGTCGGCCTGTCCGCCAGCGACGCCGGCCGCTTCCCCCACGAGTTCTCGGGCGGCCAACGCCAACGCATTTCGATCGCGCGCGCCTTGGCAACCGAAGCCGAGTTCCTGGTCTGCGACGAACCCACCTCCGCGCTGGACGTGTCGGTGCAGGCGCAGATCCTGAACCTGATGGGCGACCTGCAAAAGGAATTCGGCCTGACGTACGTGTTCATCAGCCACAACCTGTCAGTCGTGCGCCACGTGTCCGACAGCGTGGCGGTGATGTACTTGGGCAGGATCGTCGAGCAGGCGGCCGCCGACCAGTTGTTCGATTCGCCGCAGCATCCGTATACGCGGATGTTGCTGGATACGATTCCAGACCTGGAGGATCCCCGGCGCGACCGGGAACCCATGGGCGGCGAAGTGCCGAACCCGATCCAGCCGCCGGCTGGGTGTACGTTTCATCCCCGCTGTCCGGATGCCCGGGAAGAGTGCCGCGTGGACGTGCCGGAGGTGAGTAGCGTGGGTGGGCGGCAGTTACGGTGTCATGCGGTGAGGTGGGAGAGGGGGGCGGTGGCGGCTTAGTGGGGTGTGGGGTTTGGTGGCGGTTGTGGTGTTCTTTTGACGTCTGGCGTGTGGGTGGCCTGCGGCGCGCGGGTCAACGATTGCGGTCCGGAGCCTTCGCTCCGGACTGCCCCGTCGTCATCCTCGTGGCGGCCTGCGGCCGCTGCCTTCGGATTCCCTCGGGCTTATCGACTCCCCGCGCACCCCAGGCCACCCAAGCGCCAGACTCCAGCAGCTGTGCCCTGACGTCAGCCGGGGAGGGCGGCGTGCTTGGGGTTCCCACCAACGGCGGGTGGTGGTGGAAGATCTTGCGGGGCCGCTCCATGCCGGCCGCGCGGGCGGCCTCGTGGAGCTTACGCAGCGTCTTGCGTCGTGGCTTTTTGCGCTGCGCGGTGCTGAGCGCCTTCGTAGGATGGGTGGAGTGCGTTCGGGTAGGCCGACGAACGCCGGTGCGCGCCGCACGAAACCCATCATCGGCGCAGGTGCGTGCCAATGGGGTTCCCATGACAGTTATGTCGATCATGACCGCATGATGGGTTTCGCGCGTTGGGACTCTCATCCTGAGGGAGTGTCATAAATTTTGTGTTTGAGGCCTAACATACCGCTCAAGGAGCACATGTATGGCCACAAAGAAGAAACCTCCCCTGAGGGAATTGCCGTCGATCCCGG
>Ga0213827_1002193_pt1 | contig 10290 bp, 9 predicted proteins | sample MC6MC0898MG_FD_180669 | JGI IMG/M metagenome (GOLD analysis project Ga0213827, IMG submission 180669) | Enriched soil aggregate microbial communities from Iowa State University, Ames, United States - MC6-MC0898-MG | ecosystem: Environmental > Terrestrial > Soil > Unclassified | place: USA: Iowa...
CGGCAAAAGGCATCGCGTCGCGTCTGATTGAGAACTGGCTGAACGGGAAAAGCAGAAGCTCCGGAGCGGGATTGTGATCACAACCAACCAAGTTCACCAGAAATTCGGTAGGCTGAGCCAACGTTCTTGCTTGTCCTTTACCGGGTGTCTGCTTAGGGATCACGTTTAAGGTGTATTGACATAGGGCCTTCAGGAAGGTCGATCATTTTACCTGTCGAGTAAAAGAGTCGGCTTTCTGATATAGCAAACTTTGGGGATCGTTGTCTGGTGTTGAAATTAAACGTTGTGCGGCATCTGTCCCAGTTACTCGTTCCCCGGAAGAACAGGAAATCTCACCTGGAACGGCAAGTTGCTCACCTGAAGAAGTTCGTAAGTTACGAACCGTCAGGCGGAGCACCACCAGAAACGGCATTTGACATAAACCGGATGGACATTACTTGGATTATCCCGGATTTCAAGCCAGGCGCCGGCGGCCATATGACGATCTTTCGGATCGCCAGCTATCTGGAAAAGTTCGGCCATAATGTGAGGTTTCTGATTCAAAACCCAAGCGTGCACAAGACCGGTGACGCCGCGCGCAACACGATTAATGCTCACTTCCAGCCTTTTTTTGGCACGGTGGAACTTTTTTCTGGAGAGACACCGACGGTGTCCGGTGATGCGCTGATTGCGACGGATCGGTACACCTGCTACGCCGTCAACGCGATGGAGCAGTTTAGAAGAAAGTTCTATTTCGTCCAGGATTATGAACCCTTATTCTATCCTGCCGGGACCGAGGCGTTACTGACTGAAGCAACCTATTCGTTTGATTTTGACTGCCTGTGCGCTGGGGAATGGTTGCATAATATCATGTCTGAGAAGTACGGACGGTGGTCGATGCATTGGCCCCTTGCTTTCGACAAAGCCGTCTATTCCCCTCGTCCTGATGATGGAGTTCGACCGAACAATCGGATCGCGTTGTATGCTCGTTGGGTAACACCTCGCCGTGCGGTTGAACTTGCATTCATGGCGCTCGAAATCCTTAGAAAGCGAGGTGTCGAGTTCGAGGTTGATTTCTTCGGCTGGAAGCTCGGTCCTCAGCAGGTCGGGTTCCCCTATCGGGACCACGGCATTCTAGATGGCCCCGAACTCGCCGAGCTTTATCGGCAAAGTACATTTGGTGTCGTCTTTTCCGCTACCAACCACTCTCTCGTGAATCGTGAGATGATGGCCTGCGGACTTCCCGTCATCGATCTTGATCTCGATACCGTGACCTCAATCTTCCCTGTCGGCACAATCGCTCTCGCAAAGCCCAACCCGGAAGGTATCGCGGACGTGATGGAGAGGCTTTTAAAGCGTCCGGAAGAGAGGGCGGCGCTTTCTCTCGCGGGCAAGAGTCATGTCTCTGATCTTTCTTGGGAAACGTCTGCCAGAATGGTTGAAAAAGCTGTTCAAGAGCGGGTTACTCTTGTGGTGGGGGAGCGTGCTTAATGGCGAGTTTTAAGTGTGCCGTGGTCATTCCCGTGAAGAATGCGATCTCGATAGTGCCGCAGGTTCTATCGCACGTGCTTGCACAGCGGACGGATTGGCCATTCGAGATCATTGTCATCGATTCTGGATCGCGCGACGGTACGGCAGAATATCTTCGCAGTCTTGACTCGATCCGATTGATCGAAATTCCTCCCTCTGAGTTTGGGCACGGAAAGACGAGAAACCTCGGTGCGAGTGCTGCAGAGGACACCGAATTTGTTGCGTTTTTAACTCATGATGCTGTGCCGAAAGACGAATATTGGTTGGCAAATCTTGTGGCCGTTGCAGAGATAGATAGCCACATTGCAGGTGTCTTCGGCCGCCACATTGCGCGTGACGACGCGTCGCCTTTCACCAAAATTGATCTGGACCAACACTTTGCCGGGTTTAGCGGCTTTCCTCAGGTCCTCAGCAAGGACCTGGATGAAGAACGTTACAAAAGCGATCAGGGGTGGCGCCAAGTTTTACATTTTTACTCTGACAATAACTCCTTGCTGCGGAGGTCGGTATGGCAGACCATTCCCTACCCGGACGTGGAATTTGCTGAAGATCAATTATGGGCAAAAGCAATCATCGAGGCGGGTTATAAGAAAGCCTATAGCGCCGACGCGGTCGTGATACATTCACATGACTATGGCGTCAGAGAACAATTCAAACGCGCATTTGATGAGTCAAGAAATTTTAAAAAATATTTCGGCTATCAGCTGACACCGAGTCCGTTCCATATGGTCGAAGCCATGGTCAGGTTTTCCATTGAAGCGTTTCGCGCAAAATTAGAACCCCGCTATGGAGAAGTCCGAACACGAGACAGGATGAAACGCGCATTGCTGAGATCTGCGCTCGTTGCGGGACATTGCGCTGGGACGAACCACAAATTCTTCCCGTCTTGGCTCGCCAAGCGGATGTCTCTTGATCAAAGGCTTTTTGATGCCTAGCAGGAAACTCTTGAAAAGGATTAGATTCCAGATGATAAAATCGTGGGCGCGGACAGTCGCATTGGATTGCTATCGGCGCCTCAAGGATTTGCGCGAGCGTCATATTCCTCAGCGCGAAATGACGCCTGAGGATGAGGAGAGTCTCCGCAAAACGCTCAATTTTTCCTTCATGGCCGATGCGGAGAATATCAGATTGATGTCCCGCTTCACCCCTGAAAGCCGAGAAACCTTTGCTCTCAAGACGGGTTCGCTTGTCCTTTACCCTCCCAATGAAGCGCTCATAATCAAGCACCAAGAAGAAGAGGCGGCCTTGCGTGCCGCTCCCTCTGGCTACCCATTAAAGGTGTTAAACGGTATTAATATTGGCTGTGGCGACAGGAGGATCAGCGAGTATCTCACCCCTGTTGATATTATGCGAGAAGATGAAGGTTCGAGCGGTGCGCATCATGCTTTCCTTAAAGATGCAATTTTGGCAAATCCGGAAAATCTTCCTTTTAAGGCCGAAAGTCTCGACTATATCGTAGCTCTTCATATGTTGGAGCATGTCTCCAATCCTGTTGAGGTGTTGCTGTACTGGGAAACAGTGCTCAAGCCTGGCGGAGGGATCGGTCTCATTCTCCCCGATTACCGCTACACGTGGAATGCCGCCGGTGATCAGAGCCAATTCGGCCACAAGTGGAACTCCAGTGCGGAAATTTTTGAGCGTCTTTTTCGTGTGCACCTCGCTGATTATTTTGAACTGGAAGCAATCGACACGCTCCCTCACAAGATTAGCTTTGACGTGGTTTTAAGAAAGCAGGGGAAATTTGAACCGTTTTCCATATCGAATGCAACAAGTATGAACTCCGGTGCTGAGCTCGCTGCTTCTGGAAAAATGGTGAGTAATTTCGAGGCTCTCGGTTGATGGCAGTGGCTGCGCGAGGCGTGATGAAATCGCCGAAATCTGTAAGGAAATGATCTGAATGTACTTCAACGTCTATTCCGACACAGGCGAGACGATCGAAGGATATTTGATCCCGGACGGCTTTTCGACGAAGCCTATGATTACCGTGACGTGCAATTCGGAGACATACGGTCCGTTTAACTGTGATGTGTTCCTGGAAGGACCGCTTAAACATGGGCATCACGACACGGGTGTGGTGGGCTTTCGCCTCGACAACAAGAACGTTCCTGCGCTATCGACGTCGCTTGATCTGGAGATCGTCGACGATGATACGGGCTTTGTCATCTATCGGCGCTATAACCCTGGCAAGCATGTCGCCAAAAAATTGTTTAGGCTTGAAACCCAGTTTGCGCCTCATAGAGAGTTGGACAATAGCCTGAAAGGCTATTTCCAGTTCCACGCGGGGAGTGCTGAGTTATATGGCGGCGAGACAGTCCGGCAAATGTTGGAGATCGTCAATCAGCCGTCCGCCTATGTGAGCGGGCGGGTACTTCTACGAACCGTCCATCGCTATTTTACGGATGACACGATCAGAATAGCGTCTCTGAGAGACCCGTTCTACGAGCTTGCTATTCGATTGCTAACGGTTGCGTCCCATAAGAAGCGTCCGCTTAATTTTATGTCAGAACGCGATGTCATTCTATTTGAGCCAGCCATGCAGCATTTCGTTGACACCAATTTCAGCGACCCGCAGAACATAAAAGCGAAAATCCTTAGTGCGCATAAGGATATCCTTGGGCTCTTCGAGTCGCCTTTCACGCATCAACTCGTCGCCACCAATCCAACAGAAAAAGTGTCGCGTGATGGCGTCTCAAGCGCTCTCGATGCTTTGTCGCAGTTCGCCGTATTCGATCCGCACGAGACGGGTAGCGATATTGCGGACGCCATCAGCGAAAGCACCGGCATCGCGCGCGACGAAATTGCGTTTTCGCCGGTACGCTCGCCGTTTCTTGAATTGGCAGATGTGTTGCGTGAGATAAAAATCATTGAGCGTGTGCTTGAGAATGATCTCATTCTGCTCCATTTCATCCGAAAAGCCGAGCAGCGCGCCAGTTCCTAACTAGCTCTAAAGCGTTGTTGCCGTTATACAACCACAGGCGGGTGCTGCCATTGATGTTACATTGCTCAGGCAGCTCTATGGGGGAGTGTGATTGAGTAGCGTGAAATGCAGTCTTGTCGACATAAACTCAGGATAGGCGTGAAGAATGAACGTTAAGGTAGGTCACCTTACTCAAGCTGACGGAAGGATCGATGTTCCTCCTGCGGGCGTGACCGACAACGAAGAGTTCGGCGGCAGAAGTCATTTTTTCAACAAAAAAACTTCGTTCCTGATCTTCGTCATCTTGCCGAGCCTGTTGGCAGGGATTTATTATCTTTTTTTTGCAAGTAGCCAGTATATTTCCGAAGCCCGAATGGTTGTGCGCACTATTGGCGTCAGTGAGCAATTCGATACATCCGAGAAGCGAGACGGTCGCTCTATCATCGGTGGCGATTCGTTGACGCAGGACTCCTACATTGTTGCGAACTACTTGCAGTCTCCACAACTTGTGCGCATCTTGAACGAGCGTATCAAACTGCATGACCTCTTCTCTAAAGCGGATATCGACTGGTTTTCTAGGCTGCCACCCGACGCAAAATTCGAAGATCTCCACAAATACTGGACGGGGCAAGTCGATACCTATGTCGATGGCCCGTCTGGCATCATCATTCTGACAATCAGAGCATTCTCACCAGCCGATGCCGTTACCATTTCGAGAGCTGCGATGCAGGCAGCCAATGAGATGATCGATACGATTTCCGAGAAGGCCAAACATGATCTCATAAAGCGCGGTGAGAACGACATGGATCTCGCCTTGGCCGAATACCGCAAAGCGCTTGATGGCCTGAGAGAGTATCAGAATAAGACCGGTATTCTTGATCCACTCGCTTCAGCTAAGATGTCGAACGCCATCATTACCAAGTTGACAGAGCAAAAGCTCGCCCTGACGGTGAACCTGAACTCACTCACGGCGGCTGGTGCCGACAATTCTGCGCGCGGCCGTGAATTGAACCGTACGATCGAGGCGATAGATGACCAAATTCGGTTGCGGCAGGATAGTGTTGCCGGTGCGGCACCCGCGAGCGGCGTGCAGCTTTCGTCAAGCATGACTGAGTTCTCAAAATTGGAAACCCAGCGCATCGTCACCCAAGCACTCTACGAATCAACAGTCAGAAACCTTGATACCGCCAAGTCGACGGCACTGAAACGCACCACGTTTATTTCAGTGTTTTCCGATGCTCATATTCCAGAAGAGTCCCGCTATCCGGAGCGCTTTTCCCAGTGGCTCATTATCTTCGGTGGGTTGCTGACCTTGTGGATGACAGCAACGCTGATTTGGATGTCCGTTGAAGATCATAGGGTTTGACCGTGATTACCCTCGATCGAGTTACGAAATATTATAAGACCGCCGCACATCGCCGCTACATCTTGCGGGACCAAACGATGCATTTTGAAGCAGGCCGTTCTTATGGCTTGTTGGGCGTGAACGGTGCGGGCAAGTCTACGACGATGAGGCTTATTTCCGGAGCTGAGTTGCCGAATTCTGGCAAAATTTCGCGTAAGGTACGCGTGTCGTGGCCTCTCGGCTTTTCAAATGGCCTGAATTATCAACTTAGTGGCAAAGAAAACCTCAAGTTTGTCGCAAGAGCTTATGGTGAAGATTTCCGTCGCGTTCTAAGATTTGTTGCCGATTTCGCCGAGATTGGTAGCTATCTTAATGAGCCGATCAGGACTTACTCTTCAGGTATGATGGCGCGATTTGCGTTTGGCCTGTCTATGGCAATTGAATTCGACTGTTATTTGGTTGATGAAATCACGGCTGTGGGTGACTCGAATTTTCAAAGACGGTGCCGAGAGGCTTTTCGTCAACGGCGTGAGAGATCGGATGTCATCATGATCTCCCACGATATGGATACAATCAAAGACTATTGCGATGTCGCAATTGTTCTGATTGACGGTCATATGGTGCAGTTTGATAGCGTGGAAGAAGGCATCGCCACCTATATGCGTCTAAATCGATGAGAGGTCGAGTGGCAGGGGAAACGCGTGACGGACAATAACCAAATCGTGCAACAGGGCGTGCTGCCTCCCGCAGAGCGACGGCAGAAGATGGCATCTGCCTTGAGCGCTTACGCACGTATGTTGACGTTCGAAAATCGCTCCAGACGTAACCTTTATCGTTTGGCGGGGCTTGCACCACACACGCGTGATAAGGTGTTCTCGATCCTTCTTCTTTTCTGTTTCGCGCTGACTTTCGTGCTACCGATGGTGGCAAGCTCGGTATATTATATTTTCATTGCAAGCCCGCGATATGCTTCGGAGGTGCGCTTTGTACTCCGATCGTCCGCGCCCATGCTGAGCCGCGATCGGTATGCGAGTTCCACGATCGAGCCAAAGGCCAAGATCGTTCAGGATACTGCCGTTCTGCTGAACTATATCGACAGTCCGGCGATGATTCAGGATTTGGAGAAAAACATTTCTCTCAAAGATTTTTTCGGCCGTGACGGAATCGACCGGCTTTCACGGCTGAAATCGGACGCCAATCAGGATGATGTTCTCAAATATTGGAGAAAGCACTATACAGTCTCTGTAAATCCCAAGAGCGGCATTGTTGAGCTTGAAGTCTCAGGTTACACCCCTCAGCAGGCACACGACCTGCTTCAGCTGGTTCTACATCTGTCGGAACAGCAGGTTAATAAGCTTAGTTCTGGTATGTGGGACGATCTCCTGCGCACGACGCAGCAGGATGTCGATCGTTCAATGCGCGAGGTGGGGGAGTTTCGTGGCAAACTGCGCGATATTCAAAATGCTACCGGGGTTTTTGATATCGATCTCTCAGCCGAGCGGTTGAGCACCGTTCTAACAGGTGTGGAGGCGAATATTGCTGATCTTGAGAGCCGCCGGACCGCCTTAATGCAGACAGTGGGGCGGGGCGCTCCGCAACTTTCCGAAATAGAAAGACGACTTAAGGGGTTGGAAGCGCAAGCTAAGGAGCTGCGAGAAAGTGCCACTGGTGGGCAAAAAGACAGCCTATCGGGCTACGCCACGGCTTTCGAGAACGCGCAACTCAACCTGAAACTCGGTGAAGACAAGTTGAAGTCCGCTATCACGGATCTGGAAAAAGTGAAGCTGGTTAGTTCTTTGCAGCTCGTATACGTGGATAATTTCACACAGCCGACGCTGCCTGATTATCCGAAGTATCCGAAACTTGCGGTAAATTTATTCCTCGCTTTGTTGATATTCGGATCAGTTGCCGCGGCGACTTGCGGCGCCATAGCGCTGATGCGGAACAAACTGGATTGAAGGCACATTTAGGGTGCAAGCAACGCAACAGTCACTTCAACCCTATTGTAATGAAGCGCTTCGGACGTAGAATAGGTTGGCATGGAAAGCACTTCCCATATTGTAAATCATCGTGATGAAAGTGTTTCGATTGGTGAGGCGCTTCAGCGAAAACTAAACGTGATGCACGCCGTAATTTTGCGTGATATTCGCAGCCGTTATTTTGATCACGGGTTGGGATTTTTAATTGTTCCCCTTTTTCCTGTGGGGCATATGGCGATGTTGCTTGCGATCTATAAAATCATTGATCGTCAAGCGGTGTTTGGGGATGATCTTGTTTTGTTTTTTGCTACGGGTCTCATACCGGTTTTGATGTTTAATTACGTTTCCAGGTTCATGTCTGTGTCTTTGATAGCAAACAAAGGGATGTTGGCGTTTCCTGCGGTTAAACTACTTGACATTATTTTAGCGAGGTCAGTCTTGGAACTGTTCGGGGTTGTTTTGGCCACACTGTTCGTCATCGCCATTATTTTGTCGGTTGGATCGAGTCCAATGCCCCGCTCAACTGTCGATGTTGTTTCGGTGCTTGCGCTCGTAGCGGTTTTGTCAGTCGGCGTAGGCATCGTCGTTAGTGTGATTTCTGCAATATGGCCATTTTTTGCAATGTTTTATGCGCTTTTTACCGCAGTCATATATCTTAGCTCGGGTGCGCCAATATACCTGCATTCGTTTCCTGATATCGTTGCCTACTACTGTTCATTTAATCCAACATTCCATGCCGTAGAATGGGTAAGATCTGCTTATTACCTCGGCTACCCTGCGTTTCAACTAAGTAAAACTTACTTGGTTGGTTGGGCATTTGGTAGCTTGGCGATTGGTCTTTTGATGGAGCGTTCTCTTCGGCGGCATCTCGCAAACTAGTGGCGTTTGCCACTGCATGTCGTCATACTTCGTGGCGTCGCTTGCAGAAGGCTGTATCGCCGTCTCTGAATTTGAGGCAGAATCAACGGAGAACTCTAAATCCCGATTTGAGTTTTGGTCTCAAAGCAAAGTTGGGAAAGCTCCAGATCCCGCTGGCTTACATTCGCGGCAAACTCACTCTGGAGAGCAGATTAATCTCAAAGAACGGACATTGCAGGAGCGGGTCGTTTTAGGGATTTCCTTCGCCCCAAAAGAGATTTTATGGGTTAATCGAGAATCTGTACCCAAATTCACAATGTTCCCGCTGATAATGGCTTTCCTTAAAAAGTCTGCCGAATTATTAAATATCCTATCCCTTCGTCAGGAAGGGAGAACCTCACCCCCAAAATTAGGGAGATTTCTAATAATACGATGAGGAAATGGCTGTGTCGTGCGCTCAAATTTCTAAAAATCACCAAAACTTTATATTTTGATACCTTTTTTTCGGGCTATTCCAGCGGCTTTTTCTCGACCGTAGGGGCTTGGGTTTATGGCAGGAGAACTGATAATTGGCGTTGCTCAACGTCGCCATTCTTTGATGGATTATATTACTACAAAGCTAATCCAGATGTCGCTGCTGCGGAGTTAGAGCCCATAGCGCATTACCTCGAATATGGACGGAAAGAGTTACGCTCTCCCTCTAGATATTTTGACGCAGAAGGTTTTGCGGAGGCGTATCCTGAATATAAGAACAAGAAACTCGACCTTGCTGAGGTTTGTTTACGACTTTATGGCTCGTATGCTTGGAAGGTTGATGGCCTGGTTGCGCCTACGCTGTCCGTTGATCGCGGTAATGCAACCAAGCCGTTCAGTTCATGTGAACTCAAATCATTGTTTAAACAGTGGAGAGTATATCAGGCGCATTTTGATGCTAAATTCTACCTTAGAGAATATCCTGAAGTAGCATCGAATCCGGTAGACGCTTTTGTACATTATATGCATAGAGGATTTACGGAAGATCGGCAGCCTCGCTCCGACCTTGATGGTTATATGTATAGAAAACATCATGGTTTGCCGCGAAACCAAAACCCTTTGCGACACTACGTCGATAACCTTAAAGACGGTGCGAAGCCTCGGACGCTAGAAGACCGATGGATATTGCCGCCCGCCTTAACGGCATGCGATAATGCATTGCGTCTTTGTATTCATCTCCACTGCTATCATTTGGAATTACTGGAAGAGGTAGCAATCAGGCTTTCTTATATTACTTTCCCGTTCTCACTTGTCGTGACGGTGTGCAGTGAAGATGACTTTTCTAAAGCCGAGGCTTTGCTTGGTAATCTCAACAATTCAAGATCAACTCGTATCCAAGTATGCCAAAATAGGGGGCGCGATATCGCGCCATTCCTAATCGATGCTAGCCAGATATGGCGAGACTACGATTTCGTGCTGCATATTCATACCAAGAAGAGCCCCCATATATCTTGGGGAGATAACTGGCGTAGATATTTACTTGATCAGACAATTGGACAGAATCAATTATTAGAGAGCATAGTCGAATATTTTCGACAGAACCCTGACGTCGGTTTTATGTATCCAGAGAATTATCCAATGATAAGGCATTTTACTGAAGAGGAGAGAAATATAAAAAAAATTAGGATGACCGCAAATTTGCTTCGTCT
>Ga0213827_1002197_pt1 | contig 10280 bp, 7 predicted proteins | sample MC6MC0898MG_FD_180669 | JGI IMG/M metagenome (GOLD analysis project Ga0213827, IMG submission 180669) | Enriched soil aggregate microbial communities from Iowa State University, Ames, United States - MC6-MC0898-MG | ecosystem: Environmental > Terrestrial > Soil > Unclassified | place: USA: Iowa...
GCGTCGTGGTAAGGTCCGCGCCGGCAAGCTGTACTACCTGCGTGGCCTGGAAGGCAAGGCTGCCCGCATCAAGGAAGATCTGGCTGCCGCTGCGCAGGCCAAGGCTGCCCGCCTGGCTGCCAAGGCCCAGTAATTCCCGCCGACGACCTCGGTTGTCGCGGTACCAGAACGGCCACCTTCGGGTGGCCGTTCTGCGTTCGACGCCCTGAACATCCCCCCACGTGCGGGAGCCCTGCGCTTCCTGCGCTCGCCGAAGGAACAACATGCAGGCTTATCCCGTTCGCATCCGCGCCGCGCTGCAGGTCATGCAGGCCGCCGGCGTCCCCAGGCAGATGCAGGCGCCGCTGATGTACCGGCTGCTGTGGCGGACGGGCCTGGTTGTGCCGCCGCCGGTGCTGGCCGGCTTCGTCGCCAACGCCGTGCTGATGGGCGCGATGTTCGGGCTGGGATGGGGCGGACTGATGTGGCTGTTGTTCGCGCGCGGCGCGCTGTTGTCGGGCGTGGGCGTGCTGGGCGCGGCCGGCGTGGCCGGCCTGCTGTTCGGTGGCGCGATGGCACTGCTGATGCGGTGGCAGCAGCAGCGCTATCGGTTGCCGGCCTGGGGCGAGATACGCGCCGCCGACGGCGGTTGACCGGCGCGGCTGGGCGTGGGCGCCGGCGCGGCCGTGGGCGGCGCCTCCGGGTTGGGATCGGCCACCGGTGAGGGGGGCATGGCCGGCACTTCCGCCGGCGCTGCCATCTCCCCGCGCTGGGCGGGCAGCATGTGCGCCTTGCGCCAGCCACCCCAGCGGTAATACGCCAGCGACATCAGCATCGCGCAGAACGAGCTGACCGGGAAACTCCACCACACCGCGTCGGCGCCCCAGTTGTCCTGCAGCAGTTCGGCGAACGGCACGCGGATGCCCCACAGCGACGCGGCCAGGATCAGCAGCGGCGGAATCACCGCACCGGTGGAGCGCACCACGCCGGAGATGACGAAATTGACGCCGAAGAACAGGAACGACCACACCGCGATGTGGTTGAGGTGCCGCGCCACCTCCAGCGACTGGCTGGCTTCTGGCAGGAACAGCGCCAGCGTGTAGCGGTCCAGCAGGATCAGCGGCAGGATCAGCACGCCGGTGAGCAGGAAGTTGTACAGCACGCCACTGCGCGCGGTGCCGCGCACGCGGTCCCAGTTGCCCGCGCCCACGTTCTGCGCGGCCATCGACGAGCACGCTGCGCCGATCGCCATCGCCGGCATCTGCACGTAGGTCCACAACTGCAGCGAGGCGCCGTAGGCGGCTGCGGTATCGGTGCCGTAGCCGTTGACCATGCTCATCATCAGGATCATCGACAGCGAGATCAGCACCATCTGCAGGCCCATCGGCACGCCCTTGACCACCAGCGCGCGCAGGATCGTGGTGTCGATCCGGAACATCGCCATGTCCTTGCGCCCCAGCCACAGCACATGGCGCTTGTTGCGCATGTACCAGAGCAGGCCGATCAGCGACAGCGTCTGCGCGATCAGCGTGGCCCACGCCGCGCCGGCAATGCCCAGCTGCGGGAATGGGCCGATGCCGAAGATCAGCAGCGGATTGAACCCGATGTCCAGCACTACCGAGAGCAGCAGGAAGCGGAACGGCGTGCGCGAATCGCCGACGCCCCGCAGGGCCGAACTCAGGAACGCGAACGCGTACAGGGTCGGCATCGCCAGGAAGATGATGCGCAGGTAGGCCTCGGCCAGCGGCAGCGATTCGGCGGGGGTGCCCATCGCCGCCAGCAGCGGGTGCGACAGCCACCAGCCGGCCACCGCGATCACCACCGACAGCCCGATGAAGAACGTCGCGCTGGTGCCCATCACCCGGCGTGCCTGCACGATGTCGCGCGCGCCCATGGCCTGGCCGATCAGGATGGTGGCGGCCATGCCGATGCCGAACACCGAGCCGATCAGGAAGAACATGATGTTGTTTGCGTTGGCGGTGGCTGTCAGCGCCGCCTCGCCGAGGTAGCGCCCCACCCACACCGCATTCACCGAGCCGTTCAGCGACTGGGCGATGTTGCCGGCCAGGATCGGCAGGGCAAACAGGAACAGGTTGCGCCCGATCGGGCCGGTGGTCAGGTCAAGCGGCGCTTTGGCCATGTGCTCTGGAGATCAGGCGTGGAGAGCGGCACACTAGCACCAAGCCCGTCAGCGGGGTATCGCGATGCGACGTTCGATCCTGCAGGTCCCAGCGCCCGGCGCGTGCCGCGCCGCCGCGTCCCTCTTGATAGTGGCCGCGCTGGCCGCATGTTCCAGTACACAGCGCCTGGACGATGCCCAGGTGCGGCCGATGGACCGCCCGGAGTGCCAGGTCGGCAGCCAGCGCCGCGATCTCGATGCCGGGGTACCGGTGTTGATCGGCGGCACCGGTTGCCGCGGCAACCCCGATGCATCGCAACCCCTGAACAAACGACCGGCCAACGCCGTGGAGCTGGGCAAGCAGCATGACTGAAGCAGAAGCGCTGGTCGCCAGCGTGCGACTCGATGTGTGGCTCTGGGCCGCACGTTTCTACCGGACCCGCAGCCTGGCCAAGCAGGCGGTGGAAACCGGCAAGGTGGACGTGGCCGGGCAGCGGCCGAAATCCTCGCGCGCGGTCCGCGTGGGCGAGCAGTTGCAGATCAGCCGCGGCGATGAAACCTATGACGTGCAGGTGCGTGGCCTGAGCGAGATGCGCGGGCCGGCACCGGTGGCGCAGCAGTTGTACGAGGAAAGCGAGGCGTCGCGTGCGCGGCGTGCCGAGCTGCGTGCGCAGCGGGCGGCGGCGGCCAATGGCTATCAGCCGCCCGAACACCGCCCGGACAAGCGCGCGCGGCGGTTGATCCGGGCGTTGGGCGACATCGACGCGATCTAGCGGTGCGGCGTCTTTGACGCATACGAGCTATGTCCCGCGGAAACGCGTTGTCGGTCACGGTGCGCTCAATCCGCCTGCGTCAGGCTTCCGGCTCTGCTGATGGAGCCCGCCATGCGTCTGCTGTTGCTGCTGTACCTGTTGATCCTGTCCGTGCCTGCGGCGCGTGCCGCCGATGATGCCTTCTGGGCACAGCCGCAACGGGGCGGCAACAGCTTCAATGCGGTGCCACCGGACCGCGCCTATTTCGATGCGCTGCGGGCCACCGGCGCCACCTGGGTACGGCTGTCGCCGGACAAGTGGCGATCGGCCGGTGGGCGCGATTTCCTGATGGGCAACGCAGATCATTACGACGGGCTGGTGACGGCCGACGTGGCCACGCTGCGCCGCGTTCTCGATGACGCCCATGCCGCCGGGCTCAAGGTGGTGCTGGTGCCGTTGTCGTTGCCGCTGCTGCGCTGGAAACAGAAGAACGGCGACGTGGTCGACCCGCGTTTGTGGCAGTCGCTGGACAACCACGTGCCGGCGCAGGCGTTCTGGCGCGACCTGGCGCGCGCGCTGCACGGCCATCCCGCGCTGGTGGCCTACAACCTGATCAATGAGCCGGCGCCCGAGTACGGCACTGCGTTGGCCGAACATGCCGATGCCGCCGCGATGCGCGCCTGGTATGCCACGGTGAAGGGCGGTCCCCGCGATCTGCGCCGGCTGTATACCGGGCTGATCGCCGCCGTACGCGAGGTCGATGCGGACATGCCGCTGATGCTCGATGCAGGCTGGTATGCCGCGGCCGACAGCTTCGACTACTGGCCCGCGCCGCTGGACGATCCGCATCTGTTGTACAGCGTGCACATGTACGAGCCGTACGCCGCCACCAGTGCGCCCAACCAGAGCCGCGCCAAACCGTATCGCTACCCCGGCAAGGTTCCCTTTGGGCCGGGCAGCGGGCACTGGGATGCCGAGCGCGTGGCCCGCTATCTGCAGCAGCCGTTGGCATGGGCCGACCGGCACGGCATCGCGCGCCGGCAGATGGTGGTGGGGGAATTCGGGTGCATGCGCCGCTGGCCGGATTGCCGCGCCTATCTCGATGACGTGCTGCGTGTCCTCGAAGCGGAGAAGGTGCACTGGGCGTTCTATGCGTTCCGCGAGGATGGCTGGGACGGCATGGACTACGAACTGGGCGACAAGGCGTTGCCGTGGGCGTACTGGAAGGATGTGGAGGCGGGCAGGGTGCCGTCGCCGCCGCGCGCGGAGACGCCGGTGTTCGCACCGATTCTGGAGCGCCTGCGCGCTGCCGGGCGCTGACACGCTTGTCCCGGCCCTCGGTGAGCGGATGTCTGGTGCGTGTCAGGGGGAGCATGCGGTTGCCGGCCAGCAGCCGACACTAGCCGCTGGGGTGACGCCGGCACCGCCTGGGCGGTGCCGGCGCTGACGGCTCACGCATGCAGGTCGTAACGATCCAGTTCCATCACCCGCGTCCAGGCCGCGACGAAATCCTGCACCAGCTTCTTCTCGCCGTCCGCACTGGCATACACCTCGGCCAACGCGCGCAGCACCGAGTTCGAGCCGAACACCAGGTCGGCCCGGCTGCCCGTCCAGCGCGTGCCGCCGCTGCTCTCGTAGCCATCGCCACTGGCCTTCCACTGCGTGCGCATGTCCAGCAGATTGACGAAGAAGTCATTGCTCAGCGTGCCCGGGCGATCGGTCAGCACGCCCTGCGCGTTGCCATCGACAGTGGTGCCCAGCACACGCAGCCCACCGACCAGCGCGGTCATCTCCGGTGCGGTGAGGGTAAGCAGCTGCGCCTTGTCGATCAGCAGCACTTCGGCGGGCACGCTGTAGCGGCCTTTGACGTAGTTGCGGAAGCCATCCGCGTACGGTTCCAGGACCGCGAACGATGCGACGTCGGTCTGTGCCTGGGTGGCATCGGTGCGGCCCGGGGTGAACGGCACGCGGATGTCGTGGCCACCGGCCTTGGCCGCCTGCTCCACACCGACGCCGCCGGCCAGCACGATCAGGTCGGCCAGCGATACCTGCTTGCCACTGCCGCCGCCGTTGAAGCTGGCCTGGACCTTTTCCAGCGCAGCCAGCACCTTGGACAGCTGCTGTGGCTGGTTCACCGCCCAGTCCTTCTGCGGGGCCAGGCGGATGCGTGCCCCGTTGGCGCCGCCGCGCTTGTCCGAGCCACGGAAGGTGGAAGCCGATGCCCAGGCGGTGGACACCAGTTCGGCCACGCTCAGGCCGGTGGCGGCGATCTGCTGCTTCAGCGCCGCGATGTCCTGCGCGTCGATCAACGGATGCGTCGCTGCGGGCACCGGGTCCTGCCAGATGAATTCCTCTGCCGGGATCTCCGGGCCGAGGTAGCGGGCGCGCGGTCCCATGTCGCGGTGGGTCAGCTTGAACCACGCCCGTGCGAACGCATCGGCGAAGGCCTGCGGATCGGCGAGGAAGCGGCGCGAGATCGTTTCGTAGGCCGGGTCCACGCGCAACGCCAGGTCCGTGGTGAGCATGGAAGGACGGTGCTTCTTCGACGGATCGTGCGCATCGGGGATCACCGCCTCGCTGTCCTTGGCCACCCACTGGTGCGCGCCGGCCGGGCTCTTGGTCAGCTCCCACTCGTGCTTGAACAGCAGCTCGAAGAAGTCGTGGCTCCATTGTGCCGGGGTGCGCGTCCAGGTCACTTCCAGGCCGCTGGTGATGGTGTCGCCGCCCTTGCCGCTACCGAAGCTGTTGGACCAGCCAAGGCCCTGGCTCTCCAGGCCCGCCGCTTCCGGTTCCACTCCGACATGGTCGGCCGGGCCGGCGCCGTGGGTCTTGCCGAAGCTGTGGCCACCGGCGATCAGCGCGACGGTTTCCTCATCGTCCATGGCCATGCGGCCGAACGTGTCGCGGATGTCGAAGGCGGCCTTGAGCGGATCGGGGTTACCGTCGGGGCCTTCGGGGTTCACGTAGATCAGGCCCATCTGCACCGCGGCGAGCGGGTTTTCCAGGTCGCGCGAGTGGATGTCGCCATCAGCGTCATCATCGGAGACCAGCACACCGTGGTCTTCCTGCACGCCCTCGGAACCATGTGCGTAGCGCACGTCGCCGCCCAGCCAGGTGGTCTCGCGGCCCCAGTACACGTCCTGGTCCGGTTCCCAGGTATCCGGGCGACCACCGGCGAAGCCGAGCGTCTTGAAGCCCATCGATTCCAGCGCGACGTTGCCGGTGAGGATCAGCAGGTCGGCCCAGGAGATGGCCTGGCCGTACTTCTGCTTGATCGGCCACAGCAGGCGCCGGGCCTTGTCCAGGCTGACGTTGTCCGGCCAGCTGTTGAGCGGGGCGAAACGCTGTTGGCCACGGCCGCCACCGCCGCGGCCGTCACCGATGCGGTAGGTGCCGGCGCTGTGCCAGGCCATGCGGATGAACAGGCCGCCGTAGTGGCCGAAATCGGCCGGCCACCAGTCCTGCGAATCGGTCATCAGTGCCTTGAGATCGGCCTTGAGCGCGGCGTAGTCCAGCCCCGCAAACGCCTTGGCGTAGTCGAAGCCGTCATCGAGCGGATTGGATCGGTTGGAGTGCTGGTTGAGCAGGTCCACGCGCAGCTGCTTGGGCCACCAGTCGCGGTTGGTGGTGGCATCGCCGACCAAGGCGTGGTTGAAGGGGCATTTTGCTTCGCTTTTCATGGGGCGCTACCTGTGTACTTGCGAATGGGGACGCCTGCCGCGGCCGGGCAGGGCAATCGAAAAGAGCGCATCGCTCAGGGCGAGGAGCATCCGGCAGGGACGGCGGGCGGGGACTGGACGCGCGTGCGCGATGGGGTCAATCGATGCATCCGACGCTCTCCTGCGGGAATGCCTCAACGTTAAGCGCGTTCAGGCATTCGGTAAATTCGAACGAATCAACCAATGGAATAGGCGGGGTCTATCGTGTCGGCCGGCCAACGGGCTGCGGAGCCGGCTGCTGGCCGGCTCCTCGCAGCGCTGTCGGCGACGGGACACGCCCACGGCCTGCGGGATCTCAGCGCTTGCCGAGCAATCCGCCGCCCAGCTTGAGCAGGTCGCCGATGCCGAGCTGGCCGTCGCCGTCCTGGTCCAGCACCGACGTCAGCAGGCCGCCGTTGCTGGCCGCCTGGGCTTCCTGCCCCAGGGCCTGGCTCAGCTGGGCCGGGTTACCGCCGCTGGCGAAGCGCTGGGCCAGGTAGGACATGACGATCGGGGCGAGGATGGCCAGCAGCTGGCTGGTCTTGCTGCTGTCCAGCCCGGTGGCTTGGCTCAGGCCCTGGGCGGCGCGGTCGCTGTTGCCGCCAAACACATGGCCGAGGATACCGGCGCCGTTGGTCGCGTTGCCGCCGCCGCCACCGAGCACGCTGCCGAGCAGGCCGCCCAGGTCGAAGCCGCCGGCCGCCGCGGGCGCGTGGTCGCGCTGCAGTGCACCGAGCAGGGCTTCGGCCCCTTGCGGTTGCTGCGCATTGCGGCCCATCGCGCCCAGCAGCAGCGGCAACGCCGCGCCGATGGCGCCGCTGGCCTGGTTGGGGTCGATGCCGAGCTGCTGGGAGACCTGCTGCAGGCCTTGGCCCTGCTGCAGCTGCTGGAAGAGGGAAGCGGCAAGCGATTCGTTGTTCACGGCGGACTCCGGGCGGAATGGGAACCGCCCGAGCATAGCGCTGCCGTTACTACGGAAATGCGAAGGCGTTACCCCCGGGAGAGACGGGCGGGTGCCGGCCAATGGCCGGCACTGGCTCAGATCAACGCCTTCAGGCGGTACAGCGCTTCCAGCGCCTGCTTGGGGGTCAACTCGTCCGGGTCGAGCGCGGCCAGCGCATCCTGCGCGGCGGTGTTGGGGGCGGTGAACAGCCCGAACTGCTGCGGCGCGTCCAGCGCCTGCGGGGCGACGCTGGCGGCATGGCTCTCGCCGCCGCGCTGCTCGAGTTCGGCGAGGCGTCGCCGTGCCTGCGCCACGGTGGCCTTGGGCAGGCCGGCCAGGGCCGCCACCTGCAGGCCGAAGCTGCGGTTGGCCGGGCCATCCTTGACCGCGTGCATGAACACCAGCGCGTCGCCGTGTTCGACCGCGTCCAGATGCACGTTGGCGATGCCGCTGGGGCCACCTTCGTGCTGCTCGTCGGCCAGCGCGGTCAGCTCGAAGTAGTGCGTGGCGAACAGCGTGTAGCAGCGGTTGGCGTAGGCGAGGTGGCGGGCCACCGCATCGGCCAGGGCCAGGCCGTCATAGGTGGAGGTGCCACGCCCGATTTCGTCCATCAGCACCAGCGAGTGCGCGCTGGCGTGGTGCAGGATGTAGCTGGTCTCGGCCATCTCGACCATGAAGGTGGACTGGCCGCGGGCCAGGTCGTCGCCGGCACCGATACGGGTGAGGATGCGGTCGATCGGGCCGATCACCGCGCGGCTGGCCGGCACGAAACTGCCGATATGGGCCAGCAGCACGATCAGCGCGTTCTGGCGCATGTAGGTGGATTTACCGCCCATGTTCGGGCCGGTGATCACCAGCATGCGGCGGTCCGGGTGCAGGTCCAGGTCGTTGGGCTCGAACGGCTGCTCGCGCACCGCCTCCACCACCGGGTGGCGGCCGCGGTCGATGCGCAGGCACGGCGCTGTCTCCAGCTCGGGACGGGCCCAGTCCAGCGCCTGCGCGCGTTCGGCGAACCCGGCCAGCACGTCCAGTTCGCTGAGCGCGGCCGCGCATTGCTTGAGCGGTTCGAGCTGGCCGGCCAGGGTATCCAGCAGCTGTTCGTACAACAGCTTCTCGCGCGACAGCGAACGTTCGCGCGCGGACAGTACCTTGTCTTCGAAGGACTTCAGTTCTTCGGTGATGTAGCGCTCGGCATTGGTCAGGGTCTGGCGGCGGGTGTAGTGCACCGGCGCCTTGTCGCTCTGGCCCTTGCTGATTTCGATGTAATAGCCGTGCACGCGGTTGTAGCCGACCTTCAGCGTGGCGATGCCGCTGCTGGCCCGCTCGCGCTGTTCCAGGTCGATCAGGAACTGGTCGGCGTGGGTGGACAGGCGGCGCAGCTCGTCCAGCTCGGCATCAAAGCCCTCGGCGATGACCCCACCGTCGCTGAGCTTCATCGGCGGGGTCGGCGCGATCGCGCTGGCCAGCAGGTGCGCGCAGTCGTCATGCGAGCCCAGTGCATCGTGCAGCGCGACCAGGCGCGGGGAGTCCAGCGGAGCCAGCACCGCACGCACTTCGGGCAGCAGGCCCAGGCCGTCGCGCAGGGTGGAGAAGTCGCGCGGGCGCGCCGAGCGCAGCGCCACGCGGGTGAGGATGCGTTCGAGGTCGCCGAGCGCGCGGAACGCATCGCGCACGTCGCCGTCGGCACCGCGGTCGATCAGCGTGGCCACCGCGTCGTGGCGCTGCACCAGCACCTCGCGCAGGCGCAGCGGACGGTGCAGCCAGCGTCGCAGCAGGCGGCCGCCCATCGGGGTGACCGTGGTGTCGAGCACGCCGAGCAGGGTGTTGCGGGTATCGCCATCGACCCGCGTATCCAGTTCCAGATGGCGGCGCGTGGCCGCGTTCATCGCGATCGCTTCGCTGGCGGTCTCCGTGGCGATCGCGGTGAGGTGGGGCAGGCGCTGCTTCTGGGTCTCTTCGACATAGCCCAGCAGCGCGCCGGCCGCGGCGGTCGCGCGCGGCTTGTCGTCGATGCCGAAGCCGGTCAGGTCGTGCAGCTTGAAGAACGCCAGCAACTGGCGGCGGCCGCTATCGGCGTCGAACAGCCACGGTGCGCGCCGGCGGATGCCGCTGCGATGCTTGAGGAATTCAGGCCAGTTCTCTTCATCCGGCACCAGCAGCTCGGCCGGCTCCAGCCGCGCCAGTTCGGCCTCCAGCGCGTCCTCGGAATCGACCTCGTTGACCAGGAAGCGGCCGCCGGCCAGGTCGGCCCAGGCCAGCCCATAGCCGTGCTTGCCACGCGACAACGCCATCAGCAGGGTGTCGCGACGCTCGTCCAGCAGCGCCTCGTCGGTGACCGTACCGGGGGTGACGATACGCACCACCTTGCGCTCGACCAGGCCCTTGGCCAATGCCGGGTCGCCGATCTGCTCGCAGATGGCCACCGACTCGCCCAGCGCCACCAGCCGCGCCAGGTAGCCTTCGTAGGCGTGCACCGGCACGCCGGCCATCGGGATCGGCGCGCCGCCGGAGCTGCCGCGCTGGGTGAGTGTGATGTCCAGCAACCGCGCGGCCTTGCGCGCGTCGTCGTAGAACAGCTCGTAGAAGTCGCCCATCCGGAAGAACAGCAGCAGGTCCGGGTACTCGGACTTGGCGGCGAAGAACTGCTTCATGAGCGGGGTGTGTTCGGGCTGCTTTTCGGTCACGCGGGGTCCATCAACGTCGGGGGCGGGCCGGGGGGCCGCCGGATGGACCATTGTAGGGGAGGGGGCGGAAGGGGCGAAGGCCGGGGGTGGGGTCAGGCGTCGACC
>Ga0213827_1002198_pt1 | contig 10278 bp, 4 predicted proteins | sample MC6MC0898MG_FD_180669 | JGI IMG/M metagenome (GOLD analysis project Ga0213827, IMG submission 180669) | Enriched soil aggregate microbial communities from Iowa State University, Ames, United States - MC6-MC0898-MG | ecosystem: Environmental > Terrestrial > Soil > Unclassified | place: USA: Iowa...
CCGGACCTGGACGGCAGCTTCAACATCAACAAGGGCCTGCGCGTGGCGCGCGGCCTGCTGCGCGACATCAACAAGCTCGGCCTGCCGGCGGGCGTGGAATTCCTCGACGTGATCTCGCCGCAGTACATCGCCGACCTCGTGGCCTGGGGCGCGATCGGCGCACGCACCACCGAAAGCCAGGTGCATCGCGAGCTGGCCTCGGGCCTGTCGTGCCCGGTGGGCTTCAAGAACGGCACCGACGGCAACATCAAGATCGCCGCCGACGCGATCGGTGCGGCCTCCAACCCGCATCACTTCCTCTCGGTCACCAAGGAAGGCGGTACCGCCATCGTGGCCACGGCCGGCAATCCGGATTGCCACGTCATCCTGCGCGGCGGCAAGACGCCCAACTACGATGCCACGCACGTGGAAGCGACCAGCCAGACGCTGGCCAAGTCGCACCTGGCCGCCCGCATCATGATCGACGCCAGCCACGCCAACAGCAGCAAGAATCCGGAGAACCAGCCCAAGGTCATCGCCGACATCAACGCACAGCTGGCCGACGGCGAAGAGCGCATCGTGGGCGTGATGGTGGAAAGCCACCTCGTCGCCGGTCGCCAGGACCTGGTCGAGGGCCAGCCGCTGACCTACGGCCAGAGCATCACCGATGGCTGCATCGGCTGGGACAGCTCGCTGGCCGTGCTGGAGAGCCTGGCCGAAGCGGTGCGCGCGCGGCGCGCGGCGCGGGTCAGCAAAGCGGCGTAACGTGTCGCCGTGTGATCGGACAGGCACATCGATCCCGTAGAGCCACCCCATGGGTGGCTGCAGCGCGGACCCGGCGCCGCTTGCACCGGCTCGTTTGACAACGATTCAGTTTCGTTGCTACAACGCTCCTCGCTAGCTGCCCCAGCAACTGGGGCGGCAGGGAATGGCTCAGGGGAAAACTTGATGCAGCACGTCGCACGGTATTTGGCCGGGCTCGGCCTCGCGTTGTCTTTCGGATTCGCCCACGCACAAACACCCGGCTCCTACGGCCTGCACGAGCGTTCCATCGAGCGCATAAACGGTGCAAAAGACCTGGGCGTACTGTCCGCCGATACACTGTTTGGCGAGCAGGTCAGCCTGTTCAACGGCAGCACCACGTTTGAGAACGTTGACATCAGCATCCCGGGAAACAGCGGCCTACCGGTGGAGTTGCGACGCAAACTCAATGTGGATGATCGATCCCGCCTAAACGGCCAGCACCTGCTTGGCTTTGGCGAATGGGACGTCGATGTGCCCTTTATGTCGGGTGTTTTTGCCGCCGCAGCCGGCGGATGGCGACCGGCCGGTGGTACTGTCGATCAGCGCTGCAGCCTGCCACAGGAGCCGGCGCTGGCCGGCTTCACCGGTCCAGAGGACTACTGGAACGGCTATGAGGTTAGCGTGCCCGGTAGAGGCAGCCGCACCCTGCTGATCAATCCCAGCGAAAAGGTGCCGGCTGGGCCTGCAGGCACCGTTGGGTGGATCACCAAAGACTTCTGGCGCTTCCAGTGCAAGCCTGCAACGGCCAATGGCTATCCGGGCCAAGGGTTTATCGCCATCTCACCAGACGGCATGCGCTACCAGTTCGATTGGGGTATCAGTAAGCCGCACGCCAGCCTTAGGCGCGGCAACGGCACCAACGTTGCTCGGCAGGTCATCTACCTTCTGGCCACGCGCGTCGAGGACCGCTTCGGGAACTGGGTCAACTTCACCTATAGCGGTGACAAGCTCACCGCCATCACCGCAAACGACGGTCGCCAGATTACGCTGGAATACTCCGGCGCCAACATCGTAACAGCCAATAGCAGCGTCGGTACATGGACTTACGCTTACGCCGGCACCAAGCTTGCCTCGGTCCGCCAGCCAGATGGCAGCGCATGGAGCTACGCTTCCACGGGTGCGCTGGTCATCAATCCGCCCGCATGGACACCGCCTCTCGAAGGTGATCCGTCGGGCTGTCCGGAATCTCTGGCCGACCCGAGCGGCAGCTACGGGTTGTCGATTGTCGCGCCTTCGGGTGCCCAAGCGAGCTACACGCTTGAGGTCAGGCAGCATTATCGCAGCAACGTGCCTGAGTCTTGCGTGGTGGAGTCGCCAACCTACTGGTACAAGCGGGTGCCGGACTACAACTGGTCGTTCACCCTTGCTAGTAAGGTCGTCAGTGGCCCGGGCCTTCCGACGATGAACTGGTCCTACGAGTGGGGACAGCCTTCCTGGGATGAGAACGAAAACACCAAATTCAATATCGTTCGAGGGCCAGAAGGCACCCTCACTCGCTACCAGTACGGCACGGACATCGGATTGAACGAAGGCCAGCTGCTGGCGGTGCAGCGAGGCGATACCGCGGGCATCATTCTGGAGACGCAGACAAATACCTACGTATCGGCCGCCGAAGCAAGCCAGCAGAAGTTCCCGGTGGCGGTGGGCCTTGACCTGGTCGGTATGGGCAATGAATGGAATACCGCCTTGTTGCGCCCACTCAAACGCAGTGTCACCACACGGGATGGGGCCAACTTCGTTTCCGAAGTGGCTGTCTGTGGAGCGACGCTTTGCCTGGACGCCTTGGCGCGTCGGACCACGGTCAACCAGTCCAGTACCGCGACAGGAGGCAGCAGCAGACAGGTGACCACGGTTTATGCAGACTTCCCTGCGCATTGGGTGCTGGGCCACGTTTCCTCCTCGTCCGTCAACGGCATCAGCACCACCAGCACGCAATACGACACGTTGGCACGGGCGACGGCTGAGTACCAGTTCGGCAAGCTCAGGCACGAGCTCGGCTACCACGCCGATGGCACGCTGGCATCGGTGAAGGACGGGCGCGGCAACACGATCACGCTTACCAACTGGAAGCGTGGCATCCCACAGACGGTTGGATTCCCCGACGCTACCCAGCAGACGGCCACGGTCGATGACGCGGGATGGATACGCTCCACCAGCGATCAAAACGGATTCACCACGCAGTACGGCTACGACGGCATGGGCAGGATCACCCAGATCGACCACCCGGGGGCAGACACCGTTGCGTGGAATTCGACCACGCAGGTCTACAAGGCGATTCCTGGGGCGGAATACGGACTTCCTGCAGGCCACTGGCGGCGTACGGCAGCAACCGGCAACGCGCGTACGATTACCTACTACGACGCGCTATGGCGGCCTATCGTCACGCACGAGTATGACCTGGCCAGCCAAGGTGCGACCCAGCGGTTCAAGCGCCAAGCCTACAATCATCGCGGCCAGATAGTGTTTGCGTCCTATCCGTCGTCGGCGGACCAAAGCGACGTCGGCATCTCTACCAGTTATGACGTGCTTGGGCGTGTCACCGGGCTTGTGCAGGACAGTGAACTGGGCGATCTGGTAACCCTCACCGACTATCTACCCGGCTATCGCCAGCGCGTCACCAACCCACGCGGCCATGCAACGACTACCTCGTTCCAGACCTTCGATGCGCCCGACACCGGCGCTCCGATTGAGGTCCAGCAACCGGAGGGCGTGATCACCCAGATCGAGCGGGATGTACTTGGCAAGCCTGTGGCAATTACCCGCCGCAACCAGACGGGCGACAAATCGCTGACCCGGCGCTATGTCTATGACGGCAACCAGCAACTGTGCAAGGTGGTCGAGCCGGAGACGGGCGCGACGGTCAGCAGCTATGACGGTGCGGGCAATATCGCCTGGACGGCCGCTGGCCTGAGCCTGGTATCCACCGCGTCGTGTGATACCGCTCTGGCCAACAGCTCCGGGCGCAGGATTGATCGAAGCTATGACAGCCGCAATCGCCTGCTGACTTTGCGTTTCCCCGATGGCAATGGCGATCAGGACTGGACCTACACCGCAGACGGACTGGCCGATACGGTGACCACCTACAACGATGCACGCGCCAACTACGTGGTCAACAGCTTCACGTACAACAAGCGCCGCATGATGACGTCCGAAACCCAGCTGCAGCCGGGTATCGCCACGTTGTCGTTGGGCTATGGCTACGATGCCAATGGCTCGCTTTCTACGCTGCAATATCCCAACGGGTTGAGTGTTCCTTTCTCGCCCAACGCGCTGGGGCAGCCGAGTCAGGCAGGCAGCTACGCCACCCAGGTCAGCTACTTCCCGAACGGCGGGCTGAAGTCATTCACCTATGGGAACGGTGTGACGCATGTGCTGCAGCAGAACCTGCGGCAGACGCCCGCGCGGTCCACGGATGCGGGCGTCATCGATCAGACCTTCAGCTACGATGCGAATGGGAATACCACCGCCATACGTGATGCGTATACCACCCCGGGGGAGTATCGCGGCAACCGGGACATGCAGTATGACGCGCTTGACCGGCTGACCAATGCCAACCTGATCAACCTGCGTCAGGAGGCGTTCGGTCTGGACGCGCTCGACAACCGTACCTCGCTGGTGCGCACCAGCGGTGCGGGTGTTGAACAGACTTCGTACTATTACGACGCGTCCAATCGCCTGACCAACGTCATGACCGGTGGTGCGACGGTCATGGGCCTTGGCTACGACGCACAGGGCAATGTGAGCATCAAGAACGGTCAGCCGTTCGCGTTCGATTACGGCAACCGTCTGCGCGGAGCAACCGGCACCGAGGCCTATCGATATGACTGGCAGGGCCGACGGGTGCTGTCCGATGCGCCCGGTAAAGGCATGATCGTCTCGTTGTACGGTCAGGACGGCCAACTGCGCTACCAGGAGGACAACCGCACTGGTGTTGCAACATCGTATGTAAGTCTGGCCGGTAGTCTGGTCGCCCGGGTCAAGCGTGATACGGCGCCGGCCAACGTGCCCAGCCTGAGCGTGCCTGCAAGCGGCGCGGCGAGCTATACCGTCAGCTGGACGGCCGTTACCCGCGCAACGCGCTACGAGCTGGAGGAATTCGGCTCGGCATGGAGTCCGCTGCTGAACAGCAATGCCACCAGCTTCAGTGTGAGTGGCCGAGCCCCTGGCGTTTATCTCTACCGCGTTCGCGCGTGCAGCGACGGCGGGTGTGGTGTCTGGTCGACCACTGCCTCGGTGGATGTACCCAATCCACCGGGGTCTGCACCGACGCTTACAGCACCCGCGCAAGCCGCTAATGGGAGCTACGTGACAACCTGGTCGGCAGTCAGTGGTTCAACGCGCTACGTGCTGCGTGAAAGCACAAATGGCGGCGCCTACCAAATTGTCGTGGACGCTGCGCAGACCAGTCAGAGCTTTGCCGGACGTGCTGCTGGCCAGTACCGGTACACGGCGCAGGCCTGCAATGGTTCCGCTTGCGGACCGCTCTCGGCCGAAGCCGTGGTGAACGTGTTCTACGCGCCGCCTGCGCCGAGCCTCGCGGTTTCCTCGGTAAGTGTCGGGGGCACGGTATCGCTGACCTGGCCGTTGGTGTCCGGGGCGACCGCGTACAGCCTGGAACAGAGTGCCAGTGGTGGTGGCTGGGTGCTGCAGGGAGGCATGGGCAACGGCCAGGCGACGATCACAGGGCTGGGCCGGGGCGGCTATGCGTATCGTCTGCAGGCCTGCAACGCGGCTGGGTGCAGCAACTACTCACCAACGGTTGGCACCACGGTGATTCTGCGCCCAGATAGCACGCCTCAGTTGGCCGGTCCTGGTACCGACAACTCCGGCAACTACACGGTGAGCTGGAACGGCGTCGGCTGGGCAACCACATACCAATTGCAGGAGGCATTGCAGGGCGCGGGCTGGGCGACCATCCACGATGAGGGTGCGACCCAGCGAGCGCTTTACGGGCGGCCTGAGGGCACACACCAGTATCGGGTCGCCGCGTGCAACGAGGCCGGCTGCACCGATTGGTCCGGTACGATGCAAGTGCAAGTGCAGATGCCGCCGCCAGTGCCCTTCGGATTATGGGTCTGGTACGAACGTATCTCGGGATTCAAGACCCGCTACAGCGCTTATTGGGGCGACGCCGGCAGTTCGCTCGGCTTTGAGCTGGATGGTCCAGCCACCTGCAGTACCTCGGAAATGAGCTGTGTCATGGAGGTCAACAAGGCGTCGAGTAGTGCGCCCTTCCGGGTGAGGGCCTGCAATGCTGCCGGCTGTTCCGCCTGGTCCGATCCCTTCGTTGCGGAGCAGATGCTATGAGCCGCGCCTTCGATGCAGGGAAGCTGATGAGCTGCACTGTCGGGGCGTTGTTGCTGGTGCTTGGCGCGGCGCCACTTGTTGACGCAGCCGAGGTGGTGGAGTACATCCATACTGACGCGCTGGGATCGCCGGTGGCTGTGACGGACGCGAGCGGTGTGGTGATTGAGCGCACGGTCTATGGTGCGTACGGTGAGGTGATCAACCGGCCTTTGGCCGGAGGGCCGGGTTATACCGGTCATGTGGAGGATGCCGAGACTGGGCTGAACTACATGCAGCAGCGGTACTACGAGCCGGAAGTCGGGCGGTTCTTGTCTGTTGATCCGGTGACGGCGCACAGTAATCCAGTTAAACAGTTCAACCGATATAGGTATGCAGACAGCAACCCGTATCGATTTGTTGATCCCGATGGTCGCGCGGGAACGGATTTCAGGTCAATCGGTAGTCACGTGGGACTTGGTGGCGCCTCAATGACTAATGTTCCGGGCATGGGGGGGACGTCAGAGAGTAACGCTAGTTCGCTCATCAACGATGGATTGAGAAAATTCACCAATGCGTCCGCTCAGTCCAGGTACAACGCTGCAGTTGCTGTTGTAAAAAAAGTCATGCCAACGGTGAGGACAATAAGCAGAAAGACCCCAGATGAATTCGCGAAGGTATTCATGAAGGTCTTTCAGCCAGCATCGACGAGGCTCGGGGTCGAGTTCGGAGCTGACATTGTCAGGCGCCTTGAAGGGTTTGGCACTGACGAAGTTGAGGTGGGATCCAAGTTTAGAAGAATTGATGGCGTGGGCGCAGAGGTTGGCGGTGCCGTCACGAACGGTGGATACAATATCCATACCCATCCTCTTGAGGATATATCAGGGTTGCCGCATGTCCCATTCTCTGGGGGTGATGTGCAGTTCAACATAACCCGCAACAGCACAGGTTATGTGTCTACGCCGGCCATGCGTCTGTTTAAAAATTCCCCGGGTGAAGGTGTCGAGGAGGTTCTTTGAAAGCTAGATCGGTTTTACTCATTGTCATAGTGTTGATGGTCTTTCTCTTCTGTATCCTTATGTCGCTCAGGACCGCGATTCCTGGCGAGTGTCCTTGGAGGTTCTCTGAGAGATGCCAGACGTCATTTTCAAGGATCGCTGCGAACCCTGAAAGATATGCCGGAAGATATCTGTTTACCTATGGGTACGTCGCAGTGTCCGATGGTAATGTTTACCTTTATCGCAATGAGGCCAGTTATCGGGACGGTGATTACTTTGATAGAATTTTAATCAACCTTTCAACTATCAAGAAGATGGATGAGGTGGAGAGGAGCCTTTACGTCTATACCTCGGTTTCTGGCGTGATGTACGCGGATGTCGTTGGAAAGGAGGGGCCTGCAATTGGGGGCTTCGATGAGGTAAGTATCTTTGAGCCCGACGTCAGGGTTACGAAGCGAGAGGGTTGGGGCGATGTCGGCATTCCGGTAGGGAGGATCGGCCCAGACGGGAATCCCCGATAAGATGTTGTGCACCTCCGGTTCGGCTGAGATGACGCTCATCGCCAGCACCCATGCTGTGCAAGGCGCGGATGCACCGTGTGCCGTTCAACAACCAGGAGGCAGGAGGCGCCATGAAGATCAACGCAGGTGTCGCGATGTCGGTAGTTGCGGTATGCCTGGCGGTTGTCGTCACGTTGACCGGGGCTGTCTTCAGGAACTACACCTACGTCGACTTCGAGCCGGCCCGATGCGGCAGTGAAGACACTTGGCTGCGCGTGGATATGATGGGGACGTTCAGCGGGGCGGCTCCTGCTGTGAGAGGAAGCCCTTACTACCTGCGTACTGCTGGTGCCGGCGTCCGGATCTGGAGCCCAGCATCCGACCTTGCAGGGGCTGACCCTATCCTCGGTATCCACGGGGGTTGAAGTGGATTCAAGTCGATTCAAGCGATACGAGAAAACGCTGGCGGACGGAAGCACGGCGATGGGATACATCGCGGAGGGCCTTGACCTGCCTTACGACGACTATCGACTGACCGCCTTTCGTGCGCGCGATTTCCCAGGCGAAGGGGCGGATGTGCCTGTCTCATGCCTGTTGAAGAAGAGCTACCGCGAGGAATGGAGGTTGCCTTGGTTGGATGCCCTCATGAGCGTTTGATGGGGTGCGGAATGGCTCTACCCACAGTGGGTCGCCTGCCCGGTGATCACGCAGTGCGCCGCAACCGCGCCAACGCCAGATAGATCGCCGGCGTCGTATACAACGTCAGCCACTGGCTCACCAGCAACCCACCCACGATCGCGATCCCCAGCGGCTGCCGCATCTCCCACCCTTCGCCAGTAGCCAGCATCAGCGGCAACGTGCCCAGCAATGCCGCCACGCTGGTCATCAGGATCGGCCGGAAGCGCAGCCGTGCCGCTTCGGAGATGGCGTCATACGAGGACAGCCCGCGCTCGCGTTCGGCCGACAGCGCGAAGTCAATCATCAGGATGGTGTTCTTCATCACCACGCCTACCAGCAGGAACAACCCCAACAGCGAAATCAGGTTCAATTCGTTGCCGAACGCCATCAGCGCCAGCAGTGCACCCACGCCGGCCGAGGGCAGGGTGGACAGGATCGCCAGCGGCTGCACGAAGCTTTCATACAGGACGCCCAGCACCAGGTACACGGCCAGCATCGCGCCCAGGATCAGCCACAGCTGCCGCTCGCGCAGTTTCTCGAAGCCGCCGGCCTCGCCACTCAGCCTGGCCTGCACATGGGTGGGCAGCATGATCCCGGCCATCGCGCGGTCCACGGCTTTCACCGCCTGGTCCAGGGTCACGCCGGGTGCGAGCGCGAACTCGATCCAGACCGAGGCGAACTGCTGGCTGTGGTAAATGCGATCCGGCGCCATGCCGTAGGACCAGCTGGCGATCGACGACAGCGGCAGGCGCTGGCCGTCCTTGCCGATCACGTGGATCTGGTCGAGCGTGGACGGGTCCTGGGTGTAGCGGGGGTCCAGTTCCATCACCACGCGGTACTGGTTGAGCGTGTCGTACAGCGTGGCCACCTGGCGCTGGCTGAAGGCGTTGTTGAGCACCGAGGCGATCATGCGCATGTCCACACCGAGCCGGGCGGCGGCGTCGCGGTCGATGTCCAGCACCACCTGGCGCATGCCCTCGTCGCCCTTGGATTCCACGTCCACCAGTTCGGGCAGGGCACGCAGCGCGTCGGCCACCTTGGGCGCCCATTGCCGTAGGGGCTCCAGCTCGCCGGACAGCAGCTGGAACTCGTACTGGCCACTGTCGCCGCTGCCCTCCAGCTTGATGTCCTGGTCCACCCACAGGAACATGCCACCGCCCGGGATCTTCGGCATGTTGGCGCGCAGGCGGTCGATTACCTGCTGGCTGGAGACCTTGCGCTCGGCCAGTGGCTTCATCTTGATCATGATGAAGGCGTTGTTGACCCCGCTGCGCCCGCCGATGTACCCGATGATGTCGCTGATGGCCGGGTCGGCCAGCAGCAGCGTGCGGTAGGCATCGATCTTGGGTTGCATCACCTGGAACGACAGCCCGTCGTCGCCGCGCGCGAAACCACGCAGCTGCGCGGTGTCCTGCTTGGGCACGATGCCCTTGGGCACCTGTTGGAACAGCCACACGTTCAGCCCGATCACCGCGCCGAACAGCAGCAGCGGAACGGCCAGCCAGCGCAGCATCTTCTCCAGGCTGGCCACGTAGCCGCCCCGCAGTCGCTCGAACAACGCCGTGCCGCCCCGCTGCAGCACGTTGCCGGTGCCCGGGCGCTCACGCCCGAGCAGGCGCGCGCACAGCATCGGGGTCAGGCTCAGCGAGACCAGCAGCGACACGCCCATCGCCGCCACCAGGGTCAGCGAGAACTCGCGGAACAGCTTCTCCACGAAGTCGTCCAGGAACAGGATCGACACGAACACCACCGCCAGTGCGATGTTCATCGACAACAGCGTGGCGCCCACTTCACCGGCACCGCGCAGGGCGGCGTCCATCGGCGAGGCGCCTTCTTCGCGATGGCGGGCGATGTTCTCCAGCACCACGATGGCATCGTCGACCACCAGCACCGCGGCCACGATCAGCGCCATCAGCGACAGCGTGTTGAGCGAGAAACCGAGCAGCGCGATCACCGCCAGTGCGCCCAGCAACGACACCGGAATGGCCAGGGTGGGCACCAGCGCCGCGCGCCAGTGGCCGAGGAAGGCCAGCACC
>Ga0213827_1002200_pt1 | contig 10270 bp, 5 predicted proteins | sample MC6MC0898MG_FD_180669 | JGI IMG/M metagenome (GOLD analysis project Ga0213827, IMG submission 180669) | Enriched soil aggregate microbial communities from Iowa State University, Ames, United States - MC6-MC0898-MG | ecosystem: Environmental > Terrestrial > Soil > Unclassified | place: USA: Iowa...
TCGCCGTGCGCTGGGCCACCGGCCGCGGCAACCGTAATGGCCGTTGTGCCTATCAGTTCGCCCGCTACTGGGTCGGGCTGCAATTGCTGGAGCAGAAATAAATGATCGACCTCAATGCCAGTGGCGCTGGCCTCGACGGCTATGACCTGCTGGCTGCGCAAGTGCAGGCGCTGTTTGCCGACGAGCGCGACTTCATCGCCAATGCCGCGCAGTTTTCGGCGTTCCTGTACAACCAGGTGGACGACCTGAACTGGGCCGGGTTCTACCTCAACCGTAACGAAGAGCTGGTACTGGGCCCGTTCCAGGGCCAGGTGGCCTGTGTGCGCATACCGTTCAGCCGCGGTGTGTGCGGCGCGGCAGCGGCCAGCCGGCAGACACAGCGGGTCGAAGACGTGCATGCGTTCCCGGGGCACATCGCCTGTGACAGTGCGTCCAACAGCGAACTGGTGATACCGCTGGTGAAGGAGGGCAGGCTGATTGCTGTGCTCGACCTGGACAGCCCGAAGGTCGGGCGGTTCAGCGAGGCGGACCAGGTGGGGCTGGAGCGGTTGGCGGCGGTTTTTCTGGAATTGACTGATTGCTGATCGAGGTTGCCTGGGCCGGCCTCATCGCGGGCAAGTCAGACCGCGATGAGGCCGGGACAGGTTGAAGCATCAGTCGTAGATCACCTTCTTCTTCCAGGTCTCTTCCTCATCGGTCTTGAGGCCATCGGTCAATTCGTTGTGCTCGTTCTCGGCTGGCTCCATCTGGTCCAGCACCTGGGCATTGGCACGCGCCAGCAGTTTTTCCAGGTACGTCAGCTGCTCTTCGTACACTTTCGGCTCAGGCTGCTTGCGCAGGTACTGCACGCCGCGCTCGAAGGCCAGGCGGGCCTGGCCCGGCTGTTCCTGTTGCAGGGCCTGTTGGCCGAGGTTGTTGAAGAATTCGATGTGCAGCAGCACCAACAGGTGGCGGATTTCCTTGACCCAGTGCTTGCCCTCGCTGGTCTGCAGGACGTTCTCCTGGGTGGCCTTGACGATCTGGGTGTGCAGCGCCTCCAGCAGGAAGCGCACGTCCTTGGCCTTTACCTCGGTCTGGATCGGGTTGGGCGGGTTGTTCACCGGGATGCTGTCGCCGAGCGCGATCAGCCCTTCAAGCTCGGCGATGCGCGCCTTGAGCTCGGCATTGTGCTTGTCCAGCGCCAGTTGGCGCTGGTTGAGGTTCAGCTCCAGGCGGGTGAGCAACAGCTTCAAGGCCGGGGTCATGAACTGGCCGGGGAAGGTTTCGGTGATTTCGCCACAGCGGCGCAGGCGGTCCGCCAGCTCGATCTTCAGCCGTGCGCGTTCCAGCTTGCTGTTTTCGACCACATTATTGAGGTAGCCGATCACGATCAGCAACGCGATGCCCGCCACGATGAGCAGGGTGATCAGAAGTGGTGTCACCGTTAATGCCTCATTGAAGAAGAATTACAGCCTTGAGTGTAGTGAGTTCGCCTGGGGACGAACAGCGCCTGTGCTGGCCTCTTCGTGGCTAAAGCCGCTCCCGCAGGCAGTGCATCGGGCTCGACCTCGGCGCGGGCCCTGCAGGGGCGGCTTCAACCGCGAAGAGGCCAGCACAGCGCTCCCTCTCTCTATATCGACAACGCGGCCCGCATCTGCACCCCCATCCACCCGGAAGTCATTGATTTAAATAAATTTCTACAAAGGGGTTGACGGGTGTTCGAAGCATCCATAGAATGCGCGCCACTTGCAGCGTAAAGCACACAGCGAAACGCGGCAGGGAGTGAAAGCAGGCAGTAATGCCAGCAGCGTGTCCCCTTCGTCTAGTGGCCTAGGACACCGCCCTTTCACGGCGGTAACAGGGGTTCGAGTCCCCTAGGGGACGCCATATTGCGGGAATAGCTCAGTTGGTAGAGCACGACCTTGCCAAGGTCGGGGTCGCGAGTTCGAGTCTCGTTTCCCGCTCCAGTTTCTCCGGCAACGCTTAACGGCGAGGCAGGAAAAGAAAGCCCAGGTTGAATCGTGAGGTTCAATATCTGGCGCACTGAAAAGTGTTGTGTGTCCCCTTCGTCTAGTGGCCTAGGACACCGCCCTTTCACGGCGGTAACAGGGGTTCGAGTCCCCTAGGGGACGCCATTTGCGGGAATAGCTCAGTTGGTAGAGCACGACCTTGCCAAGGTCGGGGTCGCGAGTTCGAGTCTCGTTTCCCGCTCCAGTTTAAATACTGTGGCGTCTATGCGGTGCAGTGGTGGTGAAGGTCTTCATGGCGCTTCACGCCGATTAGCGGTAAAGCTTCACATTGCGGGAATAGCTCAGTTGGTAGAGCACGACCTTGCCAAGGTCGGGGTCGCGAGTTCGAGTCTCGTTTCCCGCTCCAAATCGAAGAACGAAGAAAGGGACGTAAGTCCCTTTCTTCGTTCTGCATGCCCGTTTTTTAATCTCACCTCGCTGGCCGTCATTCGCGCAACGGGCCAGGCCTGCCCGTTGCGCCCATCATCCTCGGTCGGTCTTACTTGTAATATATCGTGAAGTTGAGTGCGCTCTTGGCGACCCCGGTCGTAACACTGGGCGCCACCTGGTAGTAGCGGGCGTTGAAGCCTATGCGCATGTCCCCGGGGGTGATCGGGCTCACGTCCAACTGCTGGCCAAGCTCGGCAGGTGTCACGCCGTCGGCTCGTAGCAGCTGTACGCCCAGGCCGGTCGCGCTACGAGGGTCGGGTGAGAGACTGAACAGCCCTTTGTCGGCATCGATCACAGTCGCGCCCTTGGCAACGTCCAGTTGAATGTGTACCCGTGCCTTGCCACCGGCCGGGTCGTCATCGCAGTTGTTCAGGTTGATGTGGAAGGGGATTGCAGCTGTGGCCGAGCCTTCGCCGGTAAAGCTGCTCAGGTCATGGTTTTCAAGATCTACCGGGTCGGCGCTGACTGCATCGGTTCGCAAGGAGCATTGCGCCTGCATTATCCTGCCGTGCAAATTGGCCTTGAGCACGCTGCCTACGCCGGTGAAATTGCCGGTGAACAGCTCCTGGCCGGCAAAGTCGTGCGGCCCCGGCGGTATTTCGCCAGTCTTGATTACGGTGATGTAGGTTTCCAGGTAGGTCGTGCGGATGGCCAGGGGGGCCGGATTGTCCTGGTAGCCAGTGTAGGGGACTGAAACAGCGGTCCGTGGTATCCAGTAGTTGTTCCATCCACCCTCGTACGGTGCACCCAGGCGCACGTGCACGCCGACGCCGGGTATGTTGGTTTCGAGCACACGGTCGGTTTCGACGCCACCGATAGGTGGCAGCGGGCCGGGGAAGACTCTTGCGGTATTTGGCAGGTTGACTTCGGCATAGTCGCCAACGACAGCCACCGGGCAGAGGAGGACCTGGCCTGTGGCGTTCGTCGTTCTCATGCGGCTGGCGGTACGGATTACGCTACCCACGGGCGCATGGCGCGGTACCCAGAGGTTATCCAGTTGAATGTTGTACAGCAGTTGCCCGCTGGGGGCGCCGCCGTCCCATCTGCAAAGGGCAAGTGCGTCGCTACTGGCGAGCAGGCCTGTCAATGCCAGCGGCAGGATCGCGCGTCGGGTGAATGAGGCGTTCATGGGGATAGGTTCCGGTGCGTCAGAGGGTGGGGCAATTGAGCGTCTGTTGGTGGTAGCCCAGGGCCTGGTCCATGTGGGCGGGCTCGATCTGCAGCTGGCAGTGCTCATCGCTGGCTTCGCCCCAGCGCAGGTGTAGCGTCTGGGCTTTGTCTTCGACCGCCAGCAAGGCCTGGCCGGCCTGGCCGACTACCCCCAGCGACGTGCCTGCGTCGTCGTTGACCTGGGTGCCGAAAGGCAGTGGCTGGCCGTTGGCCCGGAGCAGGGTGAGGATTAGCCGGCTGACCTTGCGTGCCTGGAATTCGGCCAGCACGATCGCGCCGCGACGCGGTGTCAGGTGCTGGGCGCCGTTGTCGATCTGCACCTGCGGGCCGAGGTCGTCGGTGTCGAGTTCCAGCGAGTTGTTGCGGTAAGGCCGAAGGTAAGGCACCAGCAGGTGGCCGCTGCTGTCGCTGCGGCTGCCGGGGGCGTTCTTCACGCCGACCCCGGCGATTTCGGGCACGTGTACCAAGGCATTGGTTTCGCCCAGATAGCGGCCGCTGGTCAAGCCGCCCTCATGCAGCAACAGGCTGCCGCTGGCGTTGAGTGACAGCGCACGGTAATCGTCGCTTTGCGTGTAGCCGGCGCCAACACTGGCCCTGGCCCCCTGGTAGCCGACCGAGAAGGCGGAGGTCTGGTTGTGCCGTTCGTCCCGGCTGGTCGAGGCGACGTAGCTCAGGCGATGGTCCAGGGCGCTGCTGGAGAGGCTGGCGCGCTGGCTGTGGGCGCCGTTGCGTGACTGCAGGTCGAGGTTGGCGCTGGAGGCGCGGCCGAAGCCCAGCGGCAACGACACGCTCAGGCCGAACATGCGGTCGTTGTGGTTGCGCTCGTTCAGGGACTGCGAGGCGTACAGGTTGTAAGTGACATTGTGCAGGTGGGTGCTGAACTGCAACTGGTACTGACGCGACTGCTGGTTGCTTTGCCAATAGTCGTCCTGGGTCATGGTAAAACTCAGTGAGCTGCGGCTGCCCAGGCGCTGGTGGGCGGAGGCCTCCAGGCGGCTGCGACGGCTGCCTCGGTACGCGCTGTAGGCATTGCGTTCGCGTACGGCCTCGTCGTAGTCGCGATAGCCTTCGGTGGAGTAGCGATAGCCGGCGAAGCGCAAGTTGGTGCCGGTGTCGAAGGCCTTGCCGTAGCGTGCGGCGAAGCTGTGCCCGTTAACCTTGCCCAGGGTGCTGCCCAGGTCGCTCTCGGCGCGGGTCACATCGAACGACAGTGCGCCGATGTTGCCCAGGTCACGGGCGGCGCCCAGGGTGCCTGCGCGGTAGTAGTCGCCGCCTTGCACGCCACCATACAGGGTGGTGTTCAAGGCGCCGCCTCGGGCCAGTGTCGCCTGCCACAGCAGCGGCGAGTCGAGGTCTTCGGCGCCGTTGTAGCGGCCCAGGGTGGCGCTATAGCGCCACACGCCTTCGCGCAGCAGGTTACTCAGGCTGGAATAAGGCTGGATGAAGCGCCTGACCTGGCCGTCGGCTTCGGTCAGGACGATTTCCAGTTCGCCGCTGCCGCTGCCAACGGCGAGGTCGTCGATTTCATAGGGGCCTGGCGCAACATAGGTGCTGTAGATGGGGTAGCCGTTGTGCAGCACTTCGAGCTTGGCGCGGGTTTGCGCCACGCCGCGGATGATGGGCGCGTAGTTTTGCATCACGTCGGGCAGCATGCCCAGGTCGGAGGCCAGTTGCAGGCCCTTGAATGGCTGGCCCCGGAATACCTCGCCGTTGCTGAAGGTTTCGCCCAGGGTGAGGGTGCCGAAGCTGCCGGGCAGGTCGCGCTGGGCGTAGGTGTTGGTATGGCTCCAGCGGCGGCTGCCGTGTTCGTCCTCGCGCAGCGACTGGCTGCTGCGCAGGCGCCAGGGGCCTAGGTTGAGGCCACTGTTGAGGTACAGGTCCTGGCTGCTCTGGCTGCCGCCATGGGCCTGGCTGCGCATTTGCGCCGAGGCCTGGTAGTTGATGAAGGCGGCATTGATGCCGTAGTCCCACTGCTCGGCGCTGGGCATGCGCGTCGTATCCCGGCTCAGGAAGGCCTGGGGAATGGACAGCTCCAGGCGCAGGCGCCGGCTGTCGAGCTTGGCCGTGGCGCCGGGGGCGATGGTTTCGAGGTCCAGGCAGCGGTCATCCTCGGGCAAAGGCTGCGCCAGGCTCTGTTCGCGCAGGCCGGCCTGGCGCAGCAGGGCGGCGTTCAGGCAGGGTTGCAGGGTGTGCTGGCCATCGTTTTTTTGTAGCAGTACATCGCGCTCGGCGAGGAACACCAGGTTGACCCAGACTTCCAGGCGATAGCGGCCAGCGGCGAGTGGGGTTTCGGCGGCCAGGGACTGCAGGGCCAGGGCGCCCGCTTCGGCGGGCTGGTTGGGGGCCTGGCGCATGAAGCTGGCGTCGAATGTTGCATCGGCGCTCTCGGCAATTACCAGGCGATGGATAAGTAGCAGCATGGTGCCTGATCCAAGCGCCATGAGTTTGGGAAAGCGTAGGCGCGACGATTTAGGCCTGCGCTTGTAGGGCAGGAGCATGATGTGATCCTTTGTATCGGCGATTCATTTACCGTCTGTTCGGCTGGTTCTCGAGCAGGGTGCGAGATTGCCGTTGACTGGATGAGCCCAGGGCGAGGACGGGCGTGTTGCGGCCACGTTAGGGAATACGTGCTGACGGATATGTAGGAGATATCCGGAGGGGGGGGTGAATTTGCCGGCAAATCAGGTTTGAAGGGAAAGGGGGCCGCAGAGCGGCCCCGGATTCATCAATGATGCAGAGATTTATCTCCTCCCCCGGTGTCAGGATAGACATCATGGGTTATTTGGTGCGCTACAACCTCAAGCGCCTCCACAGCTACAACGGCTATGAGACCCCGGTAGCCATGGAGGAAAAGCTCAGGGCAGCGGCATGAACCTTAACCGGTGTCCAAAATTACTTGACCAGCTCAATGGGTACCGTGCTGCTGAATCCTGATCGAACAACAGCACGTGAAGCAAGCCGCATAGTTGGATGGTTGACGCGACAACTACCTTGAAGAACGCCGGCTCAATGTGCCATGTCCTGCGTTATCCCCCGGGAATCTGTTGAACCAACGAAAGTTGACACGTCGCAATCCCAAATGGTCGACAAAACTGGTCGTATCGATGCCATTTGACGCTACAGACGGTGCAGGACTTGGCGGTGGACTTGGTGGCCGATCAACAACAACGCTCTCCACGGAATTTGATCTCGAGCCAGCGGAACTACCATAGTCAACTGAAGGCTCTGATGGGGTGAGGCTCCCCCGTGAACTAGCTGGGGGGGATTGGCTGGCGATGCTATTTTGGCGCGACACGACCGGCGATGGTGCCGGCGTGGCCGCACGCGATGGTACCGGCGTGGCCGCAGGCGATGATATCGAAGGGGTGTCTGTAGGGCCCGGCGCTGCACTCCGTCCAGCCCTCCACTGTTTAACCCCCTTGCTGGCTCCCGCAAAGAGCATTGTCGAACCGGCACCGAGCAAGAATCCGCCGACGGCGTTCAAGATCATTGCTTTCGTCGGATCCTCCTCCCGGGCCGCAAGCATCGTTGCCGTCGCGCCGCCCGCAACAGCCAGAACGCCGAGCACCATCGCACCCACCGGGGGGAGAAATACAGTGAGTAGAGCTCCGACAGCAAAGCCTGCAATCCCGGCAATGATCGGCAAAATTGTTCCCCAGATGCTTGGTTTCTTAGGCTCCTCCATCGGGTCGATATAGGGGGGTTTCGGATCCCTGCTCGGTATCGGCGAGGACCTGTGGCCGGTCGGGTCGCGCCAGTTCACCGGATTGCCCAGGGCATACAGGTAGGGGTTCACCCCCACGTCTTCCTGAGGCAGCGAATCGGGGCTGTGGAAACGCATCAGCCCGGGGTTGTAGGCACGGTAACCACGCCCCAGCAGGTACCAGTCGAGCTGCTGTTCGCGTACTTCCCCGTTGAAGGCCAGCAGGCTCTGCAGCGTGTCATCGTCACCGCGTTCACCATACAGGCTCAAGTGCGCCTCGCTGACCCCGGCGGCACCATACTCGGCAGTGACCGAAGCGGCGTTGTCGGTCAGCAGCAGGCGCGTGTCTTGCGGTTTGGCCGGGTTCTGCAGCCCAAGCGGGTGAGCATCGCCGTGCAGGTAATGGGCCTGTTCGCCGCCCTGGCTCACTGTGCTCAGGCGGTAGCCTTCGTAGCGGCGCAGTTGTTCGGCTTGTTGATCGTGGGTTACGCCCACCAGATGATCGTGCCCATCGTAGCGGTAACGCGCGATAACAGTATTGCCATCCTTGCTGCTCACCTGCTGCAGGCGCCCGTGCTCATCGTAGGCGAGCCGGCGTCCCCACTCATCGTTGTCTTGGTTGCCATCAGCGTCATAGGTGAACGTCTGCGTCGGCGGGTAGTCCGGCTGCAAGGTGTGGGTCAGCACACGCAACTGGAACATGTCGTGGAGGTCGCCCGCGCTCGCGGCGCCGTAACTGAAGCGGGCGTCATCCGTTTCGCGGTCACTGAAGGAAGTTTGGCAGCGGATCAGGTTGTTCCAGTCGTCGAAGCGGAACACCTGGCTCGTGATGGAACGCCCGGCCCGGTTACGCGGCAGGTAGGCCTCGGCGTCGTTCTCGTCGTCGAGCGTATAGGTAACTTTGTCCAGCCGGTTCAATTTGTCATAGCGGAACGTTTCGAGTAGGCGCTGCTCGCCGTCTCGCAGCGTGGCGCGGCTGTGCAGCAGGTCGTCGTCACGCCACACCGTTTTCACCGTGCGCGTGCTGCCGTCATCCAGCGCCACGCTACGTTCGCATTCACGTCCCAGATCGTCATAAAGGACGGTGCTGATGACCTGCCGCTTACTGATGCTGTCAACGGTGGTGGTGGTATGCAGGCGCCCATCCGGGTCATAGGTGAATGTGGCGTTGAGGTTGCCTTGCGTCGTTTCTGTCAATCGCCCTGCTTCGTCATACGCGTGCCGGGTCAGGGGGCCGTCGCTGATCTTGCGCTCTATCGGGCGGCCCTGAAGCGATGCAGTGTGGTCGATGTGGTAGTTCCCGGCCGATTGTTTGTCCGTCCAGGTTTCCTTGAGCAGGTACCCCTGGTCGGTATAGACATAGTCCCGCTTGCCAGCGGCGTTGTCTGCCAACGTGATCGCCGCATCGGGGCGGTCGTAACCGAAGGTGGTTTCGTCGTTGGCGGCCTTTGCGTCCTTGAGGGTGATCGAAGTTGGCTGCTGGGTCAGTTCGGGTGTGTAGGCATACTTGAGGGTGCGTCCCGAGGCCTTGTCACGTTCGTCGACCAGCGTCATCTGGCCTTGATAGCGGAAGGTCTCGGTCCGGTTGCCGACGGTCAGGCTGGTGAGCCGTTCCAGGCCATCGAACGCGCGCTTGCAGACAATGCTGCTTGCCCCACCGTTCGCGGGTGAAAGTTCCAGTTCGGTGGTCAGCTCATTGGTGCTGTGGCTGGCAAAGCGGCGTAGCAATAGGCTGCCATCGGGGCGTTCGGTGCTGGCCATGCGGTCCCACACGTCGTAGCTGAACCGCGTGGTCTGCTCCAGTGGTGGTGCCTGCAGGTCCAGTGGGTCACGCAGTTGCTGCACCTCGCGCACGCAACGGCCAGCCCCGTCGTAGTGGTAGCGCTTGCTGCCCACCAGCTGGCCGTCGAGGTCCAGGCGACGGTCGCTGAGCGGTTTGTCGAAACGGTTGAATTCAGTGCTGACAAACTGCCGGCGCTTGCGTGGCCTGGCTTCGTCCGAGCGCTCCTGCCAGTGCTGTACGACGAACCCTTCCTCGCCGAAGGGCGAGCGCTCAGTGCATGCCACGATACCGTCCGGCAGCAAGCTGGTGACGCGGTTGCCCCAGCCGTCATAGGTAAAGGTGCTGGTCAGCGTGCGTGTATCGCTTTCCAGGTAGTCGTAGGAGGTTTGCGACTCGACCCGGCCTGCGCTGTCGTACACGGTGGTCTGCACGTCGTGCCAGTTGCGCTGGCCAGTTTGCTCATCCTTGGTTTGCCGTTCCTGGCGGATGGGGCGGTTATAGCCATCGAACCAGGTCCGGGTGACCACGCCGTTGACATCTGTCGCGGTTTCGTTCGCTTTCGCGCCGAGTTCATAGGTGTATTCCCGGGCGGCTGCGTTGGCCGTGCCGGGGGCGATGATCTCGGCCGTCAAGCGGTTGAGCACATCGTAGCGGTAGTGGGTTTCGACCTTGTTGAAGTCCTGGTCGCGGCACAGCAGGCCGGTATGCACAGAAACCGCACTTGCGACCACCCGCTCTGCCAGGTCATGCCCCTTGAAGGTCTCGCGCATCTGCAGCAGGGTCTTTTGCTGGTTGTCGTTGTCGACCAGCGAATGGAAGAACGTCGATGTCGCAGTCTTGTCCTTGGCTGCGTCGCTCGGGTGCTTGAGTGTCAGCACCTGTTGGTCCAGGCGGCCATGCAGGAATGCATTGTGGTCGCTTTCCTTGAGGAAGCGGCGCGTGGTGTTCTGCAGGAGTTGCTCGTGGTCGTCGTCCACCTGGAACAGGTCTTCCTCATGGGCCGCCAGGAAGCCCGTGGCCCCGCTTGACCCGCTCAGTGCCGGCACGTGCTGGTAACGGTAATGAGTCTGCAGGGTGGCCGCCTGGCCTTCGCCATTGGCGGCCGGGTGCACGGTGCTGGTCTTGCGGCTGCGGGTGAACAGCTGCGGGTCGGGCGGGCAATCGCTGCCCTCGCCG
>Ga0213827_1002201_pt1 | contig 10265 bp, 5 predicted proteins | sample MC6MC0898MG_FD_180669 | JGI IMG/M metagenome (GOLD analysis project Ga0213827, IMG submission 180669) | Enriched soil aggregate microbial communities from Iowa State University, Ames, United States - MC6-MC0898-MG | ecosystem: Environmental > Terrestrial > Soil > Unclassified | place: USA: Iowa...
ACAGCTGCTGCGCCGGTTTTTCAGGCGGCTGGTTTTCCAGCACGTGGAAGCTGGACAGCACGATCGGGCCGACGTCGCGCGGCTGCAGCGCATCCACCGCGCGCGCCACGCTGCCCTGGGCGGCGCTGACCATCGGGTCGGCGGCGCTGGCACCATCGCCCTCGGGGTTCTGCGTGCTGAGCACGCGGAAGCGCAGCAGGCGGCCGGCGTGGGCGGGGAAGTCGATCTGCTGCATGCCCTGCTGGAGGGTGAGGCGGCCGCGCTTGACCGGTTCGCCCCACTCGCCGTTGCTGTCGGCCAGGTAGATTTCGTAGTCGCGGATCTGGCCGTTCTTCCAGTGCGCGTCGTTGCGCGGGGCCAGTTCAATGCCGTCGATGAGCTTGCGCTCGCCGAAGCCGATCACCCACTCGTGGGCGCCGGTCTTGACCGCCTGGTTGCGCACGGTGCGGAACCAGGTGGCCGGGTCGTCATCGAAGGCTTTTTCCAGTTCGTAGCCCTGCTCCTGGGCCGGGCGGTTGACCACCAGCAGGCTGTCCGACGGCAGCGCGCGACCGAGTTCCGGTGCGGCCGGGTAGGCATCGTCGGCGGCTGCGGCAGCCACCGGCACGGCCAGGGTGACGCTGAGCGGCTGGCGGATGTCGGTGGGTGCGCTGCGCACGTGCACGGTGCCGCGGCGTTCGCCGGCGTCGAAGTACCAGCCTTCGCTGGCCGCCTGCCAGGCCGCCTTGTCGGCGAGCATCGGCAGCGTGCGTTCGCCGAGCGTCACCGCGCTCGGGCGCTGGCGGCTGAGCACGCGCAGCGCATAGCGACGCTGTGCGAGCTGGCCGGCGTACTGGCCCTGCACCGCATCGATGCGCACCTGCACCGGGCCACTGCCCTGCGCCGGTGCCTGCACGTGGATCTGCTGCGTGCTGGATTCGCCCTTCTCGTAGCGGCGAGTGGCGCCGTCGTCCTCGTACAGGGTGTAGTGCGACTCGCCCTGCGGGTAGAGATCGAAGGTCACTTCATCCAACGGCTTCTCGCCGTCGTAGAGCATGTCCGGGTACATCGGGATGATGGCGCCGGCGCGCACGAACACCGGGATCGTGGCCAGGTCCACGGCGCGGTCGAGGTCACGCCCGGTCGCGCCGGCCTGCAGCTGGCGGCCATCCCAATAGTCGATCCAGCGCCCCTGCGGCAGGTGGATGTCGCGGCGCCACCCGCGGCTGGCGGCCTGGCTGCGGTACACCGGCGCGATCAGCAGGTCGCGGCCGAGGAGGAACTGGTACTTGTGCGCTTCGGTGTAGGCCTGCGGGTCCTGCGGGTAGTCCCACATCAGCGCGCGCAGCAGCGGCGCGCCGGTGGTGGCCGCCTCGTGCGCCAGCCCGTACATGTACGGGGTCATGCGCATCTTCAGCTTGAGGTAGTCGCGATTGACGCTGCGGTAGGGCTCGTCGAACCACCAGGGGTGCTTGCGCGCGTTGGCCGACCAGCCGGACATGCCCATCAGCACCGGGGTGAAGCTCTTCCATTGCAGGTCGCGGGTGAAGGTCTCGGCGCTGCCGCCGAAGATCGCATCCACGTCGCCGCTGGCATAGGCCATGCCCGACAGCCCCGAGCCGACCAGGGTGGGAATGTGCCAGCGGATGTAATCCCAGCTGCTGCTCTGGTCGCCGGTCCAGGCCACCGCGTAGCGCTGGATGCCGGCCCAGCCCATCACCGTCCACAGGAACGGGCGCGAGTCGGCGTTGTGCAGGATGCCGTTGAACGCGGACTGGTTGGCGTCCATCGCGAACTGGTAACCCTTGCCCGTCCAGGCCACGTCCAGCTTCTGCACGCGGCTGCCGGCGGTGCCCACTTCCCAGGCGATCTTGTCCACGCCGTTCTCGGTCCACAGCCCGGTCTTGAAGCCGTATTTCGCCAAGCCCTGCACGGTCTCGGGCAGCGTCCTGTAACCGCAGCCGTAGCCGTCGTTGGGCAGGATCCAGCCGCCGGGCATGTCATGCGCGCGGTACTGCCTGGCCACGCTGTCGACCACGTCCAAGGTGGTGCCGCTGGGGCCATCGCTCCAGCCCTCGGGCACGCTGCCGGGCTTCTTGATGTTGTCGCCGTCGTTGTAGCAGTCGGCATCACCGTAGGAGAACGCCCAGCGCGGCAGCAGGCCGGCGCGCCCGGTCAGGGCGGTGTAGCGGTCCAGCAAGGCGTGCAGGTCCGGGCCGACGAAGTAGTACGCATCGAAGCGGTCTTCGCGATGCAGCAGGGTGGCCTGGTCGGCCTGGCGCAGGTCGTAGGTGCCATCGCTCCAGGTGTTGCGCAGCATGCCCCAGCCGCGCGAGCTGAGCAGCATCGGCGCCGGGTTGGGACGGTCGCCCTCTTCCCAGCCACCGGAGTAGGACACCTCCAGTTCGCGGCCCTTGAACGCGAAGCGGCCGTTCTGCTGGCCACCGCCGAAAAAGTGCTCGTCGCTATCGCTGGACAGCACCTGCAGGCTCTGCTGCGTGTCCAGGTCCAGCGGCTGCAGTTCGCGCCACACCGCGACATCGGCGCCGTCCTGGCGGCGGTCCAGTGCCAGCCGCAGCGGTTGGCGCTGGATATGCAGGACCAGCGCATCGGTGCGGATGCGCACTTCCCTGGCATCTTCTTCCACCTGGAAGGCGACCGTGGCCGCCGGCTGCGGCAGCACGATCGGCGCGGCCTTGTCGCCGGCGGGGGTGAGCGTGCCCTTGCGGCCGGCCTGCACGCGCAGCAGGTCGGCGCGCAGCAGGTCCACGCGCAGACGTGCGCCGCTGTCGGTGCGGAGCTCCCAACCGGGGCGGCCATCCTTGTCGGGGGCGGCGCTGATGCTGCGCAGGTTGCCCACCGGCTCGGCGACGGCGGGCGCGGCCAAGGCCAGCGCGGACAGCAGTGCGATCGTCAGACCAGTGCGTCGAAACCGGGATTCCACCTTGCCCCCAAGCCCGCGGTTGGCGGGTATCTGAAACCAGTGCGGCCGACTCTAGGGCACGGTCTCGAAAGATGTCAATAAATTGCAAAGAAAAAGGAAGGATATTTTCTTATAAACGAAAGATGTGCTCACGCAGCACTTTCTATATGGCGGCTGAATGCGCGCTTTGGTACGCCGTGAAACCTTGCTGCACTGCGGCGACCGCGGATCAAAGCAAGCGACAGAGAGCAAAAACTGTGATCGATCCAGCTTTTCTTTATCTTTCGATATTTGACATTTCGAAAGAAAACGAAGAAGGTGCGGTCGCCCAACAGGAATTGCGAATGGACGCTTCTCTGCTCCCTGATTTGCCCACGTGGCAGCGCCTCGGCGGCGCCTATACCGCCGAAGAAATCGCCCAGCAGCCGCGCATGTGGACCGCGCTGGCGCAGGGGCTGGACGCTGCCCAAGCGCGGATCGACGCTTTCCTCGGCGAGGCGCTGCGCCAGCCCGGCCAGCGGGTGATCTTCACCGGTGCCGGCAGCTCGGGGTTCATCGCCGAGATGGTGGCCGACCAGATAAATGCGCAGTGGCCGGCCGAGGTGCGCGCCATCCACACCACCAGCCTGCTGACCCACCCCGCGCTGTACCTGCAGCGCGACCGCCCGACCCTGCTGGTGTCGTTCGGCCGCAGCGGTTCCAGTCCGGAAAGTGTGGCCGCGGTGGACCTGGTGCGAGCGCAGGTGGACCACGCGCGCTTCCTGGACATCACCTGCAATGCCGACGGCGAACTGGCCCGGCGTGGCCAGGGCCGCAGCGACACCCTGTCGCTGCTGATGCCGCCGGCCAGCTGCGACCGTGCCTTCGCCATGACCAGCAGCCTGAGCAGCATGCTGCTGGCGGCGTTGAGCGTGTTCGACACCGCGCCGTGGCCGCAGCGCGTGCAGCGCCTGCACGACCTGGCCGCGCATGCCGACCGTGCCCTGCAGGCATGGGACGCGGCAGTGGGGGCGTTGGCCCAGGCCGCCTATTCGCGGGTGATCTACTTGGGCAGCGGCCCGCTGGAGGCGCTGGCCCGCGAGGCCGCGCTGAAGGTGCTCGAGCTCACCGGCGGGCGCGTGCTGGCGCTGGCCAACACGCCGCTTGGCTTCCGCCACGGGCCCAAGTCCACGCTCGACAACGATACGCTGGTGGTGATGCTGCGCAGCGCACAGCCGCTGTCGCGCCGTTACGAGCAGGACCTGCTGGACGAACTGCGCGGGGACGGGATCGCCGCCCGGGTGATTTCGGTCGGCCCGGACGGTGATGACCGCAGCGACGGCGACTTCGTCAGCGCCGCCCCTGACCTGGCCGATCCGTGGCTGGCGCCGCTGTGGCTGCTGATGCCGCAGTGCTACGCGCTGCAACGCTCGGCCGCGCTCGGCATGACCCCGGACAACCCCTTCCCCGACGGCACCGTCAACCGGGTCGTGCAGGGCGTCACCATCCATCCCCATGGCTGAGCAGGGCCTTCCCATGCAGTGCTGGTACGGCATCGATATCGGTGGGACCAAGATCGAGCTCGTGGCCTACGACGCCACCCTGGTCGAGCAGCATCGCCAGCGGGTGACCACGCCCACCCAGGACTACGATGCGTTCTTGGAGGCGATCGGCGGGCTGGTGCGCGATGCCGACGCCGCGCTCGGTTCGAGCGCCCATGCGATCGGCATCGGCCTGCCCGGGGTGCGTGACCGCCGCAGCGGCCGCCAGCTCAGCGCGAACGTGCCCAGCCTGACCGGCCGTCTGGTCGGGGAGGACCTGCAGGCCCGGTTGCAACGGCCGCTGGCGTTCGGCAACGACCTGCAGTGTTTCGCCCTGAGCGAAGCCCAGGGCGGTGCCGGCGCGGGCTACCCGAGCATGTTCGGCGCCATCCTCGGCACCGGTGCCGGCGGCGGCTTCTGCGTGGACGGGCAGCTGGTGGCCGGTGCCAACGGCATTGCCGGCGAGTGGGGCCACTGGAGCATCCCGGCCACGCTGCTGCAGCGCCACGCGCTGCCGGTGCTGGGCTGCGCATGCGGCCTGCGCGGTTGCCTGGAGCGCTACGTCTCCGGCAACGGCCTGGCGCTGATCCACGAAGGCCGCGGCGGCGATGCGCTCGATGCTGGCGCGGTGGTGGCCCTGGCCCAGGCCGGCGATGCGCTCGCCGAGCAGGCGCTGGCCATCCATCGCGACTTGCTGGGCTACAGCTTCGCCAACCTGATCCTGGCCGTGGACCCGCACGTGATCGTGCTGGGCGGCGGCCTGTCCAAGCTGGAACAGCTCTACCGCGACCTGCCCGCCGCGATCGCCCCCTACCTGTTCCAGGGCGTGCGCGTGCCGCCGATCCTGCCGCCTGCCTTCGGCGACGCCGGCGGCGCACGCGGCGCGGCGCTGCTGGCCCGCCAGCACCACCCTTCCCGCTGATTCCCCGCTGTTACGGAGTGCCATCCATGTCCGCCATCCAATCGCTGATCGCCGCCCATCGCCAAGGCCAGCCCGTCGGCCTGTACAGCGTGTGCTGCAGCAACGAACAGGTGCTGCTGGCGGCGATGCAGGTGGCCCTGCGCTACGACACGCTGCTGCTGATCGAGGCCACCTCCAACCAGGTGGACCAGTTTGGCGGCTACACCGGCATGACCCCGCCGCAGTACCGCGACTACGTGCTGCAACTGGCGCGCGATGCCGGTTTCCCGGTCGAGCGGCTGGTGCTGGGGGGCGACCACCTGGGCCCCAACGCGTGGCAGAAGGGCCCGGCCGAGGTGGCGATGGCCAATGCGCGCGTGCTGATCGAGGCCTACGTGGCCGCCGGCTTCCACAAGATCCACCTGGATTGCAGCATGTCCTGCGCCGACGATCCCACCCCGCTTCCCGATGCCGTCGTGGCCGCGCGCTCGGCCGAACTGGCCCGTATCGCCGAGCGTACCGCCGCTGCCAACGGGCTGCCGCCGCCGGTGTACGTGATCGGCACCGAAGTGCCGATTCCCGGTGGCGAGGCCTCGCTGGCCGGTGGCCTGCAGGTGACTACGCCGGCGGCGGCAGCCACCACGCTGGCGATCCACCGCGAGGCCTTCTCCGCGCCGGACCTGCTGCCGGCCTGGGAACGCGTGATCGCGATGGTGGTGCAGCCCGGCGTGGATTTCGACCACAGCAGCGTGCACTACTACGACCCCGCCGCCGCCGCGGACCTCTCGGCCTTCGTCGAGCAGCAGCCGCGCATCGTGTTCGAAGCACACTCCACCGATTACCAGACCGAAGCCGGCCTGCACGCCCTGGTCCGCGACCACTTCGCCATCCTCAAGGTCGGCCCTGCGGCGACCTACGCCTTCCGCGAAGCCGTGTTCGCCCTGGCCATGATCGAAGCCGCGCTGCTGCCGGCCGCGCAATGCTCGAACGTGATCGAGGTGCTGGACCGCTGCATGGTGCAAAAACCGGCCAACTGGCAAAGCTACTACCACGGCGACACCCACGAACTGCGCCTGCTGCGCGCGTATTCGCTGAGCGACCGCAGCCGCTACTACTGGGGCGAACCGGCGGTGCAGGCCGCGCTGGACACCCTGGTGGCCAACCTGCGCACGCACGTGCCGCCGCAGATCCTGCTCAGCCAGTTCCTGCCCCACCAGCAGCGGGCAATCGAGGCCGGCCAACTCGCCGCAGAGCCGCTGGCGCTGATCCAGCACAAGGTGGCCGAGCGCCTGGGCGAGTACGCCCGTGCCTGCAATCGCAACCGTGCACGTGCCGATATCGAAACTTACCGGCCCACGGAGCTTTCGGAACGGTAAGCTTTGGCTTTCCTTCCGAACGGAATCGCCCCCATGCGCAATACACGGCAGCGCCGCCAGCAGATCCTGCAACTGCTGGTGGACCACGGCAACGTGCAGGTCAGCGAACTGGTCGAACGCTTTGGCGTCTCGGCGGTGACCATCCGTGCCGACCTGACCCACATCGAGTCGCAGGGCATGGCCACGCGGACCCATGGCGGCGCCACGCTGGTGCGCACCCCGCCGCAGGAACAGGACATCCACGAGAAAGACGCGCTGAACCTGCCGATCAAGGACAGCATCGGCGCGTACGCGGCCAGCCTGGTCAAGCCCGGCGACAACATCATCATCGACTCCGGCTCGACCACGATGACCCTGGCGCGCCACCTGCGCCGGCATCGCGAGGTGACGGTGATGACCAACGGCCTGAACATCGCCTGGGAGCTGGCCAACGCGCCCGGCGTGGAGCTGCTGCTCACCGGCGGGCTGCTGCGCAAGCAGTCGCTGTCGTTACAGGGCAGCCAGGCCGAGGCCAGCCTCAACACCTACAGCTTCGACACCCTGTTCCTGGGCGTGGACGGCTTGGACCTGCAGTTCGGCCTGACCACCCACCACGAGGCCGAAGCCAGCCTCAACCACCGCATGGTCGAGCGCGCGCGCCGGATCGTGGTACTGACCGATGCCTCCAAGTTCGGCCGGGTCAGCCTGCACCGCATCGCCCGGCTGGAGCAGGTGCATACGGTCATCACCGACGCCAGCATCGATGCCGAGTACCTGGAAGGGCTGCAGCGGCTGGGCATCGAAGTGATCATCGCCGAGACCCCACCATGACCCGGACCCGCTCCCTGCATGGCCGCCTTCTCACCGCTACCGGTTGGGTGCGCGGCGACATCCACTTCGACCGGCGCATCACCGCCATCGACACCGCGCACGATGACCCGCGCGAAGACCATGAGGTCCCGCTGATCCTGCCGGGCTTCATCGACCTGCACGTGCATGGCGGCGCCGGGGTGGACATCATGCAGGGCGGCGATGCGGCCGCGACCGTGGCGCGCACCCATGCCCGGCATGGCACCACCGCGCTGCTGGGCACCACGATGACCGCGCACGAGGACGACATCGTGCGCGCGCTGCAGGGCCTGGCCGGCGCGATCGGCACGCGCGGCCCCGGCATGGCGCGGGTGCTGGGCGTGCACCTGGAAGGACCGTTCATCAGCATCGAGCGGCTGGGCGCGCAACCGCCGCTGGTGGTGGAAGCCACCATGGAGGACGTGCGTCGACTGCATGCCATCGCCCCGATCAAGGTGCTGACCCTCGCCCCCGAAATCGGCCAGCACCAGGCGCTGATTCCCGCGCTGAGTGCCCTCGGCATCCGCGTACAGCTCGGCCACAGCGCCGGCAGCTACGAGGACGGCGTGGTTGCGCTGCAGGCCGGTGCGGCTGGCTTCACCCACCTGTTCAACGGCATGACCGGCGTGGACCACTACCACCCCGGCATCGCCACCGCTGCCCTGGCCCACGCCGAGTACGCCGAGCTGATTCCCGACCTGCAGCACGTGCATGCCGGTGCGATCCGCACCGCGCTGCGTGCGATTCCGAAGCTCTACTGCGTCACCGATGCCACCGCCGCCACCGGCATGCCCGATGGCGAGTACGCGCTCGGCGTGCAGCGCGTGCACAAGTGCCTGGGCTGCGTGCGCCTGGCCACCGGCTCGTTGGCCGGCAGCGCACTGACCATGGACCAGGCGCTGCGCAACCTGGTGTCGCTGGGCCTGGACGTGGCCGATGCCTCCAACCGGCTGTCGCGCTACCCCGCCGACTACCTCGGCATCGACGACCGCGGCCGCATCGCCGTGGATGCCTGGGCCGACCTGGTGGTGCTGGATACCGAGCTGCGCGTGCGCGGCGTGGTGGTGGAAGGCGACGACATCGCGCTCGATTAAGCGTTGAATCCCGCGCCGATGCGGCGCATGCAGTTGCAGACAGGACCGGCTCGATGAATCAGGTTTCCGCCGCTACGCCCATGCATGCCCACGCCGACGCCCCGCGCTGGCCGGTGCGCTATCTGTTGTTCATCGGCGGCATGGGCGGCCTGCTCTACGGCATCGACATCGGCATCATCGCCGGCGCCCTGCCCTACCTGGAGGCCACGGCCACCGCCAGCTGGCACCTCACCAGCCAGCAGCTCGGCTTCGTGGTGGCGGCAGTGCTGCTGGGCAGCGTGCTGTCCTCGTTGTTCGCCGGCATGGTCGCCGACCTGATCGGTCGGCGGGGCGCGATGCTGCTGGCCGGGGTGCTGTTCACCGCCAGCATCCCGGTGATGGCGCTGTCCAACGGCTACGCCGCGCTGCTGATGGGGCGGCTGCTGCAGGGCATCAGCGGCGGCCTGATCGGCGTGGTGGTGCCGCTGTACCTGGCCGAAGTGCTCAGCCCCGAGCGCCGGGGCCGGGGCGCGGCGATGTTCCAGCTGCTGCTCACCATCGGCCTGGTGCTGGCCGCGCTGATCGGGCTGTACCACGCGCATGCGGTGGATGCCGCCACCGAGGCGGTGCGCCACCTGCCGGCCGCCGAACAGCAGCATCTGTTGTTCGCGGTCAAGGACCATGCGTGGCGCACGATCTTCTGGAGCTGCCTGCTCCCCGGCCTGGTGTTCACCGCCGGGGTGATGTTGATCAGTGAATCGCCACGCTGGCTGGTACGGCGTGGTCGCATCGACACCGCCCGCGCCGCCCTGCAGCGCACCGTCGCCGCCAGCGAGGTGGAGCCGACCCTGCAGCGCATGCAGGCGCCCGACGACGTGCCGTCCCAGGCCGGCGGCAAGCGCGACCCGCTGTTGAGCCGCCGCTACGTGTGGCCGTTCGTGCTGGCCTGCCTGGTGCTGGCCTTCACCCAGGCCACCGGCATCAACTCGGTGCTGGCCTATGCGGTCAACATCCTCAACCAGGCCGGGCTGCCTGGCTCGGTCGCCAATGGCGCGGACGTGGCGATCAAGCTGCTCAACGCGGTGATGACGGTGGTGGCACTGGTGCTGGTGGACCGCAAGGGCCGCAAGTTCCTGCTGATGCTGGGCAGCGGCGGCATTACCGTGGCGCTGCTGGCGGCCGCGCTGCTGTTCGTCAAAAGCGAGCACGGCCGCCTGGACGTGCACGCGCAACTGCAGCAGCAGGTGGCCGGCAGCACGCTGTCGTTGCCGCTGGATGCGGCGCAGTGGCAGCGGCTGGACCGCAACGCCGGCGAGGCCGCGCAGCAGCTCACGGTGTCCTACGCGTATGGCGGCTTCAGCAACGTGCGCGCGCTGCGCAGCGACAACCCCATCGACGCGACGCTGGAGATCCGCCGCGAGGACGCGGTGTCGGCCGACAGCGTGATCGGCGCGTTCTTCCGCCGATTGCACCTCAACCCCTTCCCCGATCCCGCCCACGCCGCGCAGGCGCCGCTGGTGATCGAACGCGCGATGATCGGCCCGGTGCCCTCGCCCACCCATGGCTGGCTGGTGGCCGGCTGCATCCTGCTGTTCGTTGCGTTCTTCGCCGTGGGCCCGGGCGTGTGCGTGTGGCTGGCGCTGTCCGAACTGATGCCCACCCTGA
>Ga0213827_1002204_pt1 | contig 10259 bp, 7 predicted proteins | sample MC6MC0898MG_FD_180669 | JGI IMG/M metagenome (GOLD analysis project Ga0213827, IMG submission 180669) | Enriched soil aggregate microbial communities from Iowa State University, Ames, United States - MC6-MC0898-MG | ecosystem: Environmental > Terrestrial > Soil > Unclassified | place: USA: Iowa...
CACGCCGCCAGCGTTCGTCCTGAGCCAGGATCAAACTCTCCATAAAAAGAAATTTGATTAGCTCAAATTGTTTTGCTGGCATCATGTTTGATGTCCAAAAATTTGTTTCATTCACCAACTCAAGGTTAGCTACTAAAAACTTTATTGATTACGTTTTGCTTGTTCAGTTTTCAAGGTTCATTTTGTCACCGTTTGTTTTCAGCGACTTTATTATCATAACTTGTATTCAACAAGAAGTCAACAACTTTTTTAAAATCTTTTTTATCAAGTCGTCCTTCTTGTTAAGGACAAGTAATAATATATAATATAGCATTTTAAAAATCAAGCTTTTTTAGAAAAAAACTTAAAAATCTTTTTCTCATCGACTATAAACAATAGAATTCCTACTATAACAATGAATCCACCAATAATTTGTGTGGCTATTAAATACTCTTTAAAAATTACTAGAGCTAAAATGGCCGCACCAATTGGTTCAAATAACATCGCAATCGAAACTACATTTGTACTAACATATTTGATGGACCAATTAAATAGTGTATGACCAAATAAATTAGGAACTATCGCTAATAAAATAAACCATATCCAGTCCATAATAGAATAAGGGCCGAATGATTCACCTTTAATAAGAACATAGATCAATAACGTAATTGTACTAACAACATAAACAATCATCGTATAAGTCACAAGAGATAACCTTTTACGTACATCCTGTCCAAATAAAAAGTAGGCTGTAACAAGTACGCACGCAATCAAAGCAAGCATATCTCCATAAAATGCCGTTCCACTACCTTTAAAATCTCCCCAACTAATTAAAACACTTCCGATTATCGCAATTACTCCTGCAGTAATAGTTTTTACAGTAATCTCCTCTTTAAAGAAAAAATATGTACCTACAAATGCAAACAATGGCTGAAGGGTAACCAAAACTGTAGAACTTGCTACAGAAGTGTAATTAAGTGATTCAAACCACAATATAAAATGAAAAGCTAAAAATATGCCTGCAATTGAAGAAAATAGCCAATCACGTATTCTTAATTGTTTTACCTCGTTAGTATATTTCCCAAAAAACAGAGGAGCCATTATTAAGACCGAAAACAACATACGGTAAAACGCAATAACCCCTGCTTCTGCATTCGCTAATTTTACTAATATGGCAGATAAGGATACCGAAACAACGCCAATAAAAATAGGGATGTATGGATGAATTTTTGGTTTCTCCATAAAATCCAACCTCCAATCAATTATGCCTCGGCATAATTGCGTCCGGAATTGCCCGAGGCTTTAACTGCTTTCAGTGAATGTTTGGACACCCACCGAACACTCACTTAAATCCACATTCATCTCACTACCTTTAGAGGTGAGTGGCTTATGCCTAAAAGAAGTTAAAAAATACTTATACATCCTTCCGATCGTGATGTACAATACAAAAAAGTAATGTACATATAATAATGACACCTTGCATATCTCTTAGCAATACGAAATATCTGTGGAGGGTTGCTTATGGAAACCTTATTTGGAAATATGATTACATATGAAGTTGGCATAAAATTAGTTATTGCAGCCACATTAAGTTTAGTAATCGGCATTGAAAGGGAATTAAAAAAGAAACCTGTAGGATTAAAAACAAGCTTAGTCATTGCTACATTTAGCTGTTTATTAACTATTATTTCGATTGAAACCGCCTATTCAACACCCCCAAGGTCTGACATCAATATTACAATGGATCCTCTTCGCTTGGCTGCCCAAGTTGTTAGTGGAATTGGATTTCTTGGAGCAGGCGTTATTTTAAGACGCGGAAATGATAGTATCTCAGGTTTAACTACCGCTGCAATGATTTGGGGAGCAGCTGGGATAGGAATTGCAGTTGGCGCAGGATTTTATATGGATGCTACATTAGCTGTTATTATCATTGTCTTCGGAATTGAGGTTTTATCGCCGTTTCTTATGAAAATAGGACCAAAACGGATTCGTATGCGAGAAATATCATTGAAAGTTCAGATTAACAATGATGAAAACAGCGAATCTTTTCTTCAATTTCTAAAGGAGAACAATATTATCATCGAAAACATTCGCATTCAAGCTGTTCCAAACAATGATAATGTTTTACATGAATTAGATTTACGTTTATCATTAATTATCTCTGATAACTTACTGTCATTTTATCGTTCATTACGAACACTATCTTATATAGAAAAAATAGAAATGGAAATTTTAAACTAGTTGGAGGATTCTTCGTGGCAGAAATATTAAAACTATTAAAAGACGGTAATAAACCCTCTCTTATGGCGGCATTTGTAAATGCCTTTTTAGGAATTATTAAAGGTGCTGCCTTCTTCTTTACAGGTAATGTTGCTATGTTTGCAGAAATGATGCACTCTTTGGGAGATGCAGCAAACCAGTTTTTCGTTTATATCGGCTCAGCTCTTTCGAAAAAAGCACCGACAAAACAATTCCCTTCAGGCTTTGGTCGAATTGTAAATTTAGTTTGTCTTTTTGCCGTAATTATCGTAGCTATCCTTTCTTATGAAACGGTAAAAGAAGGCTGGCATCATTTTATACATCCTGCAGAAGAATCTAAAGGAATGCTCATTGCACTTGGAGTATTATTGATCGGGATTGTTTTAGAAGGGGCTGTGCTTGCTAAAGCTGCGGTTGAAATTCTCCATGAAGCCGGTCAGGAAAAAGCAGGAATACTAACAGCAATTCCTAAAGCTTTTGGCTATTTGAATCGTGCAAAACCAGCAACAAAATTAGTATTTATGGAAGACTTAGTTGCTACAGGTGGTAATGTTTTGGCCTTCGCTGCTATTTTAATCGCACATTTTACAGGCTGGACAAATATAGAAGGACTTGTTTCAATGATTATTGGCTGTATGATGTTCTATGTAGTAGCAAAAGTGTTCCTTGATAATGCACGTGGCGTTATTGGTGAAACAGACGAAGAAATGCTCAACCATATTGCTCATATTGTCATGGATGACCCGAACATTCAAGATATTGTACGCTTAGAGGTTATTAAAGAAGGCGAATTTTTACATGTGGAATTAGTTGCTGAAGCTGACGCTAATCTATCACTCGCTTTTCTAGATGACGTACGCGACCATTTAACAGAGATCATTTCAAGTCAGAAGGGCGTAACAAAAGTGACCATTTTATTTGATGAGGATGATGGCACAATAGATTGGGTGCATATTGGCGAAAGACCAGAAACTAAACATTAATACAGTAACATCAACCTTATTATCCAAAATATTTTTTCTATAATAAGATAAATAGCGTAAGAAAAGTTTTTGGCAGCAGTTATTCTCAAAATAAATTCTGATTTAACATTCCCATACAACTTTAGTTAACATAACCTTAGAAAAAGACAGTAATGACAAAGGACAAACCCTTGTCATTACTGTCTTTCGCATTACCATTACTTTTATCAAACTTTATAAAGTTTGTTTTTTTATTAAAATTTAAAAAGTTGTTTACTTTTATCGTTCTAGACCCAATCGTACTATGACCTCAGATGGTTCAGCTACTTGTCGCCAAGTAGGTTATGAAGGGTACTTCACGTTTCCATCAGACCTCCCCGGGTAAGCGTATGCACTTTCACACCATCTATCCGCCTCATTTACTCGATATGACCTTCGACAGAAAGGACTTTGTTTTGTAATGCAAACTCATCCAATCATACCTAGCCTTATATGAGATTCGTGTTCCTCGGACCGGTGTTTTGCCTCCAGATTCCTTCAGATTCCGCGTCGCCACGGACACCCTTGCTCTTGGCTATCCCCTACTTCTGTCTTCGGGGTTCAGGACTTACACTCTATAGTTCATGCGCATGCCGGGCGTACACAAATATAGCTGCTTATTTCGCAAAAATAAGTAGCTATAAATTTGTAAAGGTCGTAGGATCTCCTACCAAGTCAAAAACAACGTTTTTGGGATTACCATGGTAATCCCCTTGCTTGCCCCTTCCAAAGAAATATAAAAACTTCGCAAATCTTTTCTAAACTTTTATTAAAGAAAAAGGAGTAACTTTTGCTACTCCCTTAAACTCTCTTTATTCATTTTTCGACTTGTTATATCTGTAAAACAATCCAGCACTATACAATATAGTCAAAGTAATTGGAAGTACTATTTTTATAGTTAAATCATCAACACAATACCAAACAACAACATACAAAAATAATAACGCTAATAAACCCGTCCATAATGAACGAATAAATTTTTCTTTGTTATCCAAATTCCGATAAAATTTCATAGTATCACCTCTTCGCTTTAGTAAAAATGTACTTTTTTTTAGAAGAATATTCAATGAGAAAATTTGACTATGGTGTAAGTATAATAATATACTGGATAGTAATATAAAGAAGGGCGGTACATATATGTCAAAAAAAATTATATACCTTACATGTATTATGTTGTCATTCTCACTAATTTCTTCAAGTGTTTTAAGCTCCAGTATAGCAAATGCGAGCTCTATGGAAACTACAAATCTAAATTCTGACGAAAAATATGAAATCGAATATTTAGAAAACACAGATGTATACCAAAAAATTAAGTTCACAAATAAAGAAACAGGTGAAATCGAATATTTAGAAGTTGATCTTACTAATGAAAATCCTGAATACCTTGCAACTTATAATGATAAGCAAACAAAAGAACAAACAGAAGTTTCAATAACAAAAGAAGAAGATTCACTTGTTATTGAAAATCTAACGACTAACGAAAAAAAGACGGAAGAAATCTTTAATTTATCCAATGAAAATACCGTTCTACCTAGAGCACTTCCTGGAGGCAATGGTGATTATAAACTTCAAAACACATGGAAAGGTAGTAAATCATTAACTGACAATGGAACTGCTACAGTATCTTTAGCCGCTGGAATAATAGCTTCTATTTATGGAGGTCCTATAACTGGTGTTATTACAACAATTGCATCTTATCTTGTTACAAAAGGCGCTCCAACTTTCTACTATATCCATGAGTTATACTACTATAAAGGTGCTCCAGCTAAACCTGCATCATTCGTAAGATACTATGAAAAATCTAACTACACAGGGTATATTGACGCTGTATATAATAATTTTATATGGCACTAAATGGTGTTTTGTAAAAATAAAATAAAAAAAGAGGATCCGAATTTGAATTCATTCAAATTCGGATTTCTCTATTTTTTATGTTGTTTCTCCAGATAGCCCTTAGCTAACAGCTGTGAATTTTCTTAAATTCACGGCCATTAATGCGAGGCCCATCTCGTTTTCAACCTTCGATTTTCAACGAAGCCACCTTGAACCTCTCCATTACATACAAAAACATGATTCTGACACGACAATAAAAAATATGAGACCACAATGCGTAGCCTCATATCCATTTTCAATATTAAAATGAGTTTTGCAAAATAGTACGGACTTCTTCTTCTTGTAATTTGTTGAAGTTTCCAAAAGGTCCATTTTGCATAGCATGTTCTACAATTTGATTGAATTTCGAATCATCAATATCATAATCTGCAAAGCGACTTGGAGCTCCTAATGAAGTCCAGAATGAAGATATACGATCAATCCCCTCATATGCAACTTCTTCCGGTGACTTCCCTGTCGCATCAACGCCAAAGACACGTGTTGCAAGGCCTGCAAAACGTTCTGGATTCACCGATACACTTAGACGCATCCAATGAGGCTGTAAAATTGCTAATCCACCTGCATGCGGAATATCGTAAACTGCAGATACAGCATGCTCAATATTATGTGACGCCCAATCACCACGAGAGCCAATTGATAAGAATCCATTTAACCCAATTGTTCCAGCTAATAAAATTGTTTCACGTAACTGGATATTCTCCAAATCGTCTAGTAATTTAGGCGCTGTAGAAATGACAGTTCGTAACACACCTTCACACATTTCATCTGTAATTGGTGTATTCGTCGTACTATGGAAATACTGTTCAAATACATGTGACATCATATCAACGATTCCATAAACTGTATGATCTTTTGGTACTGTCACTGTATACACTGGATTTAAAATTGAAAATTTCGGGAATGCAGCAGGACTACCCCAACTTAGTTTTTCTTCTGTAGCTGCGTTCGTAATAACAGAGCCAGAGTTCATTTCGGAGCCTGTTGCAGCAAGAGTTAAAACGGTTCCGAGCGGTAAAGCGTCCTGCACGAAAACTTTACGTTTCACAATATCCCACGCATCGCCATCGTATTTTGCACCAGCAACGATTAATTTTGAACAGTCAATAACGGAACCTCCGCCAACGGCTAGAACAAGGTCAATTCCTTCTCTTTTACAAATATCAATACCAAGTCTTGCCGTTTCAACACGCGGATTTGGCTCGACACCACTCAATTCAAAGATCGTTTTATCCGCTTCATGTAACTTTTCGATGACGGCATTGTATACACCATTTTTCTTAACGCTACCTCCACCATATACAACTAACACCTTTTTACCGTATTGCGCGATCTCTCTTGGTAACTTTTCCAGTGCATCTTCACCAAAATGTAACTTCACCGGATTATAAAATGTAAATGAATCCATTCAATTCGCCCCTTTCTAGTTGGATTTTCTCATATTTCTATTAGGGAAAGCAAAGATTAAATTTTGGACATGTAGTCGTTATTTCATTGACACAATAAGTCTTTAAAAACACGAAACGAGTCATCCCATTAAAGGAATGACTCGTTCCATATTTATATTTTGATTAAACCCATCCACGGAAGCGTGAAGCTTCTGCAGTACGGCGAACACCTACCATATAAGCTGCTAAACGCATGTTAATGTTACGTGTTGTTGCTGTTGTATAAACGTTTTCAAATGCATCAACCATTTTTTTGTATAGACGTTCTTCAACTTCTTCCTCAGTCCAGTAATAACCTTGGTTATTTTGTACCCATTCGAAGTAAGAAACTGTTACCCCACCAGCAGATGCTAATACGTCTGGTACAAGTAAAATGTCACGCTCAGTTAAAATTCTAGTTGCTTCAGCAGTTGTTGGACCATTTGCTGCTTCTACTACGATGTTTGCTTTAATGTTGTGTGCATTATCAGCAGTAATTTGATTTTCAATAGCAGCAGGCACTAGAATATCACAATCAAGCTCTAATAATTCTTTGTTTGAAATTGTGTTTTCAAATAATGTTGTTACTGTACCGAAGCTATCGCGACGATCTAATAAGTATTCGATATCTAAACCTTCCGGATCATGAAGTGCACCATAAGCATCTGAAATACCGATTACTTTTGCACCTAAATCATGCATGAATTTCGCAAGGAAGCTACCTGCGTTACCAAAGCCTTGAATAACAACGCGTGCACCTTTAAGATCAATGCCACGTTTTTTCGCTGCTTCTTGGATAACGATTGTTACACCTTGTGCAGTAGCACGGTCACGACCTTGAGAACCACCAAGCACTAGTGGCTTACCTGTGATGAAACCTGGTGAGTTGAATTCATCCATACGGCTGTATTCGTCCATCATCCAAGCCATAATTTGCGCATTCGTAAATACGTCTGGAGCAGGAATGTCTTTTGTTGGTCCTACGATTTGACTAACTGCACGTACATAGCCGCGGCTTAAACGTTCAATTTCACCCATAGACATTTGACGTGGGTCACAGATGACACCGCCTTTACCACCGCCATAAGGTAGATCCACAATACCGCATTTCAATGTCATCCACATTGAAAGCGCTTTAACTTCTTCCTCAGAAACTGCTGGGTGGAAACGTACCCCACCTTTAGTTGGTCCTACAGCATCATTATGTTGTGCACGGTAACCAGTAAATACTTTAGTTGTACCATCATCCATTTTCACTGGGATGCGTACTTGTAACATACGAAGTGGTTCCTTTAACAATTCATACATTGCTTCGTCATAGCCAAGTTTATTTAGAGCATCTTGAATGACATCTTGTGTTGATGTGAATAGGTTTAAGTTTTCAGACATATTAAATCGCCTCTTTGTTTTATTTAATGATAGTATATCGGCATCATTGTAACATACTTCCGAATTAAAATGTGAACATTTTGTTAAAGATTAAATACTTTTTCAATTTGTTCAATTGACCAATCTAAATCTTCTTGAGAAATAACAAGTGGTGGTGCAAAACGAATGACTGTATCATGTGTTTCTTTACATAATAAGCCTAGTTCTTTAAGCTTTTCACAGTATGGACGTGCTTCCTCAGTTAATTCCATTCCGATGAATAAACCACGACCACGAACTTCTTTAATTACTGGATTATTAATGTTGCGTAATCTACCTTTGAAATATTCACCTAGCTCTTGAGAACGCTCTGCTAATTTTTCATCTAGTAATACTTTAAGTGATGCAATAGAAACCGCACATGCTAATGGATTACCACCGAAAGTAGAACCATGTGAACCTGGATTGAATACACCTAAGATGTCACGGTTTGCAGCTACACAAGAAATTGGGAATACACCGCCACCTAGAGCTTTACCTAAAATGTACATATCAGGCTCTACATCTTCCCAGTCACATGCAAACATTTTACCTGTACGTGCTAAACCAGCTTGGATTTCATCTGCAATGAATAAAACATTGTTTTCACGACATAACTCGCGAGCTGCTTTTAAGAAGCCTTCTGGTGGAATAACAATACCAGCTTCCCCTTGGATAGGTTCGATTAAAAACGCTGCAGTGTTCGGAGTAATTGCTGATTTCAATGCATCTAAATTACCGTAATCTACCAGTTTAACATTCGGTAACATTGGACCGAAACCACGACGATATTCTTCGTCAGATGATAAAGATACAGCAAGCATTGTACGGCCATGGAAGTTTCCGTTACATGCAATGATTTCAGCCTTGCCATCTTCTACACCTTTTACATCATATGCCCAACGACGAGCCGCTTTAAATGCAGTTTCTACCGCTTCTGCACCTGTATTCATTGGTAATACCATTTGTTTATTCGTTAATTTACCTACAAGCTCATACCATTCACCAAGGTTTTCGCTATAAAACGCACGAGAAGTTAATGTTACTTTATCAGCTTGCTCTTTTAACGCAGCAATAATTTTAGGATGACGATGTCCCTGATTCACAGCAGAGTAAGCTGATAGCATATCTAAGTATTTGTTTCCTTCTGGATCTTTTACCCAAACACCCTCAGCCTCTGAAATAACGATTGGCAGTGGGTGATAGTTTGCAGCACCAAAATTTTGAGTTTGTTCAATAACTTGTTGTGTTTTTGTCATATAGTATTCTCTCCTTACTTTCATCATGAAAAATCTATGGAAGACTAAAAGCTAATTTACTAGACAGCATTTTCTGAATAAAGAAAAAATAAGAATCTACTCGCTTCCCCTAGGTAAAGCCGCCTCGACGTTAGCTACTGCGGTTCTTGCCAGGCTTACTTTCCCAGGAGGAGTTTCGCAGATTCTTTTTAATTCTAATACTTATAGAAAAGCCTTACCTTAAACATTAAAGCATTTCTGAAGTTGTTTTTGCTTGCATGTGAAGTTGTAGATAGTCAGGGCCACCTGCTTTTGAGTCTGTACCTGACATATTGAAGCCACCAAATGGTTGGTAACCTACGATTGCACCTGTACAACCACGGTTGAAGTATAAGTTACCTACATGGAAATCTTCACGTGCTTTTTCTAAATTCACACGATTATTTGTAATAACCGCACCAGTTAAACCGTATTCAGTATCGTTTGCAATATCGATTGCTTCATCGAAATCTTTAGCTTTTGTAATAGCTACTACTGGTCCAAAAATTTCTTCTTTCATAACACGTGCATTACGATCTACGTCTGCAAATACTGTTGGTTGGACGAAGTAACCAACTGAATCATCAGCTGTACCACCAGCAACAAGGCGACCTTCTCCCTTACCAATTTCAATGTATTCTGTAATTTTGTTGAATGCTGCTTGGTCGATAACTGTTGCCATGAAGTTGCTGAAGTCTACTGGATCACCAACTGTTAGTGCATTTGTAAGCTCCACTACACGATTCACAACTGTGTCATATACATCTTCAACGATAACAGCACGAGAACATGCTGAACATTTTTGACCTGAGAAGCCGAATGCTGATTTTACGATAGATTGTGCAGCAAGCTCTAAATCTGCTTCTTTATCAACAACGATTGTATCTTTACCGCCCATTTCAGCGATTACACGTTTAATCCAAATTTGACCATCGTTTAATACTGATGCACGTTGGTTAATACGTAAACCTACATCACGTGAGCCAGTGAAGCTGACGAAGCGTGTTTTTGGATGATCA
>Ga0213827_1002208_pt1 | contig 10252 bp, 8 predicted proteins | sample MC6MC0898MG_FD_180669 | JGI IMG/M metagenome (GOLD analysis project Ga0213827, IMG submission 180669) | Enriched soil aggregate microbial communities from Iowa State University, Ames, United States - MC6-MC0898-MG | ecosystem: Environmental > Terrestrial > Soil > Unclassified | place: USA: Iowa...
GCCTGGCCCTTGTAGGAGCGGCCTTGTGCCGCGAAGGGCTGCAAAGCAGCCCCGGGGTTTCCGCGCAGATGCACAAATTGCTGGGGCTGCTTTGCAGCCCTTCGCGGCACAAGGCCGCTCCTACAGGGATGGCGGTGCAGCAGCGCCTGAGGCAACACGCCTCAGGAAAAATCGGCAGGATGTTGTGCAGAGAATTCGTTTGAGGTCCTTGGCCTTATTGTCCATGGTGGCAGGCTGGTAGCTATTTGCCACGCGTGGACGCAGGCGCATGACGATGCCTGCGTTGGGGGACGATGTCAGATCCCCCCAACAATAAGAGAGGACAAGGAAATGCAATCCAACGGTTTGAAGCAAAGCCTCAAGCAGCGGCACATCACCATGATCGCGCTGGGCGGGGTGATCGGTGCAGGGCTGTTCATGGGCTCGGGCTCACTGATCGCATCGGCAGGGCCTGCGGCCATCCTGTCGTATTTCATCGGTGGCCTGGTGGTCACCCTGGTCATGTTCATGCTGGGCGAAATGGCCTGCCGCAACCCGGACGCCGGGTCGTTCTCGACCTATGCCAACACCTGGCTCGGCGACTGGGCAGGGTTTTCAGTCGGCTGGCTGTACTGGTTCAAGTCGATGATGACCATCACCCTCGAAGCGGTACTGCTGGGCGCCATCCTGCATGACTTTCTACCCTGGCTGCCGATCTGGGCAGGCGCCTTCCTGATGCTGGTGACCCTGATGGCCAGCAACGCCTACTCGGTGCGTTCGTTTGCCGAAGTGGAGTATTGGCTGGCAGCGATGAAGGTCGCCACCATCCTCATCTTCATGCTGCTGGGCCTCTCGATCCTGCTCGGCCTGCACAGCGACATTCCCTCGCCTGGGCTGGTCAACCTCACCGCCCACGACGGTTTCATGCCCAATGGCCTGTCGCCCGTGATGGCGGGTGTCATCGTGGTGATCTTCTCGCTGGGCGGCAGCGAAATCGCCGCCGTGGCGGCAGGCGAATCGGAGAACCCGCGGCAGAACGTGATCCGCGCAATCAAGAGCGTGATCCTGCGGGTGATGCTGTTCTACGTAGGTTCCGTGTCAATCCTGATCCTGTGCTTGCCATGGACCGACAAGGCCAACCTGGCCTCGCCCTATGTTTCGCTGTTCACCCTGGCCGGGTTCGGTGGTGCTGCGGTGGCCATGAAACTGGTGCTGTTCGTTTCGTTCATGTCGGTGATGAACTCGTTCATGTTCTCCAACTCACGCATGCTGTTCTCGCTGAGCCAGCGCGGCCACGCACCCAAGCTGTTCTCGCGCACCAGCGCCAAGGGCGTGCCGATCAATGCACTGCTGCTGAGCCTGTCGATCTGCACGATGATCCTGACCGTGCACTTCATCAGCGCCGGCGACCTGTTCATGACCCTGGCCAAGAGCACCGGCAGCCTGGTGATGGTCGTATGGATCTTCATCATCATCGCCCACGTGGCCATGCGCTGGAAAACCCGTCACGAAGCGGTCGACCCCAAGGCCTTCCGCGCCTGGCTGTTCCCGTACGCCAATATCGTTGCGCTGTTCGCCTTGCTGGCAGTGATCGGCACCCAGGCGTTCGACCCGGCGTCGCGTTTCCAGTTCTGGTTCACGGTGCTGACGGTACTGCTGGTGGTGGCGGGGTACTTCCTGATGCGCCAGCGAACGGCGGCCGCTGCAAAGGAGGCCGAGGCAAAAATGGGAGAGACAAGAAATGGCGTCCCAGGCAGGAATTGAACCTGCAACCTTCCCCTTAGGAGGGGGATGCTCTATCCAATTGAGCTACTGAGACGCTACGACCGGCAGCGAGCGCTGCACAGCGGGACGGCCAGCATGTTAACCAGCATGCTGGCATTTGTCATGCACCTACCGGGCTTTTTCGCGTAATCCTTTTCTGGCACTGCTACCCCTGCGGCAGCACGCCTTCATCGTACAGTAGCCCGAACAGGGCTGCGACCGCAGCCTCCAGGGTTGTGGAGTTGTCCAGCACGTGCACCGAAGGATCGGGCAATGCCTGCAAGCGGGCGCTGCGAGCCAGGCGCTGTTCGACTTCCTCGACGCTTTCGCGGCCACGGGCTACCAAGCGCTGGCGCAGCACCTCGGGCCTGACCTCGATCCGCACTGCCAACAGGTCGGGGTAACGCTGGCGCGCTTCGGCCAGGTAGGCCCGCGAGCCATTCACCAGCACAGCCCTGCCCGCCGCCAGCCACTCATCCACCTGCTGGGGAATGCCATAGTCCAGGCCGTTGGCGCGCCAGTGCATGGCAAACGCGCCCTGCGCACGCAGGGTCTCGAACTGCTCGGGCGTGACCCCATGCGCAGCTTCGCCCTTGGCTTCGGCCGAACGGGTAATGACGCGGCGGGCAATTTCCACCCCGGCCGCCGCCAGTCGCTCACGTGACGCGTCGATCAGGGAATCTTTCCCGGAACCCGACGGTCCTACCAGAAATATCAACCGACCTGTCCCTGATCGACGGTCGCTTGCGTCATGTTGCATAGCCACTATGCTCTATGAAGGGAAACCGCCGCATTCTAGGTGTTTTCCTGATCTTTTGCTGCGTTTTACCAGTTTTTGACGGCAAAAGTCTGACGGTTGGGCAAGCCGGAGCATGTAAAACTTTTCAAACCAGTGCTCATTTCTGATAATTGGTACTGGCAGAAAGCCTTTATCCGGCTCACTATTTGTCACAGAATTGACGCCAAGGAAACGGCGATGATGAGGCAAGATGAGCACCCATTTTTACTGCCGGTTGAACATTTTGTCGTCGCCACGGTCGTACTTCCACCCCGTGCGGCCAATTTGAGAACCGCTTCCCCTGAACCAAACTCCGGTCAATTTATATGCGCCCAATGAAACAGGCTATTTATTCGAGCCGCACCGCTGACAAGTTCGTCGTCCGCCTGCCAGACGGGATGCGTGAGCGCATTGCCGAGGTAGCGCGAAACCATCACCGCAGCATGAACTCCGAAATCATCGCGCGCCTGGAACAGAGCCTTATCCAGGAAGGTGCGCTGGGTGACGAGCTGAGCATGCGCCTGGACAGCCCTGAGCTGTCGCTGCATGAGCGCGAGTTGCTGCAGCGCTTCCGTCAACTGTCCCACCGCCAGCAGAACGCCCTGGTGGCCCTCATCGCTCACGATGTGGAAATGGCCGCTGACGCTTCCTGAGGTCTGCAGCGAACATGAAAAAGCCAGCGTAAGCTGGCTTTTTTGTGGCTGGCCTACGGCAACGGCATACGCCATTGCAGGACCACTGTGGGAGCGGGCAAGCCCGCGAATCAGGCGACGCGGTGGATGGCACCGGCTGCGCCGGTGTTCGCGGGCATGCCCGCTCCCACAGGGAAAGATCGGTTTACAGCAGGAACAGCGTAGCCAGGCCGAGGAAGATGAAAAAGCCGCCACTGTCGGTCACGGCAGTGATCATCACACTCGCCCCCATCGCCGGGTCGCGGCCCAGGCGGGCCAATGTCATCGGGATGAGCACGCCCATCAGCGCTGCCAGTAACAGGTTCAGGGTCATTGCGGCGGTCATCACCAAACCCAGTGACCAGCTGCCATACAGCCAGAAAGCCACCGCACCGATCACTCCGCCCCACACCAGGCCGTTGATCAGCGACACTGCCAACTCCTTGCGCATCAGGCGGCTGGTATTGCCCGGCGACACCTGGTCCAGCGCCATGGCGCGGACAATCATGGTGATGGTCTGGTTACCCGAGTTGCCACCAATACCCGCAACGATAGGCATCAACGCAGCCAACGCCACCAGCTTTTCGATCGAGCCTTCAAACAGCCCGATAACGCGGGACGCGAGAAAAGCGGTAATCAGGTTGATCGCCAGCCATGCCCAACGGTTGCGGAACGAGCGCCAGACCGAGGCAAAGATATCTTCCTCTTCACGCAGGCCCGCCATGTTGAGGACTTCGCTCTCGCTCTCCTCACGGATCAGGTCGACCATTTCGTCGATGGTCAAACGGCCGATCAGGCGCCCGCCTTTGTCTACTACAGGTGCCGATACCAGGTCATAACGCTCGAAAGCCTGCGCTGCATCATAGGCATCTTCCTCGGGCTGGAAGGACACCGGGTCGGTCGCCATGACCTCCGCTACCTTCTTCTCCGGGTCGTTGACCAGCAAGCGCTTGATCGGCAACACCCCCTTGAGGATGCCGTCGTAATCGACCACGAACAGTTTGTCGGTGTGGTTGGGCAGCTCTTTCAGGCGGCGCAGATAGCGCAGCACCACTTCCAGGCTGACGTCTTCGCGGATGGTGACCATCTCGAAGTCCATCAGCGCACCGACCTGCTCCTCGTCGTAGCTCAGCGCCGAGCGCACACGCTCGCGTTGCTGGGCATCGAGGGTTTCCATCAGCTCGTGAACAACGTCGCGCGGCAGCTCTGGGGCCAGGTCGGCCAGCTCGTCGGCGTCCATTTCCTTGGCGGCGGCCAGCAGCTCGTGATCGTCCATGTCGGCGATCAACGATTGGCGAACCGAGTCGGAAACTTCAAGCAGGATGTCGCCATCGCGATCCGAGCGCACCAGCTGCCAGACCGTCAGGCGGTCTTCCAGGGGCAAGGCTTCGAGGATATAGGCGATGTCGGCGGGGTGCAGATCATCGAGCTTGCGCTGCAGCTCGACGAGATTCTGGCGGTGGACCAGGTTTTCGACCAAGTCGTTGTGCGCGCCTTCCTGGCGGTGCGTCAGGTCTTCGACCACACGCTGGCGTTGCAGCAGTTCGACCACCTGGGCCAGGCGATCCTGCAGGCTTTCTTGCGCTTTTTTTACTTCTACTTCAGTCATAGGCGAACTCCACTCCCAGCAGCGGAGCACGCCGGGAGAATCAATCGGTCAGATCTTTCTGTATGAATGTTGTTAGCGAGTAACTACTGGGTAAGTCCATGGTGGTTTTCCACAAGCCCCGGCGGGGCTGACGGGCGCAATCATACACTGCTCAAGCTGTCAGATCGCTTAAATTTTTGGCCAGAACAATCGTTTGCGTGATAAAGGTGGGACAACGCTCGAAGCTATCAGTGCGACGGCTGTTGTGGATGGGGAGGCACATTGAAGTTCAGGCAGGTTGCGCCTGACAATTCGGGACTGCCCGCAGCCACACGCTACACCATGATCATGACAGAAGCGCTTAGATCGGCATCGCCACACTACAGTGGCGCAGAAAAACAAAAAGCCCGCTCAATTGAGCGGGCTTCTTGATGGGGTATGGCGGACTCAGCAGGATTCGAACCTGCGACCGCTCGGTTCGTAGCCGAGTACTCTATCCAGCTGAGCTATGAGTCCGTGGTGGTAGTTTTAGACCAGATTACCACTGGTTGACTGAAGTCGCTTTGCAAGCAGAGCCACTTCAAAAAGTGGCGGACTCAGCAGGATTCGAACCTGCGACCGCTCGGTTCGTAGCCGAGTACTCTATCCAGCTGAGCTATGAGTCCGCAATTGGTAGTTTTAGACCAGATTACCACTGGTTTCTTGAAGCAGCCTTGCAAACAAAGCCACTTCAAAAGTGGCGGACTCAACAGGATTCGAACCTGTGACCGCTCGGTTCGTAGCCGAGTACTCTATCCAGCTGAGCTATGAGTCCGTGTCTTGCCGCGCATTATAGGTCGCTGAAACATTTTTGCAAGAACTTTTTCGTTTAAAAACAACTACTTAGCGTTCTTACCGTTTACAGCGCCCTAAGCGAATAATGGCGGTGAAGGGGGGATTCGAACCCCCGATACCCTTATGAGGTATACTCCCTTAGCAGGGGAGCGCCTTCGGCCACTCGGCCACCTCACCGCAACACGAGGCGAATATTAAAGAACCTCTTTCACCTTTGCAACCCTTTTTTTGAAAAAAACTTCAAAAAAATTAAAGGCTTGGCTCTTCATCCTTCTCTTTCTTGATCCGCAGGTAGATTTCCTCGCGGTGAACGGCCACTTCTTTCGGGGCGCTGACGCCAATACGCACCTGGTTGCCTTTGACGCCAAGCACCGTCACGGTGATCTCGCCGTCTCCAATGATCAGGCTCTCGGCGCACCGACGAGTCAGAATCAACATAGCTTTCTCCTCACGCAAAACATTCAGGGGTAACAGTCTTTGGTATCGGGCCTGGGCGTGGACGACGACCAGGCCCCGGTTACTCGCCGCACAGGGCAGGACAGGGCCTGCGTGACGAGCAGAAACGCGAAGGGCGCGGCAAGCCGCGCCCTTCCTGGCAGCGCCTTACTCGCCCTGTCGGACAGGTGCGTCGAGCTCGAACGCGGTGTGCAGCGCACGCACGGCCAGCTCCAGGTACTTCTCTTCGATCACGACCGAAACCTTGATCTCGGAGGTGGAGATCATCTGGATGTTGATGCTCTCCTTGGCCAGGGCTTCGAACATACGGCTGGCAACACCGGCGTGCGAACGCATGCCGACACCAACGATCGAGACCTTGGCGATCTTGGTATCGCCGATCACTTCACGGGCACCGATTTCGCGGGCAGTGTTTTCCAGCACGCTCTGCGCCTTCTCGTACTCGTTGCGGTGTACGGTGAAGGTGAAGTCGGTGGTGTTATCGTGGGCAACGTTCTGCACGATCATGTCGACTTCGATGTTCGAAGCGCTGATCGGGCCGAGGATCTTGAAGGCCACGCCCGGGGTGTCCGGCACGCCGCGAATGGTCAGCTTGGCTTCATCACGGTTGAAGGCGATACCGGAAATGATCGGCTGTTCCATGGATTCCTCTTCATCAATGGTAATGAGGGTACCCGGACCCTCCTTGAAGCTGTGCAGCACGCGCAGCGGTACGTTGTACTTGCCGGCGAACTCCACCGAACGGATCTGCAGCACCTTGGAACCGAGGCTGGCCATTTCCAGCATCTCTTCGAAGGTGATCTTCTCCAGGCGACGGGCCTGTGGCACAACGCGCGGGTCGGTGGTGTAGACGCCATCGACGTCGGTGTAGATCTGGCACTCGTCAGCCTTCAGCGCCGCCGCCAGGGCCACGCCGGTGGTGTCGGAGCCGCCACGGCCCAGGGTGGTGATGCTGCCGTGCTCGTCGACGCCCTGGAAGCCTGCTACCACGACCACGCGGCCTTCCTTGAGGTCGGCACGAATCTTCTGGTCGTCGATCTGCAGGATGCGCGCCTTGTTGTGCGAGCTGTCGGTGAGGATGCGCACCTGGTTGCCGGTGTAGGACACCGCTGGCACACCACGCTTGATCAAGGCCATGGTCAGCAGGGCAATGGTGACCTGCTCACCGGTCGACACGATCACGTCCAGTTCACGCGGAACCGGCTGATCGGTGATCTGCTTGGCCAGGTCGATCAGGCGATTGGTTTCACCGCTCATGGCCGACAACACAACCACCAGGTCGTCGCCTGCCTCACGGTGTTTCTTGACCTTTTCGGCTACCTGCTCGATCCGCTCGATGGAACCGACAGAGGTGCCGCCAAATTTCTGTACGATCAACGCCATTTCAGTGGTGCCTCAGCCCATACAGGGCCCCAAAAAACAATCCAACATGAAGAGGCCGGCGACTAGACCGCCGACCCCTTCATCTCAAAGTCCCTGCTCTGCGAATGGCACGGCCAGCGCCAGGGCCTGGTCCAGTGCAGCGACGTCGACGCCACCACCCTGAGCCATGTCCGGACGACCACCGCCCTTGCCACCCACCGCCGCAGCGGCTTGTTTCATCAGATCGCCAGCCTTGAGTTGGCTGGAGAGGTCCTTGGTCACGCCGGCCACCAGCACAACCTTGCCCTCATGCTCGCTGCCCAGCAGGATCACTGCGTGGCCGAGCTTGTTCTTCAGCTGATCGACCAGGGCCAGCAAGGCCTTGCCGTCCTGCCCATCCAGGCGGGCGGCGAGCACCTTGGCACCCTTGACCTCAACAGCCGCATTGGAGAGATCGTCCCCGGCGGCGCTGGCGGCCTTGGCCTGCAGCTGTTCCAGCTGCTTCTCCAGCTGACGGTTGCGCTCGAGCACAGCCGACAGCTTGTCGATCAGGTTGTCGCGGTTGCCCTTGACCAGTTGCGCGGCTTCCTTGACCTGTTCTTCGGCAGCATTCAGGTAGGCCAGCGCAGCAGCGCCGGTAACCGCTTCGATACGGCGTACGCCCGAGGCCACGCCGCCTTCGCTGATGATCTTGAACAGGCTGATGTCACCGGTGCGCTTGGCGTGGATACCACCGCACAGCTCTACGGAGAAATCACCGCCCATGCTCAGCACACGCACGGTGTCGCCGTACTTCTCGCCGAACAGCGCCATGGCACCTTTGGCCTTGGCGGTTTCGATGTCGGTCAGCTCGGTTTGCACCGCAGTGTTCTTGCGCACTTCGCGGTTGACGATGTCTTCCAGGGCCTTGATCTGCTCTGGCTTCACCGCTTCGAAGTGGCTGAAGTCGAAACGCAGGCGCTGGCTATCGACCAGGGAGCCCTTCTGCTGTACATGTTCGCCCAGCACCTGGCGCAGCGCTTCGTGCAGCAGGTGGGTGGCGGAATGGTTCAGCGAGGTGGCGTGCTGCACCTCGGCATCGACCTTGGCCTCGACCGGCGAGCCGATCACCAGCGCACCGCTGGCGACCACGCCGTGGTGCAGGAAGGCACCGCCGGTCTTGGTGGTGTCGCGCACATCGAAGCGCGCAGCGCCGGCCTGCAGGAAGCCGGTGTCACCCACCTGGCCACCAGACTCGGCATAGAACGGCGTGCGGTCGAGTACCACCACGCCCTGCTCGCCTTCACCCAGCTGGTCGACGGCCTGGCCATCTTTGTACAGGGCGATGATCTTGCCCTGGCCTTCGGTGGCGTCGTAGCCGACGAACTCGGTAGCGCTGTCGACCTTGACCACACTGTTGTAATCCATGCCGAAGGCGCTGGCGGAACGCGCACGCTCACGCTGGGCGTCCATCTCGCGCTCGAAGCCGGCTTCGTCAATGGTCAGCTCACGCTCACGGGCGATGTCGGCCGTCAGGTCCATCGGGAAGCCGTAGGTGTCATACAACTTGAACACCACGTCGCCCGGTACCACATCGCCTTTCAGTTGGGCCAGGTCCTGCTCGAGGATGCGCAGGCCTTGCTCCAGGGTCTTGGCGAACTGCTCTTCTTCAGCCTTCAGCACGCGCTCGATGTGCGCTTGCTGGCTCTTCAGCTCAGGGAAGGCCTCACCCATTTCAGCGGCCAGTGCGGCAACGATCTGGTAGAAGAAGCTGCCCTTGGCGCCCAGCTTGTTGCCGTGGCGGCAGGCACGACGAATGATGCGGCGCAGCACATAGCCACGGCCTTCGTTGGACGGCAGCACACCGTCAGCGATCAGGAAGCCGCACGAGCGGATATGGTCGGCGACCACCTTCAGCGACGCCTGGCCGTCATTGCTGCAACCGATGGCCTTGGCCGCAGCCGACAGCAGGTTCTGGAACAGGTCGATCTCGTAGTTCGAGTGCACGTGCTGCAGCACGGCGCTGACGCGCTCCAGGCCCATGCCGGTGTCCACCGACGGTGCTGGCAGCGGGTGCAGCACGCCGTCGGCCGTGCGGTTGAACTGCATGAAGACGTTGTTCCAGATCTCGATGTAGCGGTCGCCGTCTTCTTCTGGCGAGCCGGGTGGGCCGCCCCAGATATCCGCGCCGTGGTCGTAGAAGATCTCGGTGCACGGGCCGCAAGGGCCGGTGTCACCCATGGTCCAGAAGTTGTCGGAGGCGTAAGGGGCGCCCTTGTTGTCGCCGATGCGTACCATGCGCTCGGCTGGCACGCCAATTTCCTTGGTCCAGATGTCGTAGGCTTCGTCGTCAGTGGCGTAGACGGTGACCCAGAGCTTTTCCTTGGGCAGGTTCAGCCATTGTTCCGAGGTCAGGAAGGTCCAGGCGAAGGTGATGGCGTCGCGCTTGAAATAGTCACCGAAGCTGAAGTTGCCCAGCATTTCGAAGAACGTATGGTGACGCGCGGTGTAGCCGACGTTTTCCAGGTCGTTGTGCTTACCACCGGCGCGCACGCACTTCTGGCTGCTGACAGCACGGGTGTAGGCACGCTTCTCCGCGCCGAGGAAACAGTCTTTGAACTGGTTCATGCCGGCATTGGTGAACAGCAGGGTTGGGTCGTTGTTCGGGATCAGCGAACTGGAGGCGACTCGGGTGTGTCCCTGCTCTTCGAAGAAGCGAAGGAAGGCTTCACGGATTTCTGCGCTTTTCATAGGTTCTTCCACGGAAACGGCGGCCCTGTTGGGCAAACGCGTCGACGAAACGACGGCAAAGGGCCGCATTATATCGGTCCTGCAATCTCG
>Ga0213827_1002209_pt1 | contig 10250 bp, 6 predicted proteins | sample MC6MC0898MG_FD_180669 | JGI IMG/M metagenome (GOLD analysis project Ga0213827, IMG submission 180669) | Enriched soil aggregate microbial communities from Iowa State University, Ames, United States - MC6-MC0898-MG | ecosystem: Environmental > Terrestrial > Soil > Unclassified | place: USA: Iowa...
GCCGAAGCGCACGCGACCAGCGAAGTCGATCATCCGGTCATGGCTTATAGCGGTGGCGGGGATGCGGTTGAGTGGCTGGTGCCCAAGGCAATGTGGCTGACGCGCCATGAGCCGGAAATCTACGCGCAGGCAGATATTATCTGTGAAGCGCTGGATTTCATCAATTTCAGGCTTGCGGGCGAATGGGTTGGCTCGCGCATGAACGCGGCGTGTAAATGGAATTACGATTCCCTTGCATCGCAATTCGTCCCGGAAGTGTATAAGCAGCTCGGCATTGAAGACCTGACGGGCAAACTCCCGCAACGCATCATCCCTGTGGGCGGAACGATTGGCGTTCTTCAACAGCATGTTGCCGAAGCGCTTGGGCTTTCGTCGTGCCCGATCATCGCGCAGGGCGGCATTGATGCGCACATCGGCATGCTGGGTTCTGACACAGTTGAAGTTGGCTCGATGCTGGCGATTGGAGGCACGTCCAATGTGTTCCTGACGCATCTTTCCGGCTATGGCGATGTCAGAGGGTTTTGGGGACCCTATCCAAATGCGCTGGTCGATGATTACTGGCTGGTTGAAGCAGGACAAGTATCAACCGGCTCCATTCTCAACTGGTTGAGCGGTCAGATATTCGGTCTCAATGCCGATGAACATAAGACGCTTATTCAGCAGGCAAGTACGGTACAGAAAGCTGGTTCCGGTTTGCTGACGCTTGATTACTGGATGGGCAATCGGACACCCTATCGTGACGGTCATTTGCGTGGCGCAATGCTCGGGCTTTCGCTTGGGCATGGCAGGGCCGATATTTATGCGTCAGCCGTTGATTCAATTGCGCTTGGCTCTGCCAATGTTCTGCATGCTCTGGAAAAGCGCGATGTAACCATCAATCGTATCGTTATGGCCGGTGGTATTTGCAAAAATCCGCTTTGGCTGCAAAGCACGGTTGATGCACTTGCGCGCCCTGTTTTGGTCGCGCAAAGCGATAATCTTTCGCTCATTGGTGCGTCGGTTAGTGCGGCGCATGCTCTGGGCTTTTTCCCTGATCTGATCACCGCCGCAAAAAATTGCGCTGCATATACAGAGGAATTGCATCCCAATGCGGTGCGCAGCGCATGGTTCGCAGATACATTGGAGCTTTATCGCGAAGCAACTGCAGTGCTGACTCCCACGCTGCATCGGTTGTCTGCGCGACAGGCAACAGGAGCTCCAGTATGAACGACACCCGTTTGAACCCTTCCGTCCGTCTTCCGTCTGACGAACAGCGCGAACATCTCATGGTGCGCGTTGCCAAGCTCTATTACGAACTCGAGCGGACGCAGAGTGAGATCGCCAAGGAGCTGGGGCTTACCCGCTGGCAGGTGGGAAGGCTCATGACGGAAGCAAAAGAACTGGGCGTCGTGAGGATCGAGATCACGCCGCGCGCGCAGCGACGCACCGAACTCGAAATCATGTTGCAACAGCAATTTAACCTTTATGACGCCATCGTTGTGCCGACCGGCGACAGCACGGATTCTACCCTTTTGATGGAAAGCGTTGCACAGGCAGCGGCAAATTATCTTGCAGCCATGCATCCCAAGCCCAAGCTGATTGGTGTTTCGTGGGGCCGAACCATGTCGGCTGTGGCAAAGTTTTTGCCAACCAATTGGTGTCCCGGCTTGCATGTCGTGCTGGTCAACGGATCGACACATCTGCATTCAACGACGGTAAGAACCAGCGCTGTTGCCGAAGAATTTGCCGCCGCCGCAGGTAATGGCAAAACCACATTGCTGCCGGTGCCGGCCATCCTTGGCAAGAAGACCACACGCGATGCGCTGGAAGAAGACCCGATTGTCGAACGTGTGATGGAGCTTGCCGAACAGGCGGAAACCGTTTGCTTCGGCATGGGCGGCATCACGCATCAATCCGTCCTTTTAAGCTCAGGCTACCTCAACGAAAGCGACATTGATCGTCTGCGCGATGCGGGTGCGGTGGGCGATATTCTCGGACGCTTCGTCGATGTGAAAGGCGCAATTGTCGATAGTTCGATTGATGATCGCACGCTTGGATTACGTCTCGAATCGCTTTGCAAAAAGCAACACAGCATCGGCGTCGTTTCTGGTCCCGAAAAACACAATATCGCTGTCGCAGCCCTCGCAGCCGGCTATCTCAAGGTTATCGTGACCGACGAGGCCACCGCACGACATGCCCTAGAGGTTTCAAATGTCCCATAGCGTTTTGTCCGTAAGCCATATTTCAAAGCGGTTTCCGCCCAATATTATTGCGCTGGAACATGCATCAATCGACATTAAAAAAGGCGAGATACATTGCCTGCTGGGCGCAAATGGCGCTGGAAAGTCGACATTTCTCAAGATCATTGCGGGCGCGCTGCGCCCTTCGACCGGAACGGTTGCGATAGACGGCAAGAACGTCTCGCCACGATCACCGTCTGAAGCCTCCCGCCTTGGCGTTTCGATGATTTATCAGGAACTTGATCTGGTTCCGCAACTGACTGTCGAAGAAAACATGTTTCTCGGACATGCGCCAACAAAGTTTGGTTTCCTGAGAAAAAAGGATCGTCGGCTTAAAGCCGTTGAAGCACTAAGGCGCGTGGGTGCGAATTTTGCGCCCGATGTGCGGGTGGAAACGCTTTCGGTCGCAAACCAGCAGCTCACAGCCATTGCGCGTTCGCTGACCATGGACGCAAAAATCATCATCATGGATGAGCCGTCGGCAGCGCTTAATGAAACCGAACTCAAAAGCGTTTTCGAAGTGATCCGTGAACTGACACGGCAAGGGGTGGCAATCCTGTATGTCAGCCATCGTCTTGGTGAACTGCGCGAAATCGGCGACCGCGTGACGGTTTTGCGCGGCGGCAAGACGATTGAGACCTTTGATTTGAGCTCGACCGGTGATGAAGCCTTGGTTGAGGCGATCATTGGCCGCGAGCGTTCGCTGGTCGAACGGCAGGAACGCCCGCCAGTAACGGGAAAAGTGGCGCTGAAAGTAAAAAGTCTCAAAGGCGATGAAGGGCTTCACATTGATGAGTTTCAGGTGCGCTGGGGTGAAGTGACCGGGCTCACGGGCCTTAATGGTTCCGGACGCACCAGTTTTCTCAAGTCCCTGTTTGGAGCGAGGGCTTTTCAGGGCGAAATTCACATCGATGGCAAGCCTTTCAAACCGCGCTATCCGGCAGATGCCATTCAATCAGGTCTCGGGCTTGTGCCAGAAAACCGGAAGACGGAAGGCCTGATCCTTCACGCGCCGATCTATAAGAATGCGACCTTGCCTGCGATGCGTTCGAGCTGGCTTACACGTCACAATTTTCAAAAAGAACGAACACGACCGATCCTTGCCAGCCTCTCGACGAAATATGGCTATCCCGAACAATCGGTGATCCAGCTTTCGGGTGGCAATCAGCAAAAGGTTGTTCTGGCCAAATGGATTATCAATGGCGCGCGCATTCTCCTGCTCGATGAACCAAGCCGTGGTCTCGATATTGGAGCCAAGGCCGATCTTTACAATCTGGTACATCGCCTTGCCGATGAGGGCGCTGCCGTTATCGTCGCCAGCAGCGAATTGGATGAACTTTATTCCGCCTGCGATAGTATCTGGGTCTTCCATGAAGGCCGCATCATCGCTCGCTACGATCCTTCAAAAACCGATCGTGACACGATCCTGAAAACAACAATTCTGGGGGACAGTCACCATGTCCAGCACTGACACACCTTTATTCGCCGTTCCTCAAGGTAAAACTCCCTTGGGCAAGCGGCTGATCAATCTGGCAGTGGAGTATAATTTCATTGTCATCTTCCTGCTGGTTGTGGCAATCGCCGCAACGCTTTCCAGCAATTTTCTCACATTCGGAAATATCGCAAACCTGTTTCAGCAGGCAGCGGTTGTGGGCGTCGTGGCCGTTGGCATGACATTCGTCATTCTCACCGGGAATATCGATTTGTCGGTGGGAAGTGTGGCAGCGCTCTGTGGTATGCTGGTCGCGGTTCTCATGTCTCAGGGATATGACCCGGTCGTGGCTGTTGTTTTAACGGCCTTTGCAGGCATGGCTTGCGGGGCTGCCATGGGCGCAATTTCAGCGCTCGCTCAGGTGCCTAGTTTTATCATCACGCTTGCTGGTCTGGTTTCGTTTCGGGGGCTGACTTATCTGCTGACCGACGGCGTCCCAGTGAGCGGTCTGCCCGCAGGATTTTCGACGATCAGTTCAACGATGATCCCGATTTTCCCCGGCTTTGCCATAGCTTCGATGGGTATAATCTTCATCGCTCTTTGTGTCGTCGCTGGTCTGGTTTTGCGCTTCACAGTGTTTGGCGAATATGTTTATGCGACGGGCGGCAACCCGGAAGCAGCGCGCCTTTCCGGTCTGCCGACACGCGGTATGATCATTGCCGTTTTTGCGATTTCCGGCCTCATGGCATCAATCGCTGGCATATTGCTCACGTCGCGTTTGCGCATCGGCCAACCCACAGCTGCACAAGGGCTTGAACTGGATGCAATTGCCGCAGTTGTACTGGGTGGAACAAGTCTCTTCGGCGGTCGTGGCAGCATATTGGGCACATTCTTTGCCGTCATGCTGCTTCAGGTGCTCAGAAACATCTTCAACCTGCTTGGCTGGGGTTCTTTCTACCAGATGACCGTTACCGGGATCATCATTGTCGCCGCCATTCTTCTTAACAGATTTATCGATCACAGAAAGGGCCGAGGATGACGGTCTCAATTCCCGCCAGTTTCACCAAGCTTTCCTCCGATAAGATTATGGCTGACACGATTATGGATTTTCCCCGCAACGTTGGCACATCACTCAAGCCTGATTGGTTTGAAGATATTGTCGTGAACCGCAGTGCATCGGAGCGTCGTGCTTCGAGCTTGCCGTCGCGCCGTTCGATCAAGAAAGAATATCAGGCGGCGTGGCTTGTTCGTGCGATTGAGTGCATTGATCTGACCACGCTTGCCGGTGATGACACGGAAGGCCGTGTGCGCAGGCTCTGCGCCAAGGCACGGCGTCCGGTGCGCGATGATATTCTGGAAGCCTTGGGGCTTGGCGATGCTGGCATTACCACAGGTGCTGTCTGCGTTTATCCAACCATGGTGCCGTATGCTGTCAAAGCGCTCCAAGGTTCCGGCATTCCTGTCGCCTCGGTTGCGACAGGCTTTCCGGCAGGCCTGACACCCTTGCCACTGCGGCTTGCCGAGATCACCTATGCGGTCGAGCAGGGTGCCGATGAGATCGACATCGTCATTACGCGCGAGCATGTGCTCACACAGAACTGGTCAGCGCTTTATGACGAGATTGCCGCGATGCGCGAAGCCTGTGGTGAGGCGCATATGAAGGCCATTCTTGCAACGGGTGATCTCAACACACTGACCAATGTCTATCGCGCCTCGATGGTTGCGATGCAGGCGGGATCGGATTTCATCAAAACCTCGACCGGCAAGGAAGATGTCAATGCCACGCTGCCGGTCAGCCTGACCATGGTACGGGCCTTGCGCGATTATGGCGAACTGTCCGGCCAGATCGTCGGTTTCAAGCCTGCGGGTGGATTGAAGAGTGCCAAGGACGCGCTGGCCTGGCTCACCTTGATGAAGGAAGAACTTGGCAATCGCTGGCTGGAACCCGATCTGTTCCGCCTTGGCGCCTCGTCGATGCTCGGTGATATTGAACGGCAATTGGAGCACTTTGTGACCGGACGCTATTCGAGCGCCAACCGTCACGCCGCTGCTTAAACTTGGCTTTTACGCATTCTCCGAACGCAAAAAGCTCACGCAGTTTTGCTGGAAATGCTCGTAAGGAAAAATAAAATGCGACCCATCAAGGACATTCTGAAGACCATGGAATATGGACCTTCCCCTGAAGCCAACGGCGATGTGAAGCAGTGGCTGGAGCAGCATGGCCGCTCGTTTGGCCATTATATCAATGGTGCTTTCGTCAAGCCGGAAGGCCATAAGACCATCACAGTGACCAATCCCGCCAATGGCGACAAGCTGGCAGAGATTGCGCTTGGCACCGCTGACGATGTCGATCAGGCTGTGAAAGCCGCACGCAACGCATTCAACAAATGGTCGAAACTGTCCGGCCATGAACGCGCCAAATATCTCTATGCCATCGCCCGTCATATCCAGAAGCGTGAACGCTTTTTGTCGGTTCTCGAAGCCATGGACAATGGCAAGCCGCTGCGTGAAACCCGCGACATCGATATTCCATTGGCCGTCCGTCATTTTTATCACCATGCCGGTTGGGCGGAGATGGTCGAGGATGAGTTCAGGGGCTTCTCGCCGGTCGGCGTCTGCGGACAGGTGATCCCATGGAATTTTCCGCTCTTGATGCTGGCTTGGAAGATCGCACCGGCTTTGGCTGCGGGTAATACGGTGGTGCTAAAGCCTGCTGATCTCACGCCTTTGACAGCGATTGCCTTTGCTGAAATCTGTCATGAAGTCGGCTTGCCTGCGGGTGTGGTCAATATCGTGCAGGGCGATGGCACAACGGGTGCGAGCGTTTGCGGCCATGATGGCATCGACAAGGTTGCTTTCACTGGCTCAACGCAGGTCGGTCGCATCATCCGCGAGCAGATTGCAGGCTCCGGCAAAAAGCTCTCGCTGGAGCTTGGCGGCAAGTCGCCGTTCATCGTGTTTGAAGATGCGGATCTTGATGCTGCCGTTGAAGGCGTGGTTGATGCGATCTGGTTTAATCAGGGCGAAGTCTGCTGTGCGGGTTCACGCCTTCTGGTGCAGGAAGGTATTGCCGAGCGCTTTTATGCCAAGCTGAGAAAGCGGCTTGAAACACTGCGTGTTGGCGATCCGCTCGATAAATCCACGGATGTTGGCGCGATTGTCTCGCCTGCACAGGTGAAGCGGATTTCCGATCTGATCCAGAAAGGCATTGAGGAAGGCGGCCAGCTTTGGCAGACGCCAACCCCGCTGCCTGCCAAAGGCAATTATATCGCGCCCGGTTTCTTCACCGAGGTTGATCAGGCAGCAACGGTCTGTCAGGTGGAAATCTTTGGGCCGATTGCCGCTGCCACAAGTTTCCGCACGCCCGATGAAGCGGTCGCTCTTGCCAACAACACGCGTTATGGTCTGGCGGCTTCCATCTGGTCGGAAAACATCAATGTAGCCCTTGATCTTGCAGCGCGTGTGAAAGCCGGTGTTGTCTGGATCAATTGCACCAATATGCTTGATGCGGGTGCAGGTTTTGGCGGCTATCGCGAAAGCGGTTACGGTCGTGAAGGCGCACGTGAAGGCCTTTATGAATATCTCACTGCCGATTGGGAAAAGGCGCTGAGCGCATCCAAAGCGACGACCGAGGCCTTTATCCCCTCCGCCTTACCATCGGGCACGGACAAGATCGTCATCAATGGCATTGACCGGACGATGAAGAACTATATTGGCGGCAAGCAGGCGCGTCCTGATAGTGGTTACAGCTATTCGGTAATCGGCAAAGGCGGTGCCGTTATTGGTCAGGCGGGCATCAGCAACCGCAAGGATATTCGCAATGCGGTTGAGGCAGCAGCCAAGGCATCAAGCTGGAGCAGTGCCACGGCCCATAACCGGGCGCAGGTGCTCTATTATCTTGGCGAAAACCTTGATGGACGTCGCAATGACTTCATCAATGGCCTTGTTGAAAGCACCGGCATCAGCGAAAAGAAAGCAGCCGACGAAGTCGAAGCATCGCTGCGCCGCATCTTTTATTATGCAGCACAGGCCGACAAGTTCGATGGTGCGGTGCATGCCACCAAATCACGCCATGTGACACTGGCCATGAACGAACCATGGGGTGTGATGGGCATTGTTTGCCCGGATGAAGCGCCGCTTCTTTCACTCATCTCGCTTGTGCTGCCGGCCATTGCCATAGGCAATCGCACGGTGGTCGTGCCTTCAAGCCGTCATCCGCTGATTGCCGGCGATTTCTATCAGCTGCTTGATACATCGGATGTGCCGGGCGGTGTCATCAACATCGTCACCGGTGAGCGTGATCTGCTGACCAAGACCTTGGCCGAGCATGATGAAGTGGCAGCGCTTTGGTATTTTGGCTCCAAGGAAGGCAGTGGCATGGTCGAAAAAGCATCCGCTGGAAATCTCAAGGCCACCTGGGTCAGCAATGGTCGTCTGCCCAACTGGAGCAACACGCACGAAGCGCAGGGCCGAGACTACCTCCGCAGAGCCATCCAAGTCAAAAATATCTGGGTGCCTTACGGCGCATAAAACCACAAACCAAGCCCGCCAAATGGCGGGCTTTACCGTGTCGTTAAAACGCCAAGTTATAAGTTGATTGCAATTATCAAGTTATTTGTTCCGGAGCAAATAACTCATGTTTAAATTGCCTTACAGCTCCCCAGCATAAGAGACGATGCATGGGGGCTGTCTTGCATGACGCCAGACTTCGACATTCAGAGCTATTTTGCCAATGAAGATGGCATAAATCCGCTAAAAGATGCGTTTTCAAAACGCCGCGCGGTTATGCCGTTTCGAGGTGCGTCAAAGCTTGAATGCGATGATTTGCAACATGCATGGATTGATATTCTCTCAAAGCCATCGGCGCGCGGCAAGCGTCTTGCCTATATCCACGTTCCATTCTGCGCCAATCACTGCCTGTTTTGTGGCTTCTACCGCAATGCCTATGTTCCCCAAACTGCGTCAGGCTATGTCGACTTGGTCATCGACGAAATATGCCGTGATGCTTCCAAGCCAGCACTGCGTGATAATCCCATCCATGCGGTTTATCTGGGCGGCGGTACGCCCACAGCGCTTTCTGCCGACGAATTATCCCGACTACTGATCACCATACGCGAGCAATTGCCGCTTGCCCCTGATTGCGAACTAACAGTCGAGGGCCGTATCATCCATTTCACGGATGACAAAATTGATGCCTGTCTTGATGCGGGTGCGAACCGCTTTTCAGTCGGTGTTCAGAGCTTTGATACCGACGTGCGGCGGCGACAAGGTCGAAAGGCCAGTCGCGAGGAGGCGATCCGATTTCTTGAAGGCATCAGAGATCGTGATCGTGCTGCACTGATTATTGATCTGATTTATGGTTTGCCGGGCCAAACGCTCGATGTCTGGAAGCAGGATCTTGAAACAGCAGCAGAACTTGGCCCGGATGGTATCGACCTTTATGGCCTCAATCTAATTCCCGGCACCCCGCTTTTTACTGCAATTTCCGCAGGCAAATTCCCCGCAGCAGCCGGATTGGGTGACATCGGTATTCTTTATCAGACCGGCGTTGAATTTTTCCGCCGCCGCAACTGGCGTCAGCTGACCAATAATCATTGGGGACGAACCACCCGCGAGCGTAATCTCTATAATATTCTCATTAAGGAAGGTGCTGATTGCCTTGCCTTTGGTTCTGGTGCCGGTGGTTCAATCGGGCCTTATAGTTATGGTTTGAAAAGCGATCTCGGAAGCTATTCGGAGAGCGTGAAAGCAGGCTTCAAGCCGCTTGGCATGTTGAACAGAGCTGACGGCAATCAGCATCTGCGCAGTTTTATCACGGCAAGTTTTGAAGTGGGCTTTCTCGACCTTGCTCAATTGTTGCAGCTTGCCGATCACAGGCTTTCATCGAGTGATTTTGTTCCGCTTATCTTGCAGTGGCAGCGCGCAGGGCTGCTCACCTTTCACGACAACATTATTGAGCTCAGCGTCGCCGGACGTTTCTGGTACGCCAATCTCATTTCTGCTTTTCAGGACATTCTTCAGGGTCGGCTGATGCTTAACCGCAATGCCGCCTAACCACCTCAATGAATGGAGACAAACATGCAATCACTCAGTCATGCAGAAAAAGTTCAACGTATCCGCGCAAGCATTGCTGAAAAGCCGGATGGCATTCTGGAAAGTCTTGCCACTGAATATGCGGTGCCGATCCAGACTGTTATTGAATGTGTTCCGGCAGGTGGCGTCACGCGCATTGATGGCAGCCAGTTTGTCGATGTGATGAGTGATATTGCAGAGTGGGGTGACATCACGTTCATCTGCCATTCCAAAGACGCGATTGTAGAATTCTGCGGACCTGTGCCTCACGGCAAACCCGGACATGGCATGTATAATCTGCAAGGCGGATCAAGCGGTCTTTCAGGCCATCTGCGCCACGAAAACTGCAAGGCGATATTCCTTGTTCGCCGTCCTTTCATGGGCGTGGAGACATTATCTGTCCAGTTTTTCAATGGCGATGGCGAGACGATTTTCAAAATCTATGTTGGCCGCGATGAAAAGCGCCAGCTTAAGCAGGATCAGGTCGAGCGCTTTAATCAGCTTGCAACCCGTTTTGCATCAAGCGC
>Ga0213827_1002221_pt1 | contig 10211 bp, 1 predicted proteins | sample MC6MC0898MG_FD_180669 | JGI IMG/M metagenome (GOLD analysis project Ga0213827, IMG submission 180669) | Enriched soil aggregate microbial communities from Iowa State University, Ames, United States - MC6-MC0898-MG | ecosystem: Environmental > Terrestrial > Soil > Unclassified | place: USA: Iowa...
ACACCGTGTCGCTGCTGTCCAGGCCATAGGCCTGCTGCATCCAGCACAGGCGGTTGGTCAGGGCGCTGTGGCGGTTGCCGGCGCCTTTGGGCTTGCCGGTCGAGCCCGAGGTGTAGATCACGTAGGCCAGGTTTTCCGGCGCTGGCAGCACGCCGGTCGGCGCGCTCGAATAGCCCAGGTGGCCTTGCTGGTCCAGGTTCAACGTGCGCACCGCCGCCGGCACCGGCAGCTGCAGGTGGCTCTGGCTCAGCAGCAAGGCGATGCCGCTGTCCTCGAACATGTACGCCAGGCGGTCACGCGGGTAGTCCGGGTCCAGCGGCACGTAGGCACCGCCGGCCTTGAGCACCGCCAGCAGGCCGAGCACCATCTCCACGCTGCGCTCCACCGCAATGCCGACCAGCACGTCAGGGCCAACGCCCTGCTCGATCAGCTGGTGCGCCAGCTGGTTGGCCTGCTGGTCGAGTTCGCGGTAGCTCAGCTGGCGTTCGCCAAACACCAGCGCCACGGCATCAGGGGTTTTTGCCGCCTGTGCTTCGATCAGCGTGTGCACGGCGCTGTGCAGCGGGTAGGCGTCGGTTGCGGTGGCGTTCCAGTGTTCAACGATCCGTTGCTGCTCGTCGCTATCGAGCATCGGCAGTTCGCCGACACGCTGCTCAGGGTCGGCAACAATCGCCTGCAAAAGGTTTTGCCAGTGTGCGGCCAGGCGCTCGACCGTAGCGCGAGCGAACAGGTCGGTGGCGTAGGTCAGGCTGGCCGACAAACCGTCGGCCGATTCAAAGGTGTCCAGCGCCAGGTCCAGCTGGGCCGTGCCGTTGTCCCACTGCAGCGATTCGACGTCCAGCCCACTGCCAGCGCCTTTCGAAGCGGGGGCCGGGCGAGCATTGCCCTGGTGGTTGAACATGACCTGGAACAGCGGGTTGTGGCTGAGGTTGCGCTCTGGCTGCAAGGCCTCCACCAGTTGCTCGAACGGCAGGTCCTGGTGGGCCTGGGCTGCCAAGGCATGCTGCTTGACCTGCTGCAGCAGGGCGCTGAACGGTTGCTCGCCGTGCACATCGGCCTGGTGAATCTGGGTGTTGACGAAAAAGCCGATCAGCCGCTCGGTCTCGACCCGGTTGCGGTTTGCCGTCGGCACGCCCACGCGAATGCGGGCCTGGCCACTGTGGCGGTGCAGCAAGACCTGGTACGACGCCAACAACAGCATGAACAGCGTCACGTTGTGGCGCTGCGCCACGGCTTGCAGCCCTTGGTACAACCCGGGACGCAACGCCACCTGTACGCGCGCTCCGCAAAAACGCTGCTGCGCCGGTCGTGGTTGATCGAGCGGCAGTGCCAACACAGGGTGCTCGGCACCCAGGTGTGCTTGCCAGTAGGCCAGCTGACGCGCCTGTTCACCGGCTTCCATCCAGTGCCGCTGCCAGATGGCATAGTCGGCATACTGGATCGGCAGCTCCGGCAGCTGCAGCGCTGTGCCCTGGCTGTAGTGGCCGTACAGTTCGACCAGCTCACGCACCATCACCTGCATCGACCAGCCATCGGAGACGATATGGTGCTGGGTCAGCGCCAGCACATGGTCCTGCTCCGCCAGGGCCAGCAGGCGCACGCGCAGCAGCGGGCCGTTGTCCAGGTCGAAAGGCTGCGCGGTCTGGCGCTCGACGAAGGCGCGGATTGCCGCGTCCGGATCATCGCCTTGCACTTGCGCCACTTCCACCTCAAGGCGCAACGACGCTTCGGCGCGCACCAACTGGCGCACCTCACCGTCGACCTGCTCGAAGCAGGTGCGCAGGGTATCGTGACGCGCGATCAGTGCATTGAAACTGCGCTCCAGGCTGGCGATATCCAGCGCCCCACGCATGCGCAGGGTGGTAGGGATGTGGTACGCCGTGCTGTGCGGGTCGAGGGTCCAGAGGAACCACTGGCGCTGCTGGGCGAACGACAGCGGCAGAGCCTCGAACACGTCGCGGACCTGCACAATTGGCAGGTTGGCGGGCGACACGCCCTCCTCCAGCATCTTCTCCAGGTAGACCTTGCGCTTCTCCAGAGGCAGCGTGATGAACCGCTTGGCGATTCGAGCGGCAACCAACTTGTCCATCAGACTTCCTCCATTTCGTCGAGCAGGCTTTCCAGCTTGTTCAGCGTCGACGTATTGACTTGTTCACCACTGACTTCCAACTGGGCGACGAAATCAGCCAGGATCGGAAATTGGAAAATGAGTTGCGGGGTCAGGCTCAGGCCCAGCTCCAGTTGCAGCCGCGAAACCACATTGACGGCCAGCAGCGAGTGGCCGCCAAGCTCGAAGAAGTGGTCATTCAAGCCCACCTGGGCAACGCCCAGCACGCCCTGCCAGACCGCCGCCACCTGGCCCTCGAGGGTGCTCTGCGGGGCAACGTAATCACTTTGCCGTGGGCCGCTGTCGAGGCTTGGCAAGGCCTTGCGATCAAGCTTGCCGTTGACCGTCAGCGGCAGCGCATCGATGAACAGCAGGTGTGCCGGTACCATGTAGTCGGCCAGTTGCACTTTCAGGTGGGCGCGCAAGGTTTCACGCAGGGCGACCAGGTCGCTGCCGGCCTCACGTGGCACCACGTAGGCCGCCAGTTGCTGGCCGGCCACGCCATCCACGGCCAGCACCACCGCCTCGCGCACCTGCGCCAGGGCCAGCAACTGGGCCTCGATTTCGCCCAGCTCGATACGGAAACCGCGGATCTTCACCTGGTGGTCGATACGCCCGATGTACTCGATGCTGCCATCGTCGCGCTCGGTGGCCAGGTCGCCGGTGCGGTACAGGCGCGAACCGCCGTCGCCGAACGGGTTGGCGACAAACCGCGTGGCGCTCAGCCCCGCCTGTTTCAGGTAACCGCGGGCCAGGCCCGCGCCGCCAATGAACAGCTCGCCGGTTGCGCCCTGCGGCACCGGGTTGAGGTCGGCGTCCAGCAGGTACCAGGTCAGGTCGCCGATCGGCTCGCCAATCGGGCTGGCGGCTTGGGCCTGCAAATCCGCCAGCGACAATGGCCGGTAGGTGACGTGCACCGTAGTCTCGGTGATGCCGTACATGTTGATCAGGCGGGGCGCCTGGTCACCGAAACGCTCGAACCACGGCCGCAGCGCCTTCACTTCAAGTGCTTCACCACCAAACACCACGTGGCGCAGGCTGTGTTCGGCGGCTGCCGTCGGGGCGCAGGCCACCTGCATCAGCGACCTGAACGCCGACGGCGTCTGGTTGAGCACGGTGACACGCTCTTTGCACAGCAGCTGGTAGAACGCCTCTGGCGACCGGCTGACCGTCTGCGGCACGATCACCAGGCGGCCACCGTAGAGCAGCGCGCCGAAGATCTCCCACACCGAGAAGTCGAAGGCGAACGAGTGGAACAGCGTCCACACGTCGTCGGCACCGAAACCGAACCAGGCATCGGTAGCCAGGAACAGCCGTACCACGTTGCGGTGCGGCAGCAGTGTGCCCTTGGGCCGGCCGGTCGAGCCGGAGGTGTAGATGACGTACGCCAGGTTGTCGGCATGCACCTTTAGCTGCGGCGCGCTGGCCGGATACGCCTGCACATCGTCTTCCAGGGCCAGCGTGGTCACGCCGGCAGGCAGCGCGATGCGTGACAGCAACGCGGTCTGGGTCAGCAGCAGGGTTATGCCGCTGTCTTCGATGATGTAGCTCAAGCGCTGCTCGGGGCTTTGCGGGTCGAGCGGCACATAGGCACCGCCTGCCTTGAGGATCGCCAGGAGGCCGACGATCATCCACGGGCCGCGCTCGGCGGCAATGCCTACCCGCACATCGGCGCTCACACCCAGCTCGCCCAGGCGGTGCGCCCAGCGGTTGGCCTGAGTGTCCAGTTCGGCATAGCTCCAGTGCTCGCCTTCATGGCTCAGCGCGATGGCCTGCGGCGTGCGGGCGGCCTGGGCCGCGATCATCTGGTGCAGGCACTGCTCGTCGTCCCAGTGCAGCGTGTTCGGGTTCCACTGGCGCAGCAACGCTGCCTGCTCCTCGCCGCTGTGCAACTGGCAGCTGCCCAGGCGCTGCGAACCGTCGCCGCTGGCCATCTGCAGCAGCAACTGGCAGAGCTGGCCGTGCAGACGCGCTATTGCACGTGCGGCGAAAGCCTGGCGGTCGTAATTGAAGTGCAACTTGAGGCGCTCGCCCAGGCTGGCGGAGAGCGTCAGCGGGTAGTTGCTCTGCTCGTGGTTATGCAGGTTGGCGAAGTGGATACCCGCAGGGTTGGCTTGCTCCAGCGCCTCGGAGACCGGGTAGTTCTCGAACACCAGGATGTTATCGAACAAGGCTTCGCCGGCCTGCCCGGCCCAGCGCTGGATTTCGAACAAAGGCGTGTGTTCATGCTCGCGCAGGGCCAGGTTCTGTGCCTGTACCGCCTGCAACCAGTGGGCCACGCTGAACTGCGCACGTGGGCGGGCGATCACCGGCAGGGTGTTGATGAACAGGCCGATCTGCTGCTCGATGCCGCCAAGCTCGCTGGGCCGGCCTGCAACGGTGGCGCCAAAGCACACGGTATCGGCGCCGCTGTACCGCTGCAGTAGCAGCAGCCATGCGGCCTGCACCAAGGTGTTGAAGGTGACCTTGTGCTGGCGGCAGAACTCCACAAGCTGCGCCGTTTGCGCAGCCTCCAGGCCGCCGTGCAGGTTGTCGTGACCGTGCCCGGTATCACCGCCGCCGGCCATGCAACGGGCCAGTTGAACAGGTGCGTCAAGGGTAGCCAGTTGCTGCTTCCAGAAGGCCTCGCTGGCGCCCAGATCCTGGCGCTTGAGCCAGCCGATGTAGTCGGCGTAGCGCCCGGCCGTGGCCTGGGGCACCTGGCCACTGTAGCGCTGCAGCACCTCACCGAGCAGCCGTGAGGCACTCCAGCCGTCCATCAGGATGTGGTGGTGGGTGTAGACCAGGTGGTAACGGTCATCCGCCGTGCGCACCAGCACCAGGCGCAACAACGGCGCTTCGGCCAGGTCGAAGCCCTGGGCGCGCTGGGCGTCCGCCAGCGCGTCAAGGCTCGGCGCCAAGTCTGTGCGGCCACGCCAGTCGTGCAACGCGTAAGGCAGGCGCACCTGGCGCTGGACGATCTGCAGCGGCTGTTCGAGGTTGTGCCAGACGAACCCGGTACGCAGGATGTCGTGGCTGTCGATCACCGCCTGCCAGGCTGCGGCAAAGCGCGCCGGGTCCAGCCCCTGGATGTCCAGGCGCATCTGGCTGATGTAGTCGCCTGAGCCGTGCTGGTACAACGAATGGAACAACATGCCCTGCTGCATGGCCGACAGGCCGTAGAGGTCGTCGATGCGCGCCGCCGGCAGTGGCAGCGCATCCAGTTGCGCCTGGGTAAGCTCGGCCAGCGGGAAGTCCGAAGGGGTTACCGCCCACACCTGCTCGTCCAGGCAGTGGCGTACCAGCGCCTGCAACTGGGCGATCAACGCATCAGCCAGGTGCTCGACGGTGGCGGCATCGAACATCGCCTGGCTGTAGGTCCAGCTCAGGCTCAGCTGGCCGTCGAACACCTTGCCGGCAATGTTCAGCCAATTGTCCAGCGGCGCCGAAACGCTCTGCTGGGCACCCCCGTCTTCACTTGCCGGGCGCAGCCAGGCATCGCCTTCGCTGGCAAAACTGGCATCGAACTGGCCCAGGTAGTTGAACGTGATGCGCGGCACCGCCAGGCTGGCCAACGCTGCGCGCGTCGGCTCATCACCCAGGTGGCGCAGCACGCCGAAGCCAAGGCCCTTGGCAGGCAAGGCGCGCAGTTGTTCCTTGACCTGCTTGAGGGTGCTGTCGAGGTCCTTGCCGGCACGCAGGCGCATCGGGAAGGCACTGGTGAACCAGCCGACGCTGCGGGTCAGGTCGATATCGTCGAACAGCGCCTCACGGCCATGCCCTTCAAGCTTGATCAGGGTATCGGCGCGGCCGGTCCAGCGGCTGACCACCAGGGCCAGGGCACTGAGCAGCAGGTCATTGACCTGGGTGCGATAAGCCGCAGGTGCCTGTTGCAGCAATTGCCGGGTAGTGGCCGGGTCAAGCTGGCGGTATACGGTCGCCGCGTTCTGGTTGCCAAGGGCGCCATCGACGCGTTCGCACGGCAGGTCGGCATGCACGTCGTGCAACTGCGCCTGCCAGTACCCCAGTTCCGCCTGCAGGGCTTCGCTGCGGGCATGCTCGGCGAGGCGCTCGGCCCAGGCCTTGACCGAGCTGGTCTTGGCTGGCAGGCGCGGCGCCTGCCCGGCCTGCAGCTGCTGGTAGGCGGTTTGCAGGTCTTCGAAGAGGATACGCCAGGACACCCCGTCCACCGCCAGGTGGTGGATGACCAGCAGCAAACGCTGGCTGCCGTCGACCAGGTCGACCAGCAAGGCGCGCAACAGCGGCCCTTGCTGCAGGTCCAGGCTGGCCTGGGCCTGGTTGCAGGCGGCGGTCAGGCTTGCCACGTCGAGCCCTTGCAGGTGTTCGAGCAACGGCCGCTCGGGCTGCTCGCCCAGGCCACGGTAGCGCGCAGCCCACGTGCCCGCCTGCTGGTCGAACACCAGGCGCAGGGCGTCATGGTGGCTGCACAGGGCGTGTAGCGCCTGCTCCAGCACAGCGGCATCCAGGGCCTGCCCCGGTTGCAGCAGCACCGACTGGTTCCAGTGGTGGCGCTCGGGCATGGGAGTGGCAAAGAATTCGTGGTGAATGGGCAGCAGCGGCATCGGCCCCTGCACCGGCCCCTGGTCGATCACCAGGCCCTGGCCACCGACCTCGGCAACCGTGGCCAGGCCCTGCACCGTCTGATGCTGGAACAGCTGCTTGGCGGTGATGACAATGCCCGCTTGGCGCGCGCGGCTGACCACCTGCAAGGTGATGATCGAATCACCGCCCAGCTCGAAGAAGTTGTCGCTCAGGCCCACCTGCTCGCGCTTCAATACATCTTCCCAGATGCCCGCCAGGGCCTTTTCCACCGCGCTATGCGGGGCAACGAACGCTTGCAGCGGGCTGGCCTCGGGCTGTGGCAGCGCTTTGCGGTCGAGCTTGCCGTTTGGCGTCAGCGGCAGTTGGTCGAGCAACATGAGGTGCGTCGGCACCATGTAATCCGGCAGGTGCTCGCGCAGGCCGGCCTTGATACGCTGGCGCAAGCCCTCCTGGTCGGCGACCGCTGCCACCGGCACGGCATAGGCCACCAGTTGCTGGCCAACAGCGCCCTCCACCGCCAGCACCACCGCTTCACGCAGCTCGCCCAACGCCAGCAGGCGCGCTTCGATCTCACCCAGTTCGATGCGAAAACCACGCACCTTGACCTGGTGGTCGATACGCCCGACATACTCCAGCGGTGCCTGCCATGCCTGGCGCAGCAGGTCGCCGGTTCGGTACATGCGCTGGCCATCGGCGGCAAACGGGTCCGGCACGAAGCGCTCGGCGGTGAGGCCGGGACGCGCCAGATAGCCACGGGTGATGCCCTCGCCGGCCAGGTACAGTTCGGCCGCGACGCCTGCCGGCACCACTTGCAACTGCGGGTCCAGCAGGTAGCCACGGGTATTGCCCAACGGCAGGCCGATGTTCGCCTCGCCGCCTGGCGTACGGCGGGCCCAGGTGGAATAGGTAGTGTCTTCGGACGGGCCATACAGGTCGTAGACATGCTCGACCGTCGGCAACCCATACAGCGCATCGACCAGCCCCTGCTTGAGCGGCTCGCCCGCCAGGTTGATGATGCGCACCGAGGGCGGAATCTGCCCGGCGCGGTGCAGGCCGGCAATGGCCGACGGCACGCTGTTGATCAGCCGCACCCGGTCGCGGGCTGCCAGCTCCGGCAGTTCCAGGGCATTGCGTGCCAGCACCAGCGAACCACCATTGCCCAGGGTGACGAACAGCTCCCAGACCGACAGGTCGAAGCAGATCGAGGTCGAGGCCAGCACGCCCTGGATCGCGTCTTCAGGGTAAACCCCAGCCGACCAGCGCATCAGCGCCATGACGTTGCGGTGGGCGATGGCCACACCTTTGGGCTTGCCGGTAGAACCGGAGGTGTAGATCACATAGGCCAGGTTCTGCGCACACACCTGCGTGCTCGGGTTGGCCTCGCCGTAGCCCTGTTTCGCCAGGTCGGCGCCAGCCTCCAGCAACACCACATGCAGCGCATCGAGCGGCGGCAATTCGGCCAGCAGCGCCTGCTGGCTGATGATCACCTGCGCGCGGCTGTCGTCGAGCATGTAGGCCACGCGCTCGGCCGGGTAGTCCGGGTCCAGCGGCACATAGGCGCCTCCGGCCTTCAGTACCGCCAACAGAGCGACCAGCAGTTCCGTGTTGCGCGGCAGGGCCACCGCTACCCGCACTTCCGGGCCGACGCCCAGTTCGATCAGGCGATGCGCCAGCGCGTTGGCGCGGCGGTTGAGCTCGGCATAGCCCAGCACCTGCTCGCCGGCATACAGCGCCGGCGCGTCGGCTTTGTTCAGCACCTGCGCTTCGATCTGCTGGTGAATGCACAGGCTTCGGTCATAATCCTGGGCGGGGCCGCTGCAGCCCAGGGCCAGGGCTTGCTGCTCGGCGCCGCTCAGCAGCGGCAGCTGCTCGATGCGCTGGGCAGGGTTGTCGACCAGCCCTTGCAACAGGGCCAGCCAATGCCCGGCCATGCGCTCGATGGTCGGGGCATCGAACAGGTCGGTGGCGTAGGTCAGGCTGGCGCTCAGTTGCTCGCCGGCTTCCTGGGTGTTGAGGGTGAGATCGAACTGCGCTGTCTGTTTGTCCCAGCTCAGGCTTTCCAGCGTCAGCGCCTGGGTTTGGCTTGGCCCACGGCGGCGGCCGTGGCCGTCACCCTGGTGGTTGTACATGATCTGGAACAGCGGGCTGTGGCTCAGGGTGCGCTGCGGGTGCAGGGCTTCGACCAGTTGCTCGAACGGCAAGTCCTGGTGGTCCTGCGCCGCCTGCACAGTGGCACGCACCTGCTGCAACAGCTCGGCGAAGGTATCGACAGCGGTGAAGTCAGCCTTGAGCACCTGGGTGTTGACGAAGAAGCCGATCAGGCCCTCGGTTTCGACCCGGTTGCGGTTGGCGGTGGGTACGCCCACACGGATGTCGTCCTGGCCACTGTAGCGATGCAACAAGGCCTGGAAGCTTGCCAGCAACAGCATGAACAGGGTGACGTTGTCACGCTGGGCCATGCCCTTGAGGGCTGCAGCCAGGGCCGCCGGCACCTGCAGGTCGTAGCGTGCGCCGCGGTCGCTCAGTTGCGCCGGCCGCGGGTGGTCGTAGGGCAACGACAACACACCGGGTTCGTCGGCCAGCTGCGCGGTCCAGTAGGCCAGTTGCCGTTCGCGCTCCCCGGCCTCCATCCACTGGCGTTGCCACTGGGCGTAGTCGGCATACTGGATCGGCAAGTCAGGCAGGCTGGGCGCCTGCCCTTGGCTGAAGGCCTGGTAGCAGTGCATCAGCTCATCGACCATTACCTGCATCGACCAGCCATCGGAAATGATGTGGTGCTGGGTCAGCACCAGCACGTGATCGTCGTCGGCCAGGCGCAACAAGCGTACCCGCCACAGCGGCGCCTGGCGCAGGTCGAACAGGCGCTTGCTCTCCTCTTCCACGCACGCCTGGAGCACCGCCGGGTCGGCGGCGCACAGCGGTTCGACAGGCAGGTTCAGGCTGAACGCGCCGTCGATCACCTGCAGCACCTGGCCCTGGTCTTCCACCAGGGCGGTGCGCAGGCTTTCGTGGCGGGCGATCAGCGCGTTGAAGGCACGCTCCAGCGCCAGCACATCCAGCGCCCCACGCAAGCGCAGGGCGGTCGGGATGTGGTACGCCGAACTCGTCGGGTCGAGGTGCCAGAGGAACCATTGGCGCTCCTGGGCAAAGGACAACAGCAGCGGCTCGGCACTGTCGCGCTTGAAAATGGGCACCACCGAAAACAGGTTGATGCCCTTTTGCTTGAGCAGTACTGCCAGCGCTTTTCTCTCTTTTGCCGAGAGACTTCCAACCGACTCGATCAACGCTTGCACCCAAGGCTCCTTACGAAAGTAGTTTCTCCAACTCAGTGCTGGATAAACGTTTGAGAGCCTCCAAAGATTTAGCCAATTCATCGTCGACCGAGCGATGCGCCGCGCTCAGGCCCTGTACACGTTCGGCAAACGCCTGCAGGCTGTCGGTTTCGAACAGGTCCTTGAGCGGCACCTCGGCACGTACCAGGCTGCGCACCCGCACCACCACCTGAGTGGCAAGCAGCGAATGCCCGCCCAGGGCGAAGAAGTTGTCATCCAGGCCTACCCGC
>Ga0213827_1002228_pt1 | contig 10188 bp, 9 predicted proteins | sample MC6MC0898MG_FD_180669 | JGI IMG/M metagenome (GOLD analysis project Ga0213827, IMG submission 180669) | Enriched soil aggregate microbial communities from Iowa State University, Ames, United States - MC6-MC0898-MG | ecosystem: Environmental > Terrestrial > Soil > Unclassified | place: USA: Iowa...
ACCATGGTTTTTTCTGACGGCTTTTGACGCTCGCCTTGATGCCATTCTTCTGAAAAATTTCCGAAAGGTCTTCTTCAATCTTTTGCAGAAGTCCGCGGTTCTTCTCCAGCAGTTCTGCAAGCCGGTCTGTTACTGCGCGCCATGCATCGGGATTGATATAGCGGAAGGCGAGCTCTTCAAGCTCTTCACGCGTATCCTGCATACCCATGCGGCCAGCGAGCGGCGCATAGATATCCATGGTTTCTTCAGCAATACGCAGACGCTTGTCTTCGCGCATCACACCAAGTGTGCGCATATTGTGCAGACGATCAGCAAGTTTTACCAGAAGCACGCGCACATCTTCGGAAATCGCGAGCAGCAACTTGCGCAGGTTTTCAGCCTGCACAGCCTTCTTGGAAACCAGATCAAGTTTCTTGAGTTTGGTCAGCCCCTCAACAAGCTTACCGATTTCAGGCCCGAAAAGCTGATCGATCTCCTGACGTGTCGCACTGGTATCTTCAATCGTATCATGCAGGAGAGCAATCGCGATTGTTGCTTCATCCAGATGCATGTCTGTGAGAATTGCAGCAACTTCAAGCGGGTGAGAAAAATAAGGATCACCGGATGCGCGTTTCTGGCTGCCGTGCTTCTGCATGGCATAAACATACGCCTTGTTGAGAAGCGCCTCGTTTACGTCAGGCTTGTATCGCTGAACACGCTCCACAAGCTCATATTGGCGCATCATCTACGCAAACTCCCTACCAGTCCTCTTTTAGAGCGCGTTTCGATCTAATTAAATTAGATCGGCGCTCTAACTCTTTTTACTTGAAGCATAATCTTATCGATCCTCGTTTCACTCCGGCCGGATTATGCTCTGCCGCCAGTTTGACCGGAAATCGCTAAAAAATATAATAATTTGCGATCTTCCTGACGTGTTTTCTGCAAACAACCTTAATTTCCCGACGGAATGATCCGGAAATTTGTCTGAAAAGCTTTTATTGCTGTGCTTGCAGGCAGATAAAAGCATGCGCCATAGCCTTGCCAGGCTACAGCGCATGCAAAATACGGTCGTCTTACGGTTATCAGAAGTCGTCGTTCTTTTCAGGAGCAACGAGGCCTTCAATACCGGCAAGCAGTTCTTCTTCCGACATGCGGTCAAAGGATACGACATCATCTTCGCCGGCTTCGGCAATGCCTTCCGCTAGTGCATCGGATGCATCCGTGAGCTGAGCCGGAGCTGGTGCCGGTGCTTCTGGCTCATCGACTTCCACATGCTTCTGCAGCGAATGGATAAGATCTTCCTTGAGATCGTCCGGCGAAAGCGTTTCGTCAGCGATTTCACGCAGGGCAACAACAGGATTCTTATCGTTGTCGCGATCAATCGTGATCTGAGCGCCCTGAGAAATCTGGCGGGCACGGTGACCGGCCAGCAGAACCAGTTCAAAACGGTTCTCGACCTTATCTACGCAGTCCTCAACGGTGACGCGAGCCATGGGCGGTCCCTTTCATTTCTTAAACTTTAACGGAATTTTTCTTGCACATAACGCTTATGCGCCGAAATTACAAGCAAAAGCGCAAAAGGCCAACGACAAGGATCGTAACTTAGCGGTAATTTGTCATTGTTCATCAATCTGTCTGACAAATACACGCTATGGACCAAATCGGAACAATAGATTTTAATCAATTATCGTTTGCTTTAACGAAATATCTAGCATAAGCAATTGAGAGGTAGCAAATAACAACCATTGGTTGCTTGTTTTTCTATAATATCTCCGTAGAACGCAATAAACGTCATTGGTACAAAAATGAATACCCCCGCCGTTTAAGAAACAAATCTGAATACGCGGTCGCAGGCCCACTCCCTGTAGGTCGCAGAGTGGATATATTGCACGATGTTCGATTCTCGTGAAAAAATTGCGCTATTTATTGACGGTGCAAATTTATACGCAGCCTCAAAGACCCTCGGTTTCGATATTGATTACCGGAAACTTTTGAAGGCCTTCCAGAAACGTGGTTATTTGCTCCGCGCATATTATTACACTGCTCTGGTTGAGGATCAGGAATACTCGTCAATCCGCCCATTGATCGACTGGCTTGATTACAACGGCTACAAGGTCGTCACCAAAGCCGCCAAGGAATTTACCGATTCCACAGGCCGTCGTAAGGTCAAGGGCAATATGGACATCGAACTCACCGTCGATGCCATGCAGCTTACCGACACTGTCGATCACTTTGTGATTTTCTCGGGCGACGGCGATTTCCGCTCGCTTGCAGAAGCATTGCAGCGCAAGGGCCGCAAGGTTTCCGTCGTCTCGACGCTCACCACTCAGCCAGCAATGATTTCCGATGAATTGCGCCGTCAGGCCGATCATTTCATCGATCTGGTTTCGCTGAAGTCTGAAATTGGTCGCGATCCTTCCGAGCGCCCGCAGCAGCAGCGCCGTCAGGATGACGATCAGGACGACGATTATTGATTTAGAGTGCATCTTATCCGAAAGCCGTTTCACAGTTTTCGGAATGCAGTCTGATCAGAACTATTGACGCGGGCAATTGTCCGGTTCATGCAAGGTCATGATTTCAGAACCTTCACCGAACTGTACAATTTGTCCGCGTTTGCATGCTTTTCTAGAAGAATGGCGGCGCAAGGAGCCTGAATGGCACAATGCACCGGTTGCGCCATTTCTGCCTGCGCACGACGATGATGTGCAGCTTCTGATCGTCGGTCTTGCACCAGGACTGCGCGGTGCCAATCGCACCGGACGCCCATTCACCGGTGATTTTGCGGGCGAACTTCTCTACAGCACCCTATGCGAATTCGGCTTTGCAAGCGGAAAGTTTGAAGCGCGACCCGATGACAGTCTGCGGCTGGTCGATGCCGGTATTGTCAATGCGGTGCGCTGTGTGCCTCCCGAAAACAAGCCGGTTGGCAGTGAAATCAACAATTGTCGTCAGTTTTTCAGTCCCCTGCTCACGCATTTCAAAAATCTGCGAGCAGTTGTAACGCTTGGTACGATTGCGCATCAGTCGACAGTTCGTGCGATGGGTGCGCCGGTGTCTCGCCATCCATTCGGACATGGCAAAGAGACCGATATTGACGGCTTGCGCGTATTCTCAAGCTATCACTGCTCGCGCTATAATACCAATACTGGCAAGCTGACCGATCCAATGTTTCGGGATATTTTCCGAAGCGTTCGCGCTTATCTCAATGAAAATGAAAAGAGCGCTTAGAGCGCTCTATTTATCCTCGATCCCGTAACAGACGCGACTTTTCACGGTTCCAATCACGCTGTTTCTCAGTCTCGCGCTTGTCATGATTCTTCTTACCGCGCGCGACACCAATTTCGAGTTTTGCCCGACCGCGATCATTGAAGTAGAGCTTCAACGGAACGACAGTCATGCCCTCGCGGGAAACGGAATTGAAAATTCGTGACATTTCGCGACGGCTTATCAATAACTTGCGCAGTCGGCGCGGCTCGTGATTGAAGCGATTGCCCTGGGTATATTCAGGGATGTAGGAATTGATCAGCCAGAATTCGCCATTCTCAAAGCTTGCATAGCTTTCAGCAATATTGGCCTGATTGGCGCGTAAGGATTTCACTTCAGTGCCCGTCAGAACCAGACCAGCCTCAAGCGTATCGGAAATCTCGAAATTGTAGCGCGCTTTACGGTTTTCAGCGACCATTTTGCGTGCTGGAGAATTTTTCGGCTTATTCATAATAGAACCATATAATGCGCATTGCCGGAAATGAAAACGCTCTCGCACGGGCGAGAGCGTAAAAATGTCTCAAACACCCAAAATCAGCAGTCTTAATTGACAAGCCCTGCGTGTTTCATGGCCTGATCGATCTTTTCAGCCGTCGCTGCTTCAACCGTCACCATTGGCGAACGCAGAACATTTTCGATGCGGCCAAGGCGCGACAGGGCATATTTCGGACCTGACGGATTAGGCTCGATAAACAATGCCTTATGCAGTGGCATCAGACGATCCTGCAATTCCAGCGCCTTTGCATAGTCACCAGCCAGACAGGCATCCTGAAACTCTGCACAAAGACGCGGTGCAATGTTGGAGGTTACAGAAATGCAGCCCACACCGCCATGCGCATTGAAGCCAAGCGCTGTCGCATCCTCGCCCGAAAGCTGGATGAAATCCTTGCCACATGTCGAACGCTGTTCGGAAACCCGTTCGATCTTGCCGGTCGCATCCTTTACGCCCACAATGTTCTTGTGATCGCGAACAAGTGCGCCCATGGTTTCGGGCGTCATATCGATAACCGAGCGACCGGGAATATTATAAACGATCAGCGGAACTGAGATCGAGCGGGCAACGCGCGAAAAATGCTCATAAAGGCCGCGCTGGTTCGGCTTGTTGTAATAAGGAGTGACAACCAGCACTGCATCTGCACCAGCCTTTTCGGCGTGCTGTGCAAGTTCAATTGCCTCAACCGTATTGTTGGAACCTGCACCAGCAATCACCGGCACGCGGCCAGCGGCGACTTCAATGCAAACCTCAATAACACGCTTATGCTCGTCATGGGACAAGGTCGGGGTTTCGCCTGTTGTACCGACAGGAACGAGCCCTTTGGTGCCCTCTTCAATCTGCCAGTTCACAAAGGCACGAAAGGCTTTCTCGTCGAACGCTCCTTCACTATCGAATGGCGTGACAAGTGCAGTAATCGAGCCTTTCAGCATCTGTGAACTCCTGAGAAATAAGTCGTAACCCAACAATACCACCCCGGCTATCAAATACGCCGGAATGCCTGCGAGGCGATGCACCATAATCTCGCAGTGCAAATCCGGCAAGCGGGGGGTGAGTGCAAATCAGCGTGCAAATGACAGTTTTACGAATAATTCCATCGCTTTTTTCTGCGCCTGTTTGGTTGCGGCTAACCGACTTGCCAATAATTGATCATAAAGAAAAATATAACCTTTTATTAACCAATGCTTCATCCATCGCCATCATAGTCTTAGGCAAATTCTCCACTCGACAGATCAGGCTTAGAAAAGCCAGATTTGAACAATATTTTGCCCGCCAACAGGCACTCTATTCTCGTTAGATTATGGTCAAGAAAAATATAGATATGCCATTAAAGCAAAAAGCGCTCGTTTCGAGCGGATTGATTATTGCTGCTTCGCTGTTAGCGGGACAGATAAGCGCTGCTTATGCGCAATCATCTTTACCAACGGATGTTCCGACCCCGCTGGCACGCCCTTTTGCGCCTACGTCTTCACATGAATCGCCTATCAATCTGGTAACGCCCAAGGCGCGTCCCGCGACGCCAGATCCTGTTATTACGTCGTCTTTCCGCCGCGTTGAAAATCCGGCTGCCATCAGCGGCACATTGAAAACCGGCCTTGATGCACTTTATTCGCGTGATGTGGTGGGCGCGATTGCCTATCGCAATGGCATGACAAAAGGCTCGCTCGACCGTCAGATTCTGACATGGTCGATTGCGACATCCGGGATCAGTGGCATACCCAGCAGCGAAATTTCATCCGCTTCCTCTGAGTTGCCCGGCTGGCCCGGCATGTCGGCACTGCGCCGCAATTCCGAGCGAGCATTGTTTCGCGAAGATGCACCAGCCGCGACCGTCATTTCCACCTTCGGCACCACGCGACCACAGACGACAGAGGGCATGATCGCGCTTGCCCGCGCCTATGTCGAAAGCGGCAACACCACCAAAGCGCACCAGATTCTGGCACCGTGGTGGGCAAATGAGCGTCTTTCCGCAGACGATGAAGCCAGTGTGCTGAAAGAATTTGGCAGCGTTCTCACGCGCGATGATCATCAGCGCCGTCTTTTGCGCGCTCTTTATAATGACCGTATGCAGTCGGCAAAGCTTCTGGCTGGCCCCGCGCAGGCGCAGTCGCTTTATAATGCCTATGCAGCACTGGCACAGAAATCGCCCAATACCGCAAAAGCGATCGCCGATGTGGATCGGTCATGGCACTCAAACCCCGCCTATATGTTTTTGCAGATTCGCTATTTGCGCCGTGCCGATCGCTTCGATGAAGCAACAAATCTGATGCTGAAAGCGCCAAAAGATGCTTCATCGCTGCTTGATCCTGATGCATGGTGGGTAGAGCGTCGCATCCTGTCACGCGAGCTTCTTGATATTAATAAGCCGCAACTCGCCTACAGGCTTGCCGCAGCCCATGCCGCAGAATCACCCACAATGGCCGCAGAAGCCGAGTTCCATGCGGGTTGGTATGCTTTACGCGCGCTCAACCAGCCCAAGCTTGCAGCACCGCATTTTGCCAAAATTGCGGAAATTTCATCGCGGCCGATTTCTGCTTCCCGCGCCTATTACTGGCTGGGACGTGCGGCGGATGCCGGTGCTGGGGGTGACGCGAGCAGTTATTATCGACGTTCTGCGCATTTCGGAACGACCTTCTATGGACAGCTTTCGGCAGCCAAGCTTCGCGAAAAGGCACCGGAACTCGCCTATCCACGACCAAGTGACGCGGAACGTGTGCGTTTCTCAGGCCGCCCTGCCGTGCAGGCAATCAAGCGGCTTGAGCAGATTGGCTACGGCAATCGCGCCAACGCACTTTATATGCAGCTTTCACAGGAACTGAACAGCGTTGGAGAACTGGCGTTGCTGGCAGTGATGGCGGAGCGCAACGAAAACCATTATCTCGCTCTTCGGGTCGGCAAAACAGCCGCATTCCGTGGGCTGGATGTTGGCGCACTCTCGCATCCGGTTGGCGCTATTCCGGCAAATGCCAATATCAGCGGTTCTGGCAAGGCACTTGCCTATGCGATTGCGCGTCAGGAAAGCGAATTCAATATCGGCGCGGTTTCCAAAGCCGGTGCGCGTGGCCTGCTGCAATTGATGCCAGCCACTGCAAAAAGCGTCGCTACACGCAATGGGATGAGTTATTCCGACCAGAGACTGACCACTGACGCGGCCTATAATGCAACGCTTGGTGCGCATTTCCTTGGTGAGCAGCTCGACCGCTTCAACGGTTCTTATGTGCTGACTTTTGCGGGCTATAATGCGGGTCCGCGACGGGCAACCGAATGGATGGAACGCTATGGCGATCCGCGTGGCAAGCCAATCGAAGAGGTTGTTGACTGGATCGAGCGCATTCCGTTTTCCGAAACACGCAACTATGTGCAGCGCGTTATGGAAAACTATGAGGTTTATAAAGCCCGCCTTACAGGCAGCGCCGATATTCGCACCGACCTGATTTATGGCCGACGCTAAAATAAGCCTTTGTTTCTCTTAAGCTTGTGTTTTCTTAACACGAGCGGGAGCTTTGGATTTTGCGCCTGTTTTCTTAGGCTTTGCTCGTTTCTTGGCAACGTTTGGCTGTTTCAATTCCACAAGCTTGAGCGCCTGACCGGTCCAGTTTTCACGCGTCACGCGTCCAGCAAAACCAATGTGTCGCTCAACCCATGCTGCCTGATCGAGATTCCATTGTGCGATCTGCGCGTAATGGAAAATGCCAAGTTTTTGCAGCATCGCTTCCACTGATTTGCCCACACCGTTGATCGCCGTCAATTCATCGGTTTGCCCATGCAAAGGCGCATCAAGCAGATCCGGGCGATGAGGATCTAAGATTTCTGTAATCGGCTCTTCGGCTTCGACATCATCTATAGGCTCCGGATCAGCTTCCGGCTCCAGCATCTCTGCCTTTTGGACCGGCTCGTGGACCTTTTCCGGTGAATCTTCAACCACCACTTTCGCAGGCTCTTCGAGCGTGACTGCTCTGGGCGGAGCCACAGGTTCCGGCTTTTCGTTCACTGCAGGCGCCGAGAGCGCTGCCGCAATGATCGTGTCTTCCTGATTTTTGTCCGCAGCCTTCCGGCCTTTGACAAGGCGCCCCAGAATGCAGCCAATTATAAAAGCAACGGCAATTAAAATGGCCAGTTGAATGATCAACATCGGCATGTAGGTTCCCTCATACTCTACGCATTTGCGCGCGACCAGAATGGCCACAGCAGCAAATCAAAAACCCCGCACAGATCGACAACCCCAGAATGAATGAGACCCGCCTCATTTGCCAGCAGTGAGCCAACCGACCGCCACGCCGATCACAGATGAAATCAGGAGCACTGGCCAAAACATCTCAGCAAGATAAAACATATGGAATCCGCCTAACATTCATTCCGAAACACCCGTCATTGTCTACAGAAAGGCAGTGAGAGGTCCGGTGTCAATCATATAAGGCGAAGAAACAGGGGATCACGGCGAATAAAATGTTCCAGAGCGTGTCGCATATAATCATAACCACTGCGCTCGCTCTATCTCATTGTTTTCACGCATGTCGTTATCGGAAAACTGATTCCCACTTTTCCGAGACATGCTTTAGAATCAGGGTCTTGCAATATTTGAACCGGATAATTCCAGTCCATGCCCCAGCGGCGCGTTCAGAATATCCGCCAACACATCATAATCCTGATTGCTCAGCGCTACGCCCTTAAGTGATAGTTTCGCCTCGGAAATTTCAATCTCCGCTTCCGACAACTTGCTGGCCAGATCAACAGCCAAAAGAACGCGTTCTTCGAATTCCGGCTGCGCGCCACGCGCAAGCGCCATCTGATCATCCACCAGACCACTTTCTACAGCCGATTCTGCGGCAGTCATGATCACATCGCGCATGGAATTGTCAGGAATAAAGCCGGACAGGACAATGCCCTCCCCGCCTTTTGTCAGTTTGAAAACATATGGACTCGCCGCTTCAAGAACCGTGGTCAGATCGGAAATGTCGCCAATGCCCGATACATTGCGCAACGCTTGCATCGCGGCTTGCTGCATTTCGGGGTCCGGTGCCATGCCTTTAAGCAACACATTACGGCCATCGACATCAAAACCAGTCCATAGATAAGGGGAAAGTGCTTGCGCTGAACGCGCCGAAATATCGGCTTCAATTCTGTCCGCACCGAACCATAGTGCCAATGCAGTCAATGCCGCAGTCCATGTCACGCCTGGCCAGAACCACTTTAACATAAGCCAGTATCTCCGCTGAAACTTTTGTTTTTCTTTACCAACAGAGAGACCGTCAAGCCTGAAAAAGCAAGAGCCACGCAGGATTTAAGAGTTAGACATAACAAAAAACCCGGCAGCTAAGCTGCCGGGTTTCCTGTAACCAATCCGTTAGGATTAGAACGAACGCTGGAAGCGAACCATACCCTGCCAAGCGTCCTGGCCCTTGAGGATCGACTTGTCGTCGTTCCACTTGGTGTAGGAAACTTCTGGAGTGATGGTGAAGCCTGGAACCAGTTCGTAAGCAACGTTTGCAGTTGCTGCGAAGGTGTCAGCCTGTTCGTAAGCGAGCTGAAGGTTGAAGGTAGCCTTGTCGGTTGCCTTGAACTTCGCGCCACCCCAAACAGCCCAATCGCCACCCCAGGTGCCGTAGAAGCTGTCGATTACGCGAATGCCGCGTGTGGTCGAGAGAGCTGGGTTGTAAGCGTAAAGGTCGTTGTTTGACTTGTAAGCGCCCTGTACCCATACGGAGAACTGGTCAGTTACGTTTACGTCTACACGAACCTTACCGGCCCATTCTTCGTTAACTGCGTCGTAAGCTGCAACACCGGCGATCGAACCCCAGCCCTGAGCATACTTCAGGCCACCAACAACATGTGGTGTGTAGTCATCAATCTTGCCATCGAAATCGATGTCGCCATTGCTACCCTGTTCAACAGCGATGATAGCCGAGAAGCCATTGCCGCCAGTGAAGGTGTAGCTGATTGCGTTGGTGCGGTAACCACCAGCAAGGATCACGTCGTCGTTGATGACGTCGCCAAGGTAACCAGAGAAGGTTACGAATGCGGATTCATCAAGACCTACGCGCAGACCACCGAGCTGAATGTAGCCATAACGCAGTGTGCCGGTCGAACCCGAATCTTCACCGTTCTGGTACTGGAAGCGAACTTCCGAGTAGGTCTTCAGTGTGCCGAGTTCAGTTTCCGAAGCGGTCGAAAGACGCAGCGAGAAGCGGGTCAGGAAGTCGTATGTGTCACGATCCTTGCTGTCCAGACCAGTGTAGCGAACGCCGCCATCTGGATTACGGGTGATGCCAGCGCCACGGTAGTAAACATCGTCGCCGCCCTTAACGTCAGCGCGGACATAACCGTGGATGCGCAGGCAGGTTTCGGTGCCTGGAATGTAGAAGTAGCCAGCGCCGTAAGCATCGCAAACGCGGACATATTCAACTGCTTCTGGCTCTGGAGCGACGATTGCGTCTGCTGCCTGAGCACCGGAA
>Ga0213827_1002229_pt1 | contig 10181 bp, 9 predicted proteins | sample MC6MC0898MG_FD_180669 | JGI IMG/M metagenome (GOLD analysis project Ga0213827, IMG submission 180669) | Enriched soil aggregate microbial communities from Iowa State University, Ames, United States - MC6-MC0898-MG | ecosystem: Environmental > Terrestrial > Soil > Unclassified | place: USA: Iowa...
ATCCGCTATTCGCCGGAAAGTACCGCGCTGGAAACGGCGGGCGGCATCGCGCAGGCGCTGCCCCTGCTGGGCGATGCGCCCTTCCTGGTAATGAATGGCGACGTCTGGTGCGACTGGAATCCCGACTCGGCCTCCGCCCTGGCCGCAAGCCTGCCCGACGGCGGCGCCTGGATGCTGATGGTGGACAACCCCGTCCAGCACCCCAACGGCGATTTTCATCTGGCGTCCGACGGCCGCCTGCACGCGCAGGGCGCGCCGCGTTTGACCTACGCAGGCATCGCCGTCTACCATCCCTCGTTGTTCAAGACCGTCCCGCGCGGCGCGGCAATGCCCATGCTGCCCCTTTTCCGGCAAGCCATGGCTGACGGCCTGGCGCAAGGCGCGCACCATACCGGCCGCTGGACGGACGTTGGCACCCCGCAACGGCTTGCTGATCTGGACGCCGAGCTCCGCGCCATGGCGCGTTAATGCTCACATATTTCACAATATCAAGGTGCGCAACCAGGCTTGTCCGCGCACCCAACGCCCCCAGCTAACGGGGTATTCTCTGACGCTTTGGCACGCGCGGGCACCGCGCGGACGAGCAACACACAGGAAGTTTTCTAGGAATGGGGATGTTTGGAAGATCGCAACGGGCTGTATTCAAGCCCTCCGTATACCAACCCGGTCAACGCACGCGGCGCCTGCCGCGCTGGCTCGTCCTGCTGCTTGTGGGGATCGCCCTGGGTGCGGGCGGCGTGCTCTTCCTGCAAACCAACTACGGCCCGCAACGCCTGACGGTCGAGCAATCGGAATCGCTGCACAGCGAACTGAGCGCCTCGAACCTTGAGCGCCAGCGCCTGCAAACGCAGCTGGAAGAAGCCACCCAGCAGCGCGACGCAAACAAGTCCGGCCACGAAAAGCTGACGACCGATCTGGCTGACGCCCGCGCCAAGATCGACACACTTAACAAAGAACTGGTGCTGTTCCAGGACGCCATGCCCGCCGACCCGCGCGGCGGCAACCTGGGCATCCGCTCGGCCACCTTCAAGCGCGCCCCCGGCCAGCTGGATTACCAAGTGCTGGTCATGCGCGAAGAGCGCACCGGCGCCCCCTTCAAAGGCACGCTGACGTTCTCCATCGACGGCAGCTACCCCAACGGCCGCGCCGCCACCGTCACGCCCGAAGGTCCGACGCTGAATGTCGACCGTTACGACTACGCACTCGGCCAGCTGAAGCTGCCCGACGGCTTCACCCCCAAGGTGGTGGTGCTGCGCGTGATGGACGGCGCGCAGAAGCAGCAAGCGATGCGTATCTATTACGTCCGCAACTAAGCCCGACGCGCCCGCCAAAAAAACCCGCTCCCGCGGGTTTTTTTTCGTCCTCCATAACTAGTTGCGCACGCAACCTTTCAAGCATATAGTTGCGCAAACAACCAAATAGCTTCTGGAGACAAGATGCCGCACCCCGCGCACGTACCCGTCCTGATCGCTGGCGGAGGCCCCGTCGGCCTGACGCTGGCCGCGCTGTTGGCCGAATACGGCATCGCTTCCTTGACCGTGGAAGCCGACGATGACTATTGCAGCGGCAGCCGCGCCATTTGCATCTCGCGCCGCTCGCAGGAAATCCTGGGCTGGGCGGGTGCAGACCAGCCGCTCGTGGAAACGGGCCTGGCCTGGACCGGCGGGCGCAGCTACTACCGCGACCGCGAAGTGCTGCACTTCGAAATGCCGCACGACCCGCTGCAACGCTACGCGCCAATGGTGAACATCCAGCAATACTCGGTCGAGGAATACGCCCATCAGGCCATGCAACGCCACCCCGGGCTGGCCACGCTGCAATGGTCGGCCCGTGTCGCCGGGGTGCAGGCGCACGCGGACGGTGTCGATGTTGAAATCGACGCAGGCGGCCAGCGCCAGACGGTACGCGCCGATTGGCTCATCGCCTGCGACGGCGGCCGCAGCACCGTGCGTGAGGCCATGGGCCTGAAGCTGGAAGGCATGCAGTATGAAGGCCGTTACGTCATCGTCGACATCGAGCAAGCCTCCAGCCGCCCGGTCGAACGCCTGGCCTGGTTTGATCCCCCCTCCAACCCCGGCTCGACCTTGCTGATGCATCGCCAGCCCGGCAACGTCTGGCGGGTGGACTATCAAATCCGCGACGACGAAGACCCCGAAGAAGCCGTCAAGCCCGAAAACGTGCTGCCGCGCGTGCAAAGTCATCTGGACATGATCGGTGAAACCGCGCCGTGGAAGCCGCTGTGGATTTCCGTCTACAACGCCAAATGCCTGACGCTGAACCAGTACCGCCACGGCCGCGTGCTGTTCGCGGGCGACGCCGGCCACCTGGTGCCGATCTTCGGCGTGCGTGGCCTGAATTCAGGCCTGGACGATGCGGGCAACCTGGCCTGGAAGCTGGCTTGGGTGCTGAAGGGCCAAGCGCCCGACAGTCTGCTGGACAGCTATAGCGTCGAACGCGTGCACGCCACCCGCCAGAACCTGGCCTATGGCGCAAAGAGCACGGAATTCATGGCGCCGCCGGATTTCGGTTTCCGCCTGATGCGCGAAGCCGCGTTGCGCCTGGCCTTGGCGGACGACACCGTGCGCTCGCTGATCAACCCGCGCCAATCCGCGCCCATCTCGTACGACACCTCGCCCTTGAATCTGCTCGACGGCGCCCCCCAAGCCGGCATCGCCGCCGCGCCGGGCCAACCCGCCCCCGACGCGCGTCTGCAAGACGGCGACACCCCGCGCTACCTGAGCGAGTGCTTTGGCAACGGCTTCGTCATGCTGGCGGTATCGCCCGATGACACCTTGGCCGCCGGCCTAGCCGAGATGGCGGCGGCCACGCAAGACGCGCCCCACCCGCTGCGCATCGTGCGCACGGGCAGCGGCGGCTGGGACGACGCGCATGGCCAGTTGCGACAACGCTATGGCGCGGCCGAAGGCATGGTCTGCCTGTTGCGCCCCGACGGCTATGTGCTGGGCCGCTGGACCGCCCCCGACACCGGCACGTTGCTGGACGCACTCGCGCCCTACTACCCCTCAATCGCCTCGCGCGCCCAACCGAAAGGCCAAGCATGAATCCCGATGAACTGGACCAGGTTTACACCAGCATGGCGCAGGCGCTGACACGCGTGGGTGAATCCCAAGCGCCGCTGTTCCTGTCGATACTGGGTTTGTCGTTACTGAGCCGTCAAGCCGACGCCGGCACCGCGCTGGCTCTGCTGGCGCAAGCTGAAAGCGCCTGCCTGGGCGAACGCGCTGTGGCAGACTATGCCGCCCCCACTACCGCCCGCCCGACGTGAAAACGCAAGATTCAACGCCGCCCGCCGTGAACGACAACCCGCGCCGCACTCCGCCGCAAGACGACTCAACGCCGGCCCTGGAACGATTCCTGACCTACCGCCTGCACGTGCTCAACAAGATCACCGACCGGGACACGAATCGCGCCTATCTGTCGGACTGCGGCATCCCGCTGGGCGAAGCGCGCTGCCTGGCCGCCATTGGCCGATACGCGCCGCTATCGGTAAACGATCTGGCGCGCGCGGCGAATTTGAACAAGGGCCAGGCCAGCCGTTCGGCGCAAGCGCTGGTGGATCGCGGGCTGGTGGAAAAAACGCTGTCCGCATCCGATGGGCGCGGCGTGGTGCTGACGCCTACTGACGCCGGCACGGCCCAGTATCAGCGCATCATCGCGCTGATCGCGCGCCGCAATGAAGAGATCTTCGGCTGTCTGGACGCCGCCGAACAAGCCGCGCTGGGCGGGATGCTCGACCGCCTGATCGAGCATCTGCAAGAGCGCGAAGATCGCGCGGGCGGCGACGACGACCGCTAGGCGTCCGCCTTCGGCGCCGTCGCCCCCAACTGCGCGGCGGCCTCGTCCATGAACTGCGCCATGCGCACGTCCAGTTCCGTGACGCCACCGGCATCATGCGTGGTCAAGGTCACGTCCACCCGGTTGTAGACGTTGGTCCACTCCGGGTGGTGATTCAGTTTCTCCGCAAACATGGCCACGCGGGCCATGAACCCGAACGCAGCGTTGAAGTTCGGGAAGCGAAAGCGCTTCTCGATCGCGTCACGCGTGGCGTCTGCCTGCCAACCGGTCAGCGCGGCCACGGCGATATCAGTGCCGATACGGGCGGGGGGAAACATGCTCATGGCTAGACCTTATTGCTTGACCGCATACAGATAGATTTCAACGCGCCGGTTCAGCGCGCGGCCTTCGGCGGTGGCATTGTCGCCGATCGGATCATTCGGCCCGCGCCCTTCCACCGCCAGGCGGCCCGACGCCACGCCCTGCTTGGCCAGGTAGTCGGTCACGCTTTTCGCGCGGTTGACGGACAGCGTCTGGTTATGCGCCAACGCGCCCGTGCTGTCGGTGTGGCCCACAACCTTGGCGCGCAGCTCGGGATGTTGATTGAGCGACCGCGCCACGCTGTCCAGCACCGGCAGCAAGGCCGGTTTGAGTTGCGTCTTGTCCGTGTCAAACGACACGCCGCTGGGAATGTTGACCTTCAGGCTGCCATCGGGCATTTCCACCACGTCGATGCCCAGCGACGACGCGCCCGACTGCTGCACGTCGTCCTTGACGACCTTCCAGTTGTAGCCGACCAGGCCACCGGCCACCGCACCGATACCAGCGCCAATGGCCGCGCCCTTGCCGTGCCCGATCAGCGCGCCGATGCCCGCGCCCACTGCGGCCCCGGCACCCGTGCCCACGGCGGTGTTGGTTTGCTGTTGCGTGGCGCACCCCGCCAGCAACGCACCCGTCGCCGCCACCACGGCGACCCGGTTGAGTATTGTTCTTGAATTCATGGCAACCTCCACTATCCCTTCGGTGTGCCGGATCATTCCGGCGTAGACCATGCTAGCAAGGGGACGCAAGGCGACCAGCAACATTTTGTGTTGGCGAAACGGGGATTGCTGCGGTGCAGGCCCGCTTTCCGGCCTGCATTCAAAACCGCATTCAGCCTGCGTTGAAGCGCGTCAGCCAGGGCAATGCCGCGTCCAGCGTGGCGGTTTCCAATTCGGGTGGCGGCGCGCCGTCCGGCAGCGTCAGCCCCACCCGGTTGTGCCAATAGGTGCGCATACCGACCTTGCTCGTGCCGAACAGGTCGTAGCCCGAGCCGGCCACAAACGCCGCATTTTCGGGACGCACCCCCAGGCGCGACAAGGCCAGTTCGTAGGGACGCGGATCGGGCTTGTAAAACCCCGCGGCTTCCGACGTGACGACCACATCCCAATCCACCCCCAATAAGCTGGCGGCGCGCTGGCCCAGCCGGTCGGAACAGTTGGTAACCACGCCTAGCCGGCAATGCGGCCGCAGCGCGGTCAACAATTCGCGCGCGCCCTCCCAGACGGGCAACTCGTCCCAGTGCGCTTCCAGCGCTGCCGGCGCGCTTGCCGGCAGGCCGACCGTGGCGGCGGCTTCCTGCACCAGTTGTTCATAAGGCTGATACGCGCCGCAGCCATAGGTGCGGCGCAGATACTCTGCGCGCCAGGTCCGGCCTGCGGTCTCGGAGCCGGCCGCCCGATTCCATACCGTCCAGGAATCCAGCAAGGCGGTCAACAGATCGAACAGCACCGCTTCGGGATAGGCGGGGGAAGGGGAAGAGGACATGCGGCGCTCCTTGGATGGCAGTGCGGCCACTATAAAGAGCCGCGCGCCCGCTGTGGTTCAGCAGGCGTTTACCCATCGTTAAGCCAAAACTTAATGGAGCGCGACGCGAGCGATACGGCTCAGCCTCGTCTGCCAAACAACATCGACAACCCGAACAGCGCGCCCAGCCCCCCCACGATCGCCAGCGAGATCGAGGGCTCACGCAAGTTCAGCGCCAGTGCGGCCGAGCCCACGCCCAAGGCAGTGATCACCGCGCCCACCAGGCGGCCGCCGGTCGAACCGTAGAAGTGCGTGCGGTGCGCAGCATCCGTGCCCGCCGGCTGCCGCTTCTGCCAGGCCGCCAGCGCCTGTTCGAACTCGCGCAGCAAGCGTTCGCGGCTGGGCAGGTCGACAGGGCTGACCAACAGCGTCGGCCGCCCCGGCCGGATCAGCTTCAGATAATCGTCCGTGCCCCAGCTTTTCAAATCGGCGAACGCGATAGGCGAACGGCGTGAGAACTCCAGGCCGTCGGGCGTGACCTTGACCGAGTTGCGAGTCGGAAACCCCTTGAACGCCACCAATGGCGGCACCAGCAAGCCCAGCACCGCCAGCACTGCGGCCAGGCCGATCGGGCCGCGGTTCAGCACCACCAGCATGAAACTGCCCGCCGCCAACGCGAACGCCAATGGCACCGACAACTGATGCCATCGGGTGTAGACCGCAGCCTGGACTCCTTCATTGCCATTCACGCTTGAAACCATCTCAATTGCTCGCCTTCACAAGATTGGACCCGCCGCCGCCAATCGGCAACGAGCGGATATCGGGCATGCGGTCCGGGTCGGGCCAGTATTCAACCTTGAGAATCGCCTGATGGAAGATGTCGTTATCCACCAGCACTTCAGTGCGCAGCACCCCGCAGCCGTTGCTGACGTTGAACTGTACCGACTCTTCCCAAGGCTTGCTCGTGAACTCGATGGATTGACTGCGGTCCTTGCGTATCCAACGCCACCCATCCGCCCAGCCCGGCCGTGATGTCATGTTGTCGACGTATTTATCCACATCGTCCATCCACGTTTCCTCACGCGGCCGGCCCTGCACCATCTGGGCATTGGACGGACCGCGCGGCTGCAAATCGGGGTCCGTTGCGCGCGCAGACCCCTTGCTCGACACCACAGCGCTTACGCCGTCGCCCACCAGCTTCAGGTGGTAGGCATAGTCGCTATGTTCGGTGTATCCCGGCATCACCACTTCCAGCACCAGGCGGTCGCGGCCAAACACTTCGCCTTGCCACAACCCCTTCCACTCCAGCGTCACCCGCACACCGAACACCGCGCGGTTGAACTCGTACAGCTCTTCCTCGCGGTTCACGTACAGCGCGCGATCTTCCACACCCTCGTATTCTGACGAGCGCATGCAGCAGCGCGTATACCAGACCTCCAGTTCGCTCTCCTTGGCGCTGTCGCCCCAAAATTTGAAGTACAGCCCCGCAGCCAGCAGGCATAGGCCCAGCAAAATCCAGCCCCATACCGGTATGCCCAGCAGCACCGTGCCGCCACTGGTCAGGCCGACCATCGCGCCGCCAAAACCGCCCGCACCCGCCACTACGCCGGCCGCGCTGAATGCGCCGCCCAGCGACACAAGCGCCGCCGCCACGCCGGTCAACCCCGACAACAACAGGAACACCGACGATGTCGCGTACGCGCCGCCGGCCTCGTAGTTCTTCACGTCGTACTGGTCAACCGCGCTCAATGCATTATTGGCGCCGTCGACAAAGGTGGCCGCCGCAGCGAACACCGCGCCCGCCGTCCGGACGGCCGCCAATCGCATGTTCAACTGCATGTTCATCGTGAACGCGGTGTTCGTGCCCACGCGCGCGCCGATGCCGCCCGCCGTGACTTCGATCGCCACACTGCCCACGCCCAGCACGCCGGAGGTAATGCCGAACCAGGCCTTGCGCGCCGCTTTCGCGTCGCCAATGGCCTCAGCCTTGTTCAAATCCGACACTGACGTGTACAGCGCCACCAGCGTCATCACACCGGTTGCGCCCGCGTTGGCGCCGTCGCGCGACCTGGCCCACTTGACCAGCCCGGCCAGTGGCGACATCGTGGGCGCCGGCAAGGCCAGCACCGTGGGCGGTGCGGGCAGCGCCAACCGCGGCGAGGGCGCGGCCCCCGGCTGTGGCCGCGCATTCGCCGCCGCGTTCAGTTCTGCATCGACTTCTTGCGGAATGATGTAGTTGATCGTGACCGGCGTCGATCGCTCGGACTGCGTACCGATCCACCCCGACTGCATGTCCTTCTTGCCATACAGGCCACCGCCGCCGCCGACGGTCACCGAGACCGGATTCGGCTCCCACACAATCTGGTGCATGTCCGAAATCAACCGCGGCAGCGTAGTGTTGTGCGTGCGCACCGCCATCACGATATTCATGCGGGCGGACATCGTCAGCGTGACCCGCGCAGCCACGCGCTCGGCGATGGGGTCGCCCGACAACGTCAGCCGCAGCAACTGCGTCGCCATGAAGCGCCCAACTGCCGCGCCCGCCGCCCGCATCGGCGGCAACTGCCCTTTGGCTGCCCGCAACTTGAGCCAATCGTTGTAGCTCTTGACCATCTTGCGGATGGACGACACCTGCTTCGATATCACCTTGCCCTTGGCTTCCCGGTTCAGAAAGCCCAGCAGTTCTCCGTCATTGGCGGCCAGCGAGCGCCACAGCGCCTCGTACGTGCCGTCCAACATGCCTTCCTCTTTCAGGGAGTCATCGATGGCCTTGTGCTCGCTTTCCACCGCGCCCGCCCCATCCACGCACAGGGCCATGTCTTCTTCCAGGCGCACACCGGCGGCGGCGTCCTTGGGCGAATATGCCTTGCACGTTAGCCAGAACCGGTCGCGGCCATACCACCACGCCCAATCCTTGCCCGCGCCCTCGATTTTTTCGCGCATGCGAGCAATGGCGGCCTTGTTGTCGCTAAGCGTCTTGGCGACCTTGCCGGTGTCGATGCGCTCGCGCAGACGCTTGATCTCATCGCCGGACGACTGCATCTGCTTTTGCATGCCGTCGATGATCTGCGCGACGCCCACTTCGCGTAGCCGGGTGGGCTCCAGGTGATGTTCCGCCAGCTCGCCCATGCACTTGTTGCGCCAGGTTGAAATGTCGGCCAGCAAGCCCACCGGGTCCCGCAGCGCCAGCACGATGCCGCCTTTGGGTGTCATCTGACGCATCTTCGTCGCCAGCGCCGCGGCCTGCCCGCCAAAGACGCTCACGCCCGGCGACAAGGTGTTGCTGAACAACCTCGCAGCTCCGGCGGCATCCCGGAATTCGATGGCATGCTTGGCCAGGTTGGCGCCGTCTTCCGCCACGCGATAGCCCGTGTCTGGCCTGGGATGCCCCCCCGCCCAGACGGCCTTGGCGTCCAGCTCCACCATGAGCTTCGCGCGCCAGCGCTCGTCGCGCGCCAGGTCACGGCGGATGTCCCGCGTCCACCACACGCGGGAATAGCCGACCCATACCGTGCGCGACGCATTGGCGGGCGCGTCCACATTGATCAAGGCGGATTCCAGGCCATGCCCTTCACGCGTGCAGGTGAAGGTGGGCTGCTCGGACGGACGGTCGTCATCATCCACCGGCACTTCCTTCATCTGCCCCGTGGCGGTGGCGGCGAACGCGCGCCAACCATAGCTGCGGCGCGGGTCCCAGATATACACATAGCCCGCCGTGATGGCGCGCAGCATGTACGCGCCTTGGCGCATGGTCTCGTAATGCAGCTCCGCATCCGCGTAGACCCCATCGGGCAGATCATTCTTGCCGCCCGGCACATACGCAATCCGCATCGGCAGGATGGGCAGCCCCGGCCGGCCGCAGAACTTGCCCTTGCAGGGCAGCGCGTCGTAGTCAGTCGTCATGCTTGCAAGTCCTCCTGCGCGTGCGCTTCCTGCGCAAACCGCTCCCAATCTTCGTCGTCCATGTCTTGCGCGGCGTTGCGCAACTGGCCGCCCTCTTCGCGCACTTCGCGCAGCAGGGCCGCAAACGATGGCGCGTGCTCCAGCGGCGCATCCAGGCGCACACGCCAGGCGGCGAACAGCGCCACGTCCTCATCATCATCAATGCCGCAAGCCGCCCCCGCATCCAGCGCACGGCGCACCGCGTCCAGCACCGATGGCCCCCAGCGCAACCCGCCCGCATTCAACCGTTGCAGCACAGCGTTGATACGGCCCAGGCGCGCCAGACGCGGCCACTCCGGCGTCACGGTCTGCATCGGGCCGGGCGTGTCCGGCAACACCTGCCAACGCGCGAATCCGTCTACCGACATCCAGGTCACGCCCGGTATCCACGACGCCGGCACCGTGCCGGCATACAGCTCGCTTTGATATTGGGTCGTGCGCGGGTCCCAGAACCGCAGGATGCGCACGCGGCCCTGCGCATCGCGCAGCCGCGCGCGCAGAACCAGGCGCTGCGCGACTTCGGCCAACGGCAAGTCGGTGGCCAGCCATGCCGACATCGACCGCGGCCGCTTGGCCGCAGGCGCGGCGCGCATGGCTTCGTCCACGGCCAACCGGATGCTGGCGTTGATCAGGCGTTCATAGCGGATCTCATCCGGCAC
>Ga0213827_1002235_pt1 | contig 10162 bp, 7 predicted proteins | sample MC6MC0898MG_FD_180669 | JGI IMG/M metagenome (GOLD analysis project Ga0213827, IMG submission 180669) | Enriched soil aggregate microbial communities from Iowa State University, Ames, United States - MC6-MC0898-MG | ecosystem: Environmental > Terrestrial > Soil > Unclassified | place: USA: Iowa...
GCTTGCAGGTCGGCGATCGGCTGTTCGAAATCTAGAAAATTCGGGTTCATAGGCGTCCGTCTTGGGTCGACGTCCAAGTGAGCTTGGGTCGGCCGGTTGTCTATTCGCGCCCTACCTTAAGGGACAGGCGCGTTCAGGTCGAGATTAAAAATTCGGGTCATGGCCAGGGCGCTTCAAGGGCCCCTGACCGTCAACGGTATTGGAGGAAGACGTTGTCTCGCCCGAACTGGTCACGCAGCGCTTGAATCAAGCTGTCTGCCGGATCGATTCGCCAGGTCTCGCCAAATTGCAGCAAGGCCTTGGCGTCGGGACTGGTGTACTCCATGGTGATCGGGCAGGCGCCACGATGCCGCTTGAACAACTCCCCCAGCCAGCGCAACTGATCGCCCTTGAGGTCCTGGGTCTGCACCTTCAGGCGCAGGCTTTCGGCCAGGTTGGTGCGCGCATCTTCCATGCTCATCACCCGCTTGACCCGCAACCTGAGGCCACCGGAGAAGTCGTCATTGCTGACTTCGCCCTCAACCACCACCATCGCGTCGGTCTGCAGCAGCGACTGCGCGGAATGGAACGCCTCGGCGAACAGCGACGCCTCGATCCGCCCCGAACGGTCGTCGAGGGTGATAAAGCCCATCTTGTCGCCCTTTTTGTTCTTCATCACCCGCAGGGCGATGATCATGCCGGCGACGGTCTGGGTGTCGCGAGCCGGCTTCAGGTCGATGATGCGCTGGCGGGCAAAACGGCGGATTTCACCTTCATATTCGTCAATCGGGTGACCGGTCAGGTACAGCCCCAGGGTGTCTTTTTCACCCTTCAGGCGCTCCTTGAGCGTCAGCTCCTTGGCTTTACGGTGATTGGCGTAGACATCCGCGTCTGCTTCGACAAACAGCCCTCCGAAGAGGTCGGCGTGCCCGCTGTCGTGGGTCCGCGCCGTCTGTTCGGCCGCCTTGATCGCCTCTTCCATGGCCGTCAGCAACACCGCGCGGTTGCGGTCGATATTGGCCTGGTAGGCTTTGGTCTCATCAAAGAAATACGGGCCCAGACGATCCAGCGCGCCGCTGCGGATCAGGCCGTCGAGGGTGCGCTTGTTGATTCGCTTGAGGTCCACCCGCGCGCAGAAATCGAACAGGTCCTGGAACGGCCCATCCTGACGCGCCTCGGTAATCGCCTCGACCGGCCCCTCGCCCACGCCCTTGATCGCGCCCAGGCCGTAGATGATCCGGCCTTCCTCGTTCACCGTGAACTTGAACTCCGAAGTGTTCACGTCCGGTGCGTCGAGGCGCAGCTTCATGGTCCGCACTTCTTCGATCAAGGTCACGACCTTGTCGGTGTTGTGCATATCCGCCGAGAGTACCGCGGCCATGAATGGCGCCGGGTAATGGGCTTTCAGCCAGGCCGTCTGGTAAGACACCAGGCCGTAGGCGGCGGAGTGGGATTTGTTGAAGCCGTAACCGGCGAATTTCTCCACCAGATCGAAGATGTTACCCGCAAGGTCGGCATCGATATTGTTGGTGGCGCAACCTTCGATGAAACCGCCGCGCTGCTTGGCCATCTCTTCGGGTTTTTTCTTACCCATGGCCCGCCGCAGCATGTCCGCACCGCCAAGGGTATAGCCGGCCATGACCTGGGCGATCTGCATCACCTGTTCCTGATACAGGATGATGCCGTAGGTCGGTGCCAGTACGGGCTTGAGGCCCTCGTACTGGTAGTCGGAATGCGGGTACGCCAGCTCGGCGCGCCCGTGCTTACGGTTGATGAAGTCGTCCACCATGCCCGATTGCAACGGGCCCGGACGGAACAGGGCCACCAGTGCGATCAAGTCTTCCAGGCAGTCGGGCTTGAGCTTTTTGATCAGCTCCTTCATGCCCCGCGACTCGAGCTGGAACACCGCAGTGGTCTCGGCCTTTTGCAGCAGGCTGTAGGTCGGCTTGTCGTCCAGCGGGATAAAGGCGATATCCAGCGGCGGCTCGTTGACCTTGGCGCGGTCGCGGTTGATGGTTTTCAGCGCCCAGTCGATGATCGTCAGGGTCCGCAGACCGAGGAAGTCGAACTTCACCAGGCCGGCCGCCTCGACGTCATCCTTGTCGAACTGGGTGACCAGGCCGCCACCCTCTTCATCGCAATAGATCGGCGAGAAGTCGGTCAGCTTGGTGGGTGCGATCACCACACCACCGGCGTGCTTGCCAACGTTACGCACAACGCCTTCGAGCTTGCGCGCCATCTCCCAGATTTCCGCCGCCTCTTCATCGACCTTGATGAAGTCGCGCAGGATCTCTTCCTGCTCGTAAGCTTTTTCCAGGGTCATGCCGACTTCGAAGGGGATCATCTTCGACAGGCGATCCGCCAGGCCGTAGGACTTGCCCTGGACCCGCGCCACGTCCCGCACCACCGCCTTGGCGGCCATGGAACCGAAGGTGATGATCTGGCTAACCGCGTTGCGCCCGTACTTCTCGGCCACGTACTCGATGACGCGGTCGCGACCGTCCATGCAGAAGTCGACGTCGAAGTCGGGCATGGAGACCCGTTCCGGGTTGAGGAAACGTTCGAACAGCAGGTCGTATTCCAGCGGGTCGAGGTCGGTGATCTTCTGCACATAGGCCACCAGCGAGCCGGCACCCGACCCCCGGCCCGGCCCCACCGGAACCCCGTTGCTCTTGGCCCACTGGATAAAGTCCATCACGATCAGGAAGTAACCGGGGAACCCCATCTGGATAATGATATCCAGCTCGAAATTCAGCCGGTCGACGTAGACCTGGCGCTTGGCCTCGTAGTCCTCTGTGGTGTCCTTGGGCAGCAGCACGCTCAAGCGCTCTTCAAGCCCGTCGAAGGACACCTTGCGGAAATACTCATCGATGGTCATGCCATCGGGAATCGGGAAGTTGGGCAGGAAGTGCTTGCCCAGCTTTACATCGATATTGCAGCGCTTGGCGATCTCGACGGTGTTCTGCACCGCGTCGGGCAAGTCGCTGAACAGCTCGAGCATTTCCTCGGCGCTTTTGAGGTATTGCTGGTCGCTGTAGTTCTTCGAACGCCGAGGATCGTCGAGCGCCCGGCCTTCACCGATGCACACCCGGGTTTCGTGGGCGGCGAAGTCTTCCTGCTTGATGAATCGCACGTCGTTGGTGGCCACCAGCGGCGCGCCGATCTTGTCGGCCAGGGCCACGGCAGCGTGCAGTTGCTCTTCATCGTTGGGACGGTTGGTACGCTGGATTTCCAGGTAAAAACGGTCCGGGAACACCGCCATCCACTCGCGGGCCAGGGTTTCGGCTTCGTCTGGGTTACCGCCGAGCAGGGCCATACCGATCTCGCCCTCCTTGGCCGCCGAGAGCATGATCAAGCCCTCGTTGGCTTCGGCCACCCATTCGCGCTCGATGATGATCTGGCCATTGCGCTGGCCATCGATGAAGCCGCGGGAAATCAGCTCGGTGAGGTTGCGATACCCGACCGCATTCATCGCCAGGAAGCTGATCCGGCTCAACGCGTTGTCCGGGTCCTTGTTCGACAGCCACAGGTCGGCGCCGCAGATCGGCTTGATCCCCGCACCCATGGCGTTTTTGTAGAACTTGACCAGGGAGCACATGTTGTTCTGGTCGGTGACCGCCACGGCCGGCATGTTCATGCCGACCAGGGTCTTGACCAGCGGCTTGATCCGCACCAGACCGTCGACCAGGGAGTATTCAGTGTGCAGGCGTAGGTGAACGAATGAAGCCGGCATAGTGATCCTGCTAATTACGTGGAGACAACAAGGCCCGGATTGTACCGGGCCCTGGCAAAAACATCAGCTTGGACTAGCGCTCAAGCAGCCCTTCGCGAGCCTCGTAAGCCTGCCGCACCGGCGCGAACGAACGCCGGTGAATCGGGGTCGGACCCAGGCGCGCCAGGGCTTCAAGATGCACGGGAGTCGGATAACCTTTGTGGCCGCCGATGCCATACCCCGGGTAAATCAATTCAAAGGCCGCCATTTCGCGGTCGCGGCTGACCTTGGCCAGGATCGACGCCGCGGCAATCGCCGGGACCTTGCTATCGCCCTTGACCACCGCTTCCGCCGGCATGGCCAGCTTGGGGCAGCGGTTACCGTCGATCATCGCCAATTTTGGCTGGATGTGCAGGCCTTCGACGGCGCGCTGCATGGCCAGCATGGTGGCGTGGAGAATGTTCAACTCATCGATTTCTTCGATTTCAGCGCGAGCGATGCACCAGCTCAGGGCTTTTTCACAGATTTCGTCGTAGAGCTTTTCGCGCCGGGCTTCCGTGAGCTTCTTCGAGTCATTGAGGCCGAGGATCGGACGCGCCGGATCGAGGATCACCGCGGCCGTCACCACCGCGCCACAGAGCGGACCACGCCCTACTTCATCGACTCCGGCGACCAGCTCTTGAGCATCCGCGACGAGATTGAAATCCAGGCCCATTTGCATCTTTACCGTACTCATTGTGGTGCGCCGATCAAATTGAGGACCGCGTCAGCAGCCTGGTTCGAGGCATCGCGGCGCAGGGTCCGGTGGATCTGGTCAAAACCGATGGTTTGCTCTTCACCGCCATCGATCAGCGGCGACAAGGTCAGCGCCAACGCCTCGGGCGTCGCATCGTCCTGCAGCAACTCGGGCACCAGCAGACGCTGGGCCAGCAAGTTCGGCAGGGAGATGTAGGGGCTTTTCACCATGCGCTTGAGAATCCAGTAGGTCAGCGGCGCCAGGCGGTAAGCCACGACCATCGGCCGCTTGTACAACAAGGCCTCCAGGGTCGCGGTGCCGGAGGCGATCAGGACCGCGTCGCAGGCAGCCAGCGCCTGATGCGAGCGCCCGTCCAGCAGGGTGACCGGCAAATCACGGCCGGCCAGCAACGCTTCAAGCTGCACCCGCCGCTCCGGGTTGGCACACGGGATGACAAACCGCACCCCAGGGCGCATGGCCCGCAGCCGCTGCGCGGCATCGAGGAACAAGCCGCCCAGGCGTCCGACTTCACCGCCCCGACTGCCCGGCATCAGGGCGACTAGCGGGCCGTCCGGCAGGCCGAGCTCGGCACGTGCCGCGGCACGGTCGGCTTCCAGCGGAATGGTGTCGGCCAGGGTATGACCGACAAACCGTACCGGCACGCCTTGCTCTTCGTAGAATCGAGCTTCGAACGGCAGCAGCGTGAGCATCAGGTCGCAGCCTTCGCGAATCTTCAGCACACGCTTCTGCCGCCAGGCCCAGACCGAAGGGCTGACGTAGTGCACGGTCTTGATCCCGGCCTGGCGCAGCTTGAGCTCGATATTGAGGGTGAAGTCCGGTGCATCGATACCGATGAACACGTCCGGCTTTTCGGCGATCAAGGTCTTGATCAGCTTCTTGCGCCGGGCCAACAGCTCACGCAAGCGCCCCAGGACTTCCACCAGCCCCATGACCGACAAGCGCTCCATGGGAAAGTAGGAAGTCAGGCCTTCAGCCTGCATCAGCGGGCCGCCGACACCGATGAACTCGACCGCCGGGTGACGAGCCTTGAGTGCACGCATCAAGCCCGCGCCCAGGATGTCGCCGGAAGCTTCGCCCGCCACCAGCGCTATACGCAGATTAGCCATGGTTAGCGGGTGATGCCGCGGGTCGAAGACTGGATCGAGTCTCGGAACACTGCGACTTCCGGAAACTGCGCCGAAGGCTCGGCCAGCTCAGCCAACGCCTGCTCCACGGTCAAGCCCTGGCGGTAGACCACCTTGTAGGCGCGACGCAGGGCATGGATCGCTTCTTCGCTGAACCCACGACGGCGCATGCCCTCGAAGTTCATGCTGCGCGCTTCGGCCGGGTTGCCGAACACCGTGACATAGGCCGGCACATCCTTGCCAATGGCCGTGCCCATGCCGGAGAAGCTGTGGGCGCCAATGTGGCAATACTGATGGACCAGGGTGAATCCGGAGAGGATCGCCCAATCGGCCACGTGTACATGCCCGGCCAACGCAGTGTTGTTGACCAGGATGCAGTGGTTGCCGATGACGCTGTCGTGGCCGATGTGGGCATAGGCCATGATCAGGTTGTGATCGCCCAGAGTGGTTTCCGAGCGGTCCTGGATGGTCCCACGGTGAATCGTCACCCCTTCACGGATAACGTTATGGTCACCGATCACCAGCCGCGTCTCTTCACCCTTGTACTTCAGGTCAGGGGTGTCCTCACCGATCGAGGAAAACTGATAGATGCGGTTGTGCTTGCCAATCCGGGTCGGCCCCTTGAGCACCACGTGCGGGCCAATCACTGTTCCCTCGCCGATTTCCACACCTGCGCCGACGATCGACCAAGGGCCGACCTCAACGCCCTCGGCCAGTACGGCCGTCGGATCGATGATTGCGCGAGGGTCAATCAAACTCATACTTTTTGTTCCGCACAGATGATCTCGGCCGAGCACACGGGCTTGCCATCCACCGAAGCCTGGCATTCAAACTTCCAGATCTTGCGCTTGCAGCTGATGAAGGTGGCTTCGAGGATCAACTGGTCGCCCGGCTTGACCGGCTGACGGAAGCGTAGCTTGTCGGAGCCGACAAAGTAGTAAAGCGTGCCATCGGCAGGCTTGACGTCGAGCATTTTGAAACCAAGGATTCCGGCAGCCTGGGCCATCGCTTCAATGATCAATACGCCCGGCATGATTGGATGCGCAGGGAAGTGACCGTTGAAGAACGGCTCGTTGATGCTGACATTCTTGTAGGCACGAATGCGCTTTTCCTCAACATTGAGGTCCACTACCCGGTCCACCAGCAGGAACGGGTAACGGTGAGGCAGGTATTCGCGAATCTCGTTGATGTCCATCATTTCGGGGGGAAGCCTATGTAAAGATTGGGAACGCGCGACTGATGCACGCTCCTCTAGCAAATCAAGGAGGCAGTCTAACGGCTGTGCACACTTGATATGGAAATGGTATCAGCCATCTGATGAAGCATTACCACCAGGGGTCACTTCACTTACCTGCTTTTCCAGCTGGCGCAGACGTCGCGCGATGTCATCGAGCTGACGGATGCGCGCCGCGCTTTTGCGCCACTCGGCGGCCGGCTGCATGGCCGTACCGGAAGAATAGGCACCCGGCTCGGTAATCGAGTGGGTAACCATGGTCATTCCGGTGAGGAATACGTTGTCGCAGATCTCGATGTGCCCCACCAGCCCGACACCGCCGGCCAGCATGCAATGCTTGCCGATCTTGGTGCTGCCGGAAATGCCCACGCACGCCGCCATGGCGGTGTGATCACCGACCTGCACGTTGTGCGCGATCTGAATCTGGTTATCCAGTTTCACCCCATTGCCGAGGATGGTGTCAGCCAGGGCGCCACGGTCGATAGCGGTATTCACGCCAATCTCCACGTCATCACCGACCAGCACCCCACCGACCTGGGCAATTTTCTGCCAGATGCCCTTTTCGTTGGCGAAACCGAAACCTTCACCGCCGAGCACCGCACCGGACTGAATGACCACCCGCTTGCCAATGCGCACGTCGTGGTACAGCGTCACTCGCGGGGCCAACCAGCCACCCTCACCGATCTCACTGCGCGCCCCGATGAAGCAATGGGCACCCACCGTGACACCGGCAGCAATCCGGGCACCGCTCTCGATCACCGCAAAGGCACCGATACTCGCCGCCGGGTCAACCACCGCGTCCACCGCGATGACTGCCGTCGGATGGATACCGGCAGCCGCCTTGGGCTTGGGATCGAACAGGTGGGACACCCGCGCGTACGCCGCGTAGGGATCCGGCACCACCAGTGCATCACCGGCAAAACCTTCGGCGTCAGCGGCCTTCAGCAACACGGCTGCGGCATGGCTGTCGGCCAGGTATTTGCGGTATTGGGGGTTTGCCAGAAAGCTCAACTGAGCTGGGCCAGCCTCTTGTAAAGTGGCTAGCCCAGTGATTGTCTTCTCCGGGTCGCCACACAGGGTGGCGCCCAGGAACTCGGCCAATTGGCCGAGGGTTTTAGTCGCTGTCATGGATTACTTCAGCTGATTCATGCGCTCGATGACCTGGCGGGTGATGTCGTATTGCGGCTTGACATCAATCACTGCGCCACGCTCGAAGACCAGGTCAAAAGCACCTTTCTTGATGACTTCTTCCACAGCGCTGTCGAGTTTCGGCTTGAGCTGCTTGAGCATTTCACGGTCGGCAACGGCCTTGGCTTCGTTCAATTCCTTGGACTGGAACTGGAAGTCGCGGGCCTTTTGCTTGAATTCAAGCTCCAGACGTTCACGCTCGCCCTGGGCCATTTTGTCGCCACCGCTGACCAGACGGTCCTGGATGCCTTTGGCACTGCTTTCCAGGGTCTTGAGCTTGGTCAGTTGTGGACCGAATTTCTTCTCGGCGTCCACTGCGTACTTCTTCGCCGCGTCCGATTCCAGCAGCGCCATCTGGTAGTTCAGTACCGCGATCTTCATGTCGGCAAATGCCGGGGTCGCTACCAGGACAGTTGCCAGGAGAACCAATTGAGTCAACTTACGCACGATGCACTCCTACAAAATCCATTGTCGTTGTCTTGGGGCAGACGCTTAGAACGTCTGACCGAGGGAAAATTGGAACACTTGGGTTTCAGCGTTATCCGGTTCTTTCACCGGCATGGCCAGAGCAAAGCTCAACGGACCCAATGCGGTAACCCAGGTCACACCAATACCCACGGAGCTGGCCAGGTTGCTCAGGCTGACGTCGTTGCACTGCGTCTGAGACTTCGAACCATTGGTGTTGGTGGTCTGCTCGCACTTGGAGTCGAATACGTTACCCACATCCCAGAACACGGAAGTACGCAGCGAACGCTGATCCTTGACGAATGGCAGCGGGAACAGCAGCTCGGCACCACCCTGGATCAGGACGTTACCACCAAACGGCAACGGATCGTTGTCCGGGTCGGCGACTGTACCTTGGTTCCCTGTCGCGCCTGCACCACGACTCGGCGTACTGCGTGGACCCAAGGTGCTGTCCTTGAAGCCACGAACCGAGTTGAAACCACCAGCATAGTAGTTTTCGTAGAATGGCAAGCCATCCGTCGAGCCGTAGCCGTCACCGTAGCCCAGCTCGGTGTGCAGGCGCACGGTGTAGTTGTCGGTCAATGGCTGGAATAACTGGCCACGGTAGTCGAGTTTGAAGAACGACAGGTCGCTGCCCGGTACCGTGGTTTCCAGGGTCACGCTCTGGGAATGACCACGGGTGGCCAATACGCCTTTGTTCAGGGTCGATTCGGACCAGCCGGCCGAAGCCTTGAAGTTCAGGTACTGGTCGCCTTCACGGTTCACGAAGTCGAAGATCTCGTCGACGGTGTACTGGCCGGTCTTGATCTTGTCTTGCTGTGCGTTCAGGCCAAAGGTCAGGCGCGAAGTCTCGCTGATCGGGTAACCCACGCTGACACCGGCACCCAGGCTGTCCACGGCGTAGCTGGAAACGTCGGTGTCGAGCTCATCGTAGTCAGTGGTGCGGTAGAACGCGTTGTAACCCAGGCTCACGCCATCGGCTGTCCAGTAGGGGTCCACGTAGCCGAAGTTGTAGCGGCTCTGGTATTCACTGCGGGTCAAACCGATGCTGACCTTGTTACCGGTACCCAGGAAGTTGTTCTGGGTAATCGAACCACCGAGGATCAGACCCGCGCTCTGGGCGAAACCGACGCTGGCGGTAATCGAACCGGAGGCTTGTTCTTCAACGCTGTAGTTGACGTCTACCTGGTCATCGACACCCGGCACGGCAGGGGTCTCGACGTTGACTTCCTTGAAGAAACCCAGGCGTTCCAGGCGGGTCTTGGACTGGTCGATCAGGTAGGTCGAAGCCCAGCCACCTTCCATCTGGCGCATTTCGCGACGCAGCACTTCGTCTTCGGACTTGGTGTTGCCACGGAAGTTGATGCGGTTCACGTAGGCTCGCTTGCCTGGATCGACCACGAAGGTGATATCGACCGTGTGGTCTTCGTCGTGCGGTTGAGGCACGCCGTTGACGTTGGCGAAGGTGTAGCCCTCGTTACCCAGGCGACGGGTGATCAGTTCGGAGGTGGTGGTCATCAGCTTGCGCGAGAACACCTGGCCTTTCTGCACCAGCAACAGCGCCTTGACCTGGTCTTCAGGCACTTTCAGGTCGCCGCTGAGCTTGACGTCACGAACGTTGTACTTCTGGCCTTCGTTGACGTTGACGGTGATGTAGACGTGCTTCTTGTCCGGGGTGATGGACACCTGGGTCGAAGCGATAT
>Ga0213827_1002251_pt1 | contig 10110 bp, 16 predicted proteins | sample MC6MC0898MG_FD_180669 | JGI IMG/M metagenome (GOLD analysis project Ga0213827, IMG submission 180669) | Enriched soil aggregate microbial communities from Iowa State University, Ames, United States - MC6-MC0898-MG | ecosystem: Environmental > Terrestrial > Soil > Unclassified | place: USA: Iowa...
CGCCATTTGATCGCCACTATGAATGACAAACAAAAAGCCACCTCAAAAGGTGGCTTAACTGCATGATTTTCATCGCTAAATTTGGTGGCCCCTGCTGGGTTTGAACCAGCGACCAAGCGATTATGAGAACCATAACAATCAACCAATAATCAATGGATTACATTTAAATCAATAAGTTATGAAGCCAATATCCACCTATATCGTCCAATAATCTTATGCTGGTGCGACACTTTTGCGACACTATATACGGTTGGAGGGTAATGGGTTCAAGGAGACTTCATTGATAGAGTTTTCCTTAATCAACATCAATGAATCATATTTAAAAATGCATATTGATTTGTCAGATAAAGAGTAAGCGAAAGCTTTGTCTGAGATGTTTGCTATAAAACGAAATTTTTCATTTTTATTTTCTTTGTTGCAGATGGATTCTGACTTAATAATGTATGAATTTTTCCCCTTTATTATTATATTTGCATTGGCTCTTCCTGAAACAAACATCAGATGTGGCATCAATGAAATAATCAACATGGCTGGGAAAGCATATTTACCTAGTGAGCTTGTAAATTCTTTTATTTTAATTATAAGAATCATCATTGATATTGAAAGAATCATCATTGTTAATTCTTTCATGCCATCGGTTTTGTATAGATAAATAGAGTAAAAAACGAAGCATAAGGCTGCCAGAGTTATTAATATGTAAACTTTTATTTGGTCTCTCTTGTTTAAACTGAGGGTGTTCTTTTCATTTCTTGTGGGAAGCTGAATTAAGTTGGTTGATGAACTTTCAAGTTTCACAGGTGAGGCGTAATTAAATATTTTCCCAAAAGTTTGAGACCGAAAGAAAAGTGTCATCATAAAAGCATATGCGCCCAACAATGCTAGCGGCAAAGCTATGGCGACAGCAATTTGAGGTAACAGGTCGTTTATTGAAATGAATTGCATTATATTTACATTGAAGCAATCCCAAAAAGACCATTGATAAACAATCCCATTAAAAATTGAATAAAATGTTAGTGTGGTAAGGGAGAAAAGTTTAATTTGATTATTCATTTTTTTGTCAGTGGGTTAAATTTAATGGCGTCTTCGAGATGATTTGGTGCAAAGTGTGCATACCTCATGGTCATTTTTATGTCTGTGTGCCCGAGGATTTTTTGCAATACTAAAATATTCCCTCCGTTCATCATGAAATGACTTGCGAAGGTATGGCGTAATACATGAGTCAATTGCCCAGCGGGTAAATCTATCCCGGCACGTTCAAGTGCGGAGCGAAAAGCGTAGTAACAAGGCGTAAATAATGGGCCATTCTTCTTGTGGAGTTCGCTAATTAAATTAGAATCAATCGGTATACTACGGTTACGCTTGCCTTTGGTTTTAATAAACGTGATTTTACCCGCAGAAATTTGACTGCGTTTAAGGGTTTCTGCTTCCCCCCACCTGGCTCCTGTAGCAAGGCAAATTTTGGCGATTATTTCCAAATCTTTTGCAGAGCTATTGCGACACTCGGCTAAAAGCAAATCTATCTGCTCTCCAGTTAGATATGCCATTTCACTTTCTTCCGTTCGGAATTGCCTAACGCTTTCCAGTGGGTTCGGTGCTGACCATTCTCCCAAACGCTTTAATTCATTAAACACAGCCAAAAAGTAGGCGTGTTCTAAATTCATGGTTCGAGGTGAAACTTGAGCGATACGTTTCGTTCTTGCAAATTGGCCATCAAGCCTTTTAGCTCGATATGTAGTAAATAATTGGGCGCTAAATTCATTGGCCGTAGGGGAACCCATGCATTCAGCAGCCCATAGCATGGAACTCTTACGTTTCTCACCATCGCGCAACGTAATACCATGCCTTTCAAACCAAAGATGAACCAAATCAGTTAGCTTTCTTATTTCTTTTTTTTCGCCCAGCCAAGGCGAGTCATCTACTTTTTGTAGCGTGTAGTTTTCAAACGCAAGTGCTTCGCCTTTGGTGGCGAATTTTTTCCGAATACGTTTACCTTGTTTTCCGTCACTTCGGTTAACGCTATAGAAATCGGCTATCCATTGCCCATCACTTAGTTTTCTTGGTGCCATATTATTTAATCGTCAGCGTTACGCGACCTAATATAGAAATATCATCTAGCCCGCAGTCAAATGCCATTCCCACCCCACTAACTCGAACCTTTTTAATTGGGATACGGGTTAATGTTCTGATACTTGTTTTTCCCTCGATCTCTACAAGCCATTCACCGTCGAAAACCTCGGTGAAATCTTGATCAATTAGATACTGGAAGTTCTCATCAACAATGAGCACAGGTTTCATGGGTTCTAATTTGGAAGCCAAAATCATTGCTTTATCGATCATGATGTAACCAGAATCAAAAAGCTGACCATCTAAAAGTTTCTTACGCTTAATGGACAATACATCCAATTTCTGATCATCAAACTTACGGCCATTCCCAGTAGCTAGCCATTCAAGATTAACTCCTGTATCTGCCATGCACCTGACAACAATGTCGGCGGGAAATCCACCACGTCTGTAACGCCCTGAGAGGGTGCTGGCCGCCATTCCTAAGTGATCCGCGAGCATCATTTTGGCAGTAAAGCCATATGCATCAATGACTCTATCAAGAACAGGTGCGCTGTCCCCATCAAAATCAACGTCAAATTTTCCCATATGCAATACCGCGACTTTTCAAAATGAACAGCCAATGATTGACAGTTTCTTTTTTGAGAAGTAGCATCACCCCGAAGTTGTCAAAATGAGTAATATCCACCTATATCCACCGATATTGCCGTATCGGGGAACCAAGGAGTTTGCCTTATGCGTCCTAACATTACAATTGTGATTCCTGATCCGTACATTCCGCTAGATGAGTATTGCCGCCGTACTGGCATGTCTAAAAGCACTGCTGAAAACCTGATTTCATACGGGAAACTGCCAATCAAGCCCAAAGGAGCACAAAAGAAGGGTCTTGTTGAAGTGAATATGGCTGCTTTAACCGTGATGGCATTAAGCGAATGCCATGTTTCGCTTAATGCGTAATTCAGACTATCAATTCGTAGAGTGCGAAACATGTACGATTATAAAGTTTCAATACGAAATCATCTTAATGATGCCTACCGTGCATTCTCTCTCGCGCACAACATTACAGATGTGGCTAAAGCAGTTGGGATGCAGCCTGCAACTCTACGTAACAAGCTGAATCCCGATCAATCGCATCAGTTAACACTGATTGAGTTGCTGGCCATTACCGATCATACCGAAGACGCAACCATCCTGGACGGCATGCTACGCCAGATTAATTGCCAACCTTCTGTCCCGGTTAATAACGCTAAACCCGAAAACATGCAGTTTTGTGCATTAACCGCGGTGGCCAGTGTTGGTGTCATTGCAGGTGAAGCGGTTTCAACGGAAAAGATGACCGTCGCGCGCCGCAATCAGATTCTGGATAAGGCAAGCGATGCAATTCGTAGCCTGTCCTTACTCGTCTATTCCGTTGAGAGTCGTTTCCAAACCATGCCGGTTTTGGCCGCTGCCGTTGATGTTGTCAGCGCCTCTATGCCGGGCATCGTTGTGTGAGGTGAGTATGAGAGAAGTAAATGAAAGCGGCGAAACTGACGTGCATGCGTTTCGCCGTAAATATTCAAAAAATGGTGAGCTGCTTAGTGAGGGAATTGATCCTGCTGCGGTAGTCCCTGAGCAAGCGTTTCACGCTCGATATACATCTGAAGGAACTCAATTGTGTCCTTTGCCTGTTCAACAGTCAGACCGGTAAATAATTCCCCAGCCGTAGGCAGCGGAGCCTGATCTTTCAAGTGGTAATGGAAGCGAAGGCAGGCCAAATGATTATGTAAAACGTATTCAAGTTCAGCGGGAATGATGATCGGGACTTGTTTATCACTCATTGAATTTCCTTATTTCTGGCTGTGTAGAGACTCCAGATTACCATGCGCCGGACATGGATATAAGCCGGTACTAATGTGAGGTGATCATGATTTGTTTTGTGCGTTATCTGAAAAATCAGGCTAAGCCCCCTCAGTTAGCAAGTTTTGGACATGGCTGGATTCAACTGCCAAATGGTCGCAGATGGAATCCGGGTTTAACTACAAGAAATCGGGGAGAGCAAATTGAAAGCAAGCGATGAACGTTGGGTGGCCATTCTCCGCCAGATGGTTTCTGGCCATACCACGCAGGCGCACAAAATCTGGGAGCGGCTAAGCGAACATCAGCGCGGCGTCATATTGCATGCAGCTGGCCTTAAGTCTCGTCACTGTCGTTATTCGTGGGGGCAATTTTCAGATCGCGAGTTGCATCAGATTAAGCGCGGTCTGCAACGTCTTAAATGCATGGTCGAAATGTTTAAAGGGCTGGGTTCGATGGCATTTCAGCAAGAAAAAAAACCTTCGGCGTCTGCCCTTCGCTGTACGCGTTCGGTTCCAACGGTGCCGGGTACTCCTGCACATGAACTAATTCAGGCGCGACATCAGTTGCGTCAACAAGTGGCCAATCGCGCCAGTTAAGGAGCAGGTATGAAAACTATTGCGGTAGAAAAGAAAGGGCTACTGGCGGATTTTCGCGACTGGGGCATAAGTGCTGAGTACACAGATTACTTCATCGGCAAGTGTGATGATGATGGTGAATCAGTTGCACTTCGTACTTTCATTTTCAACGATACGATCCAGCTTCACGACTCAATTCAATGGTTGTCAGCGTGCGCTGCTTTCTGGTGCCGTGCGTACCGCGAGGCCGAAAATAAGGTGGCGCAAATCGAGGCATTAAGCGCGATTCGCTCATTGTATTTTGCTGCGGGTTTTGTCAGCGCCTCGCCAGTGGTTGCGTTGATTCGTTCATGGTGGAGCAACACGTTTGAGCTTCATCAGTTACCAGCGCCTAACAAATCACAGTCACAGAAAAGCGGTTTCCGCTCTGTATTACTGAACTCTTCTTTTCTTCACCACTAAACCCTAAAACGCACGATTTTGCGGCTTCCATTCAGGTGGCCGGGGATTCGTGCGTTCTGAATCTGGAAAAAATTATGAAAATGATTCGTCAGGACTTACCTAATAAATCGGCCGGCAGTGTGGAGCTGATGCAGGAGCTTTGTACAGAGGCGCGGATTGAAGGTGGAAAGGATGTCGCCACGAAATTGTCTGGCCGTCTTGACCGTTTGGCAACACATGCGGCAAACAAAGGGCTGTCCGCTGCTGAGATCGTTGAGCTAATCCGCCAGGAAGCTGAAGCCATCGACAGCAAAGGCGGTGCGCTGTGGCAGTAAAAGAGCATCACATCAAAATTGCGACACAGTATTTCAATGCCGTTTTAGATGGCACTAAAAAAGCTGAGCTGCGCAACAACGATCGCGCCTATCAAGTTGGTGATGTCCTTTCACTGGTTGAATATGTACAAGGCAGTTACACCGGGCGCGAGTGGGCCGCGGTGATCACTCATATTCTGCCGGTGTCTGACGTGATACCTGATGGCGGTAATTGGGTTGTTCTGTCCATTAAGGCAGTAAATCCCAGCGATGCGCGCAACTATCTGTATTTCGGTTACGCGTTATGAGAGTGCAGATTGACGGGGTTTACTCCGTGCGTGCATCTACGCCAGTAAAACCGGGCAAAGATTATCACCTTGTGCTGGAAAAGCTCGGATGGGTAATGATTGATGGCCGTCGTGAGCAACAGCCGCTGACGATGGCAATTTACGCGAGCCAGGTGCTACTGGTGCGCGATCTGGTCTCTGACACCATTGGGCGTCAGGTGCTGCACGGTAAGATGAATACAATTGCCAGCTATGTCAGTGAAACCCGCCGCATTGCTGAACTGGCACAAATCGCCCTTGATGAACTGAATCGGTTACAGGCTAAGAATGTCTGAGCACTGTGCTGATCTGATGCAAGGTGAATATCACGCCGTCAATCAACAGCGGCGTGATTTTTTTGGCATGTCTGCACCGGCGGACATGTCCCTATCAGAGCGCCGTCTCTGGAATGCAAACCCCGAAGACCATAACTGGCGCAGCCAGTACCTGCATGGCATGCCAGACTATCTGGCAGGCTATTTTGGTGACCGCTACCAGAAATTGCTGGCAGGTAATGAAGGTCGTCGTCGTGCCAATGCGTTTCTGCGTAAGACTATCGGCCAGAACGTATTGCCACGCCTGCAACTTGTCAAAAATCGCTACAGCCTTCCGGCCACCGCTGCGCATGAACTGCCGTTCATTAAGCAGCTGGAAAAACTGGCCACGCTGGACAGGCAGAGCATCCGCGATCTTGCCTATAAGGTTGGCGTGTTTATGGCGCAAAGCCTGGCTGATTTCACCTCCGCCATTTCCCTGCCAGACGATACCGAAGAAGCGGCAATCATGCTGATTGCCTATCGCTTTATCGCTGAACTATCCACATTAACCGGCACTATCCCGCCTTACTGGGCTGAATATCAGTCCGGTAAATGCGTGCTTGAAATGCGTAAAGCGCAGTCTGGCCTGCTTCGCATGATGGCACCAGAATGGTGGCGGGGCAGACTGAAGCAGATGCGCGATCTGCAACGTGAACACATGGCCATCGCAGTGGGACAAGTGCAGAAAGCAGCCTCCGCTTACGTCTCGCGCGGCACGCTGGCGGAATGGGTTGAGCAGAAGAAAAGAAACCGCGAATTTTTCAAGCGTCACGATCTGATAAATAAAGAAACCGGTGATCGCATCGCGCTGGATGAAATGGTCAGCCGGAGTAATGCCAATCCCGCGATACGCCGCCGGGAGCTGATGACCCGAATGCGCGGCTTTGAGGATGTGGCAGAGGAAACAGGCTGCGTAGGGCAGTTTTTTACTATGACTGCGCCATCCAAGTTTCATGCGGTTTACAGCAAAGGTGGCTTTGTCACGCAATGGAATGGCTCAAGCCCGAAAGACACCCAGCGTTACCTCTGCAAAGTCTGGTCAAAAATCCGCGCTGCACTGTCCCGTGAAGGCATTCACGTTTTTGGCTTCCGTGTTGTAGAACCGCACCACGACGGGACGCCACACTGGCACATGCTGCTGTTCATGCTGCCTGAAAACGTCCAGCGGGTGTGCGACATCATGGCGCGTTACGCTCGCGAAGAAGATGCGCACGAGATGAACACACACGAATCGCGTAAAGCGCGCTTCCACGTTGAAGCCATTGACCCTGAAAAGGGCAGCGCTACAGGCTATATCGCTAAATACATATCAAAAAATATCGACGGCTTTGCGCTGGATGGCGAGAAAGACGATGAGACCGGCGAAAACATGCGTGAAATGGCAAAGGCCGTTTCTGCGTGGGCTTCACGCTGGCGCATTCGTCAGTTCCAGCAAATAGGCGGTGCGCCGGTCACTGTCTGGCGTGAACTGCGTCGGCTCGGTGAAACAAGGCTTCCCGACACAAAAATGGATGCGGCACTGGCTGCGGCATCCGTTGCAAGCTGCTGGGCGTCTTACACCATGCTTCAGGGGGGGCCGCTGGTCGCACGCGAGGATTTGCTGATCCGTCTTTGCTATGAACTCACTGAAATGGGTAATGAATACGCTGAGGACGTACAACGCGTCAGCGGTATCTATTCTCCTCGCGTCCCTAATTCTGAATTTTACACGCGTCTGGTTAAGTGGGAAAAGGTCGCTAAATTGGCCGAAGCGCCAGCGGAGGCTGGTTTTTCTGGCGGCATTGCCGCCCCTTGGAGTTCTGTCAATAACTGTACGGGGCCGCAGCGCCGACGGTTAGAGCTGGAACTAAAAGCGAGAGGGTTTGAGGGGAGTGAGGAGGACATTTCACTGTTGCTTAAGGGGAGCGGCATTTCATTTAGAGGACATGGCTCGGTGAAATATGAAGCGGAACGGCTAATTGACGTTACTGATACCAATGAATTTGAATGCTGGCCGGGTTGGTCACCAGGCTAATCCACGGTATTTGCACATATTTTATAGCGGATGAATCCCAAAAAAAGGTTCATATTTGATAAGAGATATTATACTGTATGCGTATACAGTGTTTTGCGTAAGGGAGGTGTAAATGTCTGCTTCGCTAGGTCAGATAGTAAAAGTTGAACGGATTGATTTTATTGTTAAATTGCTGATTTTTTCACAAGCTCAGGGAGAGCGCAGAGCATTATTAGATGAATGGTTGGGCGAACTGACTGAAGATTTGCTTAGTGATATGAAAAGCGAGGCAAGAATCACTGCCCCTGCTGACGAGGGGCGATCAAATTAAGAGGCTTGGAGTAGCTTAAGTGTTAGCTGCTTTTGGGCGTCTGACATGCCACTGATCACCTGCTGAATTAGCAAATCGCCAGTTTTGGCGCTAGGGCTGATAGTGTGGGAAAAAGTAAGGTTCATAACAAAAGTATGACCACACTCAACGTCTGCGCAGGCGCAATAGATGTCAGCGATATCACGATGCTTACGGTTGGTTTTACGGATAACAGCTTTAGAACCGCACTCTGGGCACTCAATTTTTAACACGCGCATATTTGCGGCTCCGGCATGGAAGTTATGCCTGGATTTTATACGATTTCGCACTACATCGCATCCTTGTTCGTTGATTCTATTTCAAATTTTAGGTGCAGGTGTTCCGGTACGTCCGGGGCACCATTCACTGCACTCATTAATCGACGCTGTACCGGCAGCACTTCGTTTTTCTTATAGGTCGCTTCAATCTTCTCCGGGTCGCCGAGACCGCCAGCGTTTTGCGGGATGATGCCAGCCAGTCCTGCAGGGAAGCGGTGAGCGTTCAGAACGTCCTGCGCACTGATATTTTTCACGTTTGCAAATTCATCCTTCGCGCCAATGTCCCCCATCTGGATGAACTGCACGCCTTCCTTATCGCCGCCGGGGATATTCACCAGAATAGTGCTGAAGTTACCGATCCCTTTGCTGTTGGCCAGCTGCGCCTCAATCTCTTCTTCCACCTCGTCGGTCATGTTCGGGTCAGTCGTGTAAAGAATGCCGCCGGTATGCGCGCCGTTGTGGTAGTAGCGACGGCGAAAAATCACCGCTTCGCTGTTAAGCAAGGCGGAGTGAATGCCGCCGATGTAGTCCGGCAGGCCGTAAATTTGCTGCTGCGGGTCATACATCTTGATAAAAATTACGTCTTCTTCTTCATAAACCAGCGGCTCACCCTGCTGTAAGACGACAAATTCCCCGCTGCGACGGCGGCGCATGTACAGGCCCGGCATGGGTTCGAGCGCGATCACGTCGCCCCAGCCATTGCGAATTTTCACGATGGCCAGATCGCCGAACGTCAGAAAATCCATTGCACCGGCTTCAAGGTTGTCATGCGACAGGCCGCCGCCGAGGTAATTCGACAACACCATGTTTTTGCGTGCGTGAAGGATGCCGCCGTGCTGGCCATTGAGGTTAATCAGCTGCGCCAGTGCCAGCCGGTCAATGGGCAGGCTGTAGTGGTCGTAGTCGTTGTCGTACCAGACGTCGCGATAATCGGTGCCGGTGGTCAGAACGGGTTCAGGTTTGCCGAAGCGCAGCACCGACATTTTGCGCTTGCCTGCTTCCTGCTGTGCGCCGCTGGCGCGTTGCTTATATCGTTTTTTCATGCTGCCTTCTGAAACTTCCATTTGGATGTTGGTTTGTGTTCGTAGTTAAGCGGCTCGTTGTCTAATCCGTGCATAATCGCCCAGGCGGCTTCGGCGTGGCCGGTTTCCGCTGTACGGTCAGCAACAAAGGTCACCGCGCCGCCTGCTTTCGTCACAGCGCGTCGGATAGACATAAACGAGGCCGGAACCTCCTTCAGTTCCTGATCCCATTCGATGCGACCACTTTCCACCACGTCCACGGCTTTCAGCACCAGACGATTTTTCGTGTTCAGGTCGTAGCGAATGGGCTTCAGCACGCGCATGGCAAAGGGGTGGATGTTGTCGTAAACACCCTGGCCAATGCCGGTCACGTCAACGCCGAGATAAGTGAAGTTGTAGCGGCCAAACAGCTTTTTGATTTCGCTCGCCTGATGGCGAAAGTTCATGCCACGCCAGTTAATGATCGCAAGCACGCGGAATTTCTCACCGGCCAGCACCGGCGGCGCCAGAATCACAAACGTAGAGAGGTCGCCGGAGCGTGCCGGGTCGTAGCCACCCCATACCGGACGTTCGCCAAACGGACGGCGCGCTTTCG
>Ga0213827_1002254_pt1 | contig 10104 bp, 9 predicted proteins | sample MC6MC0898MG_FD_180669 | JGI IMG/M metagenome (GOLD analysis project Ga0213827, IMG submission 180669) | Enriched soil aggregate microbial communities from Iowa State University, Ames, United States - MC6-MC0898-MG | ecosystem: Environmental > Terrestrial > Soil > Unclassified | place: USA: Iowa...
ACCGTCCCGATGGTATCGCCGTTCTTGAGCTCCTCGCGCTTCCACTGGCCGCCCACGTTCAAGCTCTGCTCGAACCCCCAATGGAAGCTGCGGGTGAACGCGGTATCGAACACCGTCTCCTTGGAGTGGTTGCCGACAGCGCTGCCCTTGTCTTCGTAATCGTTCTGCACCAGCGTCGTCTTGGACGTGGCGGCATCACCGTAGCGACCGTCATGCATGACCACATAGCCGGTCTGCACCAGCTTGGACAGGCCCCACGCACCGACCGCGCCGGCGCCCCTGTTGCGTTGCTCGCCGCGCGAGGCTTCAAAGCCCAGCGTGTGATCATCATTGATGCGCCAGTTGAGCAGGGCATTGGCGTTCTCGGCCTTGTTGCCCGGCGTCTGCCGACGGCCGGTGTCCGATTCGCGATTGGTGACGTTGGCACCGACGCGCAGGCCCAGATTCTCGGTCAGTGGGCCACTGAAGAGCGCGCCCATCTGGGTGGTGTCGCCGCGGGTCGGGGAGTCGGGCTTGCTGTAGTTGTAGGTGACCGAGCCACCCCATTCGCTGGCGATCTTGCGGGTGATGATGTTGATCACCCCGCCCATCGCGTCTGAGCCGTACAGCGAGGACATCGGCCCGCGCACCACCTCGATGCGTTCGATCATGTCCGGCGAGAGCCAGTTCAGATCCTGCGGGCCCAGATCATCGCGGTAGTTCACGCCCGAGGAATTGCCCTGGCGGCGACCGTCGATGAGGATCAGCGTGTACTGCTCGGGCAGGCCGCGCAGGCGGATTTTCGACTGCGCGCCGGACAGCGCATAGCCTCCGGTCACGCCGGGAACCGTGCTCAGCAGCTGGCCGATGCTGCTGACCGGCTTGCGTTCGATCTCCTCGCGGGTGATCACGCTGATGCTGGCCGGCGCGTCCTTGATCCACTGCTGGGCGCCGGTGGCGGTAACCACCACGGTATCCATCTGGCGGGGCGAGGCGGCCGCATCCGCAGCGGCATCGGCATGCGCCTGGGCGGTGAGTACCAGGCCGATGGCAATGGCGAGCGTGGCGGCGGAACGACGGGAAACGGGGGAGGGGTGCGACATCGCGAAAATACTCCGTGGCTATGGGAGCCCGCTGGCGATGGCTGGGGACGTCCGTGTGGGGTTTCAAGAAATCTTAACAATCGTATCACGAACCATTCGCATTTGAAATGTAGTGATACATCTCCACAACCTCGGATGTCGTTAGCGTTGCGAGCTGTCGATCACGGGAAACCCATGCCGGCCGCGCGAATCACTCCACCAGGGTCAATTGCCGGGCAAAGCTCGGCCGCAATGCCAGCTTGTGGGTGACACTGGTGATCGTGCGGCGCGGATCGGTCGGGTGCGGCCGGGAGGCGGTGCTGCTCCTGCCTTGGCGCCACAACCCGAACATCACGATCTCCGCCCCTACCGGGAAGGACTTCAGCCACGTGGCATCGGGGTGCCCGACGCTGACTTCGTAGAAATCCCGGCGATCGGTCACACCGGTGTGCTGATACTTCGGAGCACAGTTGAGGAAGGTGACGCCATGGGGGTCACCGGGCTGCGGCGTGCGATGCGACCGCACGGTCCCGAGCAGCGCCATCGGCAGCTCGCTCGATGCTGAGCCAAGGCGTTCCCATGCCGCGTCGTAGCGGTCCTGCCAGTAGACGAAATTCGTCCAATCCACCCGCTTCTTGCCCAGACGCAGGGTCAGCTGCGCGGCCAGCAGCGTGTCGTCCTCGCACATCGCCTGCAGCGTAAGCAGGTCGGTGAGGGTGCGCAGGTAACCGTCGAGCGGTGCGTCTGCCGGGAGAAGTGCCGGTCCCGCGCTGCCGCGTTTCAGGGCCTGCTGGAGGATCAGCAGGCGAAGCTCGTGCTTCCCATCATCCAGCGTCGGCAGGAACTCGGGATCGCCACCGGCGGCAAGCAGGGCCTGCAGATGAGAGGCCGCGATGTAGCGACACCCGGGCAGATGTCCGGTGCCCTTGTTCAGGGCGAGGTAGGCGGGGAAATGGAGGGGCGGGGCGCGATCCACGCCGGGCCTGCTGTGCTCGGGAACGAATCTCACCGGCACGTTGCACCCATCGCACAGCAGGGTCGGCAGGGTCTGTTGCGCGTCATGACGCTTCTGCAGGTCGCCCACCCGGTGCAGGGTGCCGTGCGTGCCCACTGCCTTGCGCATCTTGATTCCGCGACTCATCTGCAACCACTGCTTCGTTCAATGGCGACCATCATAGTCGCTTCGATCAGTCGCCCTGTGTCGCGAAGCGCAGCCGGTTGTGGTCGGGGTCGATCACCATCATTTCGCGCCCGCCCCACGGCACGTCTGCCGGCGGTCGGAAGACCGGCGCGCCGGCCGCAACGAACGCGGCATGCAATGCGTCCACGTCAGGCACATGAAAGTACACGGCGCCCCCCGGCTCGCAATCGCCGGTGTGTTCGCTGAGGAACATCTGCTGGCCCTCACGGCTGATCTGCACGAACAGCGGCATGTCCGGTGCGAAGCGGTGTTCCCAGTCGATCGCGAACCCGAGCCGCTGGTAGAACGGCACGCTGATCGCGGCATCGGTCATGCGCAGTTGCGGAATGACGGTCTGCGGCATGGGTGCGGCCTCAGCCTGGATAGGACGGGAAGCGCTGATCGGGGTGAGTCTTCTTCCATTCGGTATGCGCGACCGTGCCTTCCCAGGACAGGAAGGCGTTCGGTACGCGCCCGCGGCCCGACCAGGTGGCGCCGCTGTGCGGCAACCAGAAACGGGGCGGCAGATCTTCCTTCGGGGCCTGGGCGGCCCTGGGGGCTTTCTCGCGCTTGGCCGCAGGCGCGGTGTCCAGCAGCGCCCGGATCCTGCGCTGCTGCTCGGGGCTGAAATCGGCGTAGCTGGTGGTCAACAGGAGCGTGACACGCTCATAGGCTTCCCGGGTGGCTGCTTTCAGCAGTGCCTGCTCGTCCATTCCAGATCGCGCGACCGCCGCTGCCAGTGTGGCGTTCATCGTTGCTGCGGAAGAGGCGGTGGAGGGCGTACGGGGCATGGGATTCCAGAGAAGGAGGGACTGACGGAGGGCACGATAGCAAATGCGTATGTGAAGCGGCCGAGGGTGGTGTCCGGCGTGCCTACGCCAACCTGAACAGGGGTCGGTTCATCTGCAGGTACGCAATGTTCCGGCAACCTTCGGCGACCAGATTCGATTCAACACCGTTCCCTTGGAGGATCCAACCATGCTCACCTCGACCGTTTTCAGCTTCCGTGGCCTGGCTCTGGCAGTGGCACTGACCGCTGGCGTGACCGCCGCGGGCAATGCGGATGCGATGTCGCGCAAGGACAAGAACACGCTGGTCGGTGCCGTCGTGGGGGGCGTGGCCGGGCACGTGCTGTCCAACGGAGACCCGCTGATGACCGCCGGTGGCGCGGTGGCAGGCGGGGCCATCGGCAACGTGACCACGAAGGATCGCCGGGACAACCGTAATCATCGCTACGACCGCGACCACCGCTACGAGCGGAGCAGTCGCCATGACCGCCGACATGACCAGCGTCGCTGGAACCAGGACCGCCGCAACCACAATCGCGGCTGGCGCTGATCCCCGCCGCGTTCCCGTTCCCGGCGCGCTAGGCCTGCGCGTCGGGGTCTGGGGCACCCGCCGCCTGGCGGCGCGAGCGCGCGGCGAAGTAACGGGTGGGCGAAAGCCCCAGCGCCTTCTTGAACATGGTGATGAAGGCCGTGACGGACTCGTAGCCCAGGCCTTCGGATACCCGCTGTACCGGGGCGCCGGCAGCGAGCTCCCGCACCGCGATCAGCAGTTGGAGCTGCTGCCGCCATTTTCCGAACGACAGGCCGGTCTCGCTGGCGATCAGGCGCGTCAGCGTGCGCTCGCCCAGCGCAAGGCGCTTGGCCCATTCGGTGATCGTGCCGCGGTCTTCCGGATGTGCTGAAAGGGCAGCGGCGAGTGCCCGGATTTTCGGATGATGACTCACCGGCAGGTACAGCCGTTCGGTCGGCATCTGCATCAGTTCTTCCAGCAGCACGCGGGCAAGGCGATCGGTCGGCCCATCGCGCGGGTAGTCGAACGGGGCGTCGGCCAGATGCAGGATCATCTCGCGCACCATCGGTGAAATCGTCAGCGTCACGCAATGCTGTGGCAGATCCACCACGCCGGGCTCCACGAACAGGTAACAGAGCCGCGCGTTCGCCGTGGCACGGTTGCTGTGCGGCATGCCACCGGGAATCCATACCCCGCATTGTGGCGGGACGATCCACAATGCGTGTTCCACCTCACAGGTGACGGCCCCATGCAGGGCCAGGATCAGCTGACCTTTGCGATGATCGTGGACCGGGATCTCCGCCGCGTGCTCGGTTACCTGCAGGCGCTTGGCCACGGCGGGCCGATCCGTCACATCCGGGTCGATGTCGAAGCCGGCGATGGAAACGGGAGGCATTATCGTGACCGGATTTAGCGATTAAGTGGCATTGTAGCGAGATTCGATCACCCGGGTCGGTGCCTACGATGTGCGCCATGCACCCGTCGCCCCCTCCCGTTCGCCGCACCGTTCTGGCCCGGCCGCTTGCACTGCTGACGTCGCCCGCGCTCAGGGCCGACCAGGAAGCCGCACTGTTCTCGCTGAAATGCCTGGTCGCCGCAGTCCTTGGCCTGTACGTGTCCTTGTGGATCGGCCTGACCCGTCCCTTCTGGGTGATCGGGACCGTCTATCTCGTCTCGCAACCGATGTCCGGTGCCACCCTCAGCCGCGGCCTGTTCCGGCTGCTGGGTACGCTGGGCGGTGCGGCAGCCACGGTGCTGCTGGTGCCACGCTTCGCCAACGAACCCCTGGTGCTGAGCGTGGTGCTGGCGGCCTGGATGGGGCTGTGCCTGTATCTGGCCATGCTGGACCGCACGCCGCGTGCCTACGCTTTTCTGCTTGCCGGCTATACGACCAGCCTGATCGGGTTCCCCAGTGTGATGGCGCCCGAGGCGGTCTTCAGCGTCGCCGTCATGCGGGTGCAGGAAATCTCCCTCGGCATTCTTGCTGCCACGCTGGTGCACGCGCTGCTCCTGCCGCGCCCGGTCTCGCGGCGGGTCAAGGTCCGCGTTGCCGCGATCCTGGCCGACGCCGAGCGCTGGACCCGCGACATGCGCGCCGGCGCGACCGAGGCCGTGCTTGCCGAAGACCGCGCCAAGGTCGCGGTGGACCTGCTTGAGCTGCACACGTTGGCGGTCCACCTTCGGTTCGACAGCGCCTACGGCGTCACCCAGGCAGAGGTGCTGCGGGCGCTGCATGACCGCATGCTCGACGTGCTGGTGCTGTCCAGCGGCGTAGAGGACGCGATGGCAGCGCTGCGTGCACCAGCACGCGGGTGTCCGGCCGCCCGCGGCTCGGCGCACGACACGGCGGAAGTGGAGGAGGCGGCCGGCGTGGACAGCTGGCAGGCGCTGCTGTCAGCGGGCCTGGCCGCGGATCTTGCCGGGCTGGATGTCGCGCATCGCGACTGCCGCCTGCTGGAACACCAGCTGGGTCGCGACGATCCGCACTGGCGCCGGCAGGTGCCCGCCCGTCTCGCAGGCGAGGCGCGTGGCCATGTCCTGCACCGGGACCATCGGCTCGCCCTGCGCAGCGCGCTTGGCGCCTTCATCGGCATCGTGCTGAGTTGCGTGGTGTGGATCGCGACGGGCTGGTCCGACGGCGCGACCGCCGTCTCCATCATCGGCACCGCGTGTGTGCTGTTCGGTACCACCGAGGCGCCCGCGGGCCATGTCATGCGCTATCTGGCCGGTTCGGCCATCGGCGTGGCGGTCGGCCTGGTCTACGGACTGGCGATCCTCCCTGGCATGTCCGGCTTTGTCGGTCTGGCCGTGGCGCTGGCGCCGGCCCTCCTGCTCAGCGGCGCCTTTCTGGCTCGGCCGGCGTTCACCCTGGCTGCACTTGGCGTGGTGCTGACCTTTCCGCTCGTTGCCGGCCTCGGCGCCACCAATGCATGGGATTTCGTGGCCGCCGTCAACAGCAGCGTGGCGCTGCTGGTGGGTGTGGGCGTCGCGTTGTGCAGCATGCTGTTGTTCCAGACCCTGGATACCCATCGCAGCCGCCGCAGGCTGCAGGCCGCGCTCCGGCACGATGTCGCGCGGCGGATGCGCGGTGGCGTGAGTGACGTCGCCGGCTGGAGGAGCCGCATGGTGGACCGCCTGGGTCTGCTGGCACCGCGGCTGCGCGGACAGCCAGGCGCCAGCCAGTGCCTGCGCGCGGGCTTTGCCGCTCTGCGTGCGGCCGATGTGGTTGCCGAGCTTCGCTGCCTGGGCAGCCGTTCGGACGCGCCAACCATCCGCCGCTGTCATGCAGCGCTGATCGACGCGGTGATCGATCACTGCCAGCGCGACACGCTCCAGCGCCATGCCCCGGATACGCACCTGTTGGACTGCCTTGATCGTGCCCGGGGAGCGGTGCTGGCGGGGGATGAGCCAGAGCGCACGCGCCTGCTGTTGCTGCTCGCCGCACTCCGCCGCGACGTGCTGGCACCCCTGATCGCGCATGGAGACTGATGCGATGTTGCCCGACGTTTCCGTTGATGGCGTTTTCATCCCCGGCCTGATGGCCGTGGCCCTTGCTGCGCTGGCGCTGTCGTTGATGGCGTCGCGGCTGCTGGCGCGGCTCGGGCTGTACCGGCTGTTTGCCTGTCGCCCGCTGGTCGGCCTGTCCCTGTTCGTCATCCTGGCCGAATGGTTGATCCAGTTCGTGCCCCTGCTTGAGAAATGAAATGAAGCACACGCTTGTTCTTCTTGGCCGTTGGAGCGCTACGCTCTGCCTGGTCTCCCTCGCCGTGATCGCGGTTCTGTCGCTGTGGAACCGATACGAACGGCATCCCTGGACGCGCGATGGTCGCGTCCGCGCGGATGTGGTCCGGGTCGCCTCCGACCAGGGCGGGCTGGTCACCCAAGTGCTGGTGCAGGACAACCAGCGGGTCAGGGCAGGGCAGTTGCTGCTGGTACTGGACCAGCCGCGTTTCGCCGCCGCGCTGGAAACGGCCGACGCACGGCTGCGCAGCGCCCAGGCCACGCTTGCGCTGGCGCGCCGCGAATCGGCACGGGACGGTGCCCTGGGCAACCTGGTCGCCTCCGAGACACGGGAGCGCAACGCCGCCAAGGTCGACACCGAACTGGCCGGCCTGGCCGAAGCGCAGGCCGAGCGACGGGTGGCACGGCTGAATGTCCAACGGACCGAAGTGCGTGCCACTGCCGATGGCATCGTGACCAACCTGGACCTGCACCCCGGCGACTTCCTGCCGCCGGGCACCCAGGCCATGGCCCTGATCGCCACCCGCAGCCTGCGGATCGAGGGCTACTTCGAAGAAACCAAGCTCGCCTGCATCACCGAGGGCGATCACGCGACAGCGCGCCTGATGGGCGACACCCGTGACGTGCACGGCCACGTCGAGAGCATTGCTGCCGGCATCGCCGATGACCAGCGCTCGAACACCCACAACCTGCTGCCCGCGGTGGCGTCGACGTATGCGTGGGTGCGGCTGGCGCAGCGCATCCCCGTGCGCATCCGGATCGACGACATCCCGCCCGATACCCGCCTGATCATCGGCAGGACGGCCAGCGTCACCATCACCCCGACGGTACGGGGCGCCTGCAAATGAGGGCGCACCTTCGGCGTGTGGGCGCGATCAGTGCGATGCTGTGGTTGTCCGGCTGCGTATCGGGTCCGGATTACCGTGTTCCGGCCACTGCCATGGCGGTGGCGCCCGATGCCCAGGGTCGCTTCGCTTCAAGCAGAGCGCCAACGTATACGCAGGCCGAGCCGCCAGACCATTGGTGGCAGCTGTACCAGGACGCGCAGCTGGAGGCCTACGTGGCCGAAGCGCTGCGGGCCAACACGGACCTGCGCGCGGCCGATGCCAATCTTCGGCGTGCCTCGGCGGTGGTGCTGGAGCATCAGGCGCAAGGCACCTTGCGCACCGACACTGCGGCATCAGGCACGCTCGCGCATGCGGGCGGCTACACGCTGCCCTCGGGCTCGCTGCCGCAGGCCTATGCGCTCGGCATCACGCTGTCGTATCCATTGGATCTGGCCGGCGGCATCCGCCGCGGCATCGAAGCGGCCAGCGCCGATGCCGAAGCCGTGGCAGCGGCCCGTGACCACGTCAGGGTGACGGTCGCGGCGGCGGTGACCCGCGCCTACGTCGGCGCCTGCTCCGCCAATCAGACGCTGGCAGCGACCCAGCGTGTGCTGTCGACCCAGCGCGACACGCTGGATGCGACCCGCCGGCTTGCCGCCGGTGGGCGCGGCACGGAGTTCGACGTGACCCGTGCCAGCGCCGCGGTCAACCGGAGTGCGGCGGCCGTTCCGCAGCTGATCGCCGAACGTCAGCGTGCAGTGGCTGAGCTGGGTGCGGTGATGGGTCGGGTGCCGTCCCATTATCCGCAGGAGGTCAGCGCCTGCGCGCGACCGCCCCGGCTGGATCGGCCCCTGCCGGTGGGCAACGGGTGGCAGCTGATCCAGCGGCGTCCGGACATCCGTGCGGCAGAACGCAGCCTGGCCGCTGCGACGGCCACCATTGGCGTGGAGACCGCCGAGCTGTATCCGCAGGTCAACCTCGGCGCCTCGGCCGGCATCGCGAATGCCCCCCGGCGCCTGCTTGCCAGCGAGAGCGTCGGTGCCAGCGTCGGGCCGCTGCTGTCATGGCGCTGGCCGAACCGGCGCGCAGTGAAGGCCCGGATCGCTGCGGCCAATGCGCGTGCGGAGGCGGCGTTGGCCTCCTTCGATGGCGCCGTGGTGCAGGCGCTGCAGCAGACAGACACCGCGCTGTCCACTTACTCGCAGGCGCTCGATCGCGAGGCCAGCCTGGCCCGAGCGCGTGAGGACGCCGCCCATGCCAGTGCGCAGGCCGGGCAGCTGTACCGGTTCGGCCGAATCGGTTTCATCGACGTGCTCTCGGCAGAGGCGGCGCTGGCGGATGCGGAATCCGCATTGGCGTCCTCGCAGGCACAGCTGATTGACCGCCAGGTGGACCTGTTCCTGGCCCTGGGGGGCGGTTGGTCGCCGTCCGGCCCGGGCGGCGATGCCGAAGCGGCGGCGGCGCAGCGCGCCCCGTGAGCGCAGGCAGGAGGTCGGCCTCATGGCGTCACTGCCCGCCTCGGGTTACCTTTCGGAGCTGGTGCAGCGTGGGTACGTCCAGGGAGAGGTGCGGAAATGATGGCAGGGATGTCCACAATGAAGCGGGCAAGGCCGCCGCGGCGTCCTGCACGCGGTCACCGCGTTGCTGTCGCCGTCGCAGCCGTCATCGCAACCCTTTGGCTGATGCCCTGCAGCGCTGCACCCCAGGCTCCGCCGGCGGGGGTCGATGACGCGCTGACCAGGGTCGCCAGCGTGGCGGAGGCCGCGTCGTCCAGGCAGGTTGCACAGATGCTGTGGGGAATACCACTGGATGCGCCGGTGGTGGTGCACGACCGCGGCTCCGGCACCAGCTGGCGGAGAAACGGCGTTGCAGGCACCACGCTCCCCGTCGTGCTTCGCAACGACCAGCCGCCCGCGAACACCTGCATCACGATCGATGGTGCCCCTGCGGTGCTGCTGCTTCTGCCACTGCCCGCAGAGCTGGACGGACTGGCCACGCTGCTCTGGCACGAGCAGTGGCACTGCGTGCAGGCGGCCCTCGGCCTGCCTGCCGCCGAAGGTGACACGGGCCATCTGGACAACGAAGCCGGTCGCACCGCGTTGCGGCTGGAGATGCGTGCGCTGGCGCAGGCACTCTCCACGCGCGATGAGCGCCAGGCGCGCCAGCATGCGGCAGCGGCGCTGGGCTTCAGGGCATTACGTTCGGACGCTGCGGCAGCGGGGACACGCGCGCTGGACGAAGAGGCGAAGGTGGAGCGCAACGAAGGCCTGGCCGAGTACACCGGGCGCAGAATCGCCGCGGCCGCGCATGAGGGCGATGCGGTGTCCGCCGCGGTGGATGCGCTGGCCAAGGCGGATGCGTCGCAGAGTTTCGTGCGTTCGGCGGCGTACGCGACCGGACCGGCGTACGGGATGCTGCTCGACCGTTGGTCGCCGCCATGGCGCAGCGGGTTGTCTGCCCGCTCGGCATTGCCTGCGCTGCTGGCCGATGCGCTGGG
>Ga0213827_1002255_pt1 | contig 10104 bp, 10 predicted proteins | sample MC6MC0898MG_FD_180669 | JGI IMG/M metagenome (GOLD analysis project Ga0213827, IMG submission 180669) | Enriched soil aggregate microbial communities from Iowa State University, Ames, United States - MC6-MC0898-MG | ecosystem: Environmental > Terrestrial > Soil > Unclassified | place: USA: Iowa...
GGTAAAGATCCACCAGCGCCAGCGACACCGCGGCCTGCGTGGACACGCGGGCCTGGTCGCTGGCCAGCACGGCGTTCTGCGCGCTGAGCACATTGACGAAGTCCGACGCGCCGGCGGCATATTGGCGCTGCGCGTTGACCAGGGCGCGGCGTGCGCTGGCCGACGCGCGTTCCAGGCTGGCGTGCGCCAGCTGCTGCGCTTGATAGGCGGTCATCGCGTTGTCGACTTCATGCCAGGCGGCAAGCACGGTCTTTTGGAAGAGCAGGGCGGCTTGCCGCGCTTGCGACTCGCGCAGCCGCAGCCGGCCGCGCAGGCGGCCGCCTTCGAACAGCGGAATGCGCAGCGCCGCGCCCACGCCGAAGATGCCGGCGTTGTCCGTGTCCAGGTCCCGCAACTGCAGGGCCTGCAACCCGAGGTTGCCAGACAGCGTGATGCGCGGATAGAAGTCGCCCTCGGCCACGCCGATGGCGGCCACCGCCGCATGCAGCGTGGCCTGCGCGCGGCGGATGTCGGGCCGGCGTTCAGCCAGTTCACTGGGCATGCCCGCCGGCACCCGCACGGGGCCGCCGGGAATCGGCGCCGCCACCGCCAGCCGTTCGTGCAGCGCATGCGGAGGCTGCTCAAGCAACAGCGCCAGCGCATTCATCAATTGATCCACCCGCAGCACCAGCGGCGGGACGGCTGCTTCGATCGCCGCTGCCTGCGCGTCGGCCTGCGACACGTCCAGTTCGGTGGCGACGCCTTCACGCTGGCGCAGGCGGGTCAACGCCAGGTTGTGATTGACGTTGTCCAGCGTCTTGTTCAAGACGGCCAGTTGGTTCTGCGCGCCACGCAGCAGGATGTAGTTGCGCGCGGTCTCGGCGCGGATCGACAACACCACGGCGCGCTGCGCTTCGAGCGCCGCTTGCGACTGTGCGCCCGACTGTTCGACTTCGCGCCGGACTCGGCCCCACAGGTCCAGTTCCCAACTGGCGTCCACGCCCGTTTGCCAGAGATTGAAGGACGAGCGGCCGTCGCGCCCCGACGGATCGGCCAGGCCGGCCTCGCTGTTCTGGCCGCGCTGGTAGCTGGCGCCGGCGCCCACGCGGGGCAGCGTGTCGGCTTCGGTGATGCCCAGCGCGGCCCGGCTTTGCCGCAGGTGCTCGTAGGCGATGCGGATGTCCACGTTGGCCGCGGTGGCTTCGGTGATCAATGCGGTCAGCGTCGGATCGCCGAAGCTGTCCCACCAGGAGGTGTTCAGGCTCTCTTGCACGGGGGCGCTTGGCGCCGGCGTGGCCGCGGGTTCACGCCATTGCGCGGGCAATTGCGCTTGCGGGGCGACGAAGTCGGGTCCGACCGCGCAACCGCCGATGCCCAGCAGCGTGGACAAGAGCAGCGCGCGCGAGATCAGGCGGTGTGTCATTGCGCGTCCCCGTGCAGCGTGGCCACGGTGTCGACCACGGCCTCGACGGACATGCCGGCGCGCAGCCGAGGCGCGTTGTGGGGCAGGGCGTCCAGCACGATCTTGACCGGCAGGCGCTGCGCCACCTTGGTGAAATTGCCCGTGGCGTTGCTGGGCGCCACGGGGGAAAAGCTCAGCCCCGTTCCAGGCGCGATGCTCTGCACCCGGCCATGCAGCGGCGCGTCGGGATAGGCGTCGACGGTGATGGTCGCGGTCTGGCCCGGCCGCATATGCGTCAGTTGCCGTTCGCGGAAATTCGCCACCACATAGGCCTGCTGCAACGGCACCACAGCAAGGATTGCGGTGCCCGGGCTGACATAGGCCCCTACGCGCAGCGCGCGGCGGCCGATCGTGCCGTCGATGGGCGAGATGATTTGCGTGTACGACAGGTTCAGGTCGGCGCGGTCCTTCAAGGCCTGGGCGCGTTGCAACCCCGCGCGCGCGGCGTCGCGCTGCGCGACCAGCACCTCTTGCTGCTTGCGGGCGGCCTGCAACGTGGCCAGGTGCTCGGCCTGACGCGCCTGCGCCATCTCCAGCCGGCTTCTGGCCTGTTCAAACACCTGTTGCGTGCCCGCGCCTTCGCTGGCCAGACGGCGATGCCGCTGGAGTTCGCTTTCGGCGTAGCGGATGTCCGCCAGGTCGGCGCGGGTGACGGCGTGGGCCTGGTCGATCACAGCTTGCTGGCGTTCCAGCGTGGCGGCCGCGTTGGACAGCTGCGCGGCGGCGACGGCCCATTCGGCGCTGGCCGCGGCCAAGGCCGCCTGGTAGTCGCGGTCGTCGATGCGGGCCAGCAACTGTCCTTGCTTGACGTCCTGGTTGTCGTCCACCAGCACGGCGTCGATGAAGCCGGAGACTTGCGGCGCGACGATGGTGTGATCCGCGGTGATGGTGGCGTCGTCCGTGGATTCGGTGGCGGTCGAAGCGGACCATGACCAGCCGCCGTAGGCGAGCAGGCCCAGCGCGGCAAGCGCCGCGGTACGGGGAAGGAGGGTGCGTAAGGAAAGTGTCGTCATCAGGGACTCGATGTCAGGTTGCGGCGCGAGGCGGATAGATCCGGGTCGCGACAAAGGGAATCAGGAGGATCAGCAGCGCGGCTACGCCGGCCATGCACAGATAGAGATCGGCGGAGGTCAGCACGGCGGCCTGTTCCTGCACGCGCCGGGACAGCGCTGCCGCGCTTTCGCCGCCGAGGCTCAAGGGAAAGTTGCCCAACTGGTCCGCCAGTTGGCTGGCGTGCGTGTTGCGGCGCCAGGTCGTCAGGGCGTCCAGCAGGCCGGTGGCGGCGACGGCTGCAAATCCCTTGATGGTGTTGAACCAGGCGGATGCGTAGGGGCCGTCCTGTGGCGCGAGGCCGCCGGTTGCCAGCATCAGCAAGGGAATGACCGCCATGGGCTGCGCGAAGATCTGCACGGCCTCCAGCAGATAGAACTGCTCGCGCGACCAGACGGGAGTCAGTTGGGAACCCAGGGCGCAGGACGCGGCCAGCAGCGCCAGGCCGCCCGCCAGCACCCAGCGGCAGTCGACCGCGCGCAGATTGCACAGCGCGGCGACCAGCGGCAGCGCGATCAGTTGCGGCAGGCCCATCGTCAACAGCACGGGTGCGGTTTCCAGGGGCCGATAACCCCGCAACTGCGCGAGGAAACTCGCGGGTATCAGGATGACGCCCAGCAGCACAATCAGCACGCCGCCCAGGGTCACGAGCGCATGGCTCAGGTTGCGGTTGCGCAAGAGCTGGATCTTGAAGAACGGCAGGGGATGGGACCATTCGTTGACCATGAACAGCACCATCAACACGGCGCCGGCGCCCAGCAGGCCGGCGATGAGCGGCGAATTCAGCCAGTCCAGGCGGTCGCCCTGCAAGAGGCCGATCACCAGCATGGCAAGGGCCGGCGCGCCCAGCAGCAAACCGCGCCAGTCGAACAGGCGGAAGCGTTCCAGCTTGAGCGGATCTTGCGGCAGGCCTTTCCAGACCGCTGCCATGGCCAGTAGCGCGGGGCCCGCGGCCAACCAGAACGCCCAGCGCCAGCCCAGTACGTCGGTGCAGAAGGCTGCCAGCGGAATGCCCAGGCTGGGCGCGAACGTGGCGGTCAGCGCATAGCCGCCCAGGCCGTACAGCTTGATGTTGGCCGGAAGAAAGCGCAGCGCGACCGTCATCAACATCGGCGGCAATGCGCCGCCAGCCAGGCCCTGCAAGGTGCGTAACAGCAGCAGCACGGGCAGGTTGGGGGCAAAGGGGCAAAGGGCGCCGAATACCGCGAAGGCGGCAAGCGCCGCGACGGTGAACCGCCGCAGCGAAAAGGTGACCGAGCACCACGGGGCGAAGGCCATGGCGCAGACCGAGGCGGCCGCATACACCGCGACGAACCAGGTGCCCTGGTCGACGCTGATGCCGAGCGCGCCGCGGATGTCGGGAAGCGCCATCTTGGTGACGTTCTCGTTGAGGCCGGCCAGGATGACGGCCAGCAGCACGCCGGACAGGCCGGTCAGGATGCGCGGGCCAAAGGCCGATGAAGGAGACTGCATGGGAATAACACCTTGGAACACAGGAGCCATTCAGTCTAGGGAGATGCGTGCCTGCGAAACACCGGGCGCGGCGCAATGCAGGCTTGCGCCGCGTGCAAGGCTGGTGCATCCCGGCGCGGCGAGGCTTGCGTGCAGCACAACGCTGGATTGCGCGGCAGGGGATTTATCACGGGGGGCGTTCAGACGACCATGGCGGCACTTGATAACCGCAAAGGAATTCCATGAACACGTTCCAACTTTCCACGCTAGCCCTGTGCCTGGCCCTGACGGGTGGCGCCGCGCACGCCGAAGGCAAGACCCGCGAACAGGTGCGTGCCGAATTGATGGAGGCCAAGGCCGCGGGCCTGGTCACGTACGGCGAACAGCAATACCCCGTCGACCTGCCGGCCACCAGCACGAAGACTGCCAGCCAGGTCCGCGAAGAATTGGCGGCCGCCCGGGCCGCAGGCATGGTGACGTTTGGGGAGCTCGACTACCCGCCCAACGTGCCCGCGTCCACCGACAAGACCCGCGAAGCGGTGCAGGCGGAAATGCGAGAGGCCCGCGCGCGCGGCGTGATGAAGTCCGGCGAGCTGGACTATCCGCCCGTCACGTCCGATTTGTCCGCGAAGTAACGCGCGGGCGTCTTGCCCAGTGTTTTCTTGAACATCGTGATGAACGCGCTGACCGATTCGTAGCCGAGGTCTTCGGCGGTGCGTTGCACCGACACGCCGGCGGACAGGCGCTGCAAGGCCAGGATGATGTGCAGTTGCTGGCGCCAACGCCCGAAACTCATGCCGACTTCCTGCTGCACCAGGCGCGCAAGCGTGCGTTCGCTCATGGCCACCCGCTTGCCCCATTCCGCGACCGTGCTGCGGTCGGCGGGATCGGCGTTCAACGCGCTGGCGATCTGGCGCAGGCGAGGATGGTCCGAGAGCGGCAGGTGCAGATGTTCGGTGGGCATGCGTGAGAGCTGCTCCACCAGCACGTCCGCCAGCTTGCGGTTGGCGGCGGTGGTGGTGTCTGAAGGCGGCAGATCGGCCAGGTGAACGATCAGTTCCCGCACCAAGGGCGAGATCGCCAGGGTGCAGCAGGCGGAAGGCAGGCCAGGCGTGCCGGCCGGCACGAACAAGAAGCAGACGCGCCCGTTGGCCGTGACGCGATTGCTGTGCGGCACGCCGCCCGGAATCCACACGCCGCATTGCGGCGGCACCATCCACAGCCCTTGGGGGACCGAGCAGGTCACCCCGCCGCGCAGCGACAGCACCAATTGGCCCATGGGGTGGTGATGGGTGGGCGATTCGCTGTCCTGCTCGGCCGCATGCACCGGCATGGCGAAGGTCCACTGCGCGGCAGCATTGGGATCGAAGGCGGGCGGTGGGGAATGGCTGTGATGCATGGCGATGACACCGCGGGGCAGGTTGGCAGGATTCAGGGATAGTTTGTCATTGTCTCGAAATTCGGTAAAGCGCCGCGTGCGTAAGCTAAGGCCTCTGAAATGCGGGTTTTTTCCGCATTGGCTTTAGATTTCACAGATTGCTGCCATGACTCACGTTCCTTCCCACACTCGCCCCACCAGCCGCCCGGTGCTGCTGATCGCGGGCATGCTTTGCATCGCCATGGCGCTGCGCGCCCCGGTTACCGGCGTCGCGCCGCTGATCGGCATGATCCGCGAACAACTGGGCCTGTCGTCGACCGCCGCCGGCATGCTGATCACCTTGCCGCTGCTGGCCTTTGCCGTGGTGTCGCTGTTCGGGGCGGGGCTGGCCCGCCGCTTCGGGCTGGAGCGCGTGCTGTTCGGCGCGCTGTTGCTGATCGCCTTGGGCATCGTTGCGCGCACGCTGGGCGCGGCCTGGGGGCTTTATGTGGGCACCGCCATCATCGGCGCGGGCATCGCGATCGGCAACGTCCTGCTGCCCAGTCTGGTCAAGCGCGACTTTCCGCAGCGCGTGGCCGGGTTGACGTCGGCCTATGTGCTGACCATGAGCATCGCCGCGGGTGTGGCGTCCGCCGTCGCGATTCCGCTGGCCAACCTGTCGACGGGCGGATGGCGCTTTTCAACGCTGTGCCTCGTCGTAGTACCCGCGGTCAGCCTGCTGCTGTGGCTGCCGCAGCTGTCCAATCACACGGCGCCGGCTTCGACGACCACGCATGCGCCGCACGGCGGCCGCCTGTGGCGTTCGCCGCTGGCCTGGCACGTGACGCTCTACCTGGGCATCAATTCCTTCGTGTTTTACGTCGCGGTGAGCTGGCTGCCTGCCATCCTGCTTGATGCCGGATACTCGGCCGAACGCGCCGGTTCGCTGCACGGGCTGCTGCAACTGATGTCGGCCGGCCCCGCCTTGTTCCTGGCGCCGGTGGTGCGCCGATTGAAGGATCAGCGCGGCGCGGCGTTCTGCTCGGCGGCGGCCTCGTTCGTGGCCCTGCTCGGCCTGATCGCGGCGCCCGGCTGGGCCACGCTCTGGATCGTGCTGCTGGGTCTGGGCACGGGCGGCGGCATCATCCTGGGCCTGGCCTTTGTGGGCTTGCGCGCCAGCCACGCGCAGCAGGCTGCGGCGCTGTCGGGCATGGCGCAGTGCGTGGGCTATCTGTTTGCGGCCTCCGGCCCCGCCGTGGTGGGCGCCTTGCACGACCGGCTGGACAGCTGGAGCGTGGCGCTGGGCGCATGCGCCGCCTTGTGCGTGGCAATGGCAATCATCGGCCTGTATGCCGGACGCGCGCTGCAGATCGGCGGGTTCCGCGAGCACGCGGCACGGCCGGTGCCAGCCGCGCATTGACGCGCACGGGCGGTGTCACATGGGTTCGGCGTGGGCTTTCCACAGGCGCACCAGCGTATCGGGCGCATCCGTTTCCGGCACGTCGAAACTGACGGCCGTCTGGTCGTCGCGGTCCATCACCATTTCGATGTGGAAGTAGCGCTGATCGCCGCCGCCTTGCCCACATTCGGGCACGGCCAGCGGGGCGGCGCGTTGCAGGGCGTCGCACACGTCCTGGCGCACGCCGGGCGGGCAGGTCGACAGGTTGATACTGCGGGGTTGCGACAGGCCGGGCAGGTAGGCCAGGCCGCCTTCTCGGCTTAGCCGCACCAGCAGCACGAGGTCCAGCGGAGGCAGCTCGATCATGACAGCACTCCTACGGCCGCCCAGGCCTGGCCGATGGCTTTCTGCACGGCCGCGCCATGGCGTTCGGCGGCCACCGTCATCGTCAGGGCGGCAAAGGCCTTGAAATCGGCATCGTGGCGCAGGCGCTTGTCGCACAGCGTGTCGTACCAGACTTGCCCGGCGCCTTTCCACGCGGGCCCGTCCAGCGTGGTGGCGGCCAGGAAGAAGGCGCGGTTGGGGATGCCGGAATTGATGTGCACGCCGCCGTTGTCGCGAGGCGTGTCGGCGTAATCGCGCATGTGCCCGGGTTGCGGATCCTTGCCCAGCAATGGGTCGTCGTAGGCGCTACCAGGCTCGGCCATGGAGCGCAGCCCGCGTGCACTGACTTTTTCGGTGAACAGTCCGGCGCCCACCAGCCAGTCCGCCTGTCGGGCCGTCTGGCCCAGCGCGTACTGCTTGACCAGCGCGCCGAAGACATCGCACAGCGATTCGTTCAGCGCGCCGGACTGGCCCTGGTAGAGCAGACCGGCTTCGGTATCGATGACGCCGTGCGTGAGTTCATGGCCGATGATGTCGACGGCGATCGTGAAGCGGTTGAAGACTTCGCCGTCGCCGTCGCCGAACACCATCTGCGCGCCGTTCCAGAAAGCGTTGTCATAGTCTTCGCCATAGTGCACGGTGCCTACCAGCGGCAGGCCATGGCCGTCGATGGAGTGGCGCTTGTAGATGTCCCAGAACAGCTTGTACGTGGCGCCCAGGTGCGCATAGGCTTCATCCACTGCCGCGTCGCCGCTGGCCGGTCGGCCTTCGGCGCGCGCCAGCGTGCCGGGCAGGGCGGTGGTGTTGTCGGCGTCATGCACGGCACGTTGCGGCGTGCCGCCAGGCGCGGCGTGGCGGGTGGGGGCCAGCGTGGCGCGTGGCGGCTGTTCCGCCATCTCGCGCAAACTGCGCTGTTGCTGGTCGATGATCAGCGTCTTGACGGCCGGCATGCTGACGCGGGCGTCAGTATGCTGCGCCAGGCGGTCCAGCACGTAGGGCGGGATCACGCCGATCAGCGGGGCGGACTCGGAAGGACGTGGCATAGTCGGTCTCTGTCGTGGGAGCCGGGCCAGTGGCACGGTGCAGGCAAGACTACGGTAGCAGAAGGCTTCGGCCCGAGGACGTAACAGTGTGCGGCCTGATGCGAGCGCTGCCTACGCGCGCGCCTCGACAGGGATGCGCGGTGCCGGTAAGGTTCGCCGGTTCCTGTTCTTCGGTTTTGACATGTCATTGACTCCGTACCGCATTCAATCCATCGCGTTGACCGACACGCATCTGCTGCTGACGTTGGCCAACGGCCACACGTTGCCCGAACCGATCAGGCGCCACATTCGCCTGGAAAACGCGACGCCTGCCGAACGCGAGCAATGGCAATTGGTGGACGACGGCTTTGGCGTGGTCTGGCCAGCGCTACTGGAGCCCTCGGCCGAGGGCATGCTGAATGTGCACGACCTGTTGTGGGACCAATGCTACGAGCAGGCCATGGCGAGATTGGCCGCGGCCGAATGGCAGCTGGACCGCCTGTCGCGAGTCGACCAGGAGCTGGTAGCGCTATGGCGGATGGAAGCCGACATCAACAACGGCGGCTTCATGCAGTTCCTGTGCAATTGGGGCGACCCGACCTGCCAGTTGGCCCTGCAGGCCTTGCGCAAGGTGGGCGCCACGCACATGCTGGCCGTGCTGTCGCGCATGCGTGGGCTGATCGACCGCTTCGAGGCCTCGCCCGAGGTAGTAGAGCTGAACGACATTTACGGCGCGATGACCGACGCCGAACAAGAAGAAATGGAAGCGCTGGACCACGCATTCTGGGAATATCCCGACCGGTTGTCCCGGTTGGGTTTGCAGGTTTACGGGGCGATCCTTCAGCCTTGAATCTGTCTCAGGCCTTCGCGCTATCCACAGCCTTCGCTGCCGCCAGCGCCGCGCGCAAGCCGGCGGCCGGGCTGCTTAAAGGGGCTTTATGCGAACGGGTCAATACGGCCGCGCCGGCCATCGATGACTGCGCCAGGGCCACGGCATCCGCGCCCTGCGCGTAGGCCTCTTGCGCCGCGTTCGCGATGGCGCGCAGATAGGCGTCCGTGTCTCCTGCCTTGAATTGGTTCCAGGCGCCATCCACCAGGCGCACGTCCACCGTCGCACCCGAGTCCTCCGCCAGCGTTTCAAACAGCGCGCGGGTGGGTGTCATCGTCGTCGCGACTGCGCACAGCGCGACGATCGACTGGCCGGCGCGTATCGCCTCTTCTGCCAGCGCGCGGTCCACGCGCAGCACGGGGACGGCAAGCGTTGCCGACAATTCGTCCGCGACGGGTCCCAGCGTGGAACAGGTCAGCAGTACGACGTCCGCGGACGCCGCCAGCGCTTGAATCGCAGCCCGTGTGGCGCAGGCCACGTCGTCCGTCATACCGCCGGCCTGTTCCGCCGCTTCCAGCAGGTCGGCGCGCACGTGATGCTGCAGCGTGGCGCGTGCGGGCTCGCCGAATACGTCCTGCGCGGCGCGGTCGAAGACGGCGATATTGCTCTGGGCGGTATGCAGGCAGGCGATTCGCATGGACAAAGTCCCTTTCACACGGGGAAAACGGCCAAGCGTAGCAGAGTCCGAATGCTCAGCAACGTTCTGCAAAGTCTGGCAACACTCGCGCCCGACAGGGCCATCTATCCGTCCCCGGCTCGGGCTAGAATCCGATGCTTCTTTCCCGGGGGGGACGCTCGATGAGGTATTTCCTGATCTTGGTTGGCGCAGCAGTGGTCGCCTACTTGCTGGCCCGCGGCATCGCGGCCGTGCTCTCGGACCGTAAACGTTCAAAAACAGATAGGGACTCCAAGTGAAGCCGACAGACATTCAGATGGTCAAGACGATCGGCGCGGTCAAGCCGCGCAACATCAAGGTCGCCATTGGCACCGGCATTCTCTTCCTGCTGATCCTGTTCCTGGCGTTCGGTTCGTGGTTCCAGGTAGACCAGGGCGAACGCGGCGTCGTGCTGCGCAACGGCAAGCTGGTGCGCGTGTCCGAGCCGGGCCTGG
>Ga0213827_1002267_pt1 | contig 10090 bp, 8 predicted proteins | sample MC6MC0898MG_FD_180669 | JGI IMG/M metagenome (GOLD analysis project Ga0213827, IMG submission 180669) | Enriched soil aggregate microbial communities from Iowa State University, Ames, United States - MC6-MC0898-MG | ecosystem: Environmental > Terrestrial > Soil > Unclassified | place: USA: Iowa...
GAACGAAGGCGAGCTGGAAGCCGTGTTCGACCGCGTCACGCAAGCATGGGGCGGGCTGGATTTCGTGCTGCATTCGATTGCGTTTGCGCCGCGCGACGATCTGCATGGCCGCGTGACGGACTGCTCGCGCGCGGGCTTTCTGCAAGCGATGGACGTGTCCTGCTGGTCGTTCATCCGCATGGCGAAACTGGCCGAGCCGCTGATGCCCCAGGGCGGCGCCCTCTTCTGCATGAGCTACTACGGTTCGCAGATGGTGGTGGAGCACTACAACATGATGGGGCCGGTCAAGGCCGCCCTGGAGTCCGCCACCCGCTATCTGGCCGCCGAACTGGGCCCGCAAGGCATTCGCGTGCATGCCATCTCGCCCGGGCCGCTGAAAACGCGCGCCGCCTCCGGCATCGCCGAATTCGACGCGCTGCTGGACCGCGCCCAATCCAAAGCGCCGGCGCGCAGCCTGGTGTCGATCGACGATGTGGGTGAAGCCACCGCGTGGCTGGCCACCGACGCCGCCCGGCTCATGACCGGGCAGACGCTATACATCGACGGCGGCTATCACATCATCGACTAAGGGCGGATCAATACGCCCTAGGCCAGCGTGGCCGGCGCGCCCTGGCGCCAACGCTCGACGGCTTCCACCGCCTGTTCGGGGCTGCCGAAAATCTTGTCGCGGCCGATCTTCTTGACGAGCCCCGAACGTTCCAGCGCCATGCGGAACTGGCCATGACCGCCCGCGACCAGCAACGTGATGCCGCGATCGTCCAATTCACGCTGGAGCTCGTACAGCGCTTCGATCGCATCGGCGTCGGCCTGCGTCATTGCCTCGGCGTCCAGCACGAACCATTGCACGTCCTTCGCCTGGTTCATGACCTCGCGGGCGCGGCGGCGAAAGGCGTCGGCATTAAAGAACCAGACCGACGATTCGAACAGCCAGACGACGATGCCCGGCACCGGTTGCGCGTCGGGATTCAGATGCAGCTTGCCCAGCACCGATTCCCCCGGCAGCCGGCCCAGCAGCGCATCGCGCGGGTTGCCCGACACGTACATGGCGTACAGCAGCGTCGCGCCCACCGACACGGCCACACCCTGCAGCACGCCGAACCCCACCACGCCCACCGCGGCCAGGATCCCGAACGCCAGTTCGATCCGTGAAATGCGCGCCAGCCGCATGAAGGCCTTGGCGTCGAACAGGCTGGCGGCCGCCAGCAGCAGAATGGCCGACAGCACTGCCTGCGGCAGCCAGTACAAGGGCGCGCTCAGCAGCCCCACCACGATCGCCAGCGCGACCGCCGCGCTGACGCTGACCAGCGGCGATGAACCGCCGGCGACCAGCCCCACCGCAGTCCGCGAATCCGCGCCCGTCACGACAAAACCCTGGAACAGGCCCGCCGCCACGTTGGCCGCGCCAAAGCCGACCAGCTCGCGATTGGGATCGACGTGTTCGCCCGTGCGCGCGGCGAAGCTGCGCGCGGTCACGATGCCGCTGGAAAAACTCACCACCAGCACGCCCGCCGCGCCCAGCAGGAGGCTGTCCACCCCTTCCAGCCGCACGGGCAGGCTGAGCCCCGGCAGGCCGGCCGGCACCTCGCCCACGACAGCGATGCCCAGATTGGGAAAATCGAAGATCCACGACAGCAGGCAACCGCCCACCACCAGCAGGATGGGGCCGGGCCAGGTGGGCCGCCAGCGCTTCACCGCCACCAGCAGCAAGCAGGAGGCCAGCCCCAGGCACAGGGTCGGGATCTGGATTTCGGGAAGGCGGCGGCCGAGCTCCAGGAAGGGATGGATCAGCCCACTGTTACGCAGCCCTACCCCCGTCAGGCCGCTCAACTGCGACAGCGCCAGCGTGATCGCCACGCCCGCCATGTAGCCGATCAGCACCGGCCGCGACAACAGATTGGCCAAGACGCCCAGCCGCAGTACCCGGGCAATCAGGCACCCCACGCCCACCGTCAGCGCGATGCCCGTCGCGGCGACCAGCCGGTCTTCGGGCGAGGTCAGCGCCATGCCGGTCAGGGTGGCGGCGATCAGCGTGCAGGTGGCGGTATCCGGCCCCACGATCAGCGTCCGCGACGAACCGAACAGCGCGTAGCCCAGCATGCCGGCAATGGCGGCCCACAGCCCCGCGACGGGTGGCACGCCCATCATTGCCGCGTAGGCCAGGCCCACGGGCAAGGCCACCGCCGCCACGCTCAACCCGGCCAAGACGTCGCGCCGCGCCGACTCGCGGGTGATGCCGCGGAAATTATTCAGGCCAGGGAAAAGACGTAGATTCATGGTGCTGCAAACCGACCTGATAGAAGGATTTCCGCAATGCGCGGGAAGTCAGGCAAGCCTACACCAAGGCCGGGCGCCCGAAACCGTCCTGGATCAAACGCAGGTCGCTTTTCATTCCTTTTAGGAATGAAGATCGGTGATTATTTATCCCTTTTGTGGGGGCAGCAGATTGCGTAGAGTCCCCGGGATAAGAAAAGCGGCCCCGCGCCGCGCCTATACACCGACACGGCCCGCCGCCGCGCCCCCTGCGACGCGGATTCAAGGGCCGGCACTCCTGGAGACTCCATGTCCTTCGCCTTCCTGCGGCGCGCCAGCCGCGCGCTCGTCCTGACCGCGCTTGCCGCCGGCATCGCCCCCGCCGTCCACGCGCAATCCTATCCGGAGCGCCCCATCAAGCTGGTCGTGCCGTGGCCCCCCGGAGGCGCGACGGACGCGCTGGGCCGGCTGCTGGCGCAGCGCCTGACCGAACGCCTGGGCCAGACCGTGATCGTGGACAACAAGGCCGGTGCGGGCGGCAATATCGGCACGGCGGCCTTCGTTCGGGAAAAGGCCGACGGCTACACACTGCTGATGGCCACCAGTTCCACCAATGCCGCCAACCCGCACCTGTATTCGCGTCTGGGCTTCGACGCTGCGAAAGACTTTGCGCCGGTCGCTTTCGTGGCCGAAATCCCGAACATCCTGGAAGTGCCGAAGCAGTCACCCTTCAAGTCAGTGGCGGACCTGGTGGCCGCCGCAAAGGCTGAGCCCGGCAAACTGAACTACGGCTCGGGCGGCGTGGGCTCGTCGCAGCATCTGGCAGGCGCGATGTTCAAGTACCTGACGGGCGCGGATGTGCTGCACATCCCGTACAAGGGCAGCGGCCCCGCCGTGTCCGATCTGTTGGCGGGCCAGGTGGACATGATGCTGGACACCGGGTCGCTGGCCCAGGTTCAGGCCGGCGCCCTGCGCGCGTTGGCAGTGGCCTCGCGCCAGCGCCTGCCGGCCCTGCCGGACGTCCCCACGTTCGACGAAGCCGGCGTGCCCAAGATGTACGCGTCAGCCTGGTACGGCATCGTCGCGCCCGCCGGCACGCCAGCCGATGTGGTGCAGCGGCTGAACAAGGAAGTCAACGCGGTCACGTCTACCCCGGAAGTGAAGCAGCGCATGGAAAGCATGGGCGCACTGGTGCCGGCCGGCCAAACGCCGGAGGAATTCAGCACGTTCATTCAGTCTGAAATTGCGCGGTATGCAGAGATCGTGAAGATCTCGGGCGCCAAAATGGAATAAGGGAACCGCAAACAGCGGCCATCGTAGGATGGGTGCAGCGCGAGACGCTGCCAAAAAAAACACGAGGGCAAAACGCGCGAAACCCATCAAGCGGCATTGAATTTCTGGCTGAATCAGCCATACATGCAACCGTTGCTTGATGGGTTTCGCGCGTTTTACGTCAGCGCCTTTGTCGCGGATGTCTCGCGCTACACCCATCCTACCGGGTGTCGCGCGAGCTGCGCATCAGGAGACTCGGGCTTCCAGCACGGCCACCGCCGGCAGGGTCTTGCCTTCCAGGAACTCCAGGAACGCGCCGCCGCCGGTCGAGATGTAGCCGACCTGTTCACCGATGCCGTACTTGGCGATCGCGGCCAACGTATCGCCGCCGCCGGCGATCGAAAAGCCTTCCGATTCCGCGATGGCGCGCGCGACCACTTCGGTGCCGTTGGCGAACTGGTCGAACTCGAACACGCCCACGGGGCCGTTCCAGACGATGGTGCCCGCCTTCTTCAGGATCTCGGCCAGCTGCGCCGCGGTCTGCGGGCCGATGTCCAGGATCATGTCGTCGTCGGCCACGTCGGTGGCCGCCTTGACGGTGGCTTCGGCATCCGCGCCGAACGACTTGGCGCACACCACGTCAACCGGAATCGGCACGGCCGCGCCGCGCTGCTTCATGATGTCGATCACGGCGCGCGCCTGGTCGACCTGGTCGGGTTCGGCCAGCGACTTGCCGATGGACAAGCCCGCGGCCAGCATGAACGTGTTGGCGATGCCGCCGCCCACCACCAACTGGTCGACCTTGTCGGCCAGCGATTGCAGGATGGACAGCTTGGTCGACACCTTGGAGCCGCCCACGATGGCGACCAGCGGGCGCTTGGGTTCGTGCAGCGCACGGCCCAGGGCGTCCAGTTCGGCTTCCAGCAAGGGGCCGGCGCACGCCACGGGCGCGAAGCGCGCGATGCCGTGGGTGGTGGCTTCGGCGCGGTGAGCCGTACCGAACGCGTCGTTGACGTACACGTCGCACAGCGCAGCCATTTTCTTGGCCAGCGCTTCATCATCTTTCTTTTCGCCGACGTTCACGCGGCAGTTTTCCAGCAGCACGACCTGGCCGTGATCGACCTGGACGCCGTCGACCCAGTCGCGCACCAGCTGGACGGGCATGCCCAGCAGTTCGGACAGGCGCTGGCCGACCTTGGCCAGCGAATCGGCCTCGGTCAGCACGCCCTCTTTCGGGCGGCCCAGGTGGGACGTGACCATCACGGCGGCGCCGGCGTCCAGCGCCAGGCGAATGCCGGGCACCGAGGCGCGGATCCGCGTGTCTTCGGAGATGCGGCCGGCGTCATCGAACGGCACGTTCAAGTCGGCGCGGATGAACACGCGCTTGCCGGACAGGGCGCCGGATTTCGCCAGTGCGGACAGGGTATTGACCTTGGACATTTTTGAATTCCTACGATGGGCGAACAAAGGGGACGAACCCATTTTCCGCCTCGCGGAAAACAAATCCGTCCCCTGTGGACTGACCGTGTTGCTTACTTGGCCGACATCAGCGCGACGGTGGTGTCGAGCATGCGGTTCGAGAAGCCCCACTCGTTGTCGTACCAGGACGAGACCTTGACCAGACGACCCGAGACCTTGGTCAGCGACGCGTCAACGGTGCTGGAGGCTGGGTTGTGGTTGTAGTCCACCGAGACGAGCGGTTCGGTGTTGTAGTCCAGGATGCCCTTCAGTTCGCCTTCCGAGGCGGCCTTCAGGATGCTGTTGACTTCCTCGGCGGTCGTATCGCGGCTGGCCACGAACGACAGGTCGACCAGCGACACGTTGATGGTCGGGACGCGGATGGCGTAGCCGTCCAGCTTGCCGTTGAGTTCCGGCAGCACCAGGCCCACGGCAGCGGCAGCGCCGGTCTTCGTGGGGATCATGCTCATCGTGGCCGAACGCGCGCGGCGCAGGTCTTCGTGGTAGACGTCGGTCAGGACCTGATCGTTGGTGTAGGCGTGAACGGTCGTCATCAGGCCGTTTTCCAGGCCCAGCTTGTCGTTCAGCGGCTTGACCAGCGGGGCCAGGCAGTTGGTGGTGCACGATGCGTTCGAGATGACCGTGTCGGTCGCCTTCAGCACGCCATGATTCACGCCGAACACGATGGTGGCGTCCACATCCTTGCCGCCGGGGGCCGAGATGATGACTTTCTTGGCGCCGCCCTTGATGTGCGCGCCGGCCTTTTCCTTGGTCGTAAAGAAGCCCGTGCATTCCAGCACGACGTCGACCTTCAGTTCGCCCCAGGGCAGTTCAGCCGGGTTGCGGTTGGCCAGCACGCGGATCTTGTCGCCGTTGACGACCATGAAGTCGCCGTCGACTTCGACAGTGCCCGGGAACTTGCCATGGGCCGTGTCGTAGCGCGTCAGGTGCGCGTTCGTCTTGGGATCGCCCAAGTCGTTGATGGCGACGATTTCGATATCGTGCTTCTTGCCACCTTCATAGTGGGCACGGAGGATGTTGCGGCCGATGCGACCGTAACCGTTGATGGCGACGCGAATGGTCATGACTAAGCTCCTTTTTTACAAAACCTGTTTGACGGTCTCGGCCACCTTGTCGGCGGTCAGCCCGAAGAACTTGAACAGCGCGCCGGCCGGAGCGGACTCGCCGTAGCGGTCGATACCGACCACGGCGCCTTCCAGGCCCACGTACTTGTGCCAGAAGGCGGTAACACCGGCTTCCACCGCCACGCGCGGCAGGCCCTTGGGCAGCACGGATTGCTTCCAGGCGGCGTCTTGACGGTCGAACACGTCGGTGCTGGGCATGGAGACCACGCGCACGGCGACGCCTTCCTTGGCCAGTTGCGCCTGCGCGTCCAGCGCGATGGCGACTTCCGAGCCGGTGGCGATGATGACGGCGCGGGCGCCTTCGGCGTCGCGCAGCACGTAGCCGCCACGGGCGATGGCGTCCACGGTCGCGGCGTCGCGCGGCACGAACGGCAGGTTCTGGCGCGACAGCAACAAGGCCGTCGGGCCGCCGTCATGCACGTCCATGCCGATGCTGGTCGGGCGCGTCACGGCGGCGTTCCAGGCCACGGCGGTTTCAGCCGTATCGCAAGGACGCCACAAGGACAGGTTGGGGATCAGGCGCAGGCTGGCGGCGTGCTCGATGGATTGGTGGGTCGGGCCGTCTTCGCCCAGGCCGATCGAATCGTGGGTGAACACGTGCACGACGCGCTGCTTCATCAGCGCGGCCATGCGGATGGCGTTGCGCGAGTAGTCCGAGAACGTCAGGAACGTGCCGCCGAACGGCAGGTAGCCGCCGTGCAGGGCCACGCCGTTCATGATCGCGGCCATGCCGAATTCGCGCACGCCGTAGTTGATGTGGCGGCCGAACTGGATGCCCTTGTCACCGGCGCGGACGGCGGCAACGCCCTTCCAGTCGGTGAAGTTCGAACCGGTCAGGTCGGCCGAGCCGCCCAGCATTTCCGGCAGCACCGGCGCCAGCGCGGCGATGGCGAACTGCGAGGCCTTGCGGGTGGCGACGGTTTCGGCCTTTTCCAGGGTCGAAGCCAGGAACGCCTTGAACTGGTCGGCGTAGCCCTCGGGCATGTCGCCCTTCATGCGGCGCGTGAACTCAGCGGCTTCAGCCGGGAATTCGGCGGCATAGGCGTTGAACGCGGATTGCCATTCGGCCTGGGCCGAGGCGCCCGACTTGCGGCCGTCCCAGCCGTCGTAGACGTCTTGCGGGATCTGGAAGGGTTCCGCCGACCAGCCCAGCGCGGCGCGGGTAGCGGCGATTTCGTCCTTGCCCAGCGGCGCGCCGTGCACGTTGTGCGTGCCGGCCATGTTGGGCGAACCCTTGCCGATCACGGTGCGGCAGATAACCAGCGTCGGCTTTTCCGATTGCGAGCGCGCGGCCTTGATGGCGGCATCCACGGCGGCGACATCGTGGCCGTCGACGCCACGGATCACGTTCCAGCCGTAGCCTTCGAAGCGCTTGGCGGTGTCGTCGGCGAACCAGTGTTCGACGTGGCCGTCGATGGAGATGCCGTTGTCGTCATACAGCACGACCAGCTTCCCGAGCTTGAGCGTGCCGGCCAGCGAGCACACTTCGTGCGAGATGCCTTCCATCAGGCAGCCGTCGCCGGTGAAGGCGTAGGTGTGGTGGTCGACGATGGTGTGGCCGGGCTTGTTGAATTCAGCAGCCAGCAGCGCTTCGGCCAACGCCATGCCCACGGCATTGCCCAGGCCCTGGCCCAGCGGGCCAGTCGTCGTTTCCACGCCCGGGGTGATGCCCACTTCGGGGTGACCCGGCGTCTTGGAATGCAGTTGGCGGAAGTTCTTCAGTTCTTCGATCGGCAGATCGTAGCCCGTCAGGTGCAGCAAGGCGTAGATCAGCATCGAGCCGTGGCCGTTGGACAGCACGAAGCGGTCGCGGTTGGCCCAGGCGGGATCCTTCGGGTTGTGGCGCAGGTTGCCCGTCCACAAGGCCTGGGCGATTTCCGCCATGCCCATGGGAGCGCCCGGATGCCCGGAGTTCGCTTGTTGCACGGCATCCATCGCGAGGGCGCGGATGGCATCCGCCAAGGCAAGTTTAGGGGCGGTCGGATTGCTCATTCGGAAGGCTCTTTGAAGCTGGCACGCCCACAGGGAATATAGGGGCCAGTTGAGTAGGTTGCGAAGCAGACGATTTTAGCATCAGGGGATTTCCCTCACGCCATCGCCCTTAAGCTTGATGTAAACAGGCGTTTCCCGCGCAGGATGTCAGCGTAACTCCCACAATTGCGGGAAAGGGGTCCGACATTCAGGATATCAACCTGTCGCCTTTCTTGGATTCCCCTACCATGGGCCTCATGCTGAACGTCACCATCCCCATCGAAGGCTTCATGGCCCTGCGCAACGCGATTGGCGAAGAACGCGCCGTCGTGGTGGCTCGGGCGCTGGAACACGCCAAAATCCAGGGCGAGGCCGAGCTGGTGGCAAAGATCTACGCACAATCCGAGGCCTCGCTCAAAGCGACGCAACAGGCACTCCAGGAACAGATCGCCCAATTGCCCAACCGCGAAGAACTCAAGCGCTTCGCCACCCATGAAGACCTGTCCGACCTGCGCGCTCACGTCCTGCGCCTGGACAAGAAAATGACGGTGGGCTTCCTGACCCTGCTGGGGCTCAACCTGGCGTCCAGCGCGCCCATGTTCTTTGAATGGGGGATCAAGGTGGTAGGCTACGCGCTCCGCTAACGCTTTTTGCGCCACCCATGTCCGCCCCCCGTTTTTTCTGCGACGCCCCGCTTGCCGCAGGCACCCGCATTGCCCTGCCGGAAGCTCTGGCGCACCACGCCTTGCGTGTGTTGCGCCTGAAGGCCGGTGAATCCGTCATCCTGTTCAACGGCCTGGGCGGCGAATACCCCGCCGTGCTGGAGATCGACGGCAAGGCCGGCTTTGCCCAGCTGGGCGAATTCAATCCCCGCGAAGCCGAATTGGCCGGCCGCATCACGCTGGTGCAAGGGCTGCCTACCGGCGACAAGATGGACTGGGTGGTGGAAAAAGCCGTAGAACTGGGCGCCGCCCGCGTCAGCCCCATCGCGGCGCAGCGCAGCGTGCTGCAGTTATCGGGCGCGCGACTGGACAAGCGCGTGGCGCATTGGCAGCGCATCGCCCAATCCGCCGCGGAACAATGCGGACGCAACCGCTTGATGACGGTCGATGCGCCCCAATCGCTGGCCGATTGGCTGGCAGAGCCCGTGGATGGTCTGCGCCTGTTGTGCCACCCCGACGCAGCCGACGACCTGGCCGGCAAGCTTCGGGCCGTACCCGACGTGCAGGCGCTCAGCTTGCTGGTAGGCCCCGAAGGGGGATGGTCGAACAAGGAACTGGAGCAGGCCCGTCAGGCGGGCGTGCAAGCTGTGCGCTTCGGCCCCCGGGTGCTGCGCACCGAAACCGCAGGATTAGCCCTGCTGTCCGCCGTCAGCGCGCTGCGCGACTGGTAGTCCCCACCCGCTGGGCCAAGCGCCCGGCGCAAGCCGCCGCCGGGCGTGCCCCAGTGGGTGCCCGGGCAACGCTCAATTCAATCGTTTTCGCCGTAAGGAGCCGCCGCGACGCCGGGTTCGGGATCCGGGTGCTTGCCCGCGTGCTCAATGACGAACGCAAAGATGCGACCATTCTCGCGGGCGAAGTCCGCCGCGTCCGAGCAGACAGTTTCGATACGGGCGGCATCTTCTTCCAGCACCGGATCGCCGGAATGCAGCCGGTACAGCCAGAGCACGACGCCGGTTTTGTGGTCCAGTACCGTGTCGCACAGGCAGTCGTAGAGGGCATCCAGGTTGCCGCCGAAGTATTCGGGGAAGTCCACCGCCTTGACGATGGCACGCAACACGGCCGAACGGCTGCGGGCCGGGTCACAGTTGGCGACGAACAGCGCCAGACCCAGCTCATGGGAAGCATCCACCACGGCCTTCTTGTCCAGCCCTTCATGAGGCAGCGCCCCGCCCCGCAGCAGCTGCTTCTGCAAGGTAGATTGGCCATTGCGCGTCATGCCTGAGCCTCCTTGAAAAAGGCGATCACTTCGTCGTTACGCTGCATCGTATCGGC